>Ga0210384_10004363_pt1 | contig 15834 bp, 17 predicted proteins | sample IncBWH2MmetaG_FD_160574 | JGI IMG/M metagenome (GOLD analysis project Ga0210384, IMG submission 160574) | Forest soil microbial communities from Barre Woods Harvard Forest LTER site, Petersham, Massachusetts, United States - Inc-BW-H-2-M | ecosystem: Environmental > Terrestrial > Soil >...
AAGTAGGGCAGAAGCGACTGTTTCTTTCTTGCTGAGTTCCGCGGCGGTGGGCACGGAGGCAGGAGCGGCAGCTTGTTGAGCCTGCGCCGCAGGATCCGGCTTCTTTTCTTGTGCCTTGCCACTCGGCGTAGGAGCGAAGCACAGGAGAATGGTTAAACAGGTTACAGCAAGCCTTGGACGATACATGGGGAATCCTCCGGAGCGCCAAGTTTAACACTTCGGGTGCTGAGGCGCATTCAACCGGGCCGCGCCAGGACATCCCACGGCGCAGATAAGCTGCTGAAAATAAAGGGAGTCAAGAAAATATAAAAAAAGTTGAAAATTTCTCTTGACAAAACGTTAGAGTGTGGTATACTGCAAAACGTAAGAAGGTGCGTCCCGGTCTTGGCCGGGACGTTTTGCTTTTTAAGGCGACTTTCCCAAGCGCCCAGTTTTTTCATTCCAACCAGATTCCCAGAGAAGAGCACAGGCTAAAGCCTGTGCCACCAGGAAGTTTCACGCCCACCGATAGGGCGGGGCGTATAGGTTTGCCCAAACGACGAACTTTTCTCCAAAGTCTTCGAGCGCAGGCCCTGATCCGACCGGGCCGTCATGAATAGGAGCCGAAATGCCGAGCTATCAGAATTTGACCCCGCCGATCGCCCTTTTCCCCGGCGACGTCGGTTTTAGTTTCAATAACGAAGCGTTTCCCGGCTCCGCGCAAGCGGGGAGCCAGTTTGCCATCACGGCCCCCGCGGGCCTGGCGGAAATGGGCCGCACGGTGCGCTGGCAGACGATTTACGGAACGGCACCAACTGCGGTCAGCATCTCCTTGCAGGGCGCCATGGCCGACGTCGACGCGGAATACCAGACCATCGACACCACCACGAATACCGCGGGCGAAGCGCGCACCGTAACCGGCGTGAACGCGAAATTTTTGCGCATTAAGTTCACGTCCTCGACCGGCGGAACCGGATTAACGGCGAAGCTGTTGGTGTAGTACTAGCGCACTCTAAGAACGGAGTTCCGCCGATTGGGGCGCGGACCCGAAGTTTGTTTGCGAAAGCTGGCGTCATTCAACTCGTGGCTGGGATTTTTTTCGATAAACGTCGGAAACGGCCCGAAACGAGCCAACCAGCGTGAAAATCATGCCAATAACGACACCTGTAAAGACGGGAGCGATGAATACAATGATCCAGCTGTGTACGTTAAAAACGCTGACGTAGAATAGACTTTGCAACCCAATTGGAGTAATAACGCTAACAAGCGTCGAGCCGACGCCTAGCAGAATGGCGGCTTTGTTAGAGAGCCGGATTAAGATTCCAACGCTGCCGATGATGGAAAGCAGTACGGCAGCTAAAAGCACTGGCCAAATCAACTTATCAAGAAATAGCATCTGCGCGTAGGAAATGTGATAACGATAATAATCACCGTTCACAAAGGCAATCAGCAACCCACAGACCAACGTTGCTAGACCCGTAGCGAAGATAACGCGCCAGACTTTCAACATTATTCCTATTGTTACATGGAATCAGAACAGCGGTGCAGTTAGGTCGCCGGAACAATTCGCATCGAAATGATGACTTTCGACTCGACGACCAACCACCCGACTTGCGGCTTTGCGCCTAAAACCCGCGAGCGCAAGCAGTGCGTGAGCTACAAACGATTTCCGTAATATGGCTTCTCATCCCAATTACGTCAAAAAGCAAATCGCCATCGACAATGTCTCCTGGACGCCCGTGGTGGCGCCCATCGATTGCCAGGGCGTGGGCATCAAGAACACCGTGGCGGTGGACCTGAAGGTCCGCACCGACTCCGCCGATCCCACGACGCAGGACACCATTCCGGCGGGGAACCAGGAAGGCGTGGTGGTGGCGCGGGCGCAGGGAAACGTGCAGTTTGACGTGGCTTCTCAGCGCTTTCGTGCCGGCGACACGATCTGTTTTCTCCAGGCCGCGAGCGGGACGGGTCCGGCGCTAGCTACATTTGTGAGATGAGGTAAATGCAAGCATGCGCGTAAAGATTATCGGCGAAAACGATTGCGCCAGAGCGGTGCGGGGGCTCCTGCGGCAAGCAGGATTTGCCGTCACCGAATTTCTCCCGGCGGACGCGGTCACGCAGGGGCCGCTAGCAGGCTACGTCATCACCATCGTCGAAGATGGCCGGGCGGACAAGATTTACGTCGACTCGATCGATTGCCCTCTCGAAGCCGCGATTCTCAAGCACATCACGCAGCTCTCGAAGCACCCGGTGGTCGTAAACCGCCCGGGCGGGCTGGTGCACAGCGACCGTGAGATCGGGTTGATCGTGCCTCAGGACGAGGAAGAGAAGCAGGCCGTGGAATTCGGCGTGTTGCGCGGATTGTTGGAGCTGAGAGCACCAGCAAAAATCACAGAGCGACCAGCACCGGCGGCAGCTTCGTGGTACCAGAGGATTTTCTCGTGAAGGCGAACGAGTCATTTAGCCGCCAACAAGAGCGCATGTCATTCTGAGCCCATGCGATGAGCATGGGTGAAGAACCTCAACCGATAAATCCAGCAAACACCATTGTTTGAGATCCTTCGGCCCGAACATCCGGGCCTCAGGATGACACCCTGTGTATGGCTTCTCTCAAGATGACAAGGCTGGTTCATGATGTCGGCGGCAAGAACGAGAGAGCAGTAGGGATCGTGAGACGTATTCTTCCAATAGCATGGCTGATCGCCATGCTGGGATTTTGCGGCGGGGCGCAAGCCGCGCCTCCGCGGGAACGCTCGCCGCGAGTGGCGCCCGAGGAAATCGTTCTGCACGGCTTCGACGCCGATGGGAACGAGCTGGCGCTGCGTGTCCCGGCCGGTATTCTCCTGGCGCAACTGCAGCAGCCGGGAAATACGACCAACATCAACCTGAGCCAGATTGCAGGAACGGCAGTTTCCACGTCTTTGTACGACAGCGGCAACAACGCGTTGAAGGTCAACTGCATTGTGGGATGTTCCGGCGCGGCAAGCTTCACCGACAACAGCGCGTTTACCACGGGCTCGACTTCGGTGACCAATGTATCCGGTCTGTTCAACGACACCGCTACGAATCTGACGAGCGGTAATGCCGGCGCCATTCGCGCCACGACAGACCGGATGCTCTTCGTCAATATTGGAAAGATCAATGGCACGGCGCCGACACTGACCGGCAGCAGTCTAAACGTGAATTGCACCGGCGGGTGTTCCGGCGCAGGCTTTACCGACAATTCCGCGTTCTCAGCGGGCACCACGACGGAAACAAACATCGGCGGCGTCTTTAACGACGGCTTGACCGCGCTGAGCTCGGGCAACGCCGCCGCGGCGCGCATCACGCCGAATCGCGGCGTGCACGTCAATCTGCGGAACAACGGCGGCACGGAAATTGCCACCAGCTCGAATCCCTTGCGCATCGATCCTACGGGCACTACGACGCAGCCCGTGAGCGGAACGGTGACAGCCAATGTCGGCACGACGAACGGGCTGGCGCTGGACACCAGCGTGAACGGCATCTTGAATGCCCAGGCCAGCACCACCAGCGGAGAAAAGGGTCCGCTCGACCAATGCGCGGTGACGACCGCGGCTCCGGCATACACAACCGCGCAAACCGATCCCCTGTCTTGTGACACTAGCGGCAATTTGCGCGTCAACGTCACAAACACGACGGCTGTCAATCTCACACAGGTTTCGGGAAATGCCTTGCTGGGCGCGGGCGTGTCGGGAACGCAGGCGATCGGGGGAACAGTAGCGGCGGGCTCCGCGGTTGGCGGCGGCTTTCCGGTCCAAGTCGCGGGTGAAGCCAGCGGCAATGTCACGCGCTTCGTGATCTGTGACAATTTCAAGCCCATAAATATCAGCACGGCCACAACGACTATCATCATTCCGCTGGTAGCGGCGAAGACGACGTACATCTGCGGCTGGCACTTGTATGCCGCGGGAGCGGACAGCGTCGCGCTGGTGTACGGCACGGGCACGACCTGCGGAACGGGGACGCTGGGAATCGCGGGCGGAACCACGGCGGCCACGGGCTATTCCATGATCGCGCAGTCGAACGTCACCGTACAGGTGCCTACGGGCTCCCCGGTAAAAGAGACCGTAGCCGCAAATGACACCTGCATCATCACCTCGGCCGCTGTGCAATTGTCTGGAATAATTTCTTATACGCAGTTCTGAGCGCAAATTGGGCTCGCGCGAAATCCTTACTTCTTGAAATGAAAAAATGCATCGCCTTCCGGCCGGTGGGAGTTTCGCCGCGCGCGTGGATTCCGTGCGGGCGCCGCGCGGTCAAGCACTCGCCACTCTGTAAGCAGCATGCGGACGCCATGAACGGCGCGGTGCTGGGACTGTGGGTGAAGCGTTTTTTTGAACCTGCAGAAGCCGGCGAACCGCCATCTAACGGGACCGCCAAACAGAAAAACCCGGAGAAAAACTCCGAGAGGCCTGCCCGCGCCGTTTGCACTGCCTACTCCGGCAAGCAGGGCGGGCCGGCCAGTGAGCTGCGCGCATGAATATTGATGAAGTCCGTTCGCCGGGAAATGGTACGGCGTCCGAGCCGTCAGGCGCGGAATCGCATGAGAAATCGTCGAAGCAGCGAACAACAAATGGGAAATCGGGAAATCGCCGGACGCGCGGCTCCTCCGTAGAGGACCGGAGCAACGCTCCCACGAAGCGAAGCAACGGCCGCCCTGCTTGCGCAGGCAAGCCGAACGGGAATGGGCGCGATCACGCTTCGCAACCAAACGCGGCGCAAAGTACGCCGCACTTGCCAGCCATGGCGGACAAGCCTACTCCAGAAGGCCAGCCCGCTGCGGCAGGCAAGCAGGGCAGTGCTGCGTCTGTCGACGCGCGCGGAAACTCCGATGCACGGGCTGCGGTCACCCCCGCGGCAAGCACGGACCGCGAGGCGTGCGCTGAGGTGGCTCTGACCCTGAACGGTGGGAAGCGACCTGGTCAAATCGAGGGGCAGTCCCGCGCCCGCGGGACGCAGCCTCGCGAAGCGGTAGCAGAGCTGCGCGTCTCCGGCGATCAAAAAGAGTTGGCTAAGAATCCAAAAGAACGGTTACCTGGCGGGGACGCGCCGCTTCCGGACGACATCGCCGATTTTGTCGACGAGATCCACTCAAGGGTGGATTTGTTCGAGGTTCTGTCTCGCTTGCTGAACTCCGAAGACGAAAAAGTGAGGCAGCGCGCTCTTGAGCGCATTCTCGAGATGAAGTACGGCAAAGGCTCGGCGAGCAGCGAGGAGCCGGTGCAGATCATTCTGGATGGGCCAAGACCGCAACGGGATTGAGGAAAGTTTGGCGCGGGAGGGAGGCACCATGGCGAATGCGAAGACAATTTTCATCGGAGAAATGACACAGCTTGCCGGCGTGGCGGCTATCGTCGCCGGAATCGTTCTGAGCTTGCATCACTGGCCGGCAGCCGTGGCATTGCTTGGCGGCGGCTGCGCGTATCTCGTCGGGAAGAAGCTGCGCGCGCAGTAACGGCGGCTGTGGTTTCGCGGTAGCTGCTACGCGTGCGAAAAAATAGAACACATGGTGGCCTGGATGAAAAGTCGGCGAGGCTCGGCGCGCAGCGCCGTGCGCGTGACCGATCTCTACAAGGCATTCGCACGCCAGGAAGAATTTCACCTGTCAAAGGCCAAGTACCGCCTGTTTGGAGGAGCGGCGGGCCCCGGAAAAACGAAGGCGCTGTTGTGGGAAGCAATTCAAATTGCGAACGAAGTTCCCGGCTGCGACACGCTGCTCTTGCGGCGCACTTATCCGGAGCTGGAATCGTCGCTGCTCGCGTATTTTCGCCGCGACGTGCCGCGCAAATTCTACCGCAGCTACAACGAATCGAAGCACGTGGTCACCTGGAAAAACGGCTCGACCACCCGGTTTGGCTACTGCCGCAATGAAAATGACGTTTACCAATACCAGGGCGCGGAGTTTTTGTTCATCGGGCTCGATGAATTGACGCACTTCACGTTAAAGCAGTGGCAATTTCTCACTTCCCGCAATCGTTGCCCAATCAAGTTTTATATCGATGCGGAGAATCGCGAGAACCGGGTTGTTCCTGGAATGGCGGGAGCGACGAACCCAGGAAACATTGGCCATGCTTGGGTGAAGGCGCTGTGGGTCGATCATGTGCCGCCGCCGGGATTCGATCGCCCGGAGCTGTACGATCCGCGCGACTACGATTTCATCCGCGCGCGGCTCGATGACAACCCCATCTACGCGAACGATGCCGAGTACCGGCGCACGCTTGAGACCTTGCCCGAGCATTTGCGGCGCGCGTTTCTCGAGGGTGATTGGAACGTTTTTGCCGGGCAGTATTTCGACATCTTCGACGTCGGGCGGCACACCGCGAGGCCGGAAGAGATCCGGCTCGAACCGTGGTGGCCGCGATGGATTTCGATCGATTGGGGATTCCAGCATCCCAGCGCGGTGTATTGGCACTGCGCTGTGCCGGTCCCTGCGAGAAGCACTTATACGAGTCATCCTGAGCACAGCGAAGGATCTCAGTCACACAATTCGTTGAGGTCCTTCAGACCGGGAAAGAGCGCCGATCCTCAGGATGACCGCCCAAGTACTTTCAGCGCTCGGGTGGTCACCTACCGCGAATTCGTGCAGAACGGCCTCTCGCCGCGGATGCTGGCGCAGGGCATTGCGGAGCGCAGCGGGCGCGAACGCATTACCGAAGTGTTCTTGTCGCCGGATGCGTTTGCGCATCGCACAGCGGAAGCGTCCATCGCGGAGCAGCTCGCCGACGTGCTCGTTGCCAACGGCTTGCCGCGGCCCGCGCCGGCGGATGACGACCGCGTGGGCGGCTGGCAGTTCATGTACCAGTTGCTCGAATCCGATTCGTGGGTGATTACCGAGCATTGCGCGAAGCTGATCGACTGCTTGCCGCTGCTGGTGCGCGACGATCGCCGTGTGGAAGACATTCGCAAAATGGACGGCGACGATCCCGCGGACGCCGCGCGGTATGGACTGGTTTCCGGGGCCCGGCTGGCAGGCATTGCCATCGCGGGCACTCCCGGCGCAGGGGCGCAGTCTACTGCGCCCCCGCATGGTGCTTCTCAATCTCGATTTGTGACCGGAATGCCGCTTGGCGAGCAAATTGCGCGCCAAGTCAGCGCGCAGGATCAGACTTCACGCGCCATTCATTACCAGCGCCTCGAGGCCGAGGCGAAAAAGCAGTTCCGGCCGAAGTCTCTGCCGCGCCGCCGTTGGTGATTAAGATGAGTTGTTGCCGTAGGAGGAATCGGAGCATATGATCTCGGTTTAGTAAGGGAGCAGATCTCTGATGCTGCCGGCCAAACTCTTCGCGGTACTCGCAATCGTTTTCTTGATTTGCGCTGGACTCGTCTGGCTGATGCCGCCCTCTACCTCTTTGGACATTCCCGCGCACGCGACGTATTTCGTATTTGGGCCGGCACTCGTGCTCTTGTTTTGCGCTCTGACGAGCGCCAATTTTGCCGTTTTGTACTACGCCGCTCTGCGGTTTTTTCATGCGCGGTGGAATCGCACGCTAAGCGTTCTACACTTTTCACTGTTTGTCTGTTCTGGTATTTCGTTGGCTGCCGTTTTTGTGGTGTCGACGCGTGGTGCGAAAGGGCCCGACGTTGGGGAAGCTCTCCGTTGGTTGGCCATTCCATCCTCTCTGGGAATTCTCAGTTTAGTAGCTTGTCTTGTAGTGTTCGGCGTTAATCTGCTTGCGGTTGTCGTTCAGATTGTGCGCGCGCGTTTCGCCAGCCAGTAGCGACGCGCCTTCGTAATTTCCATCTACATATGTTTCAACTCGTGAAGACATTACTGCGGTCGAGGTACGTCCGATTACTGGAAGAAGAGGTAGCGCGGCTGCGGGCGGAGAACCGCGCGCTGATGAATTCGCTGCTGGGGACGGCGGGATTTCCGCCGGTGGACTTTCCCGAAGCGCCCAAACCCCAATCATTGCCGAGGCTGAGAAAGCGCTCCTGGCACCAGATCCAGGCATGGAAAGAAGCGGAAGCAGGAAGTAATGAAGCAGCGAAGTAAGAACCCGACGAACAAACACCTTTCGATACGATTCCATGAGCAAAATAATTGACAGTTACACACCTGGCGCGATCGCGCCCGCGGATGGGAATACCGGTAATGCCGCCGCTCATGCCGAAATTTATTCCGGCCAAGCCGGAAGGCCTGAGAGCTATTCTCTGGCCGGCGCACCGGCAACCGCGACTCAGAAAAGCCTAACCCCTGAAGGGGTGAGCTACAGAGACTCGCGAGAGGAAAACGCCGCGACGGATCTCGGGCCGAACAACGAGCGGCTCGAAGACATGAAGCCCTCTTTGGTGAACGCACTGCGCGAGCTGGTGCGGCAATACCGTCAGGAAGGCGTGGTCGCGCGGCGGCACGAAATCCGGCGGATCCGCCAGGCGCGGCTTTTTTGGCAGGGCCTGCAATACGCGTGGTGGAATCCCAACGACATGAACTGGCACCTGCCGTTCGAGCAGCGCTTCAGCGACGACCGTGAACTCGAGGAGATGCCGCGCTACCAGTTCGTCACGAATTTCTATCAGGGCTTTGGTCTGTCGTTCATCGCCGTGCTCTCCCAGGATGTCCCGAGCGTGCGCTTTTATCCCCAGTCCGCGCAGTCGCTCGAAGATATTTCCGCGGCACGCGCGGCGAGCGACGTGGCCACGCTGATCGAACAGAACAATCAGGTCGAGCACCTGCTGACCTCGATCGGCTATTTCTTGTGGACCGATGGGAAGCTGGGCGCGTACGTGCGATATGTCGCGGACGGGCAGCGCTTTGGCTTCCACGAAGAGAATATTTTGGAGGCGCTGGAAATTCCACTGGGCGAAGATGCCTACGTTTGTCCACAGTGCGGGAAAGAAACGCCTGCACTGCCCACACCGGAGGTCATCCTGAGCGACAGCGAAGGACCTCGACCGCAACCGAATCGAGGTTCATCCGACGATGAGGTTCTTCGGGACGCCAACGACGCGTCCCTCAGAATGACACCTCCTCATTGCGCGTCCTGTGGCGCGGAGCTTGTCGAAGCGAACGTGCACAAGGCCGAGCGCGTGACCGTGCCGCGCGTGGCAGGAACACGGCGCGTGCCGAACGGGCAGGAAGTCATCTCTATCGCGGGCGGGCTCGAGTTGAACACGCCCGTATGGGCCAACGAGATGCACGAATATCCCTACCTGCAATGGCAGGCGGAAGTGCATCGCGCGAAATTGAAAGCCGCATATCCGCACGCCGCGGACAAGATCGAGTCCTCTCCGTCGCAAGGCTCGGAAGACGTATACGCGCGGGTTTCGCGGTTGAGCGTCGAGCAAGGGCTGCCGTCGATCCATCCCGGCGACGCGCTGCTGAACCTGATCACGTTTGACCGTACCTGGCTGCGGCCGTGGGCGTTTTACGCGATTGAAGACGCGAATGTGCGCAGCGAGCTCCTGGCGCTCTTTCCCGACGGCTGCTACGTGGCGTTTGCCGGCGAAGCGTATTGCGAGTCGCGCAACGAAACCATGGACGATCACTGGCGCGTGCTGCATGCGCTCCCGGGCGACGGGCAGAATCGCCCAAGCGTGGGCGATTCGCTGGTGCAGGTGCAGGAGCGCTACAACGTTCTTTCCAACATGCAGGCCGAGACGTATGAATACGGCATTCCGCCGATCTACGCCGATCCGCAGGTGCTGGATTTCGACGCGCTGGCGAACCAGGTGGCGGAGCCTGCCGCGCATTTTCCCGCGCGCGCGCGCCCGGGACAGCCGCTCGCGGCGGGATTTTTTCAGCCGGCGCCGGCGCAAGTTCCGCCCGACATGCTGCGTCATCAACAGGATTTGATCGGCCCGGTGTCGCAATTCCTGACCGGGCTCTTTCCCGCAGTGTTTGGCGGGAACATGGAAGACGTGAAAACGGCGTCGGGTTACGCTCTCGCGCGCGACCAGGCCATGGGACGTCTCGGCTTGGTTTGGCGGCGCACAAAACAGTTTTACGCCGACGTGATTCTGCTCGCGGTGGATTGTTTCCGCAAAAACCGCCCTGAAGACGCGGAGATTCCCCTGCTCGGGCCCGACGGCGTGTTCGATTCGCACGTGATTCGCATCGCGGATTTGAAGGGCAACATCTGCGTTCATCCGGAAGCCGACGAAACGTTTCCGCGGCTGAAGTCGCAGCAGCGCGGCGTCCTGCAAGGATTGTTCGGTATCAACGACCCGGTGATCCAGCGCGCACTGACCGAGCCTGCCAACATGGGCTACATCAAAAATGTGATCGGACTGACGGAGCTGGTAATTCCCGGCGAGGATTCGCGAAACAAACAATTGCGCGAGATTCAGCAGTTGTTGGCGAGCTCGCCGATCGTCATTTCACTGCACGAGTCGGGAGTGGCGCACGTAGCTCCGGCGACCGCTGAGGCAGATTTTGGCTCAGTAGCTGAGTCGGATAACTCCGGCGAGGGTCAGGGCGCCTCGATGCCACTGGTCCTGCCGTCAGTTCCCGTGGACGTGCTCCTCGACGATCACGCCGTGGAATTCGAGGAGTGCAAGCGCTGGGCAAATTCCGACGCCGGCCAGGCCGCGCGCATGACTAATCCCGCCGGCTTCGCCAACGTCCGCGCCCACGCCGCAGCCCATCTACGGGCCATGACGCCAGTGGCATCCGCACCGAGTAAGCAACATACCTCGAACAAACTGGTGTCGCAGGAAATATCCGGTGAATTCTCTGTCCATGCTGACGCGGACCGCGACGGTGAAGCCGACCACTGGGTCACCATCGATGGAAACCATGTCTTGATCCACGAGCCACAGAGCCGGCAGCCTGCACCCGATACGATCAATGTGAGCGTGGCAGTCGCAAAGGAACCGCAGATCATTGAAAACGAGCGGATCAGCGGGAAATTCGGTACTGGGGTGGCAGCCCAATTTCGACTAACGTTTACCGATAGCAATGGCAAGCCTTTGCAAGGCAGCGTGACCGAAAGCAATGTAGAAAGAGGGGAGCAGAATCCATTCGCAATACCGTTGAGTCCGAAAGGAACCATGGTGGATTGGATCGGGTACATCCACTACGCGCAAAACCGGGAACAGCATACCCAACAGCAAATTACCGGGATGGCTAACACCTATGCATCGCAGTCGCGTTCAGTAACTTCAACGCAAACGCTCACCGTAAAGACGAAAAACGGGACTTACGAGGTCAAATGGAAGCGCATGTTTACTAACGTAGGGTCCGACGGTAAGCTGAACAAAGTCGGTCCCAACGGGATAAACTATGCTCTTAGTTACACAAAACCCGTCATCACCAGGATTCAATGAAAGAAAAGAGATTTGTCGCGTGACGAGCATTGGAAAAATGGTCCCAGCCTTTTTTCTTGCGTTTGTCTGTCTCGGGCAGTCCTCGCACGACTTGCAAAGCAGATTTCCGCAAGTTGTTTCGTACGAAATAAGCCCGGGAATCCTCATGACACCGAGGTACGCCGCAGACGGCCAAGTGTGCGAGATGGTCGTTGAGAAACGACACAAAAAAGATGGAGGTATCGACTTTGGTTCTTCTTTCTCAGAGAAAGAACTGAAGGAACTAGTAAACGAGCTCGTCCCCGAAAAGGAACGCGGTGAAGACCAGACGGAGTTTCTTAACTCAACCATCGACGGTGGCTTTGTCACAACTGAGTACAGTTACGAGAACATTGTGGTCACTGTCCGTGGAATCACGCGCCCGCGGCCAGAGGACATGGTTGTCGTTATCACCTGGCGAAAGAGGACCTGCGGCCAAGGGGAAGCGCCGACGGTCTCGTCCACAGAACAGAATAAGCCGGTAAACAGTGCACAGAAGCCGGCGTCGGACCTACCCAAGGTTATAAGGGCGTCCGTCCCCTCCTATCCTGAGCTTGCTCGGCAGACACGCATTCAGGGAACTGTGACGCTTCGCGTTTCTACGGATGGAAAGTTAGTTTCCGCCGTTGATGCCGAAAACGGCCACCGCTTACTCGCGAATGCAGCGAAGGAAAACGTAAAAACGTGGCAATTCGAGCCACACGTGCCGACAAGCTTCACGGTAACGTTCCGCTATAACCTGCTGCCGGTGAAATGCGATTCACGTTGTAACTGCGACGGCAAAGAAAAAGAATCGGTGCTGCTCCAGTTGCCAACCAGCGTGCACATCAGTGCGAAGGGGTACATGACTTGCGATCCCGCAGTAGAGGTACGGCGTAAGAATTGATGGCTGTCGGAAGATACCGAAAAAGCTAATCGAGATTGCAGCCCCGCGAAAATCGGAGCTTTTCTGTTTTGGAACTGAAATGAATCCATCGAGCACAACAACCGGAAGCCCAACGAACGGCCAGAGTACGGCGCATGATTTGTTCGCGCTGACGGACGAGCAGATTCTGGAGATCGAGCCGAGCGAGGAAGTGGCAAGTGACGAGTGGCGAGTGACGAGCGAAAACCGCCCGCAACTGCCAGACGAACGGCCTGCCTCAGAGAACGCAATTAGTGCGAATTCTCGAGCTGCGGCCTCGAGCCATAACGACGGCGTCACAGGCGGGCATGCTACAACGGGCAACGCGGGCGCCACTGAAAACACTCGTCACCAGTCACCCGCCACCAGTCACGCGGCTGCCGAGCCGCCAAAATGGCTGGCGGCTCGAATGGCCGATCCACAAAGCGGCGGGGAGGCGCGCGAGCTGTGGAACGGTATGCTGCAGGCTCGGCAAGAGGCAGCCGCCTATCGCGAAGTGTTTGCCAAGCCGGAGGAAGCACGCGCGGCTGCCGGTCGCGCGCGTTTGCTCGACGATATCGACCGCGCGTATTTCGCGGGCGATGCGCAGCAGCGTTCGCAGCTCGCGGCCATGATGTTGCGGGAAGATCCCGCCGCGTTTCGGGAAATGGTTTTCGCGGGTTTACGGGCGTTGGAGGATGCAGGGAAGCAAAGAAGCAGGGAACCGAACGCGACGGCGGACGGTCCGTCAAATGAGGTAATGCAGAGAGATTCCTCGGCTGCGGACCGCAACGTCAGCGGCCCTTCGCTCGGAATGACAGAAAATAATTCCGGACACGCTGTACAACTCGCGGCCTATGCAGCGTTTGAGAGGGCCGCGAATCAGGAATTGGAGCAGAGCGTCGGCGGCGCGATCGAGCGCACGCTGGATCAGGCGTTGCCCAATGCCAATCGCTCGGATGGCGCGGCGATGAAAGGCCGGCTCGCGGCAACGATTCGCCAAGACATCGAGAAGGCGCTGCAAGACGATCGCCAGCTCGGCCAGCAAGTCGCGCAGATTCTTGCGGCGCGCAGGCTGAATGATGAATCGCGTGCGCAAGTCGTTCGCTTGATCGGTGACCGCGCGCGGCAACTTGTGCCCGGCGCGGCAAAGCGAGTGCTCCAGGACTGGACGCAGACGACACTTGCCGCCCATCGCTCGCGTACGAGCCAAAACGAAACGGCCGCGGGTCGCAACGATCTTACCGCCGCTAGCGGCGATGCCAGAAGTTCTCGAACCGAGGCCGCTGCTGGCTCGCGGGTTTCCACCCGGAATGAAAATCGAACTAGCAAGGACACAAGGGTTGATTACCGCAAGCTGAGCGACGAACAAATCCTCAATTTGTAGCGCCGCAGGCGCTTTGGAGTGCGGGAGCTCACTTTGCTCCCACTTTTTTGCGCCAGCACACACCCCAGAGACACAAAAGCGGCAGCGCGGCTGCCGCACTCCACGATTTTCCGGCGCCTTCTCAAGAGACGCCTTGCGATTCCTTGCGCGCACCAGCGCTCTTCGGAACGCAGCAATCATAAGGAGAAAAACAGATGCCAGCACAAGCAAACGCGAACGTCGTCGCGTTGCAGCTCGAGAAGGTGCGCGACAAAGTGCCCCTGCTCTATGAGCGCGACGACATTCTGCTCACCATGATCCAGCAGCGCGGTGACGTGGAGAAAGTGTCCAGCCGCAACATGCGCCTGCCGTTGCAGGTAAACCCGGGAGGCAAAGCCGGTTCGTACAACGCGGACGGCGGCGACCTGGGACGCGGCTCCGGCACGGCGTACGACGTCGCGCAGGTCTCGCCGATCTTCTTCCGCTTCGCGATCGAAATCACGAAGCTGGTGGAATACGCAACGACCGGGCGCGAACGCGCCATCGAAAACGCAGCCAAGCGCGAGGTGGCGAACGGAATGAAGCAGTTCCGCGCGTTCCTCGACAAGCTGATGCAGACCGCCGGGAACGGCGTGCTCGGCACGATCAATTCTGTCGCCGGCACCACGCTGACGATGAGCGTGCCGAGCGGCGCCGCGCTGGTCTATGTCGGCCAGACGATCCAGGTCTACGACACGACGCTTACGACCAACCGCGGCACCGCAAACGTCACCGCGGCCGATCCCATCAGCCCCACGCAGACGATTACTGTCGATGTCCTGCCCACCGGCACCATCGCCACCGACGTCATCGTGCACGACGGCCTCAGCGGCGCGCAGCCGGTGTCACTCTTCGGCATCAAGTATCACCAGAACAACGCGACCACCGGAACGTGGCTCAACCTGAATCGCGCAACCTATCCCGTGCAGCTCGCCACGCCGCGCGTCAACGCCGGCAACGCCGCGCTTACGCCCTCGAACGTGCGCCTGGCGATCAACAAAGTCCGGAAAGCCCTGGGCATCAACCACGTAAGCAAGCTGATTGCGTACATGGCGGTCGAGCAGGAACACGCCTGGGAGAATCTCGGCATCACTGTCAGCCAGGTCATCAAGGAAGGCGGAGGCGGCGACGGCAACGATCTGGATCTGCTCTTCAGCGGCCGCAAGACCATGAGCGGGATTCCCATCAAGTCCAGCGTGAACGCCGACCAGACCCGCGTGGATTTCCTCGACCTCTCGCATTGGGGACGAGCCGTGTTGAAGGACATCGACTTCTACGAAGTCAACGGCAACACGGTGTTCCCGATCTACGGCGCGAGCGGCGGGCTTGCGGCCAGCTACATCTTCTACTTCGACACCGCGTTTCAGGTGTGGGACGACTCGCCGCGTACCGGCGCGTTCATCGACACACTGGCCAGGCCATCCGGCTACTAGGAAAGATAGCCACAGAGGCTCAGAGAGGCCGAGGAAAGACAGCAGTCTGGTGGGAGCCGCCTTCGTGGAAAGTGCGTCTTTCAACGTTCCTTTGTTCTCTCTGTGCCTCTGTGTCTCTGTGGCATCCCCTTGATTTCCATCATTCGCGAGACGCACGACACGCCGGAGGCGGTAGCTTGGCGTCTTGCGCGCGCGGGCGGGTGCAACCGCTTCGGTGAAGCGAATTACCGCGCCGTGTGGGGCTGGAGTCGCCTTGCGTGGATCGGCGGCAAGTTCGAGGAGCGCGACGAACACGGTGCGCTCTTACGAGAGCGCATTGAATTAAGAAAAGAACCGAAATACCCCGCCGTGAATCGCTGGCACATCGAGCGCTGGGTTCCGTCAGAAGTCTACGGATCTCCGCGCGCGTGGTATGCGCAGACAGTTGAAATTGCCGACGGGCGCAGTATTCCAGCGCTCGGGCCTTATCCTTCCCGCGGTGAATATGAGCACTGCTTCACGCTCGAATCGCCGCGCGGCGAATTTGTTCAGCTAACGCCGACGATCGGTGAGCACATCGCGCGCGCGATCGAGTGGTCGCGCTGCGTTCCTCGATCGATGCGGAAGCGGCGGATCGATGACCGTGAGCTACGCAAGGAGCAATCGTACGAGGTGTGGGCCTACGACCTGCTCGACGATGCCGCGCCCGCGTTTCACAAGCAGCCGTTCGTCACGGTGGCGTAGTTCTAGTCCTGTTTTGGCGTCGGAGCTGGTCCTTTAAAAGCGAGCCGAAAAATCAGAGCGCTCACCAGGAGCCAAGCAAATGAAATGGCAAACCGAGTAATAGGGAG
>Ga0210384_10004364_pt1 | contig 15831 bp, 6 predicted proteins | sample IncBWH2MmetaG_FD_160574 | JGI IMG/M metagenome (GOLD analysis project Ga0210384, IMG submission 160574) | Forest soil microbial communities from Barre Woods Harvard Forest LTER site, Petersham, Massachusetts, United States - Inc-BW-H-2-M | ecosystem: Environmental > Terrestrial > Soil >...
AAACACTGCAATTTATACATTTACTTTTTTTGTCTTGCTTTACTTAAGGCGCGTGAAGACGGTCTGGTGGCCCTCGTAATACCTTATGAGTGGGTCTCACGGCCCTCGGCAAAGGCGTTGCGTGACTACATTCGGGAACAGCGCTGGAACGTTTCCGTTTACCGGTTCCAGAAGCCGATTTTCGAAGGTGTCATGACAACGGCCTCGGTGAGCATTGTTGACAAAGCGCGACAAGATGGGTTGTGGGCCTACCACGACATTACCGCGGAACGAGCGGTCGTTAATCGACCTGGAGTTACTGACTCAAAGAACGGAGTGCTGGAGTATGCGAAGCGAGGACAGGTCTGGGGTCTTCGCGGCCTTAGTCCGGGCTCTCAGAAGATCTTCACGTTGACAGAGGGCGAACGGGTTCGCGCCGGGTTGAGGCGTAGGACGGATGTCGTTCCGTGCGTCACGAGTCTCAAGAACGTGCCTCGCGCTCTAGAACTTCTCTCAAGCGCCGCATTTGAGAAAAATTTTGTGGAGAGTGGTGATAGGTGTTGGCTGATCCGTTCCGACAAACACCAGCGTAGCGATGCTCTCGAATCTTACTTAAAGGCCATACCGGAAGAGGAGCGTTCTACGTACACCTGCGAGAACCAAACCCCTTGGTTCAACTACAAAGCCCACCCTGTGCCGCAAATTTTGTTTAGTTCCGGCTTTACGGAGTTCGGCCCGAAGGTGCTGATTAATTCGGTTTCTGCGCGTGCCATCGGCTCGGTTTGGGGCATTCATTCACGAAGGAAGCTGCCTCTGCGGCGATTGCAAACGTACCTGTTGAGCATCAACTTTGAGAGACGGGTCGTAGCACATGCTGAGAAGCTGAAAAAAGTGGAAGTCAGACAACTGAACGCAGTGCTGAACACATTTGAAAAGCGGGAGCGAAAGAATGCCAGAAAAAGCGCTCGCTAACCTGCTCGACGAAGGTACCGTCCCGTTTCAGACGGAAGGCCGTCTTCTGCAAGAACTTGGTGAACGATTAGTAGCGAGTCCCGAAGTAGCGCTGGTGGAACTGATAAAGAACGCTTATGACGCTGACTCGGCTTTGTGCGAAGTCAAGGTTGCCGAGAAAGGAAAAGCTCTGGTTATCTCGGATTTGGGTCACGGGATGACGTTTGACGAGTTCGTTGGACGATGGATGCGCATAGCAACAGCCAGCAAGATAGGGGACCGCACCTCAAGGGTATACGCACGGAGATTGACGGGGGCAAAGGGGATTGGGCGTTTTGCCGTGCGTTATTTGGGTGACCACTTAAGCCTGATTACGGTCGCCCAAGATCCGAAGAGACATTTGAGAACGAAGCTGACTGCACATTTTGATTGGCCTGCCATTGACCGGCTCGATGATCTCCGACAGGCCAAAGTAGATTACACGTTAGAGGAAATGGCGGAAGATTCTTTAACCGGAACGACGCTTGAAGTTCGCAAGCTTAAGGCGTCTGCGGACTTCACAAGCACGTCCTCCTTGCGATCAGATGTCTTACGGATCGTTACACCATTGCAGGGATTGGACCCAGGTAAGTTCAGGAGGATCTACGAAGGGTCTAAGACGGATCCGGGATTTCGGGTCAAGCTGCCAGGGAGCGAAGCGGAGGGCGCAGCAGAGGTTGATCTCGCGGACCTGGTACTCAAGAATTATTGGGCTCGATTACGAATTGAGTTAACAGGAAAAGATCTCGTTTTTAGAGTCTGGTTTTCGTCGTCGCGTGAGCCGAAAACGTTGGAGCTCAAGGTTCAGAGTACGATATCTGCCGGTTTCGTGGCCGACGTGCGCTATTTCCCACGTCGAAAAGGAGTGTTCCACGGCAAGGGTATAAATGGTCAAGCGGCGTGGCGGTGGGTCCGTGATAACCATGGAGTGGCGGTAGTTGATCATGGTTTCAGGGTGGTGCCGTATGGAAATGAAGACGATGATTGGTTGCATTTATCGATAGATAAAGCGCACAGTGAACGTGATTGGCGTTCCGCTATCGCAAAGAAGGAATTCGCCATTGCTGCGACTGTGCGGAATCGCCCCGCACAGAACCCCGCGCTCTACCTTCCTTACGACTATCAGTTAGTTGGGGCTGTCTTTGTTGAGTCGAAGCCTCCCTCGCCAAACAAATCGGGGAAGGATCTGATCCCTTCAATGGATCTGATTCCTTCAATGGATCGTGAAGGATTTCTGAAGAATCAGGCTTTTGATGAGTTGGTGGAGTACGTCCGTGCAGGTATCGAGTTTTTGGCGCTTCACGACAAGCGGGAGCTGGATCGACTGTTGACAAAGCAAGCACGCGAAGCCGCTGAGAGTGCGAGGGAGGATGTGCAGCGAGCGATCGAATATGTAAAGCAAAGCCCAACGTTAACGGCACCCGATAAGGCCCGTATTGCCAAGGTTTATCGACAGCTCGCAGACCGTATTGATCAGGTTGAGGAGTACAACATTCAGGCTCGTCGGAGCCTGATGACAATGAGTTTGTTAGGAGTTGTTGCAGCTTTCATGACGCACGAGAACAAGAGTCTGCTTTTTGAAATGGAAAAGGCCGCTAAGGCCGTGAGCTCGTTGGCAAAGAAGCATGCCGGTCTCGAGGGTGTTGCCGATACCCTCAATCAGCATCTCTCGGCGTTCAAGGGTCAGTTGCAATACGTTCAGATGTTCTTGGAAGGTGTTCGTAGAGGAGAGGCTGTTCGGATGTCTGCTGCTGGGCAGATTCGACTTGTTCTGAAACGATTTGAGAGCTTCGCAGTGGATCATGGGGTGACAGTAAGTTCGGAAGCATCATCGCAGGTTCAAACTCCTGCACTCTCACCGGCTGTGTACAGCGGTGTCTTGCTAAATCTTTACACCAACGCATTGAAAGCTGTTCTCGCCGTAGCTGCAAGCATTCGCGATCCGAAGATTGCGATTCGCGCGTGGAACGACAAAACAACTCACTACCTCGAAGTTTCGGATAACGGCGTCGGTGTTCCACCTGATCTCAGAAAACGAATTTGGGATCCCCTTTATACGACAACATCTGACACAGGTAACCCGCTAGGCTCTGGAATGGGCCTTGGCCTGACATTGGTGAAGCAAGTGGTTGAGGATGCCGGCGGAAAGATTTTGCTAATGGACGATCCGCCACCGGGATTCAATACGTGCTTTCGCGTTGTTTTTCCTTTGGAGTAAAAGATGGCGACAGAAATCAAAGTTGTGCTGTTTGAAGACACCGAGCAAATTCGGTCCGAAATTCTTGAGGCCCTGAAAAAGCATCTGGCGCCCCGCGGTACCGCTCTTCCTTTCGAGGGTGGTCAATTCAAGGAGTCTTCTTCCGAACAGGACAAAATGTACGAGGCACGGTTGGAGAAAATCCTGAGCAGTGAGCCGTACAGTGGCACCACGCTGGTGGTTGCTGATCGCGATCTCTCTAAAAGCAAAGACTCGAACTTTGGAGGGCTGTCAGTGAATGCTGTTGCCGCCGCTGCGCAGAGGCTCGCAATCCCAATTTGTTCGTACGCGCGACAGCCCGAATTGACAGACTACGAATGGCGTGGTCGATGGGAAGAAGGCCACATCGTTCTTCGCTTCTCTGATGGTGAGGACGAGCTGGCACGTCGTGCAGCTCTGGCTGCAAATGGATTCGCTGACATTACGGCCGGACTCCCTGCGGTGATTAAGGAGAAAGGTAACAATTCTGTTGCCAAAATCCTTGCTGCATTGCTGGGTAAGCGAGAATTCGCGGAAAAGATCGCACTGTACAGTGTGGGCGACCAAAATCGCCTGTCGGAGATTCTTGCGAAGGCTAAACCCAATATGCAGCAAGTGCAGGAGATGAGCCACTTCTTGGGCTATTGGCTTTGGGATTCCTTGCTGCGATACCCAGGGTTATTTGTGAATGAAATTGCCGCAGGAAGCTATCTCAATATTGACACTGCCGCTTTTTCGCAAGCTGCCGTTCGTTCGGTTTTCGATGAAGGTCTGTACAACGGACCATTTGCTGATGGCAAGAATCCACAGTGGTGGCGAGGAATGCTGGATGACATCGTTTCACGAGAAAACAGCGCGGATGGGTTGGAGCTAGTTAGGAAGAAAGTAGATCCGGGAATCGGAAGGAGCAAATGTTGCGTCGATCCGGACAAGCAAGCTGGATACTACTGCATTATTTCGCGACTACCAGTTAGCCTTGAGAATTCGAAGGGGGGGCTGAGTTGGTTTCCACGCGGCGCAGACCTAACTAGGATAAGCAATCCGAAATTTGAGGAGTATGGGCCGTGGCTTGGTGCCTGAAGACGGATTTATGACTTCCCAAACCGTATTGCCTCCGAACAGTGTCAGAAGTGCATACGAAGATTTTCTGGAAGCGTTCCGTACAGCTATCGAAGGCGCGAATCTCAATCTTTCATATCCGGAGCGGCCTCTCAAAAGTTCGTTCGTCGAGGCGGGAGGTAACGATAGGGCGGCATTTATTTGGTCTTTTTATCTGAAAGACTGGCCCTGCAAACGACTGGCGAAGAACCAACGATTGGATGTGGTCGTTAAGGCGATGGAGACATTTATAAGACCGTCATGGGTGTTGTCCAAATCCACTGTTTATGTGAACTATTTTGTTGTTTCAGATTCTGCTGCGAAGTTGGTGCAATCCTTGCATTATGACTTCGTGGAAGGTGGACAGCATGACCATCCATTTTTTCACGTTCAATTAACGGATGAGCTAATTCCCCAGGAGGATCTGCAAAACGCTGGGTTTGATCTCTCTGTTGCAGCTTCGGGGAACGAGTGTTGGGTGACAACAAGGATTCCGACCCCAGATATGACGCTGGCGTCTGTCATTTATTGCTTGATGGCTGATCACTTGGGTTCGAGCGGCTTTAGCGAGTTTGCGGAGAACGTTGAGTCGATTCAAAACCGCATACCGGCTCCGAGTTTTGAACCTATTAAGAAGAGTCTTGATGCATCGGCGGCACATTTCAAGAGCTCGCATTGGTTCTCCCACATGGACGGGGTTTGAGTATCGTTAGATTTTGTTGACGTTAGTTACCAGTGATCTGGAATAATCAGTCTGACGGAGCATCGGAGTGAGCGAAGAGGTTATTGAATCGAGCGGCAACACGAACAAAGAGATGCGCAACGGCAAACATTCTGCGGCCGCTAGTTCCGGCATACGTGACAACTACCTACGCGGTGCCGTCGGGGAATTTCTTCTGGAAAAGATTCGTGACGGTTCCGACCTTTCCGTGGTTTCAGCATATTTTACGATTTATGCGTTTGGCGCATTGCAGAAGCGGCTAGCCGATATTGACAGGATGCGGTTTTTATTCGGGGAGCCGCGTTTCCTGCAGTCGCTAGATCCGGAGCGCACTGATAAAAAAGCCTTCAAGATCGAAGACGAAGGCCTTCAGCTGGCAAACCGCCTTCAGCAGAAGCGGCTAGCCCGAGAGTGTGCTGACTGGATTGCTGGGAAAGCAGAAATTCGATCCGTACGCGAAACAGCTTTGATGCACGGGAAGATGTACCACATCTCGTACAACGGCATTGACGATGCCATTCTAGGGAGTTCAAATTTCACACTTCACGGACTCGGGCTCGGAGCTGCCAATAACAACATCGAGCTCAACCTGGAGGTTGATAGCAATCGCGACCGGCGTGATTTGAAGACGTGGTTCGAAGAGATCTGGAACAATCTGGAGCTCGTGGAGGATGTTAAGCCAGAAGTTCTTCGCTATTTGAAACAGCTTTATGTGAACCATCCTCCAGAATTCATCTATTTCAAGACTCTGTATCACGTATTCGAGCGGTTCCTAGCTGCTCAGCATGAAGGTGGCCTGCTTTTCGAGAACACACAGATTGTTGAGACTGAAATCTGGCGAACGTTATTCGAGTTTCAAAAAGACGCGGTCAAAGGTGCCATCAACAAGATCAACGCTCATAATGGCTGCATTATCGCTGATAGCGTCGGCTTGGGTAAGACATTCGAAGCACTCGCAATCATCAAATACTATGAACTTCGCAACAATCGCGTGCTGGTACTTTGTCCAAAAAAGGTTCGCGAGAATTGGACGATCTACCAGGCGCAGAATAACAGCGAACTCAACCCGTTCATTGGAGACCGGTTTAGCTTCACGGTTCTCAGCCATACCGACCTCAGTCGTGAGTCGGGCAGGTCAGGCGACATCGATCTGGCGACCATAAATTGGGGCAACTACGACCTCGTTGTCATCGATGAATCGCATAATTTTAGAAACAATGCGAAAGGACGCAGAGACGAGGACGGCAACCTCATTCGCATGAGCCGCTACGAGCGACTCATGACCGAGATAATTCAGCATGGCGTTAAGAGCAAGGTGCTCCTGCTTTCAGCCACTCCGGTCAACACTGGACTGAGTGATCTTCGCAATCAACTCTATTTTCTGACTGAGGGGCGTGACGATGTATTCCGGGAGGGCTTGGGCATAGCCAGTTTGAAGGAAACGCTTGCCGCTGCTCAACGGACGTTTAATGACTGGGCGAAGGCTCCCGGCGAGCGAAAGACTGTAGTTTTACTTGAGCGTCTCAGTTCCGCGTTTTTTAAGCTGTTAGACGAGCTCACGATTGCGCGTTCTCGAAAACACATTCTCAAGTATTACAAAGACTCTCTGGCGAGAGTAGGCAAGTTTCCGGATCGGTTGAAGCCGATTTCCATGTTTTCCGAAATCGATTTGAGGAACCGCTTCCCTGGCTATGATCGTTTGAACGATGACATTTCTGCCTATCGACTGAGTCTCTTTCGTCCTTCTGAGTACATCCATCCGGAATTTCGTGGCCTGTACGACCGACAACTGGTTCTGAATTTTACGCAAGAGCAACGAGAGTACTTCCTGATCGGGATGATGAAGGTGAATTTCCTGAAGCGTCTCGAAAGTTCCGTTGTTTCTTTTGCGATCACCATGAACCGGACGGTGAACAAGATCAAGAATCTGCAGGACCGCATTAAGCAATTTCTGGAGATTCGGGAGGGGAATGAGGGATTGGATCTGGCGACAGTCGATCCCGACGAGGCTGCCGAGGACGACGATCTTCGAGACGCGCTGGAAGTCGGCAAAGGGATTGTCTATAAGATGGCGCACCTTGACGTGAATCGCTGGCTCCGGGACTTAGAGCGTGATCGAATTCAGCTTGACTATCTAGCCAAAGAAGCGGAAAACGTCACACCTGATCGAGATGCCAAACTAGCTGAGCTGAAGAGGTTGATCGAGCAGAAGGTTACCAAACCGACGACGAATAATCGTGGTGCTGCGAATCGGAAGGTTCTCGTGTTTACTGCTTTCTCGGATTCAGCCGGATACCTTTACTCGGAGCTGCACGACTGGGCTACCAAAGTCCTGGGCATTCACATAGCGTTTGTCTCGGGCGGTTCAAGCGGGTGCAAGACCAGTTTTGGGAAACACGAATTTAACAATATTCTTACGAACTTTTCCCCTATCGCGAAGAATCGATCGAAAATTAAGTCCATGCCCCAGGACGGCGAGATCGACTTGTTGATTGCCACTGATTGCATCTCCGAAGGCCAGAACCTTCAGGATTGCGACTATCTCATCAACTATGACATCCATTGGAATCCGGTTCGGATTATCCAGCGTTTCGGACGTATAGACCGCATCGGGAGCGTCAATTCGGCTGTGCAGCTCGTGAACTTTTGGCCGACACAGGATTTGAACAAGTACATCAATCTCAAGAACCGCGTGGAGGCGCGGATGGCTCTCGTAGACATCGCGGCAACGCAAGAAGATAACATTCTGAACGTCGAGGAGTTGCAGGACTTGATCAAAGACGATCTCAAGTATCGGGACAAACAACTTCTGCGCCTAAAAGACGAGATCCTTGATCTCGAAGATTTCAATGAAACAGTTGCGCTCTCCGAATTCACGCTCGACGATTTTCGGATTGAGCTCACAAAATACATCGAAGCTAACCGCAAGGTGCTTGAAGGAGCTCCGCTGGGGCTCTACGGTGTGGTCCCGCCTCATGCGGACTACAAGCAAATTGTTCCTGGTGTGATCTATTGCTTGCGACAGACTGGTGATACGTCGGGTAATGAGACCGTTAACCCGCTGCAACCGTATTTCATGGTCTATGTTTGGGACGACGGAACGGTTCGTTATAATTTCGCGCAGCCAAAGCAAATTCTGGAAATCTATCGACTTCTTTGTGTTGGCAAAACTGTCCCGTACGAGGAGCTCTGCAACCTCTTCGACAGCGAGACGGCTGACGGTTCCGACATGTCGCGTTATTCTGGCCTATTGACGAAGGCTGTAGACGCGATCGCGGCCACGTTCAGGAAGCGAGCCGTTGCCAGCCTTCTGTCGAGTCGCTCCGGACTGCTGACTGAGGCCGATAAGCAGGTCACCTCCACGAGTGACTTTGATCTCATCACCTGGTTGGTTATCCGTTAAATGATCCAGACGCTCTCACCAGACACTAGGAGTCAGATCCAGGGCGCCCTAGCCAGCTTTACTAAACGTAGTTTCGTCGAAGCGGGACGCGAACTCTTTGCGGAGCTTGGGTACAAGAGTGAGCGCCGGATCGATATTAGTCCGAATACGGCAGAGGGGTTTGCGGCTCAATTCGGCCCGCTAAATCCTGACAAAGCGCTGACCGCCGAGTGGCGAACCGTCGATTTTCTCTTTCAACTCACCGATGAAGAAATTGGGAATCGTCTCGCATTCTCGACGGGCACGTTTGAGAAGGCGGCGATTGAGTCTTACGTCTTTCTAGCGATTCACCTGAACGGCGCACAATACACGCGTACCCGCCTGGCAAACGTTGCACGCGAGATCAATAAGTTGTTCCCAATGCCAGTGATGATCCTTTTTCGTCACGGTGACACGATCAGCCTTGCCGTAATTGACCGCGAGCTGAACAAACGCGACAGTGCAAAGGATGTTCTTCGCAAGGTCACGCTGATCAAAGATATCCGTTTAGTCGATCCTGCTCGCGCCCATATCGAGATTCTGAACGAGCTTTCACTCCATGCCCTTCACGAGGAGTTTCGATTCCGTACTTTTGTGGAACTACACCGTGCCTGGGCAAAGAAGCTGGATAGTACCGACCTCAACAAGCGCTTTTATCAAGATGTGTCTTACTGGTATTTGTGGGCCAAGAGTCATCCGGGCGTAAAGCTGCCGAAGGATGTTGATGCCTCCTCGGACGAACAGCGGTCGATTTTCTTCATACGACTGCTTACGCGGCTAATCTTTTGCTGGTTTCTCCAGGAAAAAGGTCTAATTCCTCGTCGCCTGTTCCGCTGGAGTCAGATTCAAGAGCTCCTCAAGAACAGCAAACCCTCGGCTGGCACTTACTACCAAGCCATTCTCCAGAATCTGTTCTTCGCCACGCTCAATCGAGAACCAGAGAAGCGGGGTTTCAGAGACAAGAAAACTACCGGGCGGTTCGACAAGAACAGAGGAATCACTACACTTTACCGTTATGAGGACCTGCTCAGCGATCGTGCCGGCTTGTTGAAGTTGTTGGCGGAAGTGCCATTCGTCAATGGCGGTCTTTTCGATTGTCTAGATGACGTTTACCGGAAGGTTGAGAACCAGTCAACGGTACGCTTAGATGGTTTCTCTGATAATCCGCGTGAGAGTGTGACGCTGCCGAATGAGCTGTTTTTCGGACCAGACCAGCGCGCCGATCTCAGTGAAGAACTTGACGATGAACGCAAGACGGAGGTGCCGGTACGGCCGCTAATCGAAATCCTCACCCGTTATAAATTCACCGTCGAGGAGAATACACCACTCGAACAGGAAATTGCTCTCGATCCTGAATTGCTGGGCAAGGTGTTCGAGAACCTCCTTGCCTCTTACAACGATGACACCAAAACGATTGCACGCAAGAAACTTGGGTCTTTCTACACGCCCCGCGACGTAGTCAGGTACATGGTGGATGAGGCTCTCGTCTTCCATTTTGTGGCAACCGTGTCCGAAACGAAGCTGCGGCGACTCCTTTCGGACCAGCTTGATAACCCTTGTACCGAAGCTGAGACCCAGAAGTTGATTGCGGTGATCGAGAAGACCCGAATCCTCGATCCTGCCTGCGGCTCAGGGGCTTTCCCCATGGGCGCCTTACATCGGTTGGTGTATCTACTTTCAAAGCTCGACCCTAAGAATGTCACGTGGAAACGCCGACAGCTGGAAGCAGCTACGCGGGACCGTCAAAAAGCCGAGTCGATGGAAGATCCGGAGAACCGTGAGGCTGCCTTGGCGAATGTCGATGCCCGGATCGAAGATATCCACAGCTCGTTTGACACAACTCATCACGAGCTCGACTACGCTCGTAAGATTTATCTGATTGAGAACTCGATCTTCGGTGTTGACATTCAACCCATTGCCTGCCAAATCGCTAAGCTGCGATTCTTCATTTCCCTCCTGGTAGACCAAAAATCCGAGAAGATTATTCGTCCGCTCCCCAATTTGGAAACTCGCATTGTCGCGGCGGACTCGCTTATCCCGGTGGAGCAGGTGAAAGAGCACCAATTCTTTATTGGCGCCGAACAAGTGAAAGTTCTCCGCGAACGTCTTCGACTGGTAAGGCACGACCACTTTAATGCACGGACGCCGGAAGCAAAGCAGGGATACAAAGAGAAGGATGCTGACATCCGCGCTCAACTCTCTGAGGAACTCGAACGCATCGGAATGCCCAACACTACGGCAAGGCTTCTTGCAGGATGGGACCCCTACGATCAGAACAGCCATGCTAGTTTCTTCGATCCTGAGTGGATGTTTTCACTGCCGCCCGAAGAATTCAGTGGATTCGATATCGTAATTGGCAACCCACCTTATGTTCGACAGGAAAAGATCAAAGACCGAAAAGTGGCGTTCAAGAAGCTCTACGACTCCTTTACCGGAACTGCGGATCTCTATGTTTACTTTTATGAACGTGGAATCCAGCTTCTGAATGACGGGGGAGTCTTCAGCTTTATCACCTCAAACAAATGGATGCGCTCCGGCTATGGCCAGAAGCTGCGAGCATATCTCAAAAGCAATACTCAAGTCCGTCGATTGATCGACTTTGGGGATGCCGAGATTTTTGACGCCATAGCATACCCCTGCATCGTTGTGCTCCAAAAAGATAGGGTGGAAACGAACGACGGGTTCAAAGCCTTAAAGTGGAACCAAGACGAGTGGAAAGTGGACGATGTCACACGTCACCTTACGGAAGACATGTTTCCGATGTCCCAGGCGGACTTGGCTCCAGAGACGTGGCGAGTGGAATCGAAGACCACGCTCCAACTTTTGGATCGCATCAAGCGCAGTGGTACCCCATTGGGCGAGTATGTGAAAGGGCGCTTCTACTACGGTATCAAGACTGGACTGAATGAGGCGTTTGTGGTGGGGCGCGAAAAGCGCGACGAACTGATCGCCGCACACCCCTCATCTGCCGAGGTCTTAAAGCGGTTCCTTCGGGGGCGGGACGTTAAGCGCTGGCGGGTTGAGTTCGAAGAGCAATATTTACTATTTGTGCCGTGGCACTTCCCGCTGCACGAAGAGGTGTCTATTGCGGGCCCTTCAAAAAAAGCGGAGAAAGCTTTCGAAGAACGATATCCAGCGATCTTTGCACACCTTAAATCGCATAAGCGTGAGCTTTCTCGCCGAAACCAGGCAGAGACGGGTGTGACTTACGAATGGTATGCATTGCAGAGGTGGGGCGCTGAGTACTGGCGAGAGTTCGAGCAACCGAAGATCATCTATCCGGACATCTACGAGCATCAGAGTTTTGCATGGGATGATCTCGGGTACTATTGCGCGAATACGTGCTACTTCATTCCGACTTCGCAGAAGTGGTTGTGCGCTCTGATGAATTCTCAGGCCGTCGAGTGGTTCTATTCCCAGATTTCGAACAAAGTTAGGGGAGGCTACATGAGATCGTTTTCGGACTACATGCAGCACGTGCCGATCCCTCACACGACGCCTCAACAACAGTTACTTATTGAACAGGTTACTACGGCGGTTATCGGTCTTCAAGGCGAGGGGCCGGTGGCAGCTTATTTCGAGCGCCTGCTGAATGGCATGGTGTATGAACTATTCTTCCCGGATGATTTTCACGCGCAGAAGCTTCGGTTCTTCGATCTCCTCGGGGAGGCGGACATTCCAAAGAAGAACGAGAAGGCCGAGTGGGCGGCATTCCACGAGCAGATCGCAAACGTGAATCACCCAATCTACGCCGCCCTCTTCGCATTGAACGGCCTGGAGGTCGTTCGAATCATCGAGGATCGCGAGTGAAGATCACCAAGATCGAAGTCTCGGACTTTCGGGGCTTTCCAGGGCCTGCGGTCTATGACTTCGAATTTGGAAATGCCCGAAACTTGTTTATGTACGGTGAAAACGGAAGCGGTAAGTCGAGCCTATTCTGGGCGATCCAAGAATTCTTCAACCGCGCCCCGCGTGCGAAGCCCTTCGCGGATTACAAGAACAACCTTGACGTTGCACTCACTTCAGGGCGAGTGACCGTCCACTTCGACAACGGCTCCTCGCAGTCTTGGGTCCACGGCGGAGTGCGTCCGTTGAACGTCCCCCCCGCTTCCCTGACCGCCCTGCAAGTGGGCTGCCTTGACTACCGGAGTTTGCTCGAAACCAACTTCGCGCAGCGAGGTGACGAAGTAAATCTGTTCGATATCGCCGTAACCCACCTCGTCCCGCATTTGGAGGCTCCGGTCGCGGGCGGATCTCGACGCATCGGGGAGCTGTGGTCTGCAGTGCAGATGCCACGAATACGACGCGAAAATGCGGTTAAGGCGTGTAAGGATACCGTCGGAAGATTCAATAATGCGTTCGCACCCGTGATCAAACCACTCGTCGACAAGGCGACCGAGCTACTCGCGAAGTTCCCGATCTCAGCATTCATCTTGGGCGCTTCTTTCCAGCCGGTAGAGTATGACTCGCCGAACAGGCGGCTCCTTAACCGGGAGTTGATCCTTTCCGTCCAGGCGGGGGGAATGCAGCTTCAAAATTTTCACAATTTCCTGAATGAGGCTCGGCTGTCGGCAATAGGGCTTGTTGTCTATCTTGCTGGATTGCTGATCAGTGTGCCCACCACCTCCACGTATCCAAAACTACTGGTTCTCGACGATGTACTGGTCGGCTTGGATATGACGAATCGGCTGCCAGTGCTGGATATCCTTGAGCACTATTTCGCTGATTGGCAGATTATTCTGCTCACATATGACCGTGTCTGGTACGAGATGGTGCAAGTGGAAATAGAGAATCGAAACTGGCAGGCTTATGAGCTTTGGTTGGGCGCAGACGGTGTGACTCCGATTCATCGTCCGCGAGAAGGCGGTCCTGAGTTTTTTCTCTCTCGCGCTCGTCAGCATTTGGTCGACAATGATGAACGCGGGGCGGCCCTGTATGCTCGTGCGGCATTCGAGGCCAAGATAAAGGCTTATTGTGATAATAAATCGGTTCCGGTTCCCTACAAAAGGGACCCGAAAAAGATGGATTCCGAATCCTTCTGGAAGGCAGCGAGTGCGAACGCTCTGGACAAGGCCCCGAATCCGGCGGCGAAGACTGCCTTGGAAACCAAGTTTCTAGCTATCGGCGTGGCCAAGAAGGTTGTTCTAAATCCGTTGAGTCACTCCGCTCCCCCGGCAGTGACGCGAGCTGAGATCCAAGCAGCAATCGCGGCAGTATCTAGCTTGGAGTTCAAGTAGTCTGTAACCGTCATGTTCTCCGCAACGGATGTAGCCAGTTTTCTCGCTTGCCAGCACACCGCGACACTTGACCGTGCGGAATCACGAAAAGAGACCAAAAAGCCATTTTTCAACGATCCTGCCATCGAGTTGCTCCAGAAGCTCGGGCTGGAGCATGAGAAGCAATACCTGCGTCATCTCACCGATGGGAAGGGTCTCGCAGTTACACAAATTGATGTGGGCGCGTCTTGGCAGGAGGCGGCTTCTGAAACGATTCGAGCCTTGCGCTCTGGAGTGCCTGCGGTCTATCAAGCCACATTCCTGGACGGGCCGTGGCGGGGACGGGCCGATTTTCTCATACGTGTGGATAGGCCAAGTGCGCTGGGTTTCTGGTCATACGAAGTGGTCGATACCAAGTTGGCTCGGAGCACAAAGTCTGGGGCGGTTATTCAACTCTGCTTCTATTCCGATTTATTGTCACGAATTCAGGAACTTGAACCCGAGCGGATGTACGTTGTGCTCGGAGGCGGAGTGAAGGCCGAACCGTTTGTCGTTCAGCGTTACATCGCGTACTACCGAAGGATCAAAAAAGAATACGAGACCGCCTGGAAAGCCGAACGAGACACGTACCCCGAGCCGACGGAGCATTGCGAAGTTTGTTCGTGGTCTCCGCTATGCGACAAACGTCGGCGTGATGACGACCATTTGTCATTGGTCGCGGGGATATCGCGGAATCAGCGCAAAGCGTTGGGGGAGCGAAGTGTAAGCACAGTGGCCGGCCTTGCGGCCCTTGCTCTTCCGGTAAGGCCAAAGATTGATCGCATCGGCGAGGCTGCCCTCTTCCGCATTCGAGAGCAGGCACGTCTCCAAGTGATGGGACGGGAGCAAGGCAAAACATGTTACGAGATGCTCGAACCGATGGACACGGACAAGGGTCTGGCCACTATGCCATCGCCATCGCGGGGAGATGTATTTCTTGATCTTGAATCGAACCCGTACGTTCTTGACCAAGGGTTGGAATACTTGATTGGATTTCTCACGTTTGAGGTAAGCACCGAACCGCGATACGAATCACTTTGGGCCTTCAACCGTACAGAAGAAAAGAAAGCGTTTGAAGACTTTATAGAGGTTGTGATGGATCGGTGGCAGAGAGATTCTGCAATGCATATCTATCACTATGCACCTTACGAGCCAACGGCCATAAAGCGCCTAGCGGGACGGCATGGCACGTGTGTCGATGAAGTCGATGAACTTTTGAGAGCCGGTATTTTCGTTGATCTTTATCGGGTGGTTCGACAGAGTCTGCGCGCATCGGTAGAAAGCTATTCCATCAAGAGGCTCGAACCGCTTTATGGGTTTTCTCGGGCCGTGCCGCTTCGGGAAGCGAATGTTGCCCTGAACACGTTCGAAGCGGCGCTTGCGCTCGGCGGTCAGCGTGAAATAGAGAGTCTTCTTAAGACAATCAGAGGCTATAACCAAGACGACTGCGGATCTACATTGTGGCTTCGAGAGTGGCTGGAGGCCTTACGGACGGAGCATGAGGCGCGCACAGGTCAAGCGATCCCCCGGCCACAAATGAGGTCCGGCAAGCCGGGTTTGGATCTTGCGGCCCAACTAGACGAAGTGAGCGAGGTGAAGAACCGCCTAATCTCAGACCTTCCCGACGACGAGGCCGAGTGGAGTGAAGAAGAACGAGCACGCTGGCTGCTTGCTCAAATGCTGGAATGGCACAGACGAGAAGAGAAATCTGCTTGGTGGGAATACTTCCGGCTTAGTGAGCTTTCGGATGATGAACTCCAAGAGGATAAGACTGCGCTGGGCGGGCTCGAATACGTTGGCGAAGCGGGCCGGATCAAACGGTCTGTGATCCATCGCTATCGGTTTCCACCTCAAGACCACGCAATTGATCGCGCACTTGAAGTCCGCGATCCGAGAACTCAAAAGAGTGCGGGAGATTTGATTGCTATCGACGATCACAATCGAACGATCGACCTGAAGAGGGGAGCTACGTCCAGTGTTCCGCATCCGACCGCATTGATACCTTTTGACATCGTGGATTCAGAAGTCTTACGCAGTAGCCTCCTCCGTGTGGCGTCCGCCGTCGCGGATGGTGGACTGGTTGGGCAGGGGATGTTTCAGTCGGCGCGAGACCTTCTTTTGCGCCGGGGAC
>Ga0210384_10004366_pt1 | contig 15828 bp, 17 predicted proteins | sample IncBWH2MmetaG_FD_160574 | JGI IMG/M metagenome (GOLD analysis project Ga0210384, IMG submission 160574) | Forest soil microbial communities from Barre Woods Harvard Forest LTER site, Petersham, Massachusetts, United States - Inc-BW-H-2-M | ecosystem: Environmental > Terrestrial > Soil >...
GAGCGAGCCCGGGATGGTACGGGGTGACGATTAATTTTCAGATGGACGGGAACTACAAGCAAGATTCGTACAACGTGTACCTGGATAATTTGACGCTGGCGTACCAGTAGGAACCAGGCTTGTCCTTGGTCGCAAGTGGTCACTGTCTAACCCAGAGTGATCGTCGTCACCGGCAGCCGTGGCGACGATCACGGTTTTTTGAGCGCGACTTCCTGTATAAGCAGAAACAGCACCGTGGCAGTCCCGCAGGCCCTTTCTTTACCGCAGTGCGATGAGGTTCGGCCCCGTACTCCCCTGCAATGTGCGTGACTGAGTAAGTGCGCACCCTTTCTTCGTAAGAATTAGAAGCATCGTTTGTGGGTTGTGACGTGAGACTCTGTTCCAGCACAACTCGTGCGTTTGATGGTGGTTGAGCAGCACCGAGTGCCACTTCGTCAAGCACTCCTCGCTGCGTCAAACTGATTATCCGTTGGTCACACTCGCGCAAATGCAATTGCGAAGAGAAGGGGAAGGTCTGTTCGGAAGTGATTCGATTCGCTCTGGAGAAATATATGGCTAATAACCGACGGGACTTTCTGAAGAAGGCCGCTGTGGCCGATGCCGGAATGGCGTTGTACCCAGCCCTTGGTAAGGGACGAGCCTGGGCTTTTGCCCAGAGCCCCACAGGTCTGCGCAAGTTCGTGACTTCCGTGCCTGGACTCGGGCCGTCAACCAAGAATGAGATCGGCCAGTACATACCGCTCGCGACCAAGCATTCAGTGAATTTCGCAGGGAGGGCCACTGACCTTTACAACGTTGCGGTCGGCAAGTTCAGCGAACAGATGCATCCCGATTTGCCGGCAAGGACCGAGTTCTTTGGGTATACCGACCTGTTTACGTTCGATCAGAAATATCTCGCGGGAGCCATCGTCGGCAAACGCGGTACACCCGTACTGATGACGGTGACCAATTTGATGCCGGAACGACACATTCTGCCAGTCGATCCAACAATCATGGCTGGTCCCAACGGACTGATGGTCGGCGACCTACCCACGAATCGCATCGCGACTCATCTGCATGGCGGGGCAACGCCATGGTTCAGCGACGGAACCCCGTTTCAGTGGTTTACACCGCTGGGGAAACACGGATCGAGTTTCATGAACGTGCCGGGATTTCCCGTCCTGCCAGGTACAGCTAGCTATTACTACCCCAATGATCAAAGTGCACGTTTGGTTTGGTACCACGATCACGCGATCGGAATCACGCGACTCAATGCTTATGCCGGAATCGCTTCGGCGTTCATCATTATCGACGACTTTGAGACCGGGCTGGTAAGTTCCGGTCTTCTGCCCGACTTGATCGGGATTCCGCTGGGTGATTCAGGACAAGGGGTTCGTTCCACGAAATATTTTCCGGCAAGATCCGACCTGGCGATGGGGCGACCCGGGAAGCCTGTGGTATCCACACGACTATGAGGTGAACGATTTCCGCAGTGGGCCTAATCCGAAAGGCCGCTGGGATTGGGGGACGACGGCTGATCCGCCCTCGCAAGGAACGAAGCCGCTACCGCATGTGAGCGCGATCCCGGAGGCATTCTTCGACACCATCGTTATCAATGGCGGGATTTATTTTAAAGTCAGTGTTGCGCCCAAGCGTATGAGATTCCGTTTGCTCAATGGATCTCAGGCTCGCTTCTATCACCTGAACCTTCTTGCTGAAGATCAGGCGAATCCGGGCGAAGCGCGAGTAGGCATTCCGGGTCCAGTCATGTATCAGGTAGGGACAGAACGAGGATTCCTGCCAGCCGTCGCAATCCATGACAACAAGACACCGATCCCGCTCGTGAATCCAGCGGATGAGACTAACGCTAATCCGGACGGGCCATTCAACCTGTTGCTTGCTTCCGCCGAGCGGGCCGACGTAGTGATTGACTTCAACGGCGTTGCCGCGGGGTCCAGCTTCATTCTGTATAACGATGCTCCAGGGCCGTTTCCCGGCGGAGATTCGAGGAACGATTACTTCACCGGATGTGCGGACCAAACCTCCATTGGCGGAGCACCATCAACCGCCTTGGGTCACGGGGCCAACACCCGGACGTTGCTGAAGATTGTCGTGACTGCCGGCAGTGGAGATACGGTTTCAACTCCATCGTGGCTGAAGCAACTGAACGTGCAGCTCAAGACAAACTTCCTCACCGGAACCAACCTGGGCTGCTGTTCAACAATGGCGATCCATCCGTGCCGGCGTTTCCGTTTACTGGCGTGGCCAACCGGACGCTAACGCTCAATGAGGACTTCGATGAGTTTGGGCGCTTGATCCAGACGGTGGGGACCCTCGATCAAAATGGCGCGAACAATCAGGGAAAACCCACGTGGGGCTTGTCCTACCTTCCGGCCTCAACGGAGAACCCAAAGGCTGGTTCGACCGAAGTGTGGCAGATCATGAATCTCACAGGCGACACGCATCCCATTCACTTTCACTTGGTGAACGTGCAACTGATTCAGCGGCAGGCGTTCAGCGGGGATCCGGGGAATTGGAGCTTTGCCGGACAGCCGATGCCGCCTGATCCGAATGAAATCGGGTGGAAGGATACGGTACGCGTGAACCCGGGTGAAATCGCGACTGTCATCATGCAGTTCAACTTGCCGAATTTGCCGACCGCAGCGATGCGGAATGCGGTGAGTCCGAGGACTGGCGGGAAAGAGTATGTGTGGCACTGCCATATCCTCGAGCATGAAGAGCACGACATGATGCGTCCGCTAGTGGTCGAGTAGAACAAGGCACGCCCGTCCGGAGGGGAGAGCCGGACGGGCGTGGTTTGGACGGCATTCTTTGGCGACTAGAGAAGGAGACATGTGATCTCACTGAGACGTGGGCTTTGCTCAGCGCTCACTTTCGTGGGGTTGCATAGCAAGGATTGCGGATGTTGTGCGGCTCTCGAGGAATGCTGGGGGCTGGATATGCGACGACGACTCGAGGAGTTAAACGAGCAGGCAAACCAGTCGGCCAAAGCTGTCGAACACGAGATACAGCAATCGTCGGACGATGCCGCGTGAAATAGGCGCAGCATTGATCTAGCGCAGAGGGCTGTGTTTTGTGAGCCTACCTAAATTGTTAAAGGTTTTGGTGGACCTGGTCGGGATCGAACCGACGACCTCTTCCATGCCATGGAAGCGCGCTCCCAGCTGCGCCACAGGCCCACTTTTTGGGGACACTACTGTTCTGGTGCGGGTGACCTCAGTTATTCTCGCCGTTTAGGGGGAGATAGTCAACGCGGGGAGCCGTCAACGCGGGGAGCCGTGAGATCCGAATCAGTTTGCAAGGTCGGATGCAGCAGCCGTCGAGCTTTGCTCGACCGGACAGCCGAGGGCGGCTGTCCCCACAAAATCCTACACAACCATAGAGCACTAAACACGAAGGAAAATCTTTCGAAGGACGATTTCTTTCGTTTCTTCCACAGGGGTTTTCTGCCATAATTGATTGTGCACGCCACCTGCACAATTTTCCAAAAACAATTTAAAGCGAGGAAGAGATGCCAGCAAAGTACATCTTTGTGACTGGGGGAGTTGTGTCTTCACTCGGCAAGGGACTTGCCGCGGCTTCGATCGGATGCCTGCTGGAGAGCCGCGGGATCAAAGTTAACCTGATGAAGTTCGATCCTTATCTGAACGTGGATCCGGGCACAATGTCGCCGTTTCAGCATGGCGAAGTGTTCGTGACCGACGACGGTGCGGAGACCGATCTGGACCTTGGGCACTACGAGCGCTTTACGCACGCGAGACTTTCTCGCGAGAACAACTGGACGACGGGGCGGATTTACGAACAGATCATCGCCAAGGAACGGCGCGGAGATTATCTGGGAAAGACGGTGCAGGTGATTCCGCACGTCACCAATGAGATCAAGGCGGCGATGAAGAAGGTGGCGCAGGAAGTCGATATCGCGATTGTGGAGATTGGCGGGACGGTGGGCGACATCGAGTCGCTGCCGTTTATGGAAGCGATCCGGCAGATGCGGCAGGAGTTGGGGCGCGAGCATACGTTGTTTGTGCATGTGACGCTGGTGCCGTTTATCGCGGCGGCGCAGGAATTGAAGACCAAGCCGACGCAGCACTCGGTAAAAGAGTTGTTGAGCATCGGAATTCAGCCGGACATTTTGCTTTGCCGGACGGACCGCTTCCTGGCGAAGGAGATGAAGTCGAAGATCGCGCTCTTCTGCAACGTTCCGGAAGAGGCGGTGATCACGGCGAAGGATGTGGCGTCGGTGTACGAAGTGCCGCTGGTGTTCGCGAATGAGAATGTGGACACACTGGTGCTGAAGCATCTGCACATGGAAGCGAAGGAGCGCGACCTCGCGAAGTGGGAGGACATTGTCCACCGCGTGTACAACCCGAAGGACACCGTCACGATTGGGATCGTAGGCAAGTATGTGGAGTATGAAGACTCGTACAAGTCGTTGAAAGAGGCGCTGGTGCACGGAGCCCTTGCGCACAATTTGAAGTTGCAACTGAACTGGATTGAGGCGGAAGGACTGGAGACCGGCGACAAGAGTTACGAAGCGCAACTCGAGGGATATGACGGGCTTTTGGTGCCGGGTGGATTTGGGAAGCGCGGGATCGAAGGGATGCTGACCGCGATCCGATATGCGCGCGAGAAGAAGGTTCCGTACTTTGGGATTTGCCTGGGGATGCAGACAGCGTGCATCGAGTTCGCGCGGAATGTGGTCGGGCTGGAAGAGGCGAACTCGAGCGAGTTTGATCCGGCTACGCCGCATCGGGTGATTTACAAGTTGCGCGAGTTGCGCGGCGTGGAGGAACTGGGCGGAACCATGCGGCTGGGCGCATGGACTTGCAAGATCGAGCCGAATACACTGGCGCACAAGATCTATGGCGTGCTCGAAATCAGCGAGCGGCACCGGCATCGGTACGAATTCAACCGCGAGTACGAGGAGCCATTAGTGGCTGCCGGGCTGCGAATTTCAGGGTCAACGCCGGACGGGACTTACGTGGAGATGATCGAGTTGGCGGATCATCCACACTTTATCGGGTGCCAGTTCCATCCTGAATTCAAATCGAAGCCGCTCGAGCCGCATCCTTTATTTAAGACATTTGTGGGAGCGGCTTACGAATGTAGGCAGAAGCGGAAAGCTGAGAAAGAAACGGTCGAAGTGGAGATGTTCCACCGGCCGGAGCGAGTTGCGGGACGATAGAATACCCACGAAGGACACGAAGTTACACGAAGGCCTCTCAGGGCGTCGTGTTCTTGCGTGTCCTTAGATTTTTGGAATGACAACTTCTTTCCAAGTCGGAGACATCCATATTGGGTCGGGTGATCTGTTTCTGATCGCCGGACCGTGCGTGATCGAGAGCGAAGAGCACGCGATCCGGATGGCGGAAATCATCAAGGGAGTGACGAAGTCGCTCGATTTTCCATTTATCTTCAAAGCGAGTTATGACAAAGCGAACCGAACGTCGATTCGAAGCTATCGGGGGCCGGGGCTGAAGGAAGGTCTGCGGATTCTGAAGAAGATCAAGAATGAGCTGAACCTGCCGGTGTTGACCGATGTGCATGAGACGGCGGACGTCGCGAAGGTCGCGGAAGTGGTGGATGTGCTGCAGATTCCTGCATTCCTCAGCCGGCAGACCGATCTTGTGGTGGCAGCGGCGTTGAGCGGGCGCGTGGTCAACATCAAGAAGGGGCAGTTTGTTGCTCCGTGGGACATGCGGCATGCGGTGGAGAAGTGCCGCGAGGCGGGGAATGCGCAGGTTTTTCTCACCGAACGCGGGGCGAGCTTTGGCTACAACAATCTGGTGGTTGATATGCGATCGCTGCCGATCATGCGGAAGTTTGCGCCGGTCGTTTTCGATGCGACGCACTCAGTGCAGTTGCCATCTTCGCAGGGGGACGACAAAGGGCCGGCGGTGAGTGGGGGACAGCCGGAGTTTATCCCGGTGCTGGCGAGGGCGGCGGTGGCGGCTGGGGTGGATGGCGTGTTCATGGAAGTGCACGACAATCCGAAGGAAGCGAAGTCGGATGGGGCGAATGCGCTGGAGTCGACCAAGCTGCGGGGAGTCTTGAAGGAATTGCTGGCGGTGAAGAAGGCGCTGGCGGAGGCACATGCGACGCCGTGACGTAGTGGGCGACGGGACACCAGCGCTGAAGCGCTCTTAAACGGACTCCTGACGCGGCGCTAAAACGCCACTCTTCCACGAAGGGGCGGCTATCGCCGCCCCGTTCATTCCTAGACGCCCTGATTATTCCAGCACCCAGATGTTCTTCTTGGCGCACATCTCCTTGAGGATTTTTGGCCACACGGTGACACGGACTTCTCCTAAGTGTGCTTTGCGGAGGAGGAGCATCAGGGTGCGGGACTGGCCGATGCCACCGCCAATGGAGAGCGGGAGCACGTTGTTGATGATTCCCTGGTGGTAGGGGAATTTTAGATTGTCGAGCAGGTTGGACATCTCGAGTTGCTTGCGCAGGGTTTCGGCATTCACGCGGATGCCCATGGAGCTCGGCTCGTGGCGGCGCTGGGTGACGTGGTTCCAGACCAGAATGTCGCCCTTGAGACCGTGGGTCTCGCGGTTAGTCTGATTGCTGGTGTCGGTGATCCAGCCGTCTTTTAAGGGACATCCAATACCGATAATGAAGACCGCCGGATATTTCTGCAGAATCACCGTCTCGCGACGCTTGCGAGGGAGATCAGGGTACATGGCCAAGAGTTCTTCGGCATGAAGAAAGGTGAGCTCCTCGGGCAGATTGGGGTAACGAGGACTGCTGAGTTCGGAGAACATTTCTTGCGCGAACTTCTCAGCGCCGCCGAGGACTTTCCAGATTTTGCGCACAATGGATTTCAGGAATTCCAGATTGCGCTGCTCGGCAGTGATGGTGCGTTCCCAATCCCACTGATCGACGTAAGCAGAATGATCGTGATCGAGGAAATAGTCTTTGCGGACGGCGCGCATATCGGTGCAGATGCCTTCGCCAGGGCGGCAGTTGAACTGCTTGAGGGCAACGCGCTTCCACTTGGTTGCGGCCTGAACGACCTGGGAGTCAATGGGATTCTTGTTTCGGTCGTTGGAGATGTGGAACTGGATGGCGTGCGGGAGCCGTCGCGGTCGAGCATGTCGTTGACGCCACTTTCGGCGTCGACGATCAGCGGGACCTGGACCATGATCAGGCCGAGTTCTTTACAAAGATTGTCTTCGATGTAACGGCGCAAGTGGAAAAGTGCTCTTTGCGTTTCCTTCGGAGTTAGAAGCGGGTGATAGTCCTGGGGCAGGATCTTCTCCAACTCGGCATAGTCCCCGATGCCTGGACCTGCCAGGTCGGCTTTTTTGCTGGCTTGAGTGTCGGAATAGGACGGGGTTGCGGTCGACGTGTGGTCGATTTCAGATGTGGGCGAGGAGATGCTGGGCTCCGAAAAACAAAGACTCATGGGCGTGATACTCCTTCGTTGTTCAGACAAGGGTGGTGCAGTCCCTTTGGGAAGTGGCATTCGCGTCTATTGGACTGCAGCGGAGTCTCATAGACCGTGCTCAGAATCACAGCGGAGTGAGTGTGGGGCGGCGGGGTTGGTGACGGCGCGTTTCTCGACCGGGGCATTGACTCCACACGTCATGTGTTAGATTGAAATTCTTCGCATGAAACACGTTGCCAATTGGGCTTTGAATAGGGCGGTGGCGCAAGCGGCGACGTACGCCGACGTTCGGGTCATTGCGCAGCGCAGTCGGGCCCTGAGCACCAAGAATGGGAAAGTGGGAAGCGCATCGGATTCGGAATCAGTGGGGATGAATGTGCGCGTGATCGTCGATGGCGCGTGGGGGTTCGCAGCGTCGGCGGAGTTGGGGCGCGGGGCCGTGGAAGCTACCGCGGCACGGGCGGTCGAGATCGCCAAGGCGTCGGCACGGGTGAAGAGGGAAGACGTTCGGCTGTCGGCGGAGAAGCCCGCGATTGCGGAGTGGAGTACGCCTTACCAGATCGATCCGTTCACGATCTCGGTGGAACAAAACATTGAACTGTTGTTGAGAATTGATGCGGAATTGCGATCGGTGGCGGGAGTCACGCTGGCCGAAACGAATCTGAACTTCAGCCGTGAGGAACAGTGGTTTGCGTCGTCTGAAGGCGCGGACATTCATCAAACGAAACTTTCTACCGGCGCCGGGTATGCAGCCCTGTCGTTTGCGGGAAGCGAGATTCAGAAGAGGTCGTATCCCAATTCGTTTGGCGGGCAGTGGCAGAACAAAGGGTATGAGCTGATCGAAGAATTGAAGCTTGTGGAGAATGCACGGCGCATTGCGGAAGAGGCGGTCGCGCTGCACAAAGCGGATCAATGTCCGGAGGGAAGGTTCGACATCATCCTCGACAGCTCGCAGCTTGGGTTGCAGATCCATGAATCGGTGGGGCATCCGATCGAACTTGATCGCGTCTTGGGGATGGAGGCGAACTTCGCTGGAACGTCTTTCTTGACACTGGATAAGCTGCGCACCCTGCGATACGGCAACGATCTGGTGAATGTGGTTGCGGATGCGCGGCAGGAGCATGGTCCGGGGCTGGGAACATTTGGATTCGATGATGAAGGCGTGGCGGCGCAGTGCACGCCGATCATCACGAATGGGCTGTTCACCGGTTATCTAAGTTCGCGCGAGACTGCGCATACGATCGGGGAAACTCGTTCCGGCGGGACGATCCGCGCGGAAGGATGGAACCGGCTGCCGATGATCCGCATGACGAATATAAGCTTGCTGCCGGGGGAGAAGCCACTCAGCCTGGAGCAACTGATTGCGGCGACGGATCACGCGATCCTGATGCAGACGAATCGCTCGTGGTCGATTGATGACAAGCGCTACAACTTTCAATTCGGGTGCGAGATTGGGTGGGAGATCAAGGGTGGAAAGCGCGTGCGGATGGTGAAGAATCCGTCGTATTCGGGGATCACCACGGAGTTCTGGAATGCGCTGGACGCAGTTTGCTCGCGCGACGAGTGGACGCTGTGGGGCACACCGAATTGCGGCAAGGGACAGCCGCAGCAGGTGATGGGAACGGGGCATGGAGCCGCGCCGGCGAGATTTCGAGGAGTCAAGGTGGGGAGTGCTTTCAAGAGGAATTAGACTACCACCGAATCACACAGGCACGGAGATCCACTCAAGTTTGCATGCTGACTAAGGAACAAGCCGGGGATGTCTTCGACCGCATCCGAAAGCTCTCGAGCGCGGACGAGGTGGAAGTTCTCTTCTCGGGCGGGCGGTTTGCGCTGACTCGGTTCGCGAATAACGTCATTCATCAGAATGTGGCGGATGAAAATCATGTGGTGTCGGTGCGGACGGTGTTTGGTGGAAGGACCGCGCGGGCGACTACGAACAAGTTCGATGATCAGAGTCTGCGGCAGGTGGTGCGATCCTCGGAAAGTCTGGCCAAGGTTCAGCATCCAGATCCGGACCTTTGGCCCATGCCTTCTGAAGATGAAGGGGCCGGGCTTCGCCCTGGCCTGACAGGCGAGGCGCCTGTCTCTACGCGAATCGTGACGCGGGTCGTGCCTTCCCGATATTTTGGACAGACTGCGACAATCACTCCTGAGTTGCGGGCGCAGGGTGTCAGCAAAATTGTCGGGGTTGCGGATCGGCATGGGCTCACTACGGCTGGGGTCTTCTCGAGCGGAGAATGGTTTGAGGGGATCTTCAATTCGCGCGGGTTGAGCCGGTGGCATACGCAGACTTCTGCGGAAGTTTCGATCACCATGCTGGCGGCGGATTCCTCAGGGTGGCAGAAGGCGAATTCGCCGGATGTGGCGAATCTTGACCCGCTGAGACTGGCCGAGACTGCCGCGCAGAAGGCCGTTGAGACCGCGCATCCACGGGAGATTCCGGCGGGGAAGTACACGGTGATCCTGGAACCTGCCGCTGTGCTCGACATTGTGGGCTTCATGTTCTGGGACTATTCGGGAATGGCGATTCTCGATCAACGATCGTTTCTGACCGGGCGGATCGGCGCGAGGCTGTTCGGAGACAACATCACGATTGTTGACGACGTAGCGCATCCCTTGCAGTCTGGGTCTCCCTTCGATGGAGAAGGTGTGACCCGGAAAACAATCCCGTTGGTGGAGAATGGGATCATCAAGCGCGTCGTGTACGCCCGTGCGACCGCGGAAAGAATGAAGAAGTCCGAGTATGGCGAAAAAGCCGGGCCGATTGAGGCGACGGGGCACGGTTTCCCCCTGCCTAACGAGATGGGAGAGATGCCGCTGAATATTGTGTTCGCACTGGCGGGGGATCCGCAGACCATCGAGCAGATGATTGCATCGACGGAGAGGGGAATCCTGGTTACACGGCTGTGGTACATCCGCGAGGTCGAGCCGTTTGAAAAAGTGCTCACCGGCATGACTCGCGATGGCACGTTTCTTGTGGACAACGGACGCCTGCAGGGCGGAGTACGCAACTTCCGGTTCAACGAAAGCTTGATCCATATGCTTTCCAATGTCGAAGCGATGAGTGTGCCGGTGCGGGCGTGCGGAGAGGAATCGTTCGATATGGTGGTGCCCGCGATGAAGGTGAAGGAATTCAACTTCACTGAAGTGACGAAGTTCTGAGAGGACCGAACGTGAATGCGAGGATTGACGCCAGGGCTTTCGCCGACCGCTGGATTTCCGAATGGAATCGCAAAGACGTGGAAGCGGTGCTATCCCATTTCAGCGAAAGCGTAAACTTCACGTCGCCTCGCGCGAAAGCGACTGTGGGTACATCGAGGGTTGAAGGAAAGTCCCGTCTGAGGGAGTACTGGACCAAAGCTATCGATCGGATTCAAACGATCCACTTCACTCTGGACTATGTGATCCGCGACGGAGATCGTATCGGTCTCGTCTTTATCGCCGAGATTGACGGAAGGCGGATGCGCTGTGTTGAGTTCATGGTCTTCGGCGACGACGGGTTGGTTCGCGAAGGCGAGGCCATGCAGGGCATCGAGCTCTAGCCGTTAGTTCCTTTCGCTTACTCGAGGACAGCTTAATCGACGTGTGTTCCGCACTTCTGCATCGATTCGAACTGTCCGCGAGTTGCCGGAATACTTCTTGTTTTCACCCGTAAATGACTGCTTTCATCGGCCTGTTTCAGGCTCAAGTCCGCACCTCTGATTCTCGTCTAATCCCTTCAAAGAAAAGCAGTTAGCTCCGGTTGTTCAATGACTTCGGTAACTTTGATTCGCCTATGGCGAGGTGTACGCTGCCCTTGAGTTGAAGATGGCAGCCGAAGGCACAGCACCGATGATGGACGCGCAGATAAATGCAGCACCGTATGAAGATTTGCAGAGCGCTCCGCGATTTCCGCTTCACCTTTCTGCGTCGGTGAAGACGGAAGGAACCGCGTACAACGCTCAGACGGAAAACATCTCGGCGAACGGCGTGCTTTTCGCAATGGATCGCGATGTGCCAGTGGGGTCAATTGTGGATTTCACGATTCTGCTGCCGGCCGATGTCGTGGGTGCGCGGCAGAACGTGCAGATCGATTGCCGAGGCCGCGTGGTGCGCAGCTTCGATGACCGCGGACGGCGTGGCGTCGGGGTTGTAATCGACGAATATCACTTCGAACGGGCGTAAACCAAGGGACGAATGGCTACCAATCCGGTTGGCGTGGAAGAAAATTTCGGGGCAGGCGAGGACGCTGGGCAGGGCCAGTTCGTCCGGGTGATTGTGGCCGACACACAGGCCATATTCCGCGCCGGTTTGCGGAAGATCTTCGCGCTGGAAGACGACATTCGGGTGGTGGGGCAAGCCGAGACTCTGGCGCAAACGCAATCGGCAGTCGCGAAGTTTTCCAGCGACGTGCTGATCTTTGAATCGGCGCTGGCACCGAATCCAGTGGAGTCGGTTGTCGAGTTGCTGCGGCAGAATCCGAAGCTGAAAGTTGTGGTCGTGACGCCTGGACCGGATGAAGAGTTGACGCTCGAACTGTTCCGCCGAGGCGCGCACGGGATCGTATCGCGTGAAGTGGAACCGGAATTAATGGTGGAGTGCCTGCGCAAAGTCGTGGCGGGCGACACCTGGCTCGATACTCAGGCGATTCATTGGGTGATGGCAGCGTATCGTAACCAGAATAGCCGGGCCTCGGGAGCGCGTCCGAAGGTACAACTCACGCCCAAAGAGACTCTGATCGTTTCATGCGTAACGCAAGGCATGAAGAACAAGGAAATTGCGCTGCGCGTTGGGACGACGGAACAAGTTGTAAAGAATTATCTGCGCAAAGTGTATGACAAACTGGGAGTAGCCGATCGCCTGGAACTGGCGTTGTATTGTTTGAACCATCACGTGGTCGATCATGCGAAAGTGCCGGCGCTGCCCAGCGCCGTCCAGCCCACCGCTCCGCCGAGCAATGGTGCAGCGAACGCTGCTGCTGCCGGAGCATCTGCGGGGAGCAGTTCGGTGGCCAGTGTTCCGCCCGTCACGGGGAGTTCTCCCGAGAAATCGTCTTAGGTTTCCGAATTGGCTTCCTGCTTTCGAGTTGCAGCAATCGCAACTTCACCCATAGAATTGAAAAGAATCATCGAATTCGCGGCTGTTTCGCGGATGTCACGACTTCAATAGGGAGTCGTTCCTTCCCAATCGATTCACGCCGGAGAGATGGCCGAGTGGCTGAAGGCGCACGCTTGGAAAGCGTGTTTACTCGAAAGGGTAACGTGGGTTCGAATCCCACTCTCTCCGCCATGTTATTCAAAATAAACAAGTTGCTTAGAATCCTAAACCCACTCTCAGAACCTCTCTCGTCTTTGGAATGAGTGACATGCAGTTTTGCAAGGCTCAGGTGCGTGCCGTTAAGGCTAAAACCGACTGATTGGGAATCAGTTTTTGGATCGACGAAGGAAGAGTTTTGCAGACCCAGGTCGGCGAGGTCCGCTTCTGGAGCGCCGAACAAAAGCCTTACTGGACGTCGCGCCGGTTGCGGCTCATGGCTTGCAGGTTCGCTGCTCAGTTTCTAGGGCTCGGGCGGCGGCCGACCCGCGCCACTCCCGCGCCAGGCGAGCAGGGGGTTCAGTTCACCGCGCCATCACACGAGCACGTTGCTAATCGTGATCTCGGCACTGTCGAACACGTCAACTCTAACGGCGACCTCAGAATCGGGATGGACTCAGGCCAAGAAGTCCGATTCAACGTCCGCCAGCACCCGCACCTTGACTATGGCTACGCAGTGACCAGCGACAGCAGCCAGGGGCAAACCGCGGATCGAGTACGGCAAAGGGCAGCTCTTTCCGACCGAGCGTGGCACTCCACAAGGAGGGGTGGTTTCACCTGCCCTCAGTAACATCCTCCTGACTCCGTTTGATCGGGAGATGCACGTCTCGACGGTTGGATCCGGCGGCGCATCTGGTCGCATCGGTACCGACGTTGGCGCAGCGCAGGCTGGAAACACTGCCCGCGACCAAGTTGTACGCCGAGTACGAGCTTGTCCGATTGCTCTACTTAATACCTTCTCTTGCATCCTGGCGTCGCTAAGTCTTCGTGAAAGCTGCATGCACGAAATGTGCACGTGCAGTTTGAGAGGCGGACGGAGGCCAGCGCGAAAGCGCGCCTCCTCCGACCCGACTGGCCATACGGGCTTTTGGGAAGTAGGAACCCACGCGTTGCGAGAACCTTGATTGGCTATCGGAGCTTTTCGAGCAGCTTGGCGGGGCGGACCTTTAAAGCACGGGCTAGAGCTACAATCATGAGCAGTGTGAGATTCGCGCCGCCCCTCTCGATCAAACCTTCGTGATTTCTATGCACGTCGGCGAACTCTGCCAGTTTTTCCTGCGATAGACCACTTTGTTCGCGAAGTTCGCGCAACTGCTTTCCAAAGGCTTTCAAAATCTCATCATCTCGCATATCAAGAACGATATAAGCTGGCAAGATATAACTCCACAGTGTAAATATTGGCAATATATAAAGTGCTTTTTGATTGACTGCCGCGATTGATTGGCGTAGCTTAAATCGTAAGCGGGACGCGCTGGTGCGCTAACACCAACGCATCCCTGACCACAAGGTCCTGTCAAAGAGGCCCCGGGGCTAAGACGCATTGTGCTGTAAACCACCATCTTCGAGCAATGCTGCGCGTCCCGCATTTCTTTTTGCGGAGGATGCACGCCATGCTCCTATTCCCATCCGGCGTTGAACTCCCAGCCCCGACTCAAATCGAACAGTTCTGTAGCTTCTTGGCCCTGTACCTGGTGCTCCTGGGTCTAGCACCACTTCTCCTGCCACGCACCTGTTTGTTGTCCCTGTTGAAAATCGCCTTCCCCTTCCTGCCAGATGATCTTGATCAGTTTCGGGAGGATGACCATGACTGAATGGAAATATCCCGGCGATGACGCTATCCGAAAGGCGTTCGCTGCGAATCTGCTGAGACTCATTCAAGAGAAAGGATTAACAGTCGAGGAGTTCGAGCGGGGAGCAGCCGAATCTGACAAAGAAATAGACAAGGGTTTACATAGGCGGGCGTTTGGACGCACCGTCAAGAGACTGCGAGAGGAAAGAAGAACGAGTCGAAGTGAGCTGGCAGTGGCGGCAGGCATTTCCCTGCGGCTACTGATTCAGATCGAGCGAGGTCATGGTCCTGCCACCGTGCAACAAATTTGTCGGATCGCGTACGGCCTAAAACTACGGCTGCACGAGTTGGTGCAGCACTATTGGAATGCTGTTAAGCAGATTGACAGCAGTCAGGCGTGGTGAGCCCATGACTGGCTCCGAAGCACGCCGATTGAGAAAGGGCGACTGCGCACTCGTTCACAGCAGCCAGTTTCTCTTTTCCCGCCGGCGTCATGGATGGATGAGGGCCACAAGTGGAGGAAGTCCGCGAAAATCCGAAGCGCCCTGAGTTCCCCGATGTAGTGATTCGGGTGAGTCGAATGAAGAATCCCCTGCTTTGCAGTGTGCATGAGTTGCGGCGCGCCGCACAGAAAGCGAAATGAGCGAATGTATCGGTACAAGGGAATCGAATGTCCCGCGCTTCGTGGGAAAACCATCAAACAGGTGCGGTTGATCGAAGATAACGAATTTAATGCGCTCAGCCTGGAATTCGAGGACAACACACGTGCAAGGTTCACGCTGGAGACGCGCATTTCCTTTGCCGTTGCTCCAGAGATCATGGGAACTGCACCCAATGGCGATCTCATAAATTGTAGACCGCTCGGGACTCGTTCCATTCCACCGCATCGTGCCTCAGGACTGTGTAGATGACTGCGAGGAAAAAGAACAAGTACGGGAACGCTCATCGGGGTTGTCCGGAAGGTCCGAGATGCCGCCATTGCACGTGGGAAAGTGTGCATATCAGTGTCGATGGGCCGCACGCGAAGTACATCAAGGGCCATCGGGGTCAATATCGTGGAGATATCGATGGCGCGACTGACGATTTCCTCGTCACATTGAAGCGAGATGCTCGGCAGCTCTTGCGCGAGTGCGCAAAAGTTACGCCTGTTCTTTCACAGTTCCATTTGGACCTCAGTTAGAGGCAACAAGCGTTCAGGGAGTTAGGAGGCGTGCCATGCCGCACAAAATTATTGAAGTCGAAGGAGTAGCAGGTAAAACAGTTCAGAGAATCACAGTCGCGAATGAATTCAAGTTTCACGATATCACTGTCTGGTTTTGCGACCAGACAGCGATTCACTTTGACCTTCACCCTCGGATTGAAGCTGGGCCGGAACTCGTTGACTGGACAACGGGAGACGGTGAAACATTAAAAAGATATCCGACAATTTGTGAGCACGAACAATGATCAACAGAGTGCCACGATCTCAAAAGTTGCGCTTCTACGAAAGCTTGTTCTTGTGGAATCAATCCGTCGATCAGGTAATCGCGACTTTGCGGGATATGGAGAAGTTTCCCCTTTGCGCGCA
>Ga0210384_10004367_pt1 | contig 15828 bp, 12 predicted proteins | sample IncBWH2MmetaG_FD_160574 | JGI IMG/M metagenome (GOLD analysis project Ga0210384, IMG submission 160574) | Forest soil microbial communities from Barre Woods Harvard Forest LTER site, Petersham, Massachusetts, United States - Inc-BW-H-2-M | ecosystem: Environmental > Terrestrial > Soil >...
GCAACGCCTCTGACGAGTTTCTGAAACGCGCCGATGCTTTTGTTTCATTTGATTTCACCAAGCGTCCCAAAGACAGTCGGGCCTTTGAATTAGTAAACAAAACCAATCAATTCAACTTGAATGGCAGACGGTTCAGCGAATCTGAATGGACCAAATTCCTTGCCGAACCCGCGAGCTTTCTTGTGACCGTCACCTATCAGGACAAGTACGGTCCACTAGGCAAAATCGCCGTATTATTGGGCAAGGTCCACGAAAAGAAACTGCACGTTGCCGCTTGGGTAATGAGTTGCCGCGCTTTTTCACGCCGCATCGAACACCACAGCCTCAAACGGCTTTTCGAAAAATTTGACGCCGATGAAGCAGTTTTTGACTTTCGGCTCACAGAAAGAAATGGCCCGACGCAGGATTTTTTTCTAGAATTAGCCGGCGAGCCGCCGCAACCGGGTTTAAAAATATCGCGCACATTGTTCTTGGAAAAGGCCCCGCCTCTGTTTCACCGCGTGGAGGAAACGTAGATGTCTGAGTTGGATGACCGTCTGACACGCTGTTTTGCGTCAGTGTTTCCGGCCCTGGTGCCCGACCAGATTCACCGGGCCAGCGTGGAATCTGTGCCGAACTGGGATTCCTTGGCCGCTGTCACGCTAATCGCCGTACTCGAAGAGGAATTTAATACCCCAATCGACTTGATGGAAATGCCGGAACTAACCTCTTACCATGCGGTTCGTGATTACCTGCAAAAGCAGATCAAATAGCTGCCGATAAACGCTGCCAGGGCTGGCGCACCAACTGGTCATCGATTTCGACCATCGAGCTTCGAACCATCGAATCTCTAATTATTTTCGCCGCCGTCACCGGCACTAAAATAAGTGCAGTCCGGATGCTGAAACACTAGCGCGCTCACACTCGCTTCCGGATCCATCATGAAACCTTCTGTCAACTGCACGCCAATTTCCTCCGGCTTCAATAATTGCCACAATCCCACTTGATCCTCCAGGTTCGGGCAGGCCGGATATCCAAAGCTGTACCGCTTCCCGCGATAACGCGAAGTGAATCGTTGCGCCATTGTCAAATCCGGCGGATCGGGAAAGCCCCAATCTTCGCGTATTCTGCGATGCAGCCACTCCGCGCAAGCCTCCGCCGATTCAATCGCCAGAGCCTGCAAACCGTGCGACTTAAAGTAATAACCGTCATTCTTGGCTTTTTCTGACCGTTCACGCACGCCTTCCCCCGCGGTCACCACGAACAACGCCAGGTGATCCCGCTTCTCGTCCCGCGCCGGCAAAATGTAGTCACTCAAGCATAGTTGGTCGCCCACCCGTTGCCGCGGAAATTGAAACGTGTGCAATGCTTCGCTCTTACCTGGCGCAAAGAGCCGTATGGAATTGCCTTGCGCCTCAGCCTCAAAAAATTGCCACACCGCACGCACTTTTAGGAACTCTGCCGCTTCCGCCTTCACTTCTTCCATGCTTTCGTACAACTCCACAGCCTTTGCGTCGCGCTCCGTATAACGCTTCACAAAATCTCCGCGAAAACCCAAATGGCGGCCATACAACATATAAGGATTGATGTAGCTCCAGACTTCCCGTAAATCAGGAACCAATCGAACTTTGCGATCCAGCGTCGCCACCTCCGGTATCGGCAAATCCGCGCGAACTTTTGGCGAGCGCGTCACCGCTGGCGCTGCATTCACTAGCACCGTCGTCGACACGCTCACGCCATTCCCAGAGAAGGTATGCTGGTGCATCACTTCTTCGCGAGTTCCCGGATCCATCAGCTCATTCATCAGCCGCAATCCGGTCATCGCGTCTTTGGCGTAAAAAACGGGCTGGCCATACGTCGGTCCTATCTTGTTTTGCGTGTATTTCGCGGAAAGCGCCGCGCCTCCCACCAACAAAGGCACCATGATCCCCGCATCTTTCAAATCGTTCGCGGTAATCACCATCTGTTGCGCGCTCTTCACCAGCAGTCCCGACAGTCCAATCGCATCAGGTTGATACTGTTTGTAAGCCTTGATCAATTCTTCCGGCGGAACTTTGATCCCCAGATTTACAACCTCGTATCCGTTGTTCTTGAAGATAATCTCCACCAGATTTTTGCCGATGTCGTGTACATCTCCCTTTACCGTGGCCAGCACCACTTTGCCGCGCTTCGCCGTATCGGCCTTTTCCATGAATTGTTCAAGATGGCTGACCGCCGCTTTCATCGCTTCTGCCGATTGCAACACCTCGGCGACAATCAGTTCGTTCGCGTTAAACAAACGGCCCACTTCTGCCATGCCCGCCATCAGCGGCCCATTCACAATATCCAGTGGTGCAGTTCCTTCGCTGCGTTTACGCTCCAGGTCGGCCACGAGCCCATCTCGCGTGCCTTCGATAATGTAGTTGGCTAGTCGCTCATCTAGCGGCAAATCCGCGGCGCTGATTTTTTGTTTCTTGGTCGCTGACCTAAAATGCTCCGCGATGGCCGCAATGTAGTATTGGTTAACCGCAGCTTTTTGTTCTTTACTCTGCGCGCGCCAATCTTTCGGCGCATTCGCTAACAGCAAGGCTTGCGGATGCTCCGCCGGCACACCCGTCGGCGGATGCGAGAACAATAAATTTTCGGCCAATCGTCTCTCGTGCTCCGGAATCGAAGCAAAGCGCTCCAGCTTTTCCGTATTCACAATTGCCAAATCGAGCCCAGCCTTCGTGCAGTAATAAAGAAAGACCGAGTTAACCACCTCGCGCGCGCCAGGCGGCAATCCAAAAGACACATTGGAAATACCCAATATCGTCCGCGTATTCGGCAGTGCCTGCTTGATTAATCGAATTCCCTCGACGGTCTCAACTGCCCCACCAATATAGTTTTCATCCCCAGTCGCGCACGGAAACACCAGCGGATCAAAAATAATGTCTTCCGGCCCCAAGCCATATTTCTCGGTCAGCAGTTTGTAGCTGCGCTGCGCAATCGCCAATTTACGCTCGCGTGTAAATGCCTGCGCCTGCTCTTTATCTTCATCAATGCAGCCCACCACCACCGCCGCCCCAAAATCGTGCGCCAGCGGCACCACCCGCTCGAATTTTTCTTCGCCATCCTCGAGGTTGATGGAATTGATGATCGATTTACCCTGACAATAGGTAAGCGCAATCTCAATCGCCGAAGCATCGGTGGTGTCAATCATCACCGGCGTCTTCACCTTGCGAATCAATTTTTCATAAAACGGCTGCATGTCTTTCTTCTCGTCACGTTCGGTGCTTTGCAGGCATACGTCCACAATGTGCGCCCCCCCCCGAACTTGCCGCCGCGCCACTTCACTAGCCTCCTCCCACTTTTCTTCCGCAACCAGATTCTTAAACAATCGGGACCCAATCACGTTGGTGCGTTCGCCCACCAGCAACGGCCGTGTTTGCTCATCTGCTTCGATCGTTTCAATTCCCGAGTAAATCGCGCGGTGACTTTCAGACGCCCGTTGTCGCGGCTTCTTGCCTTCCACCATCTGCGAAATCGCCCGGATGTGTTTTTCCGTAGTGCCGCAGCACCCGCCAATAAAATTCAACCACCCATGATCGACAAATTTTTCCAGTTGCGCGGCCAAGGTCGTCGGCGTTTCCAGATATTTGCCTTCTTCATCTGGCAAGCCGGCATTCGGGTAGCACGACACGTACGCATCGGTCAGTTGGCTCAACGTGCGAATGTGGTCGGTCATGAACTCCGGCCCGGTTGCGCAATTCATCCCAAACGCCAGTGGCTTGGCATGTCGCAAGGACGCCCACAAGGCCTCCACCGTCTGCCCAGCCAACATGGTCCCCATCGGCTCAATCGTGACCGACACGATAAAAGGAACCGACGTGCCGATTTCTTTGGAAAGTTGTTGAATCGCAAGTATTGCCGCTTTGATGTTTCGTGTGTCCTGGCAGGTTTCTACCAGCAGCAGGTCCACGCCGCCTTCCACCAACCCGTGTGCCTGCGTGTAGTAGGCCTTGCGCAACTCGTCAAACGTTACGCCGCCCGTGACGGTGATGGCTTTGGTCGTCGGCCCTATGGCTCCTGCTACGAATCGCGGTTTCCCGGTGGTGCTCAGTTCGTCCGCAGCCTGCCGTGCCAACTCTGCCGAAAGTTTATTCAGTAAGTGTGCGTCGCCGGATAATCCGTATTCCGCCAGCACAATCGGCGCTCCGCCAAAGCTATTGGTTTCGACCATGTCGGAACCCGCCTCAAAATATTTTCTGTGAATGTCCAGTACCACATCCGGCCGCGTACGAACTAAATTCTCATTGCAGCCCTCGAGCGCTGCTCCGCCGAAATCCTCCGCGGTCAAGTCGCGCTGCTGCAGCATGGTGCCCATCGCGCCATCGAGCACGAGGATGCGCTGCGTGAGTAACTCCCGCAGGGCTTGCGCCGACTTGGTGAAATCTCGCATTTCGTCTTTAAAGTCGCTAAAAAGGTGTGACCTTTAGGGTTAGCGCCGCCCCATGATTTTACGCGGGTTCGCGACAGGAACCGAATCCCATGCAGTAAACAATCGTTTTACACCCCTGAACGGCGATTCCCCCTTGCTGGCTGCTACCTTATTTGAGACCAAATGCCTCGTAGCCGTTACGTAACGGTTCAAGAACACTTGTCGCCAATAGCCTTGCCCCTGCTCCCACTTTTCACTACGCTGCAATCAGGCAAACTGTGACTGTGACCAGGCAAACTGTGGCTAGGCAAACTGTGGCTGCCAAACGGGCAGCTCCCAAACTAAGCGTTTGTATCCTCTCGCCCCACCCACTCGTGCTTGGCGAGTTTGAACGCATTCTTGCTAAAGCGGAGTTCAAAGTCATTTCCACTCAACTGGAATCGACCTTGGCTCCTGATCTTCGCAGCTTCGAACCCCCCCCAGCGCAGGTCTACGTGATCGATGCGCATGCCTCAAAGCCTGCAACTGGCGCGCTCCTCGCGAACCTGATGGAACGCTTTCCTGAAGCCCGGCTGATTGTTGTCGGTGAACAACACAACGAAGGCAATAGCTACGCGCTACTTCGTCTCGGTGTTAAGGGCCTGCTGACTTACGCGGAAGCCCGGGAGCAGCTCACCCGCGCCCTACCCCTTGTGGCTAGCGGCGGTTTCTGGGTTCCCCGTCAACTCCTTTCAGGTTTCGTGGACTCCATACTTACCGGACAGGGTCGCCGCCTGAAATCCGACACCGTCACTAATTTGAGTCGTCGTGAACAGGAAGTTCTCGATTCGCTCCTCGAAAATCTTTCCAATAAAGAAATTGGCAGCCGTCTCAACATTGCCGAGCGCACCGTAAAATTTCACGTCTCCAATTTGCTCAGCAAATTTGGCGTTCGCCGCCGCGCCGACCTCATCCTTCTGACCTTCCAGCGTCGCATGGCCCAGAGCTAGCGTTTCCTTTTTTGCCCATACTGACAACCCGCGTTCATTCTGTTAGCGTTTTACGTCGCCAATTTTCTGTTTCCTGGCGCGATGACCTGGCTTCTTGCTTTTCGGGTCGCTGATAAGTAGCTCAGGAGAATATTCATTGAACCTTCTGGTTACCGGGGCTGCGGGCTATATCGGCAGCATTTGCAGTGAGGTGCTGCTGGCGCGCGGCACAAACGTAATTGCGTTCGATAATCTGCTGGAGGGCCATCGCGAAGCCGTGCCGCAGGACGCCCTCTTTTGCCATGCCGATCTGGGTGTTCGCTCGCAAATTGAAGATGTTTTTGCCCAGCATAAAATTGACGCTGTAATGCACTTTGCCGGCGAAGCCCTGGTCGCCAAGTCCGTCCGCGAACCCAGTACCTTCTATGCCGCAAATGTTGCCGGTGGCGTGAATCTTCTCGATGCCATGATTCGCCATGGAGTAAAAAAACTTATCTTTTCCTCCACGGCAGCGACCTATGGGGAACCTGAGATCGTGCCCATCCCGGAAAATCACCCCAAGAGTCCCATCAATCCCTATGGCAAATCCAAGCTGGTATTCGAGCAGATCCTCGCCGACTACCGTGCCTATACTGGACTGGCATACGTTACTTTGCGCTACTTCAATGCCGCTGGCGCATCGCAGGAGCGCGGCGAAGCGCATCGCCTTGAAACGCACTTGATTCCCATCGTCTTGGACGCCGCTAGTGGCGCGATCCCCCATGTCAACGTTCTCGGCACTGATTACCCTACACCAGATGGCACCTGCGTTCGCGACTATATTCACGTTCTCGATATTGCCGACTCTCACTTTCGCGCGCTCCAGGAAATTGAACGCGTTGCCGGTGAAGCCTTTAACGTCGGCAACAGCCGCGGTTATTCCATTTTAGAAGTCATCGCAGCTGCTGAGCGTGTCACCGGCAGAAAAATCCCGCGGCAACTCTCTCCGCGCAGAGCAGGTGACCCGGCTGTCCTTGTCGCCAGCAAGGAAAAGTTGAAAACTATGTTGGGATGGGAAGCCACACACTCTTCGCTCGAAGAAATTATTTCATCAGCGTGGAACTGGAAGCAGAAGCATCCCCGCGGTTACGCGGACGCTGCCACTGCGCAAGGAATCAAAAAGTAAAAATGGTGCCCTGGCGCCGGCTATTCTGCACTGGGCTGGACCCGGTGAAACTCACGCGCCGTAAGATTCGGAATCATGCCGACTTTTTACATTGAACAGTTTGGATGTCGCGCTACGCAAGCCGATGGCGCCGCACTCGAGGTGCAATTGCTGCGACGCGGCTACACCCGAGCGGCCAAAGGCGCAGCCGATATCGTGGTCGTAAACACCTGCACCGTTACCGCCGCTGCGGACGCGCAAGCCCGAGACTCCATCAGAAAGATCATCGCGCAAAATCAAGCCGCGAGGGTAATCGTCACCGGTTGTTATGCCCAGCGTGTCCCCGAAGAAGTGGCCCAACTTCCGGGGGTGGCCTGGGTAGTAGGGAATTCGCACAAGCCAGAGCTGCCCGGAATCATCGAAAATCTTTTCATCGCCTCGACGCCAGCAAATTTCGTTCCCGTTCTTTCCTTGCAACTTCCTTCTCTCGCGCTGCAGCAAACGCCGGCACAAATCTTGACCGGTGCATTTGAACGCGAACCGCTTTCAAGTTTTCCGGTATTCAATGCCGAAGGAAATCACACTCGCCCCACGCTCAAAATTCAGGACGGTTGTGACTCTCACTGCGCGTACTGTGTGATCCCGCAAGTCCGCGGCAAAAGCCGCAGTCTGCCTCCCGAATCAGTCCTGCAGCAGGTCAACCAACTTTGCGATTCAGGTGTGAAAGAGATCGTTCTCAGCGGTATAAATATTGGAACCTACGGAAGAGATCTCAGCCCTCGCATTACCTTCTCAACGTTACTGCGCCGCATTCTCGATGAAACGCCCGTGGACCGCTTGCGCGTTAGTTCCATCGAGCCCATGGATGTCACCACTGACCTCATAGAATTTTTCGCCGCAAATGACCGCATGGCGCCGCACTTTCATATGCCCTTGCAATCCGGAGCGGATCGCATCCTCGCCGCCATGCATCGCTGGTATCGAGCCGAACACTATGCCCGCCGCGCTCATTTAATCCACGAAAATTTGCCTTACGCGGGCATCGGAGCTGATGTCATCGCCGGATTCCCCAACGAATCCCGCGAAGACCACTCGAGGACACTGGCCTTCATCGAGAGCCTGCCACTCACCTATCTGCACGTATTCTCCTTCTCCAAGCGGCCCGGTACGCAAGCCGCCGCGCTTGCCAGTGAAGTTCCCGCGGGCGTGATAAAAAATCGAGCCCGGGAACTTCGCGCCCTCGGTCAAAAAAAGTCCGCTGCTTTTCGCAAGGAACAAATCGGCAGTGAATTGCGCGTGCTTACCCTCCGTTCGGCAGAGGCACGCCATGACCCGGCGCCGCTGGAGAGGCTGCCGGACAGAGAGTCTGATTACACCCCGGCTCTCTCCGGCAATTATTTGCGTGTGCGATTGCGCGGCCATTGGCCCGCCGATCAATGGATAAATGTTCGTCTCTTGCCTGACGGAGAAAACGCCTTGATCGGAGAGCCGCAAGCATCGTTTAGCAATGCATTAAGCGCGCGCAATCGCTTAACCCAAAAAATGCTCACCCTTCAAAAATTACCTGTGCCAAAGCCTGCTCTGCCGTGTGCGTGATGCTAACGGCAATATTCTTCACCCCTAACCGCGCCGCGATTTTTCCGGCTTTGCCCCGGATTACCAACGTTGGCCGCCCGCTTTGTTCACGGATCACTTCCAGGTCCACCCAGCGCACCCCACGCGACCAGCCGGTGCCTAACGCTTTCATGGCCGCTTCTTTAACCGCGAACCGCCCGGCATAACGCTCAAATTTATTTTTGAACCGCTCGCAATAAGCGATTTCTCCAGGGGTGTAAATCCGCCGCAGAAATGCCTCACCACGTTTCTCTATAGTGCTGCGTATCCGCGCCACTTCTGCGATATCCACCCCCATCCCGACGATCAAAATGCCTCCCGCAAGCAGCGCACTCCCACCACGATTATACTGGGACCATTGAGATGAAGCCCACGAAGACAAAAGCCTTATTGACAACGCGAGAAGCAAAAAAAAAGCCGCTTGCCCCGCGCAGCGCCTGGAAACTCGGCACATCTGTAAGTGGTGTTGGCTTACTTCAGGTCCCGGAGTTCAGCGCCTTCCGCTGGTTGATCCACGCCTTCAGCACCTCCCAAGGAGGAGTCAGCATTCTCAATGGCCGCAAAGTGCTCAATCTCGGATTCACCGAATGGGATGCCCGCGAAAATGTTCAGAAAAACCGCAAACTCTTTCAGTCTGCCCTTAATGCCGACCAACTCGCTATGGTTTCACTAAAACAAGTTCATTCCGACGTGGTATGCGGTTTTTCTGCTGCGCCCAATGAGCTATGCAGCGGGGACGCATCTATCTCCAATACTCCCAATCTTCTCCTGGGCATTCAAACCGCCGATTGCGTGCCAATTTTATTACTCGATCCCCAAAAACGTGCTATAGCCGCCGTTCACGCTGGTTGGCGCGGCACTCTTCAGCGCATCGTGGAAAAAACCATTGGCCGCATGAAAATGGAATTCAAAACCAATCCGAGCGATCTATTGGCGGCGATTGGCCCTGCCATTGGCGGATGCTGCTATGAAGTTGGCACGGAAGTCGCCGCTGCGTTCCATTCCCAATTTGCCAATGCCTCGGAATGGTTCGACGAATGGCGCACTGGTGACGAACCGAATCCTTTGCAATGGCTCAACCAGTTTCCTCCCGGCCACCAACCGCCTCCGAAAAATGTTCGCCTCGATTTGCGCCAGCCCAACCGCGCTCAATTACTGGCCGCATGCCTGCGCCCGCAAAATATTTTTGTCAGTGATCTTTGTACCGCGTGCCGCCCCGATCTGTTTTTCAGTTATCGCAAACAGGGCAGCCAAAGTGGCCGCATGATGTCGGTGATAGGCATTCGAGAACAAAAATAAGTCGAGAAGAAAATAATCGCGCACGAAATAAATCACGCGCGAATATCACCTTCTACAGTGTGATCAAATTTGATCCGCTTTTTTCAGCGGGCATATCGCTCAGCAACGCTAGTTGACCGCAAGCCGCCATCACGTCTCGCCCACGCGAGCGGCGCACAAAAGTTGCAATGCCGCGATCAATCAGCAGTTCCTGAAACGCCGCGATGGCTTCCTCCGAAGACTCCCGGTAAGGCAAATCTCCCGGATTCCAAGGGATCAAGTTGACCTTGCACTTCAGTCCCGCAAGCAACTTAACTACTCGCTTGGCGTCGTCCAATGAGTCATTGACTCCGCCAAGCATCACGTACTCAAACATCAAATATTCCCAGCTGCGCAACGGGTATTCTCGGCAAGCTCCCAGCAAAACTGCGAGCGGATATTTGCGATTGATGGGCATTAGTGCATCGCGCTGCGCGTCGTTGGACGCGTTCAGTGAAATCGCCAGCTTGGGTCGCTCACTTTCCGTCGCCAGCCGCTCGATTCCCGGCACGATTCCGCTCGTTGAAATCGTCACGCGCTTTGCCGGTATCCCCACCCCGTTCGGATCCTGCAAAATCCTGCACGCTGTCAGTACCGCGTCATAATTCAGTAGTGGTTCGCCTTGCCCCATAAACACAATATTCGTATGCGGCACCAAGGTGTCCTTGTTCTCCTCGAGCGCCATCAGTATTTGAGCCAGGATTTCTCCCGGCGACAAGTTGCGGATCAATCCCAGCTGCGCCGTCAAACAGAATTGGCAATTCACCGCGCAACCGGCCTGCGTCGAAGCGCAAATCGTCTGCCGGCCTTCGCTCGGCATGAACACTGCTTCCACGGAAGCTGACCGCACTTTGTCGTTCCCGCTGGGTCCCAACCCGAAGAGGTAGCGGATCGCTCCATCCGCGGACTGAAATCGCTTTTTCACTTCTGGGAGCCCCAATACCGCAGAACCAGCCAGCCGCGCTCGCAATGCGGCCGGCAAGTTGGTCACCAACTCCAGATCAAATTTTCTTTCCGCGTACAAGGCACGATAAATCTGTTCGCCACGAAACGCAGGCTCGCCCAGTGACACACACAGCTCGCGCAACTGTTCCTTAGTCTTGCCGAGCAATTCGTTATTTTGCGACACAGTCACGCGCAGTTATCTCCGCCTTCAAGAATACTCCGAAGTACGTCGCAACCCTTATGGTCTTGTCGGCCAACTCCACCACGCCGAAAACGGCGTTATAATTCCAGATGACAAGAGGTTTACAGAATGTCCTGGAGGGCTCCATGGCTGGCTCAACAACTGAACCCCGAGCTAACAATATTGTGGTCGAGCAAGTCCACATTCAGGAATGGGTCAACCGTCTCGCGGCCATTCCCGCGCAGAATTTCTCTCTCGAAGCCGTTCAGAACTATATTCTGCGCCACGCCGTTCGCCCTGAAACCATCGAAAAGTACTGCTATTTTTCAAAAGGAAGCTACACCCGGAACTTAATTTTCAAAAACGAAGTCTTCGAGTGCATGACCGTTTGTTGGGAAATTGGTCAGCATAGCCGTGTGCATAACCATCGTGATCAGAATTGCTGGATGTCTGTGCCCATCGGCCGCTTGCGCGTGCAAAATTATCGCGTCGAGCATCGTGACGCCTCCCGCGGCACCTGCAAGATCGTTCCCACCGACGCCTATCAGATGGACGCGACCCATCCCTGCTACGTTAATCCGCTCGAACCTGTCCATGAAGTGATCAACGCGCCTGAATTTAGTCAGCGCGCTGTCAGCATTCATGTGTATTCCAAGCCATTCGATAGCTGCGAAGTCTACCAGCGCGACAAGGGCACCTACGCTGACGTACCACTTTTCTACACCAGTGAATACGGCGAATTAAATCCCGCTGAAAAACTTCTCTAGTTCTTGTTACACGTGCAAAAGCTTTACCGCACGCTATCACTCGCCACGCTTCGCCCGCCTGTGTCACAATCAGGTAATGCCCACAGAAACTCGTGATATCAAGAAACACGCTCTGCCCAATGGCCTGGTGGTCATTACTGAAACTATGCCGCATGTCCGCTCGGTGTCCATCGGTGTGTGGGTGCGCAGTGGTTCCCGCCGCGAAGCACCCGACGAAAACGGTTTGGCTCATTTCATCGAGCACATGGTTTTCAAGGGCACGGAACGCCGCTCCGCGGAAGCGATCGCGCGCGAAATGGATTCCGTCGGCGGAATGCTCGACGCCTTCACCTCCAAGGAACAAATCTGCTTCAACGCCAAAGTTCTCGACGAACATCTCCCCATCGCCTTCGACGTGATCGCCGATCTGATCTTGCGTCCCAATTTCGATTCCGAAGACGTGACCAAGGAACAGCAAGTCATCCTGGAAGAAATCAAGATGGACATGGACAACCCCGAGTATCTTTTGCACGAAGTTTTCACGCGTGGCTTTTGGCCCCAGCACGCGCTGGGACGCCCCATACTGGGCACCCCCGAAACGGTAAAAAATTTTAATCGCCAAGTGCTGAAAACGCGCTTTGCCTCATGGTTTGCTCCGGATCACTTGGTGGTGACCGCTGCCGGCAATGTGACCCATGAACAGGTCCTTGACCTGGTAAAGCGCGAATTTGGCCATCTGCAACCGAGCGGCCAGCATGCCCCGCATATCGCCCCTCGCACGGAAGCTCCCATTCATCTGGAAAAGAAACGCGATCTCGAACAAGTGCATCTCTGTGTTGGCGTTCCGTCAGTTCCACTGGGCCACGAGGATCGCTTTGGCGTTGCCGTTCTGAACAATCTTTTAGGCGGCGGCATGTCCTCGCGTTTATTCCAGAATATTCGCGAAAAGCGCGGGCTCGCGTACGCGGTCTTCAGCGAAATTACGCCTTATTCCGACGCTGGTATGCTCACCGTCTATGCCGGCTCCGCCAAAGAAACCGTGGGCCGGGTGTTGGACCTGATCGTCAGCGAATTTCGCGATCTTAAGAAATCCCTGGTCACCGAAGAAGAACTCACGCGTTCCAAAAATCATCTCAAAGGTTCTTTGATGCTGTCGCTGGAATCCACCAGCGCGCGTATGTCCAACCTCGCGCGCCAGGAGCTGTATTTCCGGCGTTTCTATTCTTTGGACGAAATTCTGGATTCCATTGAAGCGGTCACCCGTGAGCAGCTGCTATCTCTAGCGCGGCAATATTTTCGCGCCGAAGATACCGCCGTCACGGTGTTAGGCAATCTAAACGGTTTCACGCTCGACCGCGCGCGCCTGGCCCACTAGCGCGCTCGCATTTTTTTATGTAGCCACGGAATTTCCTCAGCCAACCGCGAACATTTTCGCCATAAATCGTTGACGTTCCCATCACTCTCTGCCATCATGCTCGAAATTCGTCTTCGCTCTTGTTTCGCTGCGGTTTTTGGAGAGTATCGATCGGCTTACGGGTATCCATTCTGGCGTCTGGCAGCTCGGGCAACCTCACCTTACTCGAGACGACGCGTACCCGACTCCTGATTGACGCTGGCTTAGGCAAACGCGAAACGCTGGCGCGACTCGCCGCCATCGAAATGACCGTCGATCACCTCGACGGCATTCTTATCACCCACGAACACGCCGACCATTGCAACGGTTTGCCGCAAATGCTGGCGCTCTGGAAAGCTCCTCTGTATGTTACCGAGCCCACTCTCGATTCTCTGCGTCGCTGCCTGCCCGAGACTTTTGGCAAACGCATCGTAGGCATAGAAACCATTCATGCCGGCCAGCGCTTTATGGTTGGAGATATCGAAGTGCACGCTTTCGCGATCCCGCACGATGCCGTCGACCCCATTGGTTTCACGTTTCGCTGCCAGGGCGCCAAGATGGCCCTCGTCACTGATCTCGGCTACATGCCGGAACTCGTGAAAGTCCACCTGCGCGACTCCGATTGCTTGCTGCTCGAATCCAACCACGATCTCGATATGTTAAAAGTTGGCCCTTATCCCTGGGTGGTGAAGCAACGAGTGCTTAGCCGCACCGGCCATCTTTCCAATCACGCCGTAAGCGAATATCTTTGCGACCCGGAAGGCTTTGACGGTCGCGCGCGCTACCTGGTGTTGGCTCACGTGTCGCAAGAAAACAATAATCCTGACTTGGTGCGACTATCGGCTGAAGAAGCTCTCAACCGCCGCCCGTCAGGTTTTGAATTTCTCGGCCAGTTGCTGGTTGCCTCTCAACAAGTTCCACTCAAGCCTCTCGACCTCTAGCCACGGCCATTAGCACTGCAAAATGTATGCGCACTTGTCTGAGAGTTGTTGTGTCTCTACTTCGCTACAGGAACCGCCGCAGGGGCATAGGTTGGCGCGGATTTAAGAAGATCGGGCGTAACGTCAAACACCAGGCGAACCGATTTGGTATCCGGGCGATCAATACGAGAAACCTCGACACTCTTTAGCAAAGCTAGATAAGACTGGCGTGTGGGTGCGCCCAGTTGCTGCTGGGCTTTTGCGTTGCTAAGCCCTGCGCGAGCTAGCAACACGACGCCATTCAACAAATCCGTAAGTTGCTGTGCGTTTTTGACTTCCACGCTTTCGGCATCTAGGACCACACGCAATTTATTGTTTTGCGGTTTCCCGGCAGTGGTAAGCCACTGCAACTGAGCCAGCAGCGACGATAGTTGCGGAGACGAAAAGCCGCCGGTGGCTCGTCGCGTCAGATCCCCCGAGCCAGATTCCGAACCAAAAGCGTCTTTGAGAGCCTCGCTGCGTATTACCGCAAAAACAGGAGAGCCAGCTACTCGCGCGAATCGTTCCCGCCACTCAGCATCAGCGATGGCTGTTGCTCCGTGTAGCCATGATCCAAAGTCATCTTTGTTAGTAATTGCGAGGCGGTCTTTCGTCAAGAACGTGAATGAAAGTCGCGCAGAACCGCCTGCAACAGGCAAAGAAAAAATTTCCGCGCCTCCCGAATTTTGCACCGCGCCATTTTTATCCGCATAGGCCCTGATTTTTTTCTTATCAAAATGGCCGTCGCCTACAACAAAAAAAATCTTCTGCGCGCCATGCCGTTCAAAGGCAACTGCGACTCGATCGAGATCCCTTTCGTAATCGAAACCAGTATCTCGAACAAATTGACGATATTCCTGGTCAGCGTCGGGCTTGGGCGCCCAGGTCAGTAAGTCAGCAAAAAATGGCTCCCTGCGAAGTTCAGCGAGATCGATGTACAGTAACGCGCGAGCGTCCCCAGGCATCAAAACTAACAAGGCATCGCGTCCAGAAATTGCCGGACGCAACCACCCAAAATAGGCCAGCAGGGACACCGCGGCCAAAGCAACAGCGGCTGTTAAAGCGACGAAACGCGCTCTGTTCCTGGGTATCAGAGAGTCTCCCGGGGCTGTGCGAGTCCTGTTCATAGTAAGGTTATATAGTAACTGAAGCGCCTGTGGCGACCCGACCGAGGTGTTAGCACCACTAATCAGCGAGCGAGGCACTCGAGGTATAGGCATCGTTCGATACTGGTACCTAGGGCTAATGGCAATGCGGGGGTGGGGGTTCGAATTATCCACAGCGGTGGCCCCTGGCGTGCTTGAACGGCCCTTGCAATCCCCCCCGAGGTTCTGCTATTCTTACCCGGTTTGAGCGTGCTGGCGTAGCTCAGCTGGTAGAGCATCTGATTTGTAATCAGAGGGTCGGGGGTTCAATTCCCTCCGCCAGCTCCACCAGACGTTGCAGAGGTTTTTCGGGGAATGAGGCGGAGCGAATCCTGGCAGTAAAAATCAACGGGCTGGTGTCTTTTGACACGAGCTCTATTTGTGTTTTTACTTCACATTGATTTCCGCAAGTTCAGCAGGTAACCCGGCTGACAAAACTAGCTGGAAAACGTTCGTCATAGCGCCCGGCGATAGCGTTCAAAAGGTTACGGTCAGCGTGAAATGCCACGATCTTTCCGGACGGGTGGGTGAGTGGCTAAAACCAGCAGACTGTAAATCTGCCGCTCCTTGCGGGCTACGGAGGTTCGAATCCTCCCCCGTCCACCATCATTCAGTAGGAGCATAGCCGGCTGCAGCTGTGTGAAAACGCAACTCGAAATTGAAGTGATGAAATAACTGCTGTCGTGACTAACAGAATAACTAACGGCGTATCGGGGAAATTAAATAGGGACACGGATTTGGCCTGGGTAGCTCAGATGGTAGAGCGCGTCCTTGGTAAGGACGAGGTCACCGGTTCAATCCCGGTCCCAGGCTCCAGGAATTAAAGATTCGGCGGCAACGGTTTGCGGTCAAGGTTTGCAGCGGGGCGGGGGTAACTCAACGGTAGAGTCTCACTCTTCCAAGGTGATGGTTGCGGGTTCAAATCCCGTCCCCCGCTCCAGAGTTTTCGAGGGGCGCTTGGCGCGTTCAGCAAAGTGGGGAGTGCGGGCCTGCATGCGCTAGGGAAGACGGAAAAGCTTCAGTCAGATTTAAAAAAAG
>Ga0210384_10004369_pt1 | contig 15825 bp, 15 predicted proteins | sample IncBWH2MmetaG_FD_160574 | JGI IMG/M metagenome (GOLD analysis project Ga0210384, IMG submission 160574) | Forest soil microbial communities from Barre Woods Harvard Forest LTER site, Petersham, Massachusetts, United States - Inc-BW-H-2-M | ecosystem: Environmental > Terrestrial > Soil >...
CAGTGATCGAGTCAAGGTTCGGGAATGAGCCGAGTCACGCTTGCCGCCTTGCAGCGTTCGTTCAACGCATATAGGGAGTGACATTGTTCTCGATGGCTCGAAATTCTGCTTCCGAGAGTGGCAGGCTACGAAAGTCCGCCCAAGCTTGCGCTGGCGTAACCCCAGCGCCAAAATACCCATCAGAGCCAAACAAAACTCGGGCTACACCTATCTCCCGTGCTCGCTTCGCGATCAGGTTTTTCTTCGGTCTCCAATTCCCCAAGCCGGCCACGTTAGTAATATCGAAGTACACCAGCTTCATATTCGGATCGTGTTTCCGAATGGCTCGAATGAAGACACGTAACGCTTCGTCCGTGCCCGGGTCATCATACCCGCCGGAACCAGCAAAATGTGCGATCTGAACATAGGTGCCTGCTGCGGCGGGCAGAACGATTACACCATGTAAGCAACATTTGCGATGTTGTGCAGAACTAGTTCGACTGGAACCGCACGAAACAAGTTACAACGTGCGATACCTTCCCCGACTCCACCTCCATTGCAACGGAATGCCAAGTGAACGCGCTTAAGGCCCGCAGGCATGCTCTTCGAGATCAGGTCTATGGAGTTTGTGAAGCTGTGCAGAGCGTCTGGATCTAGCTGGCCGACAAACATGCCGTAAAGATCACTCGGAACAGTTTCTGCGGGCGTACTCATAGCGGCGCGGATTATAAACCGCATTGAAGCGGCCGGGCTGAGCCGGAGAAACAGCTTCTCGGGGAAGGGGCTGTTCGACGAACGCACCAAGACTACCTCCCGCGACGTTGCTTTTTTTGCGCCTCAGCGATTCTCCAGCCAGATGTTTTTATCGGGTCGGATGCCACTCAGGACGAGAGGTTTGCAGCGAATCCTATGGTCGTGTCTGACCCTAAGATCCGATTCTACGCAGGTGCAACTTTGACGACGAACGGTCAAGCACTCGGAACCTTGTGTGTACTTGACCGTGTACCTCGGGAAAAAGCTTCGAGAACTCCAAGCCGAACTCGCAAACATACATACCCTAGAGGGACTTCTGCCCATCTGTTTGTCGTGCAAAAAGATACAAGATCGAAAGGGTAATTGGCAGCCCTTCGAGTACTACGTCAGAGCGCACTCTGAAGCGAAGGTCGTCCACAAGATCTGCCCGGATTGTTCCAAAGCGATCTCGGCGTGAGTGCAACCTTGCCGTGGCGCGCGGGCGGCCCGTGTGGTGATGTCCCTATTGCCGCAACAAGAACCCCTTCATCGCACTCTTAACACTGCCATAACATCTTCGAATCGCAGTCCCCCGGTCATCGAGCGATTGCCCGGTTTGGAGGGGCGCTCTTTTCACCTCGCTTCTTGTGATCACTCCCAAGCAACTGCCGACTGATCGCCGACTGATCGCGTTGACTTGCCAGAATGCGCGGCCTACCATGACCTGATTGGGCAACGGATTTTTATGCTGGGCCAGGTGATTTCTCATTACCGGATAGAGGAAAAGCTGGGCGGCGGTGGCATGGGTGTCGTCTATCGCGCTCATGACCTGCGATTGGGTAGAAGCATTGCCTTAAAGTTCCTTCCTCCCGAACTGGTCCGCGACCCCCAGGCCCTGGAGCGTTTTCAGCGCGAAGCGCGAGCCGCCTCCGGCCTTAATCACCCCAACATTTGCACGATTCATGAGATTGACCAGTTCGAGGGGCAGCCCTTCATCGTGATGGAATTACTTGAGGGCCAAACCCTCAAGCACATGATCGTCGGCAAGCCGCTGCCCGGGCCTCAAATCCTGGAGATCACCATCCAGATCGCAGACGCTCTCGACGCCGCCCACGAGTCCGGAATCGTCCATCGCGACCTGAAGCCAGCCAACATTTTTTTGACCAAGCGCGCTCAAGCAAAAGTTCTGGATTTCGGGTTGGCCAAGCTGGTGCCCGGACGGCAGAATCCTATAGAGGATGAGGGTTCGAACCAAGCGACGATTAGCGGGATCGAACATTTGACTAGCACCGGAGTAGCGCTCGGTACTGTCTCTTACATGTCCCCCGAGCAAGCTCGCGGGGAAGAACTGGACCGCAGAAGTGACCTGTTCTCGCTGGGGGCCGTCCTTTACGAGATGTCCACCGGACGGCTTGCCTTTGGAGGCGGCACTACGGCTGTGGTGTTCGAAGCAATCCTGAACCGCTCGCCACTTTCGCCGGCTCGGTTAAATCCCGAGCTGATCCCAGACATCGGATGGATTACATCCAAGCTGCTGGAGAAGGACCGCAGATTGCGTTACCAATCCGCGGCTGAACTTCAGGCCGACCTGAAGCGGGTCAAGCGCGACACCGAATCTTCCGGAGTTCCCACCTTCCCGCCGAAGAGTTTGAGCATCCCTTGGCGCAAACGGGGGATCATCGCGGCTGCGATTACATCTGTTTTGGTATTGGCCATCGTCTTGCTTCAGCAAAAGTGGCGTGACAGGTTGCCGGGAGGCGGGTCGAGCCACATCCATGCCATCGCGGTTCTGCCCTTCGTGAATGTGGGCGCGGACCCTAACATCGACTACCTGGCCGACGGAGTGACGGAAGGTATTATCAGCAGCCTTTCCCGAGTTCCGGAACTGCGGGTGATGGCTCGCAGTACCGTGTTCAGCTACAAAGGCCGCGACATCAATGCTCAGAAGGTTGGCCAGGAACTCAACGTTGACGCGGTGCTGATGGGCCGGGTGACGCAACGCGGAGACACTTTGATGATCCAAACCGACCTGGTCAACGTGGCCGACGGCTCCGAACTTTGGGGCGATCAGTTCAACCGTAAGGTTGTGGACCTGATCGCCGTCCAGGGAGACATCGCAAAGGAAATCTACGACAACTTGCGACCCAGAATTGTCGGTGCGGAAGAATCCGCGCCGGTAGCCAAACACGACACTGAGAATCCAGAAGCGTACCAGCTCTATTTGCAAGGTTTGTTCCAATGGAACAAGTGGACGGAAGAGGGTTTCCGAAAGGCCACCGACTATTTCAATCAGGCGGTAGAGAAAGACCCGAACTATGCCCAAGCCTACGCCGGGCTTGCCGACACTTACAATTTTCTGGGCGAATCGGGCTACACGGCTCCGCTGCAAGTCTGGCAAAACGCGAAATCGGCGGCCACGCACGCGGTCAAGCTGGATGACACCCTGCCCGAAGCGCATATCTCTCTGGCGCTGGTGCGGGAGAGTTACGATTGGGATTGGGCGGGGGCTGAAGTCGAGTTTAAACGAGCGATTGAACTGAATGGTAATAACGCCTCTGCTCATCAGTGGTACGGCGATTTTTTGACCCGAATGGGCCGGTTCGATGAAGCCAGAGCGGAGCTGAAGAAAGCCCAGGAGCTTGACCCGCTTTCCCTTCTCACCAATACCAGCCTAGGGCGGCAGCTCTACTTCACGCGACGGTACGGCGCCGCCATCCAGCAATTCACGAAAACGCTCGAGATCGATCCCAAGTTCGTTCCTGCGCAGCACGCTATCGAAGCTGCCTACGCGCAGAATGGCATGTTCAAGGAAGCAATTGGCGAGAGGCAAAGAGTTCTGACGTTGTCCGGCAATCCCGACCTGGCGGCCGCCATCGGAGAAGACTTTAAGTCGTCCGGTTATCCGGGCGTGATGAAGAACTGGTTGGAAGGTTTGAAGGAGGTGTCGAAGCGGGGGTACGTCTCGTCGTACAACATTGCTCAAATCTATGCCCGGCTGGGAGACACGAACCAGGCGCTGGCTTCGCTCGAGACTGCCTTAGAGGAGCGCGACAGCAATCTCACCTACGCGAAGGTCGAACCCGCTTTTGATGATCTTCGCTCTGACCCGAGGTTCAAGAAGGTAGTGCAACAGCTCAACATGCCGTAGCGGGATTGCAAACCAACGTAGAGACGTACAGATCTCACGGCAGCCTGTCCCGCCGCGGCTTCAGCGCAACGGATAGCCAGCCTCGCCCGGTAGACGACCCTCCACTCGCAATACTTTCGCGCCGGGCTTTACATCCTTGCTGTCAATGAATGCGATAGCGCCTGGAATGGCGGTCACCAACTGGTTCGCCATATCGTTCGAGTACACCACCTTGGGCGCGGTCGCCGATTCCGCGCGGAAAATTTTCGCGATCCAGTACTGCTTAAACTGTGACTCGGACATCTGGTAAATAACCTTCAAAACCACATCCCGCTCCCGGGCCACCGGAGCTCGAATGAGCAGGACTACTGGAATGTTTGTGTTCCAGTATTGACGGTCGCCGAGAAAGACCTTGCGCACTTCCGACAGGCTCAGATTGCTGATGGGCGTGTCCGGATGCACTACGACAGCGACGTCAACTTCGTGGCGCTGGGCCGCAAGCGGCTGCAGAAAGGCCAGGCACAGGCAGCTTATGGCGACGACTCGGAAGGCGAATTTCAATTGAGCTGTCATGTGCGTGTCAGAAGGTAAATGCGGTCTGAAAAAATACCCCGTTTACCCAGGGTCCATCGACGCCGTGGCGACTGTACCGATACTCGCCCTTGAATGCCGCGTAGTTCGTAATATCGTACCGGACCCCAAGCGTCGAACCGGACAAATCCAATACATCCACCAGCGTCGGATCGTTTTCCGGCTTATGAATATACTCGTAGCGATAATACGGTTTCCACTTACTTTGCTGCCAGGGAAGCCGGTACGCGACCTGAACGTAGAATGCCTGGCTGTCCCATGTGTTGGCAGTCAGTTCGTCGCGATGATGGACGTTCTCATATTCAGCCAGAAATTCCGGCTTCTCCTTGGTCCAGGCTAGGTAGGCGCCACTGATCCATTCGCCAAAATTCTGCCCTGGCTGCGGGGTGAGCTTGTCGCGATAGACTGACGCGCCCACCTGCAGACCGTAAAACCGGGAAGGCCGCGCATACACGTTGGCCACCCAGGCCCGGTTGTCGTTGGAATCTCCGCTGTCTCCCGACTTGCTTAGAAACGAGGAGCGCCCGTTTCCGAGTCCGACGTTATACCCGAGACCCAAACCGCCCGAGGGAATATTTCCTTCCACTTCCAGACCCACGAAATGGGTGGGTGTAAAGGTTCCGCCAAACTTGACCATTTCGGGCCGGGTGATAGTTGTCTGCAGCCAGGCTCCGTGATGGAAGGTAGTATTCCAATAACCTATGGGCGTGTGATATTTGCCGAACGAGAGTTTGAAGTAGTCGTTGTAGTCGTATCGGATGATGGAGCGTTCCACGCTCAAATCATACGTGCTAGGTTGGGCAGTGAAGCTGACCTCGCCGAAATAGCTGACCTTTTCCGACAAAGGTGAGGCCAGGTGCAAGACCAGTTGGCCGATGTTGAAACCGCTGGTCGATCCCTTCTGATCCGTTGCGGAGAAATCAACGTCGCCGAAACCCCTGATTTGAAGAGACGGAAAGCGTCGCTCGGTGTCGCGAATCTCGCCCACGCTGGCGTGATCTTCGTGGATCGCCGCCATGGTTGGCGAAGAAGCCGGAGGCGGCACGGCCGGGGTGGTGGGTGCGGCCGCACCAGGAATCTCGGCTGGGGTAGGGGCGGCCGGACTGGGGTTTTGGGCAACCTCTCTCTGGCGGTCACGAGCTTCCAACTGGTCAATGCGATTCTCCAGTTGCTGAATGCGCTCGAGCAGAGTCTGCACCGATGGTTCGATCGGCTGAGACGCCTGGGTTTGCGTCGGGGAAGATGGCGGCGGTGCAGACTGCGCCAGCAACGCGCTGGTGGTCAGTGAAAACAAGAGCAATAGAAGCCAGCGAGAGCCCATAAAGTCGCCTCCTAAAACTAAAACGCGTGCTCGCACGCGTCGTGTTGCATTTGCAGTCAAAAGGCTTGCCAAATTTCAGGTGCCTAGTCTAGTACGGTGGGAATTTTTGTGAAAGCAGGGGTTTCGGAATCGATGAATCGAATTCAAACCGTGCGGCTGAGTGCCTGCAATGACCGTCCGGCGGGACGAACTAAAATCACGATGCTGCGGGTCCTTTTCTAGTTGTCGGTAGAACGATTTCCAACAACGGGGTTAGTGAGTGTATTGGAGATGTTACCCCAACAACTTGCAGTGACTGAAAGATTGCACTCCGGAGGTGTTTGGCGTTTGGCGCTGACCTGTAGTGTCAGTATTGGATACGGGCTGCACGGTCGTTGTATGCAACTCCCCATTGCTGTAAATGCTGGACGAGGTCGGCCGAAACCCCTGCATCGCGGAACTCCCGGGCCGACTCCCACACCTTCCCGCCGCTGATATCTCCGTAGGAACTGGGTTGAGTGTACGGACGCTTGGGTACCCCGACGGGTAAGTGCTTCGTGATCGGATATTGCAGGTTCTTGTCCATCCATGCGGCCAGGAGCGACGCGGTTAGTGCCTGATGGGCCTCGACGGGCAGTGGTTGAAACATTGGGGCCCAGACTGGACTGATCATGATGCGGGGATCGACGTTGTCATTAGGCCGCCACCCCTGTTTGAGGTTGTCTGGGCCTAAGAGCGGATCGGCGGATTGCAGCGCTTTGATTACGGCCACGAGCAGTCGTGCAGGCTCCGGCTGGTGGGTCTGAGCATGCAGGTCGAGGAACCCGCCGATCACATACACCCAATCCACCGGGGCACGTTCCCGGTGCTGATGATTGCCGCTGTTCAGGACGATCTGCAACTCATACCAGGCCGCGTTGAGATACTCGTTGGTCAACGCGCTACCGCCAACTCCAGCCGGTCCATTGGGTATGTGGGCAGCCGCTGGAGCTGCATCTCCCGGAACAATGTTGCACCACGTGCGGGAATCCGCGGTCGAGCCGATGAGGTTGCGCCCGCGTCCTTCGAGCCCAAACTCCTGAGTCATTTCCCAGGTCTTCACCAGTTGCCATAGCTGAGTCGAGTAAACCCTATTGCTCAGCTCCGGCGACCACGCTGCATCCGCTTTACCCAGGCGTCCAAGGAAGGAGCGCCGGGCTTCTGACCACTGTGCGAAGGCGGCAACGACGGAGCGAAGATCGTGATCCGTAGTCTGGGTTGCCTCCAGGAGGGTGCGTAGCGACGGCTTCTTGCTCGTCTTGCTCTTGCTCTCCGGAGTCATCTCACCATCGTATGAGGCTGCGAACGCGCTCTGTGTAAAGGCTGTTCCCCATGCATCCTTGGGATGTACGCGGGGCAGCCATTGGTTCCAATCGGGAAGCTGTAAGGCAATCGGAATTTCACGAGCACTGAGGTTGCCGTCGGGGCGAAACATGTCCGGGGTAATCTGTCTCGCGAGTTCACGGAGGTTGGGAGCATTCCGCGCTGGCTTTGACGAGGCTGGGTTCAGCCCGTCGCCGTGCTGGTGAACTAGATACGGCAATGTGTCCGTATCCTTTTCAAGGACCCAGCCGAGTCCGGCGCCAGCCGCCCAGGTCGAGAGCGGTTGCTCGTCTATGCCGGGTCCAGGTTGGTATGGAGGGTTCCACGGGCGGCCAGGATTGGGCACTGGCAAACTGCGAATGTAGCTTGCGATCTGCTCGCTCTGAAGCGACGACAGGCCATGGAAGCGTGCACGGGAGACAATGCTCTCGTTGGAGAAGTTGAAGTATTTCAGGTCGCGCCCATCCTGCGTATGGCAGTCGGCGCAGTGCGCCTGGATCCGCGGACTATTTGGGACGCTGTTTGCCACCAGTGAGGCGGTCCGCCAGAGCTCCCGCCCCGCCTGGATAGACGCTGCGTCGGGCAAGGGCGGCGTCCATCTTTCGGGCGCATCTTCCACAAAATTGTCTGGCGCGAGGATTTTCTTTCCCTCGACGCTTAGAAAGTTCAATGCAAGGATGCGATAGCTGCTGACGACTCCGTCAGTTTGGTTGAACCGGAAGCGGATTGTATTATCACCACCCACGACCGCGCCGTTGGGGAGCACGAGAGTCATCACCAGCGTGGAGAAGCCTCCGCCGATTCCGCCGAAACTCTTGCCGGGCTCGGCGATGGTGACCGTGTCCTTGTTGAGGGGTATCCAGGGCTTCTCGTTGACCTGGACGCTGGCTTGATCCGCATAACGTAGCCCATGGATCTGAAGCCAGAGAGATCGCACCGACTCAGCCTGTCCGGCTTGAAGGATGACGGTCCTGCTCACCGTCGTGCCGTTTGCACCCAAGACTTCGATTGGTAACAAGATCTGTTCTGTGGTGGTATCCGCAAATCCGATGGCAATTGTTACGACAGCCAGGAATAGAGGTACCAGCAGATGACGCCATCCCGCGAGATACGGGATACGACAGAACCCCTCACCAAACGATTGCCCACCGTCAGTTGGTCTTCGCCCAGATGCTTTCTTCCGCGGCACAAAATTCGGGACTGCGACGTCGCGCGGAATTGGCTTATTGTCGGCTGACATACTCCCGTCTCCCTGATGACAGAGCTGCGGCGCGGAATTCATTTAGCGGTCAATTTTCTGACTATCAGAGTCTCCTGTCACGCTATTTTCGAGCTGGTGGGTTCACTGTCCCGGCGCGTGTCTTGAGCAGGCGCCATCTGCACCTGACCTGTCACTGTTGCAAACAGCGCGATTACACGCAGAACCACGGCACAACACCCTGGAAGGCATTGTACTAGCTACGCAGGTTCAACTTTTCGTTTTAAATTCACGTCTCTCAAGTTCTCTCTGTTGCAGTGGCGCTTCGTTGGCAGGAAATTCGGATGCCTGTGCTTCGGACGAGACCAGCAGATCGCCCTTACGGCTCAAGGCTGGATATTTTCCAGGATGCGAAGTGATGCGAATGAGTACGAACGACAGTGGGCTGGTGGAGGTGTCGTTGATTTCTTGCCCTATCGTGGCATGGCGTTGGATTCTGAATCATCCTATTCGTTGCTCAAACACGTGCGCCTTCTTCTAAGAACAGTCGGGCCTGACCGCAGGTCGTTAAGATGGCTTCGCCAAGCCCGAGCACCAGCAGTTTCGTGTGAGGTTCGTTTTCTCGGGCCGCCGCTTTCATCTCTTGCAGGTTGCGTATGGTGACCATCTTGGGTGAGCGCTTCGTTCCGGACTGCATGTAAGAAGAATATCCGGCACACCGCGAACGGAAAAGTTACGGAAGATGCACTTATGCTCTAGCTGGTGAAGTTTGAGACCAGAAGAAGGGTTTGCATACTCGTCGGTACAAACGAAAACGCCGCAGACTCCTTAAGTCCCGGGGGCGCTCGTTTGAACAGCCCTCCCCCGAAGCGCTCACAAACAGCGTAACTGTGGCGCAGCCGGGTTGTATGTGGCCCATTCGGGCCAGGGCACGCATCAGGCGGAAGTCAGCGAGTGTTGCTGGGGATGTTTTTCCACTTTTCAGATTTGGCCATATCGGCGCGTAGATTCTCTAGCCGCCTCTCAACGGCGATCAATTCTTCGCGGGCATTCGAACCCCGGACGGTGGGGTCATGGGGAAGAGTTGAGGAATCCAGCGCTTGATATGGATGCAGACAATGTCCGAGACAAGCACTCGAACGTACATCTGGTAGCTGAGGGCAGCGGATCAATCGGTTGAAGACTGTTGTGATGAGTCGAGCAAAAGCTCGCTTTACAAATGACGCCGCAAGCTGCATCCGCGAACGGGTTTTGCGGCAGCCTGGGTGCTCGCGGAAGGTTCATCGTGTGCGAGTCGCCGAAGGAAAATCCGTGGCCCGTCCCATCCCCCGCAACGGTGGAGTCGGCTGAATCGGTTGGAGGGGCTGAATTGGCTGGATCGGTTGGATCGGCCGGATCGACTGACTCGGCCGGAGGGGCCGAAAACCTTGAGCAGTAGTAAGCCCCGGTTGCGGGAATTGACGTCCTGGGACTGCGCCCATGTATTCCTCTCTCTTCGATGGTTTGCCCGATCGCATCGACCGGTGACCTTGTTGCGTCGTGCGATCAGTTCTGTTTCCTAGATACTACCGTCGGGTAACCCTGTATACGGGCCAGAATTATTTGATCCCCAGGAGGCGTCCTTCCCGTAAAGCGTGGGTCGATTTGTCAGTAACTGATAATATTCATCAAGGACTCGCCTGTTTTCCCGGTCTGGTTCTGGATTCACACTGCACCCGGATCTTCTGGAAGGTGACTGCCAGCTTTTCCAGCTCCTCGTCGGAAAGCTTCTCGATATCGATCATTTCGTTGCGTGCAGGCTGGATTGCACGGATGATTTCGTCGAGTTTAAGATGAAGCGCCCGAGCATCCCGATTCTGGCTGTTTTGTATCAGGAACACCGTGAGAAAAGTCACAATTGTAGTTGCTGTGTTTACAACTAATTGCCACGTGTCGGAGAATCGGAAGTGCGGACCTACAGCTGCCCACCCGACAACCAGAAACAACGCTCCTGCGAATGCCCACTTTGATCCGACCCAACACGACGCTTTCGCGGCGACGGTTTGAAAGGCGCTTTGCAATCCATTCTTGTCTCTTGCCATCTGTAAGCCTAAGCTTGTAGCCGCGCGAGCAGGAGAGCCGACGCTCTCCTGCTCGACACAACTCTTAAGCGATTTTCCTGCTGCGGCTTCTTTGCTTTTCCGCACCCTGCGCGGCCTTTTCGTCGGTTAGCTGACTCGCCTCTTTTGGCTCTTGTACCTCGTTATCATCTTTTGCACATGTTCTGGAATATGCTGGAGGGTGGAATATCTCGTGCCAAGATACCCCTTTGCTTGTCGCAACCTCTCTCTCTTAATCGAGGAGCGGACTGGTACCGAAATCTTCGGAGCAGTCCGCAGATGTGTCCTTTTGACTCTCCCCCCGCTCATGCCGTGCGCGTACCTAAAACAAAATGCAGGATCAGAGAGATCACAGCGAACACGAGAAGGAGGTGAATCAGTCCTCCCGCTACGTGAAAGATCGTAAAGCCGCCCAGCCAAGCTATCAGCAGAACCACAAACAAAATCGTCCAGATGCTCACTTTTGTTCCTCCATCATTTTTCAAATAAACAATCTAAAAACAGTAGTCGATGTCGCGAAGATCCGGGCGGCGACAACCTTGTGTCCCCGCCCGCCGGCCCACGCTATCAGACTCTATGCAACGTCTCGACGGCTGGCCACAGTGCTCTTGTCACCGCTGGCCTCGCCAGTCGAAGAAACGTCCTGAGCGCCAGTGCGTTCCAATATTTCCTTCGCTCTTTTGGTCTCCTCAGAACTGTCCGAGTGTACGGACAGCAGAATTCCTCCGTCTTTCACGCGGCCTTCGTAGCGTTTGGCCTCGTATTCGGGTATCCCCATGCCGATTAGAGCACCGGTAAGACCGCCTACCGCGCCGCCCACGCCGGCTCCAGCCAGGGCAGCCATAATCGGTCCAGCTGCGATGAAGGGTCCGAGTCCCGGAATTGCCAACGCGCCAATACCAGCCAGCCAACCCAGTCCGCCGCCGAGCACAGCTCCAGTTCCGGCCCCTGTCGCAGCCCCTTCTGGCGCTTTCGTTTCTTTCTCGTGGGCGAAATCCTTAGTCCCCTGTTTATCCGGAAACAACACGGACACGTCGTTATTAGAAAAGCCCGCCGCCTTAAGTGCCTCTACGCCACGATCCACGCTCGAACGATCCGGGTAGATGCCAAATACTGCTGTCTTCTTGCCTGCCATGTCTGGTCTCCTGTTTTTATGATGAATTATTGTTTGGGTTTGACTTCCAACTGGCTGGTAACTTTGTCCTTACCGGCGATTTGGGATGCCTTGGCTTCGACGGCAGTCTTTTCTTCCTCCGAACGCACTGGCCCCTTCAACGTCACGATTCCGTCCTCTGAGATGATCTTGACGTTGTGGGCGTATGTCGACAGAGATTTGTCCTGAACGATCGCCCGGCGAATCTGCTGAGTGAGTTCCCGGTCAGATTGGTTTTCTTTCTGTTGATCGGCCGTAGGCTCCGCCTTGCTCTTATCCCGCTGATTGGTCTTGGTGTTGTCGGCAGCCGGCGGTGGGGCGGTCGATTCCTGCCCATTGGCCAACATGCATGTTCCGGCCAACAAGCTGGTAAACAAGCAAGCCTGAATTGTTTTAACAAGATGTCCCATCCTTACCCTCTAACTTTCTGGGCTGCTGACAATGTTTCAGCGCACCCGACCCGATTTGACCCTTGATTCCCCTGAACTTGGCCCATGAATACCCGACTGGTATCAGAAAAGGACAGAATGACATTCCCAGTCCTGTCCTTAAGAGATTTAAACGTAGCGAAACTCTCGAGGAAGGGCACTCGGGTAAGCACTCTAGCTTGAGGTAAATAAATACCTAGAGCGTTAATAAAGCGCCCCAGACAACCCCGAGAATCTCACTCTCAATCCGGAAACCTGATGTCCGCCTGTGCCGTGCCGGAAGCATGAATGACGTGATAATTGCTGTGTCACATCGGAAGGGATGGCTTTCCCAACGCCCATCCCTACTGTGAGTCGGGTAGGTACAGGACCATTTTCTTGGAGCGTCGTATCGCGAGCTACTCCAATTCACCGGTCAAAAGGAAATAATCCGAGCAAGAAGTGCTGGCGCAGGCGATGACGAGGGGCGACAAGGACGAGAATCTAAGCAGTTAACGACAGCTCACGCGATGCGGATACTTGTTCGCAAGTAGATCAGATAAGCTTGCCGTGTTGGCTCTCTATGAAGTACTTGGCTATCGTTATGGTCGCGGCGTCTCTAACCTTGCCTGCTGTTTCGCAGCAAACAAAACCGAAACAAGCGACAAGTGGCAAAAGCCACACTGTTATTCTCCAGTCGGAAGGTGGATCCTTTGCAATCGACGGGCCGAAGGACTGGATTGCTGATCGGAAGGTTGGACGACGCCTTGGCGTATGCTGCGTTTATTACCCAAAAGGGTCGTGGGACAGGACGGAAACCATCATGTACCCCAATATTGTAACCAAGGGGCCTGGGCGGGCAACGCTTCAGGAACTGATGGATTCAGACCTAGCAACATTTCGTAAGGACAATCCTGGAATGACCTACGTCGACGGAGACATCCCTTTCAAGGATCGAACCGCTAAGGTTCGCTATTTCCACGGTGTCAACGAGGGTTCATCAGAGGCCGTTGCTTACATCGACGAAGAAAAGATGGTTGCCCTCGTGGTGTTAAGCTCGAAAACCGAAAAGGGGTTGACCGAAGCCTTACCCTTGTTGCTCGGAGTCTTGGAGACCTACGTCTACGGCGTTAGGGCTGTGGGTATCAATTGACCTGAAATGCGCAGTGCCTATGACCTCGTTGGCGGCTTGCGTTAGGCTCACCGGCAAACCGTTGTAAAACTGGGTTGGCGAAATGGTGGTTTTTCGACAGTTGCAGCGTGGACGATGTGACTCTCGCAGTCAGGCAGCGCCAAGTTGTTGAGTCTCGCCCTGTCCCTTAGCCGAAGGTGTCTTGGCTGGAAAAGTAGCGGAAATCCTTGTTCCGAGGGCGTTCGACTCGATAGTCAGTTCGCCATGGACCTGCCTTACGCGCTCGCGCATTCCCCTGATTCCGACACCGGTCCCTTGGGACTGAACCTCAGCAAATCGCTCCTGCGACATTCCCCTGCCGTGATCCTGAACCTCCACAAGGATATTGTCCCCTTCGCGCCCAACTCGGATCAGCGCGGTCTTGCTTCCCGAATGTCGGTGGACGTTTGTTAAGCACTCCTGTATGAGACGGAATATGACGAGTTCCATCTCGGGAGAAAGTCTTTCGAAGTTTTCGGGAATTTTCAGGTCGATATCGAGTTCGCCGCGCTCCGTCAGACCCTGCACATACCAGCCAAGCGCATACGAAAGTCCACTCTCGTCTAGCATGGGTGGGTGCAAAAGATATGAGGTCGTGCGTATCTCTTGGGTCAAGTGCTGAACTAAATCTTGGACATCTTTGACGTCTTGGACCAGTTGCGCAGGATTGTGCTTTGCATCTTCTGCGAGTCGTGCAAGATTCATGCCCAACGCAGCCAAGGTCTGACCAGCACTATCGTGCAGTTCACGTGCGACGTGTCGACGCTCCTCGTCCTGAATTAGCAGCAGCCTCCCTGAAAGGTCTCGAAGCCGTTCCGATTGGTGGAGAATCTCTGCGTTTCGCCTCCGTAGTTCTTGAGTCCGGAACTGCACTTGTGTGTCGAGCGCATCGGCGAGCAGTCGAAATCGTTCTTCGCTCTCATGCAATGCCCGTTCAACCCGCTTACGTTGGGTGAAATCACGTGCGATTTTCGAAGCACCGACGATTTTGCCTGCGGCGTCCCTAACAGGGGAAATTGTCAGCGATATGTCAAGCGTGCTGCCATCCTTGCATACACGGACGGTATCGAAATGATCGATCCTTTCGCCTCGGCGAAGTCGCTCAAGGATGATTGTTTCCTCGTTTCGGCGATCGGCTGGAATGATGAGTGAGATGTGCTGACCGATGGCCTCCTGAGGCGTATGGCCAAAGAGTCGCTCCGCCCCTGCGTTCCAGCTCGTGATGATTCCGTCCAGACTCTTGCTGATGATGGCATCATCGGAGGAATCTACAATCGCAGCCAGTAACCCGATCGCCTTGTCGGCTTTTAGGCGCAACGAGGGCAACTCGTCCAAGAGTGATTGGGTGACGTTATCCGGACGGGCTTCCGAATCGTTAAGGATACAGTTCGCCAGCGCTTCGTGCGTCGCAAGAAGTTCTTTAATGTCATCCTCAAACTCGATTTCCGGATGGACCTTGGTCCAATAGTGGGCTGCCCTAACGAACGCCAAGAACAGCAGCAGGTACTCGAGTCGCACTGTACCTAACAGTCGGTCTAGTGCATCGAGGCAAGCGGAGGCGTGGGGCGTCTGTAAAAAGACATGGCCCGCGAGTGCAAAAATGGCCTCTTCGACCTGCGAATCGGCAGTTGGTATTTCAACCAGAGGTGTAGGACAGGTCTCGCAGAGTGAAAGGCGCAACTCTAGTTCGCGGCCGTATGGAAATGGACGCTGAAGTAACCTAACGATTTCTACAATGCTCTGAGCGCGGGCATGCTTGTCACCGGCAGGATGACCAAGTCCAATCAAGAAGCCAGTGTGACGCGCAATGCAGTAGCGGACTGGGCAGAAGCGTGACAGCTGGACGAAAAGACGTTCTTTAAAAAGCGACGGCAGAGGATTGTCGAGATACGCGGCCTGGGCAAATCCCCATAGTTTCTCGGTGATCTCGGGAGTTTCGGGCGCGACGCAGAAGAAATTTGGCAGCACTCCAAATCGCTCAGCGACGCGCTTTGGTAATTCCAGCGCTGTATTACCGTTCGAAGGGAATTCGGGCATCTCTTTTATCCCAGATTTTTCAAAGAAGACAGCTGTTGATGGTTAATTACACGACTCGCTTACCATCTTCACTTGCGTAACGGTCAGGTGTCCGTGCTCGTCGTTGGTTTTCTTCATGCCACTGTCCTTTGCCGCATCTTTTGCGTCTTCCTTCATGTTATGCGCGGTTGCATTGGACACGACACCAGTCGCCGTTACTGCATGACCCACATGTTCGGCAAGAGCGACTTTGCTGCTCCGCACCTCCCAGGTGCTTCCATCGGTCCCGGTGAGCAGAAATTCCTTTGCGCTACCGCCTTTTGACAAACAGCCGGTCACATCCCGAACATCAGCCTTATCTTTCGCAAATCCAAAAGTGCAACCTGCCAGAACCACGCACAAAAGCCATTTCATGTTCATGCTCTCCTCCTCAGGGCGAATCTTTGCATGGACTGAGATGTCAAAAGCAGGCAAAGCGGCTGCATGGAGATCAGGATACTGGCAAAGGCTGTGCGATAGAAGTCTCGGGATGAGCTTCGGGCGGCTGGCCCCCAGGCTCACCTCGGAGTAGCGACGGTCGAACGTTTCGCACCAGCCCGAAGTCAACCCAGTTGTGCGGAGCCTCGATAAAGCCAGACCACAATCGCAGCAGCTAAACAAGGCAGCAAAGGAACCCCTAGCACGAATCGC
>Ga0210384_10004370_pt1 | contig 15824 bp, 14 predicted proteins | sample IncBWH2MmetaG_FD_160574 | JGI IMG/M metagenome (GOLD analysis project Ga0210384, IMG submission 160574) | Forest soil microbial communities from Barre Woods Harvard Forest LTER site, Petersham, Massachusetts, United States - Inc-BW-H-2-M | ecosystem: Environmental > Terrestrial > Soil >...
AAATGCGCCGGCGCGAAGCTCGAGCAGGATAAAGACGTCCTCGACACCTGGTTCAGCTCCGCGCTCTGGCCGTTCTCGACGCTCGGCTGGCCGGACGACACCCCCGATCTCCGCGTCTTCTACCCCACCAGCCTGCTCATCTCCGGCTACGACATCCTCTTCTTCTGGGACGCCCGCATGATCATGATGGGCCTGCATCTCATCGGTGACGAACTCGCGCACGCCACCCGTCAGGGCACTGCTACAGCCTTTTCGACACCTCTCACTAGCGCGGGGGCTTCAGCCCCTGAGTCAATCGAAAGGCGCGCGATTCCCTTCCGCCGCCTCTATCTCCACTCGCTCGTCCGCTTGTCCGGCGGCGAAAAAATGTCCAAGACCAAAGGAACCGGTGTTGACCCTCTCCAAATGACTCAGCAGTACGGCACAGACGCGCTGCGCTTCATGCTCGTCAGCATGGCCGCCCCCGGCACCGACATCATCCTCAGTGAAGACCGCATCCTCAGCGCCCGCGCATTTGCCAACAAAATCTGGAACGCCGCGCGCTTCCTCTTCATCAACCTCGAGAAAATCGAGGCCCAGGGTGTCACCATCGACGAGCTTGCCTCTCCAGAGATTCGCGCACGCGCTCCATATCTCATCGATGAGCAAAGCTCCCTCATCCATCGCTGGATGTTCTCGCGACTCTCCGCCGTGGCCGCGGACGCCAGCAAAGCCCTCGGCGAGTTCCGTTTTCACGAGGCCTGCCACGTCATCTACCAATTCTTCTGGGGTGATTTCTGCGATTGGTACATCGAATGGGTCAAACCTCAACTTTCCGATCCAGACCGCGAGGTTTCTCTTGCCGCCTGGCGCAATATTTTTGCAGTGTTTGAAGCCGCATTGCGCCTGCTGCACCCGGTAATGCCCTTCCTGACGGAAGAGTTGTGGCACAAATTGCCGAAACACCACGCCGCGCGTTCCATCGCCCTGGAACATTTCCCCGAGCCACGCGCGGATTGGACCGACCCGTCCGGCGAAGCCGAAATGACCACGCTTCAGGAGATCATCATCGCTGCTCGCAATATTCGCGCGGAAATGAAGCTGGACCAGAAACGAAGAGTCGCGGCTAACTTCTCAACCGCTGATCCTGCCATCCGAAAGCTTGTCGAACAAAATCTCGAACCCCTCCAGCGCCTCGCTTCTCTCTCCGCGCTGCAAATTTCGACCGGACACCTCGATTCCGCCGGCGGCGCGGTCCGCTCCACCGCGCAGTTCGACTTGCGCATCGCCTACGGCGAAGGCGCGGACAAGCTGGCCGAAATCGCCAAGCTCAAAAAAGAAATCGACCGCCTCGCAAAAGACATCGAATCAAAACAGAAGCGCCTCGCAGATCAGGTTTTCTTAAGCAAGGCCCCCGCCAAAATCGTGGACGACCTGAAAGCCACTCTCGCGGATCGTCAAATCGAGATCCAAAAGCTGGTAGATCGCGTCAAGCGACTTGGGTAGTAAGCAGCACAGACTTTCCTGTGGTGGGCATAGCCGAACCCGGCCTGTTTCGGTTTTTTGTGGCGCAGCCTCCGGTCTGCACAAATTATTAAGCACCCCGTGACGGTCTGCATATAAACTTCCTATGCACCGTCTCCCCCACTTCAGGAGCTGCCGTGCAAGACATGCCCACTTGGAAGGATTTCCCGCGTTACCCAGTTGTCGCCGGTACGGCTGCCCTGGCTGTCGGCATCACCGTCGCCTGGTGGCTGAAGGCGGATGTTTCGGTGGTCTTCTGTACGGCGGAAATCCGGCGCGGTCAACTGTGGCGGCTGCTCACTTGCGTCTTCCCACACACAGACTTCCTGCACTTGATTTTCAATCTGTATTGGCTCTGGGTCTTCGGGACGCTAATAGAGCGCGTGTACGGCCATGCCAGAACGTTTTTGCTTTTCGTCCTTTTAGGAGTTGGCTCGAACGCCTTCGAATTCGCGCTGGCTAGGGGCGGCGTTGGACTCTCCGGGATTGGCTACGGCCTGTTCGGCCTCCTGTGGATGCTCTCGCGTCACGATGATCGCTTTCGTGACCACATGGATCAGCGGACCGTTAATATTTTCATCGGCTGGTTTTTCTTCTGCATCATCACTACCATTGCCCACATTATGCCGGTGGCCAACGTCGCTCATGGCGCTGGCGCCCTCCTCGGAATCCTCACCGGCATTGCCGTCACCTCGCCTCGCTGGCGCCTCCTCGTCAGCACTGGCCTAGCAGTGCTAGTTGCCCTGGGCCTCTGGGCTGCCACTTACGGCCGCCCGCTGGTGAACTTGTCGCATTATGGAGGCTATGAGGAGGGCAGATGGGGCTACGATGCGCTACTAGCCAATCACAATCAGGAAGCTGTCCGATGGCTCCGCGACGCCACCAGGATGCAACCCCAGACCCCTCAATACTGGTTCAACCTCGGAATTGCTTATCACCGACTTGGCAACATTCCGGCTGCCAAGGCTGCTTACCAGCGAGCACATCAGCTCAAACCAAATGACCCAGCTTATAACTCGCCGTACGATAATTAATCCTTCGTTTGAAACCATTTCTAAAGGAGCGGACAAACCGCTTGCCCTTCCCCGATGATTTGATCTCCTGGCTGAAAGCCAATCCTCAAAAACTCAAGCGCTACGCCGCGCTCCTTCAAGCGCTCATGGGATTCTTCCTCCTCTGGTTCGGCTACTTCTCCGGCAGAGCGCATTTCCACCTCATCCGTGAAGGAGTCAGGACGCAAGGTACAATCGTCGGCCACGTTTCTGAATATTTCCGGAACAGCGGCCGCAATAGCAGCTCTACCGCCTACATGCCCATTGTCGAATTCCGCGCCGGCGATCGCGTCATTCACTTCAAAAATTGGCTCGGTTCACCCTCCACAGGCAACCTGCATACTTCCGTAGTCGTCCTGTACGATCCAGTCGATCCCACCACCGCCATGATTGACCACCCGGTAATGAACTGGATCCCCTGGGCGCCCTGTTTCGTTCTGGGCGCCTTCCTCGTTCTGGTCGCCATCAAAGGCTCCCGCAGTTCTCTAAACCCATGAATTCAATGCTCGAACTTATCCAGCGTCCTCGCAGGTGAGCTTAGTTTTTTTCTTTCATAGATTTGAATTGGCCCGCTGTCTCTCTCCGATAACCATTGACTTGTTAGTTACCTTATGATAATATGCCGCTGCAATGAATGAGCATTCCCAAACTCGATCCGCACCCGCCCAGGAGGGGCAATAACCGCCCTCCCTGCCCTCTCCCAACCACCCTTTTCGCGAATTTCTAATCGACACACTTCGGAATTAAACCCTACCCTAACTCATTCAAAACAAACGGTCGAGACCCGCTCTAATCGACACAAATTCGAAGGTCCCAGGTTTCGCTTCCTTCGTATCGTCTCCCCCAAAATTCTCCGTCGCCTGCCGCTCCTTGTCGCCGCGCCTCCGGTCGAGTATCCTTCCTCACTCCTGATGACAACTAAACGACTGGCCAATCTTCCCGGCACCACCGACCGGCGCATCGACGGCCTGCTCACCCTCCTGGCCGAAAACTCCACCATCGTCATCAGCGGCGCAAAGATCGCCAAAGAAATCGGCGTCACCCGCCAGCAGGTCTGGCGCTGGATTCAGAAGCTGCGCGAACTGGGCGTGCGCGTCAAGGGCCACCCCAGCTCCGGCTACCACATCGAACGCCCCCCGGACATTCTTGCCCCGCAACTTCTCAGCCACCGCCTCTATGGCACCCCTTTTGCCCGGCGCATCTACCATTTCTTCAAAGTGGATTCGACCAACACGGTCGCCATGCGCCTGGGCGAAGAAGGCGAGCCGCACGGCGCTGTAGTCCTGGCCGAAGAGCAAACCGCAGGCCGGGGCCGCGCCGGCCGCTCCTGGCTATCGGAAAAATCCGCGGGAATCCATTGCACCGTCCTCCTCCGTCCGTCTGTACCTCCCGCGCACGCGCCCATGCTCACTTTGGTCGCCGGCCTCGCCGCCCGCGATGCCGCCGCCGAAGAGCTCGACAACCTGCCCGATATCCGCTGGCCCAACGATTTACTCGTGGGCGGAAGAAAATTTTGCGGCATCCTCACGGAAATGCACGCTGAGCCCGACCGCATGCACTACGCCGTCATCGGCATTGGCATCAACGTCAACCAGTCGAAAATGCCTCCCGAGCTCGAGGGCGTCGCCACATCCCTGCGCATGGAAACCGGCAAAATTCATTCGCGCCTCGACCTCCTGATTCGGTTGCTGCGCTACCTCCACCGCTACTACAATCAGTTTCTCGTCGAAGGGGCCGTCCCAATTCTTCGCCGCTTCGCCGAGGTTTCCAGCTACTCGCAGGGAAAGCGCGTGCGTATCACCACCGCCACCGAAACATTTACGGGAACCACCGCCGGCCTGGAATCTAGCGGCGTCCTTCGCGTCGCCCGCGACGACGGCCGCGGCATCGAGCCCGTCCTCTCAGGCGACGTCGCGGAGGCCTCCTGATGCTCTTGACGCTGGATGTCGGCAACACCAACACGGTGCTGGGCGTTTTTCGTGGCAAGGATCTGATTGCCAACTGGCGCCTTTCCACCGCGCGCGACCAGACCATAGACGAATACGGCATCCTGACGCGCGATCTCTTCACCCTGGCCAAACTCGAGCCCGGAGAAATCGGCGGCGTAATCATCAGCTCGGTAGTGCCGCCACTCAATTCCACACTCGCGGGAATGGCTGAGCGCTATTTCAACCGCAAGGCGCTGTTCGTCGAGCCGGGCGTAAAGACCGGGATGCCCGTGCAGTACGATAATCCGCAGGAAGTCGGCGCGGACCGCATTGTCAACAGCGTCGCCGCATTCGACAAATACGGCGGCCCGTGCATCATCGTGGATTTCGGCACCGCAATTAATTTCGACGCGGTTTCCGAGCGCGGCGAATACCTGGGCGGTGTCCTCGCCCCCGGAATTGGAATTTCTTCGGAAGCGCTCTTCGCGCGCGCAGCGCGCCTTTTCCGCGTCGAGATCAAAGATCCAGGAAAGATTATCGGCACCAACACCGCCGCCTCCATGCAGGCCGGACTTTTCTACGGCTACACCGACCTGGTGGACGGCATTCTGGAACGCATGAAAAAAGTGATGGGACCGAAGACAAAAGTGATCGCCACCGGCGGCCAGGCGCAACTGATCGGCTCAGCTTCCCGCCACATCGAAACCATCGACGAGTTCCTCACACTCGAAGGCCTGCGCATCATCTGGGAACGCAACCAGCCCGCGGCGCAGGAGCGCGGCCCGCAAAAAAAAGCTACCACCTCCGGACGCCCGAGGGCCTGATGCCAGCCAGCGCCGCCGCCATGGAATCCTTCAACTACTTCAATTATTTCACCGAGATCGAGGAATATTTCTGGCGCAAGCGTGGCGCGCATTTGCTGGTCTCGCCGCTCGATTGGGCCATTGTCGAGACCTGGCAGAAAGCCGGAATCCCGCTCGGCGCGGTGCTCAAAGGCATCGATCGCGCGTTCGAGAGTTGGCAGCGTTCTCGCCGCGCCGCCGGTGGACGCCAATTGAAAAGCCTGGCGTATTGCGTGGACGCCGTTCTCGACGCAGCCGCGGAAGCGCAGGAAGCCGCCGCGGGCAGCGGCCCGGAAGTAAAGCATCCTCCGCCGGCCAAAGCGCCGTTTTCACGCGAGGAATTGCGAAAATATTTCGAGCGCAACGCCTCGAGGTTGCGGACTGCCGCGGAGAAGCAACGCGCTGCACACTCCGCCCTGGCATCGCGTCTGGAAGATACGGCCAAGCGTCTGCTCGATGCGCTCCCTCTGCTCGAATCCCCCGGCGCGGTCGATCTCGAAGACCTCGAGCGCCGGCTCACCGTGCTCGAAGAAAAACTCGCTGCCGCTCTTTCAGCGGATGCGGACGAAGAGGGCATGCTCTCGATCCGCCGAGAAATGGATCGCTCGCTTGCGCCCTACCGGCGTAAGATGTCCGTAGAGCAACTCGCGCAGCTCGAGCGGCAATACCTGCAGAAGCGACTGTTCGAGCAATTCGAAGTGCCGCGGCTGAGTCTCTTTTATCTAACGTAACACTGGCACCGGGCTTCGCCGGAAGCACTTCCGAAAGCGAGGCTCACAAAACGTTTTATGGCGGCAATCGAAATCAAGATCGAGAAGCTGATTTACGGCGGCGAAGGTTTGGCGCATCACAGTGGCGCAACCGTCTTCGTGCCCTTCGTGCTTCCCGGCGAACGCGTCCGCGCCGCGCCCGTCGAAGAAAAAAAGAAATTCATCCGCGCCCGCGCCGAGAAATTACTCGAGCCTTCTCCCGCGCGCATCCCGCCGCGTTGCCCGCACTACGAAGTCTGCGGCGGCTGCCATTACCAGCACATTCCCTGCGAAGCGCAGCTCAACCATAAATCTGAAATTCTGCGCGAAACTCTTCGCCGCATCGGCCGCATCGAATGGCCCGGCGCCATCACTACTCATGCTTCCCCGCCCTGGAATTATCGCAATCGCGCGCAGTGGAAAGTCCGCCCGCTCGAAGCAGATTCCACCGATGGCGAAAAAACAAAACTCGGTATCGGCTACTTTCGCGCCGCCTCCACAGCGCTCTGCGCAGTTGAAGATTGCTCCATCATCTCTCCGCTCCTGCTGAAGACCCTTCTCGCATTGCGCGAAGCTCTCGCAGCAGGCGCACTCCCGCGCCAGTTGCGCGAGATCGAAGCGTTTGCGAATGCGGCAGATTCCAAGCTGCTACTGACGGCCACCTTCGCAGGCTTCCCTTCCCGCATTGCTGAAGTGGCGGAAACATTTCGCGCGCTGGTTCCCGAAATCGAGAGCCTGTTGCTTCATGATCCAAGCCACGAGCGCATGGAATTGTCCGGCCCCGGTTTTATCACTTACGAAGCTGGGGGCATCGGCTATCGCGTGGGCCACTTTTCTTTCTTCCAGGTGAACAGATTTCTTGCGGAAGAGCTGGCGCGAGAAGTGGTGGACCGCGAAGACCCGGGGAAACTGGCGCTCGACTTGTTCGCTGGTGTGGGTTTATTTTCCGCTCCGCTGGCGAAGCGTTTCGACCATGTGATTGCCGTGGAAGCGAATCCCGCCGCTGCGCGCGACCTGGAAGCAAACACAGCCGGTATTCGCGCCGTCGAAGTGCGCACTTCAGAAGTCGAGCGATATCTCGATCGCTGCAAAGAGAGGCCGGACCTCGTACTTCTTGATCCGCCCCGCGCTGGAATGGAGCCGACCGCGCTCGCAAAACTTGCGCAGCTTTCTCTCGGGCGCATCACCTACGTTTCCTGCGAGCCACCGACGCTCGCCCGCGATCTGGCCGTGTTGCGCGAGAAAGGCTACGAAATTTCCGAAGTCCACTTGTTCGATTTATTTCCGCAAACATTTCACATGGAGTCAGTAGTCCGGCTCCGCCGGCGCGAATGAAACTCCCAGCGCTATGGATAGTCGCCGCTTTTGCAACCGGCATCGGAATTGCAACTGGATGGCCGGCAACGCCGAAGCTGTGGGCCGCGGCAGCAGCAGCGGCGATCCTGGCAGGCGCACTGATGGCATGGTGGAATCGTCCCGCAACTGCCTGGACCATGGCGCTGCTGGCATGGCTCGCAACCGGTGCGCTCGCCGCAAGCATCGAACGCGCTTCCGTCCCTGCGAATCACGTCACTCGCCTGATCGCTGCGGCGCGCATTGACACCAGTGAGCCACTCCGCTGGCGCGGCCGCCTGCGCGAAGATCCGCTGCTGCTTCCCTGGGGACGCCGCTACGAGATCGCCCTGGAAGAGGTTGACGTGGCAGGCGTGCCCACGCGCATTAGCGGCGGCTTGCGAGCGAATCTCTACGGCCATTCCGGAGATGCCGAGGCCATTGACCGCGATTCATCGCAACAATTGCGTGCTGGAGACCGAGTAGAAGCGCTCGTTCGCGCCAGGCCACCGCGAAATTTTCTCGACCCCGGCTCGTTCGATCTTCGCGGTTATCTTGCAAGGCAGAAGATCGATCTCGTTGGCTCGCTTCGCAGCGCCGAATTGTTGCGTCTGGTGGATCGCCCCGCACCAACGATCCTCCAGCGCCTCGCCAGAGCTCGAGGCGATCTCCTCGCACGATTGGATCAATTGTTCGCCGGCCAGCCCGAACGTCTCGCCGTTTTGCGCGCCATGCTTCTCGGCGACCGCACCTTTGTTGACTCGGATGCGGTCGCGGCGTTTCAAAAAACGGGCGCGTACCACGTGCTTGTCGTCGCGGGGCTTCACGTCGGCGCGTTGGCAGTATTTCTCTGGTGGGTGGGCGGACGACTGAAGATTTCCGTCGGAGCTATCAGCTTGCTCACAATTCTGGCGCTGGCGGCCTACGTCGGGATGGTCCAGGATCGCCCGCCAATATTGCGCGCGGCTCTGATGGTTGCGCTGTATTTGTGCGCGCGGCCATTGTTCCGCCGCGTCGAGTTGCTGAACACCATCGCCATCGCCGCTCTTCTGATTCTCCTGTGGCGGCCGACCTTGCTCTTGGATTCCAGTTTCCAACTTTCCTTTCTCGCTGCAGGCGTGATTGCCGGACTGGCACTGCCCTGGCTCGATCGCACCAGCGAACCCTACCGCGCCGGCCTCGCGCACCTTGGGGACGTGACACGCGACATCACCCATCCGCCGAAAATCATTCAATTCAGAATCGAGATGCGCCTCGCGGAGCATTGGCTCACCTCACGCATGCCGCATTGGGCCGCCGGCCGCGCGGAATTTCTGCTGGCGCTCCCAGTGCGCGCCGGTCTGCGACTCTGGGAAGTGGCGCTGCTCTCTGCCGTGATTCAATGGGGAATGATGCCTCTGATGGCCCAGGATTTTCATCGCGTCGCGCTCGTGGGCCCGCTGAGCAATATACCTGCCGTGCTGTTGACAGGATTGATTGTGCCGCTCGGATTTCTCGCACTGCTCTCGACTTTCGTCTGGGCCAGGCTGGCCTGGGTACTGGCACGCGCGGTGGGGCTCTGCGCCGGCGTGCTGCTCGCGACGGTGAACTGGTTCAGCCGTTGGCCCCGCATGTCCTACCGAATTCCCGGCCCTCCCCTTTGGCTGATCATTCTTTTCTTTGCCGCATTTACTATGGTCGCAGCCATTGCGCGAGGTGCTATGGCCCGGCGCCGGAATCGAATCGCCCGGCGCGCTTTGCCCCCTCCGATTCATCCAGCCGAGTGGGTTTCGGCGCTTACACTTGCTGCGCTCACAATTCTGGTGGCCGCGCATCCCTTCGCGCCCGCGCTCGAAAAAGGCAAACTCGAAGTGAGTGTTCTTGACGTCGGGCAGGGCGATTCCATTTTCGTAGGATTCCCCGATGGCCGCACCTTGCTGATTGACGGAGGCGGCCAGCCGGGCTCCAACTGGGTTGAGGGCCGCCGCTCAGGAATGGACATCGGAGAAGAGGTGGTCTCGCCCTACCTGTGGTCGCGTGGCTTGAAGGGAATCGATAAGGTTGCTCTCACTCATGCGCACCACGATCACCTCGATGGCCTGCGCAGTGTGCTCCATAATTTTCAAGTCCGTGAATTGTGGATTGGACGGGACGAGCAGTCACCCGCGCTCTCAACCTTTCTCGACGAAGCCCACGCCCGCGGCGTCGCCATCGTCCACGAAAAACGCGGCGATCATTTCAATTGGGGAGGGGTCGAAGGCGAAATCCTTTGGCCCTTGGACTCATCGCCGGTTCCCACCGCCTCGAATGATGATTCCATTGTCCTGCGCCTGGCAGACGGGCCTATGCACTTGCTCCTGACCGGCGACATCGAGAAACGATCCGAATCCACCTTGGTAGGGGAACATGCTTCGCTCGCGGCTGACTTCCTCAAGGTGCCGCACCATGGAGGAAAAAATTCTTCGACGCAGGCATTTCTCGCCGCTGTCGCTCCCCGAATCGCCGTGGTCTCGGTTGGCGAAGCGAATCCCTTTGGACACCCAGCGGAGGCGGCACTGAAACGATACGAGCAGGCGGGCGTGCGTCTGCTGCGCACGGATCGGGATGGAGCGATTACTGCAATCACGGATGGGAAAAATCTCGAGGTTCACACCTACGCGGAATTGCATCCGCAGTAGTCACGGAGAAACCTGAAAGATCACGCGAAGCGGCGGCCCCGGTTAATCCTCGGATTCCCCGCTGGAATCGGATTCGCCCTTCCTCAAATGTTCCGCGATGATTCGGCGAGCCTTCTCCACCTGTGATTCCAGGACGTAGATTTCCACTCCGTGCGTGCCCTCGGGCGGTTCCCCCAACGGGAACGGATCAGTGGATACGGAACCTGGAGATCGAATCCCCTCGCTCTCCAACAGGCCGCGGATCACCATCGCTTCCGCCATGGTGGTAGCTTTGTGAAGCGAGACGACTCGTTCTTGAGAGTGTTGCTGACTCATATATCACCGGCCGCAAGTACTATTGCGCCGCCTCGCGGTCAAAGTCCATAATTATTTCAGCGTCACCAAAGACCTATGACCGATGATGGCAAATCGAGCTTTCCTACGAACGAAGAAATAGACGAAGAGAGCCGCCGCATTCGCCGGCTGCGCATCCTGGTCCACCTTACTCTGGAATCCATTGCCGCAGGTGATCTGACGCCTGAAGAAGCTGCCGGGATGATCGCCGCCACCCGGCGGGTAGCCCTGGAAATGTTCCCGGGCAAGGAACGCGCCTTTGACCTGATTTACCGGCCGCAGTTCCAGCGGGTGATGCACGCCGTGTACCGCCTGCAGTAGCGCCTCGATTCTCTCAATATCCCAGCCTCGCTCGAATCCACATCCTCAACCCCAGTGCTGCAAGGCCTCCGAGCATTCCCAGCAGCGCACGATATTCCCGATTGGTTTGATATTGCACCCACGAAAAATGGTCCACGCGGTTGCCGGCGCCGCTGTCCGCATATCTGGGCGCAAACCAAAATGGAAAAAACAGCGGGACCCGCGCGGCATACTGGTCGAACGATCCGCGGAAACGCGCCCGCAAATCCTCTTCCTCATTCCGTATCACGGCATAATAGAAAATCCCGAAATAGGCGGCTACCAGCGCACCTGCCCACCACGACCGGGCCGCCATCACGAAGCCTGCAGCCAGAAAAGCGCTGCCGAAATAGAGCGGATTTCGCGTGCGGGCATAAGGGCCCGTGGTGGCCAGTTCCTGGTCTTTGCGCAGATACCCTGCGGCTGCCCCGCGAATAAAAAGCCCAACAGCAGCGATAATCGCGCCCACAAGAATCGACCGCGGCGTTGGCGCCGCCAGCCACCAAAAAACGATTGCCAGGGGATAGCCAAGACGCACGCGCCAGCGCATCCAGAATGATCGCGGGCGGCTCACGCACGCAATCCAAGCCGCCGCTCAACGGCTTCGAAAACCTGATCCACAGTGATCGAGAGCATGGCCGGGGAGTAGGATGCGCCGCGGCCATAGTCCGTTTCCGAAACTCGCAGATTTCGCACCACCACGTCCGTGGTCGAGTACGGTCCATTGCGCGCTGGATCCGTGGGCCCAAAAAGCCCAACCACCGGACTGCCCAGCCCGGAGGCAAGATGCAGCGGCCCGGTATCGGCCGAGACAACAAATTTCGCGCGTCGCAGCAGTGCGAGCAGCGGCCCAAGTCCCAGCGGCAGCGCAACGGCCGCCGCCTTCCCGGATGCTTCAATCGCCTTCCGCGCCATCTCCTCCTCGCCGGGCCCGAACGTTACCACCCCGCGCCAGCCGTGACGCTCCACGAACTTGCGGTGCAATTCACCGTAGCGCTCAGCAGGCCAACATTTGGAGCGCCAGCCTCCGCCAGGGTTGAGTACAAAATAATCTTTGAGGCCGTGCGCGGATAATTCGCGTTCAATGCGCTCTTCGTCTTCAGCAAAAATCGCGAGCGGAAAACGCGGAGCCGCCGCGCGCGCGCCAGCGCGTCCGACCAGCGAAAGGTTGTGCTCCACCTTGTGTGCGCCGCGTGGGTTCAAGCGTTCAGTGTAAAGAAGCGCCGCGAATCCTTCACGCGCGTAGCTGCTCTGAAACCCGATGCGTCGTGGCGCTCCCGAAGCGAAACCGATTAACGCCGATTTGTACAATGCCTGAAAGTCGATCGCGCAGGTGTACTTCGCAACGCGCAGCTTTTTAATCGCGCCCGCCATACCGCCCGCGCTTCTGCGATCAAACGGAACCACTCCGGTCAGATCCGCATTCCCTTCGAGAAGGCGCATCCATCTGGGGTCCACCACCCAGTCAATTCGCGCCTCCGGAGAGGCGTCGCGCAGAGCAGCAGCTGCAGGAAGGGCGTGCACAATATCGCCCAGTGAACCGAGGCGGATCAGCAGGAATCTCGGCTCAGCCATCGCTGTTCCGGCGCACGCGCGCGAGCAACTCGCGCGTCGAATGCCGCTTGGGATCGCCTACAATCGCCACGCGAATTCCCAGCGCGCCTGCAAGCTCGCGCTCCGGAACGGTTGCGGGCGTGTAGTCCGTGCCCTTGGCATGCACGTCCGGAAGTAATTCGCGCAAGAGTGAGTTCACGTCGAGCTCGTCAAATATGACAACGTAGTCCACGGCCGCCAGTGCAGCAACCAGCGCTGCGCGCGCGCGCTCGGTGAGGATCGGCCTTCCCTTGCCCTTCAGCGTCCGCGTGCTGCCATCCGAATTGATCCCGACAATCAATAGATCGCCTTCCTCTCGCGCTGCCTGCAAATAACGCACGTGCCCGGCGTGAAGAAGGTCGAAAACTCCATTGGCGAAAACCACTTTCCGGCCTGCGCGGCGATGTTCGTCGAGTATGGCGTGCAGTCCTTCGCGCGAAACGATTTTTTCGCGGGTGTCCATGCGATCTCAGACTTCGGCGGTCGCTTCGCGGCGTAAGGCGGTCTCGAGCTCAACACGCGTGAGACTGGCTGTGCGGCGTTTCATCACCACGATGCCACCCGCGTAATTCGCCAGGTGTGCCGCCTCGAGGAACGAAGCGCCCGCCGTCACTGCGAGCGTGAAGACGGCAATCACCGTGTCTCCCGCGCCAGTCACGTCCACCGGTGTGTCCGAGCCGAAAATCGGGATGTGCTGCGGCGAGTGATTGCGCTCGAAAATCCCCAGCCCATCTTTCCCTCGTGTCACCAGAAGCGCTTCGAGCTTCAGATCGTGAAGCGCGCGCTGACCGAGTGCTTCGAGCTTGCGCGTTTCCGTGCCGATGCGCATTTGATAAGCAGCTTCGAGTTCGGGCTCGTTTGGCGTGGCGGCCGTGATCCGAATGCCGGCATATTCCAGAAGGCGATAGCGCGAATCGAGCATGACATGCGGGGCTCGAATTTTTCGCGCCAGAGCAGGCGTGGCCGCGCCAAGCCCATAATCTGAGAACAGAACCGCTCCCGCCCGCTTCGCAAACTGCTGCGCCTTCCGTTCGATGGACGTTTCAACGCGTTTCGACAGCAGGTCCGAAGGTTCGCGATCCACTCTTAACACCTGCTGCTCGGTCGTGTGCGTCCAGCCAGCCAGATAACGCGTCTTCGTCGTTGTTACCCAATCCTTCGCGCGTATGATGCCCGACACGTCAACGCGCTTGCGTTTGAAATATTCGAGTAGTGTGCGTCCGCCTTCATCAGCGCCCACGACTCCCACTGGAAGCGCGCGCGCCCCCAGGTCTACAAGATTGTTTACGGCATTTGCAGCCCCGCCCGGATAGGCCTCCGTGCGGCGGTGGCGCAGGATGAGCACGGGAGCTTCACGAGAAACCCGGGAAATCTCGCTGGAGACAAATTCGTCGAGCACGAAATCGCCAACCACACAGATTGTTTGCCGTGAAAATGACGCGACAATGTCGAGAAGTTTCGTCAGGTCCACGCTCCCGTGAGCCCCAGCGCGCGACACTTCCGATGGGTTCGATTTTTTTCGTCCCGAGCTCACGAATTCTCCCGCGCGACGTTGTACTCGTCCGCCGCGTCGCAAAGTATCACAGCGCAGTTCAACGCGGCAAACTCGCCAATCATGCCCACGGTCTGCGCCAGCGTTGGATCCTCATCCCTCGCGCCTTGCGGCGCTTGCCGCGGTCTCCATCACCGTGCGCCAGAAATCGTCCTGACGATCCACCTGCATCGAAATCGCACAAACCCACAAGTCCATTGCGCGCCACAACCCTCTGTAATTGAAGCTGTCCTTCTCCGTGCAGATCACTCCTTCGGCGCCGGCAGCTTTGGCTTCCTGCTCGATCGCCTGGATGTCGTCGGGCGAATAGCAATGATGGTCGGGAAAAAATCGAGATCCTACAATCTGGAAACCCCAGTCGCGCAGATCAGCAACGAATGCAGACGGATTCCCGATGCCGCAAAACGCAAACAGCCTCTTCTCGCGCGCGTCTCGTTCTGTTAAATGAGGATGAAATGGCGCCACCACGGCATCCGGCTCGGCGCGTGCGTAGAAAATTGGCGCATCGGAATCCCGCCGCACTGCGGCTTCGATCGCCGGCGCATGATGGCTTCGCGTAATCACGATAATGCCGGCGCGCGAGAGCGCCGTTCGCGGCTCGCGCATCCGCCCGGCGGGAAGCACGTGCCCACCGCCAAAAGGGTTCGTGGCATCAATCAGCACGATGTCCACGTCCCGCGCGAGGGCCAGATGCTGGAAGCCGTCATCCAGCACAAACCAATTCACGCCGCCGCGCGCCAGTTCCCGGCCTCGCTCGAAACGATCTGCGCCCACTCCGAACGCCACCCTGTCGCCCAGGCGGGATTTCAGCAACTGCACTTCGTCACTGTCCGAGTCGTCGCCCAGTTCCCCGGCGTTTCCCTTCGTGATTTTCTTCCCGCGATAGCCGCGCGTCAGGATGCCGACCCGCTTTCCCTCACTCACTAGCCTCTCCGCGATCCATAGCACCATGGGCGTCTTTCCGGTTCCGCCGACTGTCAGATTCCCCACGCTGATCACCACGCCATCCAGCCGCCGCTGTTTCAGAATTCCCTTGCGATACGCTCGCGCGCGCAAATGCGCCACCGCGCCGTACGGCACGGAAAGCGGCCATAGCAGAGAATCCTTCCACGTCACGCGCTTTTTTCCTTGGCGTCCAGTATTCCCGCGATGCGTTCCAGCGAGACAGCCGTCGCCCCACGATTCCGCTCAGTCAATTCGCGCGCGGCCTTGCCCATTCGTTCGCGCGCAGCACCGTCTTCGACCAGTTGCACCAGCACCTTGCCGAGTTGCTGGCTGCTGCGCACCTGGATCCCCGCGCGCGCGTCGAGAAACTGCGTGGCCATCTCCCGGAAATTTTCCATGTATGGGCCGAATACCGGCGGCCGCCCAAACCATGCGGGCTCGAGAATGTTATGCCCTCCGGCCCGCACCAGCGAGCCGCCGACAAAAACCGCATCCGCCATCGAGTACAACCCCGCGAGTTCCCCGATTGTATCCAGCACTAAGACGTCCGCATTTTCATCGAGCGGCGTCGTCAGATCCAACTTGCTACGCCGCACCGCTTCCCAGCCATCGGTGCCAACAATATTCGCAGCCGCATCAAACCGATCCGGTTTGCGCGGTGCGAGCACCAGCAGCGCGTGCCGCCATTGACGCTGCACCACATCGTACGCTGCCAGCACCTCCTGCTCCTCCTCCTCCACTACGCTCCCCGCCACAATCACCGGCCAGCGTTCTTGCCGCGCCACTTCTGCTTTGAACCAACTCCCAAAAGCGCTCATCGCGGGGGGCTCGCTGTCGTACTTCAAGTTTCCTGTCACTTCAATGCGCTCTTCCGGCGCTCCCATTGCGCGGAGCCGCTCTGCATCCCCGGCAGTCTGCGCCAAGAACAAGCTCGCGTGGCCCAGCGCACCCGCGAAGACTTCTCCCACCACAAATCTCCATCTCTTGAATCGCGCGAAT
>Ga0210384_10004372_pt1 | contig 15819 bp, 15 predicted proteins | sample IncBWH2MmetaG_FD_160574 | JGI IMG/M metagenome (GOLD analysis project Ga0210384, IMG submission 160574) | Forest soil microbial communities from Barre Woods Harvard Forest LTER site, Petersham, Massachusetts, United States - Inc-BW-H-2-M | ecosystem: Environmental > Terrestrial > Soil >...
AGTCGGTCGAGGGCGCGGCTGCGGGCAATGGTGCAGACCCAGGCCTCGGGGGAGCCGCGGCGGGGGTCGAAGCGCGTGGCCTGCCGCCAGACCTGGACGAAGACCTCCTGGACCACGTCCTCCGCTTCCGTCCGGTCGTGCAGGATCCGCAGGGCCAGGCCGTTCACGAGCCCGGCGTAAAGGTCATAGAACTCCCCGAGGGCCTTGTGATCCCCCGTGATCAGCCGTCGAATCAAGGATTCGGCTTGGGGCGGAGCCATTCAAGAACCGGGAGCGGTGACGGGAGATCTTAACCACAGCTCGCCGGCTGTTCCACTTGGGGACGTGCGGTTCTCGCTACCGCGCCCGTGGCCGCTTCCGGATGGGGGCCGGGTCCAAGGGAGCCCCGGGAGACTAGCCATCGACGCTACCCGCCGGACCGGCAAAGACGGCCCCGCCGATTCTCCTTCGGGGTGGACGGTCTTCGCCGAAGGACGGACGGATCCGGCCACTAAGAGAGGACGGCGGGCTTCAGGACCTCAAGCCTGAAGCCGGTCCTCGAGTCGTGCTACGCGGCTAGGCAAGGGAACCTCCGCGGGGCCAGGTTCGTAGTGGAGGCCAAGATTCAGCGCATGAAGGGAATCACGCTCGTCCTGATCGGAGGCACGGTCCTCGCGTCCGCGGGGGCCCGCGACGAGCAACCCACATCTGGCCTCACAACCGCGGCGCTCGCCGGGGCCTGGCAGGGCATGTTGTCCCACGCGGGCGAGACCCAGACCTACGGAATGGAACTCGAGCCCGCGGGCGACGGCACCCTCCGCGTCAAGGTGTCCGTGCCCATCCTTTATTTAGCCCATCGAGAGATGGGGCAGCTTGCGCCCCAAATCGACGGCAACAACGTCAGCTTCGGTCCATTCAAGTTCTTGTACGACGCCGACGCCAAAACTCTGAGCGGCACGATGCCCGGCATGATCGTCCCCGTTTATGAGGTCCCGGTGAGGCTCCATCGCGTGGACCACCTCGACCTTCCGGAGCGCCCGCCCCTCGTGGCACCCCTGGCTTCGCCGGTTTGGACCTTCGACGCCGGCTCCCCGCTGTGGCCGGGTGCGCGGTTCGCGGAGGGCACCGTCTACGCCGGCGCCGACGACGGAAGCCTCCACGCCCTCGACGCGCGCTCCGGCCGCAAGCGCTGGTCCTTCCGTGCGGGGGGGGCCATCCGTACGCGCCCAACCGTGGCGGGGGCGGACGTCTTCTTTCAAGCGGACGACGGGGTCCTCTACCGGCTGGACGCGCGGACGGGTGGCGAGCGCTGGCACGTCAAGGTCGCCGAGAAGCCTGCCGTGCGCCTTGGCCCGGGCGACCCGAAGTCGCGTTTCGACGACTTCGGAGCCGATGTGACCGAGGCCGGGGGCCGGCTCTTCGTGGGCACCCACGACGGTCGCCTGCTTGCGGTCGATCCCGCACAGGGACGGCGTGTCTGGGAGTTCGCGGCGCGGGACAGCGTGGTCGCGGCGCCCGCGGTCGATTCCGGCCGTGTCTTCTTCGGCAGCTTCGACGGCAACGTCTACGCCCTCGACACCGCTACGGGTCAACTCCTCTGGAAGCACGACATGAAAGCGCCCGTCACCTCTACTCCGGCCATCGACCGCGACCTGCTGTTGATTGGGAGCCGGGCCTACGATTTTGAAGCGATCAGGAGCTCGAACGGCGAGACGGCGTGGGCTCGCTACATCTGGTTCTCCTGGGTCGAGTCGTCGGCGACGGTCCGCGACGGCGTGGCTTACGTCGGCTCCTCCGATGCGGCCGCGCTCTTTGCTTTCGACGCCCGGAATGGTCGAACCCGGTGGCGGACGGACGTTTACGGCTGGGCCTGGGGCCGGCCTTCCGTCACTGACCGTCGCGTCTTTGTCGGAACCGCCGCTGAAAACGGCTACCTGATCGATCATCGCGCCGGTATCATCGCGCTGGATCGAGGGAGCGGACGACCCCTGTGGCACTACGACGTCAAGGCGACCGCGACCGGCACCTACGGTTTTCCGGGCTCGTCCGCCGTCGGCGAGGAGCTGGTGTTCTTCGCGGGCCTGGACGGGCACGTATACGCGTTCAAGCCCTAGGGTCTGGTAGGCTCTAGTTCGCGGCCCGCTTCGCGGCCGCGCTCTCCAGGCGAGCGCGCAGTTCCTCAGTCGTGAAGGCGGGAGCGGAGCAGCGACCCTCGGTACAGAGAAAGGCCGCCGCCCTCTTGAGCTCCGGGTAGGCAACGTCCGGACGGCGTAGGGGGCCGTCCCGCTTGTCCCAGAGCTCGACCCGCTTGTAGGCGGAGGGCTCGCCGAGGGCCGCGGCCAGGAGGGCCCGGCTCGCGGGGTCGTCCTTCCCGCCCACCACCGTGAGATGGAGGGGCTCGGCCCGCATCTCCATGTCCGCGAGCAGGACGCCTCCCGTCTGCGGCCGGCGGGCGACCTCGGGCGCGTTCAGGAAGCCCAGCGCCCGCTCCGCCATCTGGCCGTGCTCCACCCTCCCCGTGTAGCGGGAGAGCAGGTTCGCGAAGCGGGCGAGCGCGATGTTCTCGTCGCGCTGGGCATGGGCGGGCTCGAAGCGGCTCGTGGACCGTGCGGTCACGAAACCGGGAGCTCCCTCCTCCCGGAACGAGCGATCGATGAATGCCGCTGCCTCCTCCGCGTGCCCGAGCCAGGTCCGATCCCCGGTGGCGGAATAGAGCGCCAGGAACGCCCGGCCCGCCGACAGGGTGTCACCAAGATAGGGCCCGGCGGCGTCGACGGCGTCGTGGCGGAAGCCGCCCCCGGGGAGCAAGCGCCTCTCCAGGATGAAGCGCGCCGCGCGCTCCGCCTCCTGCAAGGGCGCCGGTTCGCGGGTGGCGGCGTGGAGGGCCACCAGCGCGTGCGCCGCCCAGGCCGTCTCCCGCGTGTAGACATGGGTGTCCACGCGGGGGATTCCCCGCCGCCGCCGATCGGCATCGGAGAGGGCGAAGTACTCCCCGCCGTGTTCGCCCGGAACAAGGTCCGCGTCCTGGCTCGTGTAGAAGCCCCCCTCGGGGCTCACGAGGAATTCGCGCAGGTAGCGGTGGATGTCTCGGGCCGCTTTTAAGTAGGCGGGGTCGCGCCAGAGGAGATACGCCTGGGCATAGATGCACAGGTTCTCGGTCTGGACGGACATGATCTTCTCGAAGTGTGGGTTCTCCCAGTTGCCGCCGTGGGAGTACTGGTAGACGCCGCCCCAGACGGGGTCGATCAGCTTGAGCTGCGCGTCCAGTGTCTGCCGGGCCCGCTGCTCCGCCCGTCTGTCACCCTCCCGGGACCGCAGCAGGGAGTACTCGACGGCATCCGAGTCCATGAACTTCTTGACGAAGCCCCAGCCCCCGTGCTCGGGGTCGTAGCGGGAGACGAGCAGGTCCTCGAGGTCCTGGCGGAGGGCGGAGGTTAGCGCGGCCTCGGTGGCGTAGGCGGGCGGGGCCTCGAAGCGGACGGACGGCCCGGGCGTGGGGTCGTCGATGATCCCCTGCAGGAGCGAAACCATCCGGTCGGGGGGAATGTAGCCTGAGAACTTCACGATCTCGGCGCCGCGGGGATCGAACACGATGGTGGCCGGCCACCCGTAGTCCTCGTAGCGGTTGGACAAGTCGGGGCGGGCGTCCTGGTCCACCCGCACGGGGACGAAGCGGGAGCGGACGAGCTCGATCACGCGGGGGTCCTGGTAGGTCGTCTCCTCCATGACATGGCACCAGTGGCACCAGACCGCCCCCAGGTCCAAGAGGACGAAGCGCCGCTCGCTCTGCGCCCGGGCGAAGGAGCCCTCCGACCAGTCCCTCCAGGCAATGGCCTCCCCGCGCGCGGTTCCCGGGCCGGCGGCAAGGAAGCCCAGGACGAACACCAGCCCCACCCGGCTCACGTCCCCCATTATCCCGCCTCCCCCTTTACTACGCGGGGGGAGGGCCGGCTGGATGTCGTGCTACGCTCAGGCGGAAGCCCCGCTGCCGCAGGCCCTGTCCGGCCCGCAGCGCCCCCGGCGCCCGTCCGGGGTAGCGGCTAGGAGGAGTTTTTCGTGGGCAAGGAGAAGAAGCTCGCGCTACTCGTGGCCGGGGGACCCGCCCCCGGCATCAACAGCGTGATCGGGGCCGCCACCATCCGCGGCGTCCTGGAGGGGGTGGAGGTCCTGGGGGTGCGCGACGGCTTCGAGTGGATCATGCAGGGCAACGTGGACCACGTCGCCCCCCTCACCATCGAGGAGGTCAGCCGCATCCACTTCCGGGGGGGGTCCTACATCGGCATCTCCCGCGCCAACCCCACCCAGGATCCCCAGCACCTGGAGAACACGGTGCTCTCCCTCCTCCGCCTGAACGTCTCCCAGCTCATCACCATCGGCGGCGACGACACCGCCTTCTCGGCCATGAAGCTGGAGGAGAAGGCGGGTGGCCGCATCCAGGTCGTTCACGTACCAAAGACCATCGACAACGACCTGGACCTGCCCGCCTACGTGGACACCTTTGGCTTCCAGACCGCCCGCCATGTGGGGGTGGACATCGTCAAGAACCTGATGGTGGACGCCAAGACCACTTCCCGCTGGTACTTCGTGATCGCCATGGGCCGCAAGGCGGGTCACCTGGCCCTCGGCATCGGCAAGTCGGTGGGGGCCACCCTGACCCTGATCCCGGAGGAGTTTTCGGGCCAGCGCCTGAGGCTCAAAAAGCTTGTGGACACCCTGGTGGGGGCCATCATCAAGCGCCTCAGCTACGGCCGCCGGGACGGCGTGGCCATCCTGGCCGAGGGGCTGGTCCTCAGCATCGACCCCGGAGATCTCGCCCAGCTCGAAGACGTGGAGAGGGACGCCCACGGCAACGTACGGATCGCCGAAGTGAGCATCGGGGATATCCTGAAGGCCCAGGTCAGCAAGCGGCTCAAGTCTCTCGGTCTCAAGACCACCATCGTGGCCAAGAACATCGGCTACGAGCTGCGCTGCGCCGATCCCATCCCCTATGACATGGAGTACACCCGCGACCTCGGCTACTGCGCGACCAAGTGCCTGCTCTCGGGCGGAAATGCGGTCATGATCTCCATGCAGGGAGGGCATTTCGTGCCCGTGCCCTTCTCCACCCTCCTGGACCCCCAGACCGGCAAGACCCGGATCCGGACCGTGGACGTCCACTCCACCCGCTACGCCATCGCCCGCCGATACATGATCCGGCTCCGCCGTGACGACTTCCACGAGCCCCAGGAGCTGGCCAAGCTCGCGGCGACGGCGGGGCTCTCGCTGCAGGAGTTCCGGAACGAGTTCGGATACCTGGTCGACGACGAGCCACCCCCCCTCGTTCTGGACCGCGAGCGCGATGGCTTCCTCGCCGATACCCCTGACCTTTCCGAGCGCGGCCGGGAGGGCGGCCCGGAGTCCTGACCGGGGGCCCGGCTCCCGCCCGCGCCGGGACGGGGAAGGGCCCCATGTATACTGGGGGCGCGATGGACGCGGCCTTCCGCGATTTCCTCTCCGCCGAGCTGCAACAGATCCGCGACCAGGGGCTCTGGAAGGAGGAGTGGCCCATCCGGGGCCCCCAGGGCCCGGAGATCCGCGTCCAGGGGCGCGAGGGGACCGTCCTCAACTTCTGCGCCAACAACTACCTCGGGCTCTCGAGCCATCCCGAACTCCTGAAGGCCGCCCACCGGGCACTGGACGAGTGGGGCTACGGCATGTCCAGCGTGCGCTTCATCTGTGGGACCCAGGAGCTGCACCTGGAGCTGGAGCGCAAGGTCGCGGACTTCCTGGGCATGGAGGACGCCATCCTCTACGCGGCCTGCTTCGACGCCAACGGGGGAGTCTTCGAGCCCCTGCTGGGGGCGGAGGACGCCATCCTCACCGATCAGCTGAACCACGCCTCCATCATCGACGGGGTGCGGCTTTGCAAGGCCAAGCGCTTTGTGTACCAGCACGCGGACATGGGGGACCTGGAGGCCAAGCTCAAGGAGGCCGCGCCCGCCCGCTTGCGGCTGATCGTGACGGACGGCGTCTTCTCCATGGACGGGGACGTAGCGCCCCTCCCGCGGATCTGCGACCTGGCCGAGAGCCACCGGGCGATGGTGCTGGTCGACGACTCCCACGCCACCGGTTTCCTGGGGAAGACGGGGCGGGGCAGCGGGGAGCACTGCGGGGTCCTGGGGCGGATCGACATTCTAACCACGACCTTTGGGAAGGCCCTGGGGGGCGCGTCGGGGGGCTGCGTGGCCGCCCGCCGCGACATCATCGCCCTCCTCCGCCAGCGGAGCCGGCCCTACCTCTTCTCGAACACCCTGCCCCCGGTGGTAGTGGGGGCGACCCTGCGCGCGCTGGAGATTCTCGGCGCGAGCACGGAGTTACGCGACCGCCTGGAGGCCAATACCCGCACCTTCCGGGAGCGCATGAGCTCGGCCGGCTTCGAGATCAAGCCCGGCGCCCACCCCATCGTCCCCATCCTGTTCTCGCGTTTCACGCCCGACGACGCCGCCCTCGCTCAGCGCTTTGCCCGTGCCCTCCTGCAGGAGGGTATCTACGTCAAGGGCTTCTTCTTCCCCGTCGTGCCCCGCGGCCAGTCGCGGATCCGTGTCCAGCTATCGGCCGCCCACCGACGGGAGCACATCGACCGGGCGGTCGAAGCCTTCACCAAGGTGGGCCGCGCCCTGGGCGTGCTCGGGGCCTAGGCTCGCCGGGGCTCCCGCCCCCCGCCGTCAGGAAAAAGGTTGACGTCGGGGTCTGCGCGGCCGTACTTTGCAAGCACCCAGGTTCTCGAGGAGGCGGGTATGGGCATCAGCGAATTCGACGACGCCTACGAGGACGATCACAGCCCGCGCGAGCGTCAAGAGCAGCGGCTCGGGGAAGCGATCCTGAACGCCCCTATACGCGCCCTCGAGCCCCGGGCCGCGGCCTCGGTCAAGGAGGGGGCGACCATACGCGAGGCGATCCAGCTGATGCTGGAGCGGGAAGCGGGAGCGGTGCTCATCGAGCGCGGCGGGCGGGCGGTGGGCATCTTCACCGAGCGGGACGTGCTGCGGCGGGTGGTCAGCACCGGCATCGATCAAAGCCGGTCGGTGAGCGAAGTGATGACGCCGGATCCTGAGACCCTGGGCCCGGATGACGGCATCGCCTTCGCCCTGAACCGCATGATCGTGCGCGGTTTCCGCAACATCCCCATCGTGGATGAGGCGGGGGTCCCCCTGGCCGTTCTCTCCCTGCGTGATCTGGCCGCCTTCATCGTCTCCCTTCTGCCCGGGCGCGTGCTCAACCTGCCTCCGGAGCCAGGGCTGGAAGCCCGCTCCAAGGACGGAGGCTAAGGGGGAGGCAGGAGGGCCACGATCCGGAGGGGGCCGCCGGACCCCCCCGCGATCTTCATGGGCAGCGCCACGATCCAGGCTCCCCGCTCGGGCAGCTCCTCGAGCCCGGCCAAGTTCTCCAGCCCGGGAACCCCGGCCGCGGCCGTGACCTGGTGAACGATGAAGTCCGTGGAGGGGCCGTGGTCGATGCTGGCCGTGTCCACGCCCAGGGCCCCGACCTTGCGGCGCTCGACCAGCAGCCGGGCCGCCTCCTCTCCGTAGGAGGGGAAGTGGAGGTGGGAGGCGTCGCCGGGCGTGTCGTCCCCAAGGTAGCGGCGCCGGTCCGGCCAGCGCGCGCTCCAGCCCGTGCGCAAGAGCACGATGCTCCCCGCGGGGATGGGGCCGTTCCGGCTCTCCCAGGCCAGGACCTCGGCGACCGTGAGCCGGTGGTCCGGATCCGCGGCCGCCGGCCGGCTCACGTCCACGACCAGGCCGGGGGCGATGAGCTGGCGCGGAGGGACCTGGTCCAGGCTCCGCCCCCCCTCCGCGAAATGCACGGGCGCGTCCATGTGGGTACCGCCGTGCTCGGGGGCGCAGAAGGAGTTCGCGGCGTAAAAGAAGCCGGCCGGGGTCTTACCGCGGTGCAGCTCAGTGAGCTTGAATCCGGACGGGGCCGTGGGCCAGTAAAGGGTCGACGCGTCGTAGGGGTGGGTCAAATCCACGACGCGGGCGCGGGCGAGGTCGATCTCCGCGCGCCCAGCCCCCTCGGGGCCGGCCGCCACCAGAGCGGCCACGAAGACCACGACCAGACCCGCTACGCCGTCCTTGAGCCTCATGGACACCTCCCGCCCGGTTTCGCGCGCGTTTCTCACGCGCGGTTGGCCCCGGGATGATCGCGCTCCTCCCGGGCTAGGTCCCGAATTCTAAGTCCGATTCGGGCCGAGGCGCCGAGGATGACGGCCGCCCGTCTCCGCCTACCGACCACCGCACGAGAGCGGGCGAGGAGACCTCCGCGGCTCGGGCCCGCCCGCGGGGCCTGTCCGTGAGGGCACCGCTTCCCGGGGAGGGGCAGCGCGCCCCGGCGCCCCCGCTCAGCGCGACCAGTAGCGGCGGTAGTAGTGGTCGGGCCCCGCGATCTGCGGGGGCTTGGGGGCCCTTCGGAAGGCGGCTTCGATGCGCTGGCCCAGGCGGTCTGGGTGCTCGAGGGCGTCGAAGAGCGCACCCACTGCGAAGAGAGTGACGACGGCTCCCGCCGCCACGATGAAGGGGACGGCAACGATGAACAGGAACTGAAGGAAGGGCACTATTCTTTCGCTCACTGGATGCGCATCCGGCCTTGAAAGCCGTCCTCGTAGGAGTGGTAGAACTGCAAGCTGTCCTCGGGGTAGCGCCAGCAGTAGTAGCCGGAGCCGTTGTCGAAGTCCACGAGCCAGATGCCCTTGGCTTCCAGCCCCTCCTTACCCAGCGTGCGCGCCCAGGCCAGGACGATCTCCTCGATCCGGGTCCGGACTTCCGGTTGGGACCCCTCGCTGGCCAGGGCCTCGACCTGGTTGTGAGCTTCCTCGGTCACGCGCCGGACCTCCGGCAAGAGCGCGACCGCCTGCTCGTACGAGAAGATCTTCTTCTCCGCCAGGTGTCCGTTGGTCATGCTTTGGAGCGGGAGGGCGCCGCCCTGCTCAGCCCGCCGCCGGGATTATACCAGAGCACCAGGGGAGCGGGGCGCGCGGCGGCCGGGACCGGCCATCACGACCGTCCGCCCCGGTGGTAGGATGACTCCGGCTCACGCGCCCGGAGTGAATGATGTCCGACGTTCCCTTGCGCCTCGCTTCGCTGATGGTCCTGGGGGGCGCCCTCCACGGGAAACAGCTCGACCTGGAGGACCTCGTCGACGAGATCCTGATCGGCTCCGACCCCGACTGCCGTCTTCACGTGGACATGCCGGGCGTGAGCCCCATCCACGCCCGGGTCTGGGTGGACCTCGAAGGCGCCGTCCTCCATGACACTCACAGCCCGCGTGGGCTCTATGTGAACTTCGAACGGGTGGAGGGCAAGGCGAACCTCCAGGACGGCGACATGATCTGGCTGGGGCCGCCGCAGGAACCGGGCAGCGTCATGATTCAATGCCACTTCGAAGAGCGGAGGGCCGATGGGGCGGACACGCTGCCCGAGGTCGAGGAGCCCGTGACCAGCGTCGAGGAGCCCGTGACCAGCGTCGAGGAGCCCTTGACCACCGTCGACGAGCCGCTGGGAGTGCTCCCCGAGCCGGCCGCGGAGCGCGCGCCTTCCCCGTCCCCGGCGCCGGGACTCGACGAGTTCTTGATCATGGAGGCGCCGCCCGTGCCTCCCGCACCCCCCGCGCCGCCCGCCGAGACCGAGTTCGTGGTGTCGGGCTTCGAGGCCGAGTGGCCGGAAGTCCGGACGGGCCCCGCCGCCCCTCCCCCCGAGTCCGCAAAGCACTTGGCGGCCACCGCTTTCGTGGGTGGCGGGGGCGATGATCCCTTCTTCGTGGAGGACTCCCCGCCACCACCCGAGCCGCCACCCGCTCCCGCGGACGTGGGCTTCTTCTTTGACGACTCCTTTCCCGCGCCCCCCGCGGGGGAGAAAAAGCCCGCGGCCCCCGCGGAGCCCGCGCCCGCCCCGTCCGACCCCGTGGTGGGGGAGAGCCTGTCGTTCGAGTCCGAGGAGGTCTTCTTCGGCGAGCTGGCGGAGCCCGCCCCCCTCTCTCCGGCCCAGGAGGAGCCCTGGGCCCCGGCCGCGCCCGCCCCCCCCGTGCCCGCTCCGGCCTCCCCGCCCCCGGGGCCCGCCCCCAACCAGCCCGTTTTGCCGACCAAGACCGCTCCCGAGCCCAGACCAGAGGCACCGCCCGCCCCTCCTGCCCGTCCGGCCTCGCCCCCCCGTCCGCCCGCGCCGGTCGCTCCCCCCGCCCGCCCGACCCCGCGCCGGGAGACGCCACCGCCGGCCGCGCGCGCGGAGCGGCCCCTGCCCCCGCGCGGGCGGGCCAAGCCGGCGGGCGGCGGCAGCAAGCTGGCGGGCCTGGCCGCCGTTGCCCTTCTGGTGGTGGCGGGAGGGGGGTTCCTGGCCTGGCGCCAATACGGTGCCGCCCGGCTGGATGCGGTCGAGCCCACCCGCGTCCGCGTCGGGCAGGCGGTGGTCCTCAGAGGCAAGCATTTCTCCCCCGAGCTGCGGGGAAACGAGGTCTTGTTCGGAGACCGGGCGGGAACCGTGGTGAAAGCCGCCGAGGACCGCCTGGAGGTGGAGGTGCCGGAGGTGACGGCCGCGGCCGGCCAGGATGTGCGCCTGCCCGTGCGCGTGCGCGCGGGGAGCGGCGAGTCCCAGCCGATCGAGATCAGCATCTACCAAGGGCCCACGCTCCACGGGATCTCGCCCGACGTGGCCATGCCCGGCGAGGAGGTGGTCGTGGCGGGAGTGGGCTGGGGCGCGGGGCCGGCCGTCCGCTTCGGCGCGCTGCCCGCGGAGGTCCTGGACACCAAGGAGACCGCGATCCGCGTGCGCGTGCCCCCCGTGCCGGGCGGGCCCGGAACCTCGGCCCCGGTGGTCGTGGTCATGGGGGCGGCCGAATCCAACCCCGCCCCCTTCTTCGTCGGGCACGTGCCCCTCGTCATCCAGGCGGAGCCGCGGACGGTCGCCCCCGGCGACCTCGTGGTCCTGAGCGGCCGCAGCTTCCAGCGCGACCGCGCCCGCAACAACGTGCAGATCGGGGGGGCCCGCGCGCTGGTGCTCACCGCCTCCGACGCCGAGCTCAAGGTGGTGGTCCCTCGCCTCGCGGGCGGCGGGGGAGAGCGGGTGCTGGAGGTCCGCGTGCCGGGCTCGGAGTACGTGGGCCGGATCACCCTGACCGCCGCCCCCGCTCCGGAAGTGGTGGACCTCCATTTCGTGGCCGAGCCCTTCGACGGCGCCCCCGGCCGGGACCACGCGGTTCTCGCGACCGGCCTGGGGCCCGCCTTCGTCCTGGCCGCCTCGGGGGGCCGCTCCGCCGCCGAGCGGGCGGTGGAAGCGGAGCGTCGCTTGAACGACGCGGCCTCGTCCATCAAGGCCTCCCGCGACGTGACCTTCGAGGTGCGCCAGCAGGATGCGGGGCCGGCCCTGGCCCTGGCCGGCCGTCCCGAGCTGCTGCTCGAGGTGACGGAGGAGGACGCGGCGGCCTACAACGAGGACTGGACCGGCCTCAAGGGCCGGGGGGGGGCTGTCTCCCCGGCCCGCCTGGCCCGATGGTGGGAGGCGGTGGCGCGCGACCTCGTCCTCATGCTGGTCCGGGGCGAGAAGCCCCAACACGCGGCCACCCTCGCCCCCGAGGGGCGCGTGCTCCAGGAGATCTTCCAAGCCGCCCAGAAGACGGGCCGCGCCGGCATCTCCGCGCAGGTCACGACCAGGCCCGCCCTCCGCGACGGCTTGAGGATCGTAGCCTACCGGGTGCCCCCCTCGGTGGTGGGCCCCGCGGGCGGGGTCGCCCCCAACGCCGCCCCCTCCGCCGCCGGGCCTCCCCCGCTGCAGCTCGAGGGGTCGTGGGTTGGGACGGAGACGGAGGGTGGGATCCCGCGCTACGTGACGGCGGTCTTCCGAAAGGACACCGGAAACCTTTCCTTCGAAGGGACGGTGACCCTGACCGTGCCCCTGATCAGCCTGGAGCAGCCGCAGAAGGACAGCGTGCGCTACAGCCTGATGGTCCGCGGGGGGATGCGCTACTACGTCGGCAAGTGGGACGGCCAGACGGTCACGGGAAGGATCTTCACGGACGCCGAGGGCAAAGAGCCGGTCGGAACCTTCTCCCTCCGGCCCCGCTGACCACAACCGGCCCGAAGGCCCTCACCCCTCGCGCGCGCGAAGAGGCCACCCGGGCGGGGACGTCGACTACGCGATCGTCACCTCCTTGCAGAGGTACACGTCCTGGATCGCGTTCAGGAGCTTGACCCCCTCCGCCATGGGCCGCTGGAAGGCCTTGCGGCCGGAGATGAGCCCCATTCCCCCCGCCCGCTTGTTGATGACCGCCGTCTTCACCGCCTCCGCGAAGTCATTCTCGCCGGAAGCGCCGCCCGAGTTGATGAGTCCGGCGCGTCCCATGTAGCAGTTCACGACCTGGTAACGGGTCAGGTCGATGGGGTGGTCGGTGGTCAGCTCGGTGTAGACCCGCTGGTCGATCTTGCCGTAGGGGTTTTCCTTGGTGCTGAGCGCGTTGTAGCCGCCGTTGTTTTCGGGGAGCTTCTGCTTGATGACGTCGGCCTCGATCGTGACCCCTAGGTGGTTGGCCTGCCCGGTGAGGTCCGCAGACAGGTGGTAGTCCTTGTCCTTCTTGAAGGCGCTGTTGCGCAGGTAGCACCAGAGAACGGTCGCCAGGCCCATCCCGTGCGCGATCTCGAACGCCCGGCTCACCTCGGTGATCTGCCGCGAGGACTCCGGGGAGCCGAAGTAGATGGTGGCCCCCACCGCCACCGCTCCCATGTCCCGGGCCTGCTCCACGTTTGCGAAGAAGATCTGGTCGAACCTGTTGGGGTAGGTGAGGAACTCGTTGTGGTTGAACTTCATGATGAAGGGGATCCGGTGGGCGTACTTCCGGGCCACCGCCCCCAGCACCCCGAGGGTGGAGGCCACGGCGTTGCAGCTCCCCTCCAGGGCCAGCTTCACGATGTTCTCGGGATCGAAGTAGGCGGGGTTCTTGGCGAAGGAGGCCCCCGCGGAGTGCTCGATGCCCTGATCCACGGGGAGGATGGACACATAGCCCGTCCCCGCCAGACGGCCGTGGGCGAGGAGCTGCTGGAGGCTGCGCAGCACGGGGGTAGGGCGGTCGGAGCCGCCGTGGATCCGGCTGACGAAGTCCGGGCCCGGGAGGTGGAGGGCGTCCCGGGCGACGCCCTGGCAGCGGTGCTCGAGCAGGAAGCGCGCGTCCGCACCCAGCAGGTCTTCGATGGCCTTGATCGTGCTCATATCCGCCTCCTTCGTCAGTTCAGCCGCGCCGCTCTCCGCCTCAGGTCGACGAGCTGGTCCCGGACCTCGGATGCCTCGGGCGCCCGGGGGACGAGGGTCAGGAAGGCCTCCAGGTCCCGCACGGCCAGGCCGTAGCAGTCGAGGGCCGCGTAGAGCACGCCGCGATCCCGCACGTCCTCCGCGCTGTCGGGGTTGACCGTGAGGAGGAGCTCCACCGCGCCCAGGGCGCGGGGGTGGTCCCCCTGTTTGAAATAGATGGTCTTGAGGTTCCGAAGCGTCCGCTCCAGGATGTCCTTCCGGCCGCAGGGGGCAAGCATGCTGGCCTCCATCTTCAAGCGGCCGCCGAAGATGCGGTCCAGGCGCTGCTGGCAGTCGGTCTCGGAGAGCAGGGCCCCCGCGTAGAAGGGGTCGATCAGGATCGCATGCGGCCCCGCCCGCACGCGGACAATGAAGTGGCCGGGCATGCCCACCCCCTCGACCCGGAGCCCGGCCCGCCGAGCTACCTCCATATAGACGGTGGAGAGCGAGATCGGGATCCCCATGCGCCGGTCCAGAACCTCGTTGAGGTAGCTGTTGCGAGGGTCGTAGTACTCCTCGGCGTTACCGTGGAAACCCTCCTCTTGGAAGAGATAGCGGTTGAGGGCCATCACCGCCCGTTCCGGCCGCGGCTCGTCGGCCAGCCGCTCTCGAAGCGCGGAGCCCATGGCCTCCAATCGGGTCAGGTAAGCCGGCACGTCCAGTTCCGGATACTCTTCGCACGCTATGAGCAGGGAGGCTTCCGCGAGGTCCACGGCCGCGTCAGGCCGGGAGAGGATGTCGCGGAACTGGCGGCGCGAGGTGGACTCCGTCAATCAAAAGCCCTCTGGGGTCTGCAGTATATCACCCGGGCGGGCGGCCTCCCGGAGGGGGGCGGCGGGCCTATAATCCCTCGCGTATGCCCGCGGAGGACACCGAGTATCGCTTCTGTCCGCGCTGCGCGAGCGCCCTGGAGCCGCGGGCGCTGAAGGCGGGGGAGCCCCCGCGGCCCGCCTGCGCGGCTTGCGGCTTCGTGCTCTACCTGAACCCCAAGGTGGCGGCCTGCACCATCTGCACGGTGGAGGGCGGGATCGTGCTCTTGAAGCGGGCCATCGCCCCCGAAAAGGGCAAGTGGGTGTTCCCCGGAGGGTTCGTGGACCGAGGCGAGCCCGTGGCCGCGGCCGCCATCCGCGAGACGCGGGAGGAGGTGAACCTGCGGGTGGCCCTCACCGGAATCCTCGATGTCTACTCGTTCCCTGGCCAGGAGGTGGCGGTGGTGGTCTACGCCGCCGACGTGCTCTCCGGCCGGCTGCAGGCGGGTGACGAGACGGAGGCCGTACGGGCCTTCCCCCCGGAGGAGCTCCCCTGGGACGAACTGGGCTTTGACGCCACGCGCGCCGCCCTTCGCGACTACCTTAGGCGCTTCTACCCCCGAGTCCGCGCCCCCCGGCAACCATGAGCGCGGCCTCCTTCGCGCGGGCCCAGCTCCTGGCCGTTCGCGGGCAGGGGGGAGAGGCGCTCTCCGCCCTGGAAGAGGTCCTGGCCGACGACCCCCGGCACCTGGGGGCGCTGCTCTTGAAGGCGGAGGTGCTCCTGGATGCGAGGGAGGGCGAGGAGGCCACCGCGCTCTGTCGCCAGGCGGTGGGCGCGTGGCCCCGCTCCGCGCAGGCCCACAACGCCCTCGCCCGCTGCCGGCACGCTCTGGGCGACGACGCGGGCGCCCTGGAGTCGGCGGAGGAGGCCCGCCGCCTGCTCGAGGAAGGGGATAACTTCCGGCACGCCGCCCCCGTCTACCTGACACTCGTCTGGTGCCTGCGTGAGGAGCGGCGGTTCAAGGAGGCCCTGGCCATGGCGGAGGAGGGCCTGGCCCGCGTGCCCGACGCCGTTCTCGCGGAGTGGGCGGCGGTGGTGGAGCAGGAGCTGGCCGAAGCGGAGAAAGAGCGGTGCTGAACAGCTTCCCCTTCGTCTTTCCCGTCGACGTCCGCTTTCGCGACCTGGACGCCCAGGGCCACGTCAACAACGCGGTCTACCTGACGTACGTGGAGTCGGCGCGCATCGCCTGGTGGCAGGAGGTCACGGGCCGCCCCTGGGCGGAGACGGGGATGATCCTGGCCCGCACGGAGATCGACTATCGCTCCCCCGCCGTCTACGGAGACCGCCTGGAAGTGGGGTTGCGCTGCGCCTCCCTGGGCCGTTCCTCGTTCGTGATGGAGTTCCGGGTGGAGGAGCGGGGGAGCGGTCGTCTGGTGGCGGAGGGGCGCAAGGTTCTCGTCCACTACGACTACGCGGCCAGCCGCTCAATCCCGCTGCCGCCCGAGCTCAGGGCCAGGATCCGGGCCCGGGATCCCGGGGTCCGCGAGGAGTGACGCCGATGGGGACCGTCCCCGACCGGAGCCTGCGGGTCCTCGCCTCGAAGCCCGTCCGGGTCTGTCCCGCCGCTCAAGCCGGGATTGCCGCTACTACCGCCGTCGCGTTCTGCCCGCCATCCATGCGACCCTCAAAGCGGGCGATCTCGCCACGGGCCCAGAAGGGCGCTCTCTGCTGGGTCAATCCCGGCTAAAACGGCGGGCTTCCAGCCCCCTGGGCCGGAAGCCCGCCT
>Ga0210384_10004373_pt1 | contig 15816 bp, 12 predicted proteins | sample IncBWH2MmetaG_FD_160574 | JGI IMG/M metagenome (GOLD analysis project Ga0210384, IMG submission 160574) | Forest soil microbial communities from Barre Woods Harvard Forest LTER site, Petersham, Massachusetts, United States - Inc-BW-H-2-M | ecosystem: Environmental > Terrestrial > Soil >...
GAAATCAAGGTCATCCTGGCGACCCAGTAGATGCGCCGGCGGCGAGATCCCTTCGCACTGCGCCAGCCGCTCCCGCGGACGGTGTCCCTGGCCCTGGGCTTCGTCGCTCCGGGCCTGGTCCTCCTCGCCTGGTGCGTGCTGACCTACGGCCGCTTCGCGCCGCCGGACTTCCTGCCCTCGCCCACGGAGGTGGTCCGCGGCACGATCCAGCTCTTCGTGCAGGAGGACCTCGGCCGGGCGATCCTGGTCTCCACCCGGCGCATCGCCGCGGCCTTCCTGCTCGCCTCGGCGATCGCCCTGCCCGTGGGCGTCCTGATGGGCGCTTTCGAGCCGGTGAACCGCTTCTTCGAGCCGATCATGGCGCCGCTGCGCTACATGCCGATCTCGGCATTCATCCCGCTCCTCATCCTCTGGTTCGGGATCTACGAGCAGGAGAAGATCGCCTTCCTGTTCCTGGGCGTCTTCGTCTATCTCCTGCCGGTCGTCGTCACCTCGATCCGCGCCGTCCCCGAGGAACTCGTGCAGACCGCGCTCACGCTGGGCGCCTCGAAGGCCCAGGTGGTCCGCACCGTCCTGCTGCCGGCGGCGCTCCCCGAGATCTTCGACTCGTTCCGGGTGATGAACGCCATCTCCTGGACCTACGTCATCCTCGCCGAGGCGGTCAATCCCGAGCACGGGCTCGGCTACATGGTCGAGCTCGCGCGCACCCACCAGAAGGCGTCCTGGTCGTTCGCCGGCCTGCTGGTCATCGGCGGCATCGGGCTCGCGACCGACGGCCTGATCCGTTCGCTCTCCGGCGTCCTGTTCCGCTGGCGCGAGTCGACGGTGGACTGAGATGAGCGCCGCCCGATGACCTCCGGCCACACGCACGTGCCCGTGCCGCCGGCCCCGCAGGCTGGCGAGCCCGGCACCGTCGCCGTCACCCCGCAGCCGGTGTCGCCGGCCCAGCCGAGCTACAGCGCCGAGCCCACGGCGGAGACGCCGAAGCTGCGGGTCAGCCATCTCTCGGTGACCTACCTCGACCGGCATGGCGTCGGGATCGAGGCGCTGCGGGACGTCTCCTTCGACATCTTCCACCGGGCGGGGGTGGGCGAGCTGGTGGTCTTCCTCGGTCCCTCGGGTTGCGGCAAGTCGACGCTGCTCAAGACCATCGCCGGCCTGATCGTCCCCACCGCCGGCGAGGTGCTGGTGCACGGCGAGCCGGTCCTGGGCGTCGGGCGCGACCGCGGCATGGTCTTCCAGGCGTACACCTCTTTCGGCTGGCTGACCATCCGCCGGAACGTCGAGTACGGGCTGCGCCTCCAGGGAGTCGCCGCCGAGGAGCGCCGCGCGCGGGTCGACAAGTACCTGCAGGCGGTCGGCCTGGCCGAGTTCGCCGACAGCTACCCGCGGGAGCTCTCGGGAGGCATGAAGCAGCGGGTCGCCATCGCCCGCACCCTCATCAACCAGCCGCACGTGGTGCTCATGGACGAGCCTTTCGGCGCCCTCGATCCCCAGACCCGCTGGGGCATGCAGAGCCTGCTCCTGGACGTCACGCAGACGGAGGACCACACCATCGTCTTCGTCACCCACGACGTCTCCGAGGCGGTCTACCTGGCCGACACGGTCTACATCGTCTCGCCGCGCCCGGCGCGGATCCTGCACCGCGTGGACGTGCCCTACTTCGCCCACCGCGACATCAACCTGAAGTCGTCGACGGAGTTCAGGGCGGTGGAGAAGCAGCTCCTCGACCTCGTCTACTCCAACCCCGCGAAGCCCTGAGGGGCCTCTCCTCCCGCCGGTTCGCCCGCACCTCCACGACCCGACCGATCATGGCAGCCGGCGAGAAACCCCAGACCCCGCCGCCGCGGCCGGCAGAGGAGCCGCCGGCGCCGTCGCGCTCGGCGGCGCAAGCGGCGCAGGCGAGGCAGGCGGCGACCTCGGCGACATCGGCGACGCCGGAGACATCGGCGAGCATCGAGCGCGCCGCGATGGACCGCGAGATCCGGGATGGCTTCGCTGCAGGGGTCAAGGCCGTCGCCCGGGACACGCTCCTCGAGCGGCGGCCCTACCTGAAGCTGGCCTTCGCCAACCCCTTCAACCTCTCGCTGCTGAGCGGCGGCCTGGCGGCGGCGCTGCTGACCGCGAACCCCTTCCTCGCCCTGGCCGCGCTGGGCCTCGAAGCGCTCTGGCTGCTGCACGCCCCCGACAGCCGGCGCCTCCGCGCCCTGCTCTGGGACCCTCGCTTCGAGCGGTTGAAGCGGGCGCTGGCCGCCCAGGAACGGGCGCGGCGCATGGCGGGTCTCTCGGACACCGAGCGCGCCCGCGTGGGGGCCATCGTCGAGCGCCAGGACGAGATCCGCCGGCTGGCGGCCGAGAACCCCTCCTTCGCCGCCGACATGCTGCAAGAGGAGCTGGCCAAGACCGACCGCCTGGTCGATGCCTTCGTCGAGATGGCCCTGACCTGCGACCGCTACGTGAGCTACCTGCGGGCGGTGGACGCGGACGGCCTCGATCGTGATCGCAAGCGTTTCGAGAAGGCGGCTGCCGACGCCGGCGACGATGCGGCGCAAGCCGGCATCGCCAAGCGCAATCTCGCCATCGTGGTGAAGCGCATCGAGAAGCTCGAGGAGATCCGCCGCTACCTGAAGGTCGCCCGCGGCCAGCTCGACCTGATCGACAACTCCTTCCAGCTCATCGCCGACCAGATCGTCACCATGCGCTCGCCGCAAGAGCTCTCCGGCCAGCTCGACGAGCTCCTCGACGGCGTCGAAGCCGTGCGCCAGACGAACCGCGAAGCCGAGCAGTTCCTCGCCAGCCTCGACCGGCCGGTGTGAAGAGCCAGCCCAGTGAACCATAGCGAGATCGTGAGCTTTCTCTGGGGTGTCGCCGACCTCATCCGCGACACCTTCCAGCGCGGCAAGTACCAGGACGTCATCCTGCCCCTGACCGTGCTGCGCCGGCTCGACTGCGTGCTGGCGCCCACCAAGGAGAAGGTGCTGCGCAGGCAAGCGGAGCTGCGCGAAAGGAAGCTGGAGAATCTCTATCGACAGCTTTGCAGGGCCTCGGGCTTCGCGTTCTACAACACCTCGCGCTACGACTTCGAGAAGCTCCTCGCCGACGCTCCTCAGCTGGCGCTGAACCTGCGCAATTACATCGCTGGCTTCAGCTCGAACATGCGTGAGGTGATCGAGAAGTTCGACTTCGACAACACCATCAGCAAGCTCGACGAGGCGGGCCTGCTGTTCCAGGTGCTGGAGCGCTTCAAGAACGTGGACCTGCACCCTGAGAAGATTGACAACTCGACGATGGGCACGATCTTTGAAGAGCTGATCCGGAAGTTCAACGAGGCCTTGAACCAAAATCCCGGAGAACACTTCACCCCGCGCGACGTCGTGCATCTGATGGCCGATGTGATGTTGGCGGGCGACGGCGACCGCATTTGCGCGCATGGAGTGGTCCGCACCGTCTACGACCCGTGCTGCGGCTCCGGCGGGATGCTGACAATCACCAAGGAGCACATCACGATCGGCTTGCGCAAGAACGGAGACGTCATCCGTCCACCGATCAACCGCGAGGCCGAGATCCATCTCTTCGGCCAGGAGGTGAACCCCGAGACCTGGGCAGTCTCGAAGTCGGACCTCTTCATGAAGGACCCGACGGGCCGGGATGCGGACAGCATCGCATACGGCAGCACGCTCTCGAACGACCGTCATGCAGGCATCAAGTTCGACTACCTGATCACGAATCCGCCGTACGGCAAGGATTGGAAGCGCGACGAGGACGCCGTGCACGCCGAGCACGATCGCGGCACGGGGGGCCGCTTTGCCCCGGGTCTCCCCCGCATCAGCGACGGGCAGCTCTTGTTCCTCTTGCACATGCTGGCTCACGCCAAGATCGCGGAGGAAGGCGGCTCCCGCATCGCGATCATCATGAACGGCTCGCCACTGTTCACGGGCGACGCCGGCAGCGGCGAGAGCGAGATCCGCCGCTACATCCTCGAGAACGACCTCCTCGAAGCGCTCATCGCGCTGCCCGAGCAGCTCTTCTACAACACCGGGATCGCCACCTATGTCTGGGCTGTCACCAATCGCAAGGCCCCCACGCGGCGCGGCAAGGTTCAGCTCATCGACGCGACGTCTTTCTGGGTACAGATGCGCAAGAGCCTGGGGGCCAAGCGCCGCGAGATCCCGCTCAAGCGCGCGCAGGACGTACTGAAGATCCTCGCCGATTTCAAGGACGGGGCGACGCGTAAGATCTCGAAGGACGGGAAGGAAGAAGAGATCGTAGTGAGCAGGATCTTTCCCACCTCGCATTTCGGATTCCGCAAGATCACCGTCGAGCGTCCGCTGCGGCTCAATTTCCAGGCGAGCCCCGAGCGCCTGGCGCGCCTCGAGGAGGAGCGCGGGTTCATGGCGCTCGCACAATCGAAGAAGAGAGGTGCCGCGGGGGCGAAGGAGCAGGCCGCGGGGCGAGCCCAGCAAGAGGCGATCCGCCAGCTCGTCCGCCGGCTCCCGGGCTCGATGTACAAGGACCGGACCGAGTTCGAAGGCGTGCTCGAGGCGGCAGCCGGAAAGGCGGGGATCAAGCTCGCCGCCCCCGTCGCCAAGGCGATCCTCGCCGCCCTCTCCGAGCGTGACGAGACCGCCGCGATCTGCCGCGACAAGAGGGGCGACCCCGAGCCCGACTCCGAGCTGCGCGACACGGAGAGCGTGCCGTTGTCGGAGACCGTGGAGGCGTTTTTCGAGCGAGAGGTGAAACCTCACGTCCCCGACGCCTGGATCGACGCCGAAAAGCGCGACCCCAAGGACGGGCAGGTGGGCGTCGTCGGCTACGAGATCAACTTCAACCGCTATTTCTACCGCTACACGCCGCCCCGCCCCCTCGAAGCGATCGAGGCGGACATCCGCACCATCGAGCAGGACATCCTGCGGATGCTGGCCGAGGTCACTGGCGCGCGGGTTGCCGGCTCTTGACCGGTCAGAGGCGGGCCTTGGGCCTGTGGTGCATAAACGTCGGCACTTGACAAGAAGTGCCAACAATCCCTAGAGTTGCTGCATGAAACCACAGCCGCTGACCCAGGCCAGACTCGAGGCCGCTGGGATCGGGGCTTTCTTTCGTCCGCGCGATCTCGGCCCGCTCGCGGTCTCCTTCCCCGAGCTCCAGCGGCTCGTCGCCGCCGGCAGCATCGAGAAGGTCGGGCGCGGCCTCTACCGCCTGGCGGAGGCCGGCCAGGACCAGTTCGAGAGCATCGCCATGGTCTCGTCCGCGGTCCCGAGCGGCATCGTCTGCCTGCTGTCGGCGCTCCGCATCCATGGCATCGGTACCCAGTCACCGCGCGAGGTCTGGATCGCGCTCGATCGCAAGGCCCGCAAGCCCGCCAGCCTGGCGACGGCCGTGCGCATCGTCCGCTTCTCGGGGGCGATGCTCACCTACGGCGTGCAGCGGCGCTCGATCCTCGGGGTCCCGGTGCGCATCACCTCGCCTGCCCGCACGGTCGTCGACTGCTTTCGCTACCGGAGCAAGCTTGGTCTCGACGTCGCCCTCGAAGCGCTGCGCGAAGCGCTCCGCACCCGAATCGCCACCGTCGACGAGATCCTGCGCTCGGCCGAGGTCTGCCGTGCGCGGACCGTGATGCGCACCTACCTGGAAGCCCTGGCGCCGTGAGCCATCCGCCCCGCAACGTCGCCGCATCGGTGCACGCACGCCTGCTGAACCGCGCACGCCAGCACGGCGAGGACTTCCAGCTCGTCTTGCATCGATACGCGGCCGAGCGGTTTCTCTACCGGCTGGGCAGGTGCGGCCAGCGCGAGCGCTACGTCCTCAAGGGCGCCATGCTGTTCGCCCTCTGGGGCGGCTCGCTCTACCGGCCGACGCGCGATCTCGACTTCACGGGCTACGGGAGCAGCGAGCCCGCGGACGTCCTCGCCTCCTTCCGGGAGATCTGCCGGTGTCCTGTCGAGGACGACGGCATCCTCTTTGACACCTCCTCGCTCGCCGCCGAGCCGATTCGCGAAGGCGCAGAGTACGACGGCCTCAGGGTCCGCATCCAGGCGAGCCTCGGCACCGCCCGCATCCCGATGCAGATCGACGTCGGCTTCGGCAACGCCGTCGTGCCGCCCGCGAGCAACGTCGAATACCCGACGCTGCTCGATGCGCCCGCGCCGAGCATCCGCGCCTACCCGCCCGAGGCGGTGATCGCGGAGAAGCTCCATGCCCTCGTGGTCATCGGGGAACGCAACACCCGGGTAAAGGACATCTACGATCTCTACGTCCTCGCCGGTCAGTTCTCCTTCGACGGAGCGCAACTGGCGCGCGCGATCGCCGCGACCTTCGAGCGCCGCCGCACGCCGATCACGGCCGCCATTCCTGCCGCGCTCACGCCGCGGTACTTCGCCGACGACGCCCGCGCGGAACAGTGGCGCTCATATCTCACGCGTAACGGTCTACCGGGCGCGCCAGCGGACCTCGGGGTGGTGGGCGAGCAGGTGCAAGCCTTTCTTCGTCCTCTCTGGAGCGCGCTGGCAGAGGGCCATGCCCTGGCCGTCATGTGGCCCCCGGGGGGGCCCTGGTCCGATGCCGTCTCAAGCAGGGAGCGCCGCGCATGACAGACCACGGACCGGAGGCGCGAGCAATTCACGTAGGAAGAGCCGCGGCTAGCGCTCCAAACCGCGAGCTTGAAAAACCGAGAAAACGTCGATACAAGCCCTATGCGGCGTACAAGAACACGGGTATCGAGTGGCTCGGGACGATTCCGGCAAGCTGGGAGATTCTGCGACTCTCCGAAGTCGCTACTGTTCTCAATGGTTATCCATTCGACTCAGAGTTCTTCGTCAGAAGCGAAGGAACACCGCTGGTCAGGATTCGCGACCTCAACAGCGTTGAGACAGAGGTCAACTTTATAGGTCCCGTCATCCAAAGTGCCTCGATAGACCACGGTGACGTCATCGTAGGTATGGATGGCGATTTCAAGGTGGCGCGCTGGAGGGGGCAGCGAGCCCTACTCAATCAGCGGATGTGCTGTCTTCGCGCGCGTGGGGGCTTCGACGCAGGTTTCATTGCCTACCTCATACCATTCCCCCTCGAGGTCATCAATGACCTGACTTACTCGACGACTGTCAAGCATTTGTCGTCGGTTGATGTACGTAAGATTCAGCTCGGGGCGCCTGACCGCGAAGAGCAACGCGCAATTGCGAGGTTCCTCGACCGAGAGACGACGAAGATCGACACTCTCGTGGCAAAGGAAGAGCTGCTAGTCGACTTGCTTCAGGAGAAACGCCTCGCCTTCATCACCCAGACTGTCACTAAGGGACTCGATTCGAAGGCCATCACCAGAGATTCAGGCTTCCAGTGGCTGGGTGCAATTCCCGCTCACTGGGAAGTAAAGCCATTGAAGGCTGTCAGCGACCTACAGACGGGCCTAACGCTAGGCAAACGGTACGAGGGGGGCAGCCTGACATGCCGACCGTACCTCAGGGTAGCAAACGTACAGGACGGATATCTGGCTCTCCACGACATCGCAGAAATCGAGCTGCCTAGCCAGGATGCAGCTCGCTACGAGCTGCGGAAGGGCGATGTCCTTATGACAGAGGGCGGTGATTTCGACAAACTCGGACGCGGGTACGTCTGGGAAGGTCCGATCGCGGGATGCTTGCATCAGAATCACATCTTTGCGGTTCGGCCACGGCGCCATCTGCTGAGGTCGTATTTCCTGGCTCACGTCATGAGCAGCGGCTATGGACGCGCCTACTTTACCGCCACGTCGAAACAATCAACCAACCTCGCGTCGACCAACAGTACCAAGGTCAGGAATTTACCGGTGCCGCTTCCAAGTCTAACCGAGCAGGATGAGATCCTTTTGTCGATCAGCCAAGGCACCGAGCGAACAGATGCCCTCATCGCGGAGGTACGCCAAGCCATCGACCGCCTCAAGGAGCTCCGCACCGCCCTCATCTCCGCCGCGGTAACGGGCAAGATTGACGTGCGGGAGGAAGTCGCATGAGCGTCGAGGTCTCCGAGCGCAGCTTCGAGGACGCCATCGAGTGCGCCCTGCTCCGGCACGGGCCCGACGCCTGCGCGGGAGAGGTGATCGACGTCACCGAGGGGCCGCCGCCCTACGGCGACACGCCGCCGGGCGGCTATCTCAAGCGGCGGCACGCGGACTACGACCGGGCGCTCTGCCTGCTGCCGCGCGACGTCCTTGACTTCGTGCTCGCCACCCAGGCGCGGGAGTGGCAGAAGCTCTCTCAGCACCATGGACCGGCGGTCAGGGAGCAGTTCCTCAAGCGGCTCGCCGCCGAGATCGAGCGGCGGGGCGTGCTCGACGTGCTGAGGACCGGGATCAAGGATTCGGGGTGCAAGTTCCGGTTGGCTTATTTCCGCCCGGCGAGCGGGCTCAACGAGGAGACGCGGCGCCTGCATGCCGCGAACCTCTTCGCCGTCGCGCGCCAGCTCCGGTACAGCTCGAGGAACGAGAACTGCGTCGACCTCGGGCTCTTCCTCAACGGCATTCCGATCTTCACCGCCGAGCTGAAGAACCCGCTCAGCGGACAGAACCTCGAGGACGCGATCCGGCAGTACATGACCGACCGCGACCCGCGCGAGGCGCTGCTGGCTCCAGGCCGTTGCCTCGCGCACTTCGCCGTGGATTCGGACCTGGTCTATGTCACGACCCGGCTCGATGGGCCGAAGACGCGCTTCTTGCCCTTCAACCAGGGGAAGTACGGCGGCGCCGGCAACCCGCCGGTACCGCCCACCCGGAGAGGCTACTCTACCGAGTATCTCTGGGCGGAGACCTGGACTCGCGACAGCGTGCTCGACCTCGTGCGCCAGTTCATCCACGAAGTCGAGGAAGAGGACGAGAGGGGCCGCAAGACTGGCAGGCGCTTTTTGATCTTTCCCCGCTACCAGCAGCTCGACGCCGTTCGCAAGCTCGTCGCGCACGCCCGCAGGGAGGGCCCGGGGCAGCGCTACCTGATCCAGCACTCGGCCGGGAGCGGCAAGAGCTTCACCATCGCCTGGCTGGCACACCAGCTGGCAACGCTCCACGACGTCGTGGACCGGCGGGTGTTCGACTCGATCGTGGTCATCACCGACCGGCGGATCCTCGACCGCCAGCTCCAGAACACCATGCGCCAGTTCGAGCAGACACTCGGCGTGGTGGAGAACATCGACACCACCTCGCGGCACCTGAAGGAGGCGCTCGAAGCGGGTAAGACGATCATCGTCACCACGCTGCAGAAGTTCCCGGTGATCGCCACAGAGATCGGCGAGCTGCCGGGCAAGCGCTTCGCCGTGATCGTGGACGAGGCGCATTCCTCGCAATCGGGAGAGAGCACGAAGAGCCTCAAGTCCGTGCTCGCCGTCCGTTCGCTCGAAGAGGCCGAGCGCGAGGAGGCGGGAGCGAAGACCCCCGAGGAAGAGCTGGAGAGCACGGTGCTTGCCGAGATGGAGAGGCGCGGGCGCCTGCCCAACCTCTCGACGTTCGCCTTTACCGCCACCCCCAAGCGCAAGACGCTCGAGCTCTTCGGCACGCGGCGCGCCGATGGCACATTCGAGCCCTTCCACCTGTACAGCATGCGCCAGGCGATCGAGGAGCGCTTCATCCTCGACGTGCTCGCGAGCTACACCACCTACAGCGCCTACTGGCGCCTGTTGAAGAAGATCGAGGACGACCCTCGCTACGACAGGAAGAAGGCCGAGCACCTGCTCAAGTCGTTCGTGGAGCTGCACCCGCACGCGATCGGCGAGAAGGTGCGGATCATCGCGGAGCACTTCGAGGCCCAGGTCCAGGGGCAGATCGGAGGTATGGCCAAGGCGATGATCGTGACGCGCTCGCGGCTGCACGCGGTGCGCTACAAGCTGGCAGTCGACAAGTGCCTCGCGGAACGCGGCCTGCCGTGGAAGGCGCTCGTCGCCTTCTCGGGGACGGTCAAGGACGACGACGGCGGGCGGTCCTACACCGAGGCCGGCATGAATGGCTTCGCCGAGACACAGACCGCCAAGGCTTTCGAGCGGCCCGAGTGCCGCTTCCTGATCGTGGCCAACAAGTTCCAGACCGGTTTCGATCAGCCGCTTCTCCACACCATGTACGTCGACAAGAAGCTCGGCGGCGTGAACGCGGTGCAGACCCTGTCGCGTCTGAACCGCACCTACCCCGGGAAGGTGGGCACGATGGTGCTCGACTTCGCCAACGACGCCAGCGAGATCAAGGCGGCGTTCGAGCCCTACTACGAGACGACGCTGCTGTCCGAAGCGACCGACCCGAACCTGCTCTACGAGATCCAGAGCCGCCTGGCCGGGTTCCCGGTCTACACCCAGGGCGACGTGGATCGCTTTGCCGGCGTGTACTTCGACCCCAAGGCGACCCAGGACCGTCTCTACTCGGTCCTGGCGCCGGTGGTCGAGCGCATTCGGGAGATCTCCGAGCAGGAGCAGCAGGACGTCCGCGGGTTGCTCACCGATTACGTGCGTCTCTACGCCTTTCTTTCCCAGGTGCTGACCTTCGCCGACGCCGACCTCGAGAAGCTTCACGTCTTCGCCCGCCATCTCCGCCGGCTGGTGTCCGCGGACCGCCTCGAGCTGCCCCGGGAGGTCCAGCAGAACATCGACATGGAGTCCTATCGCATCCAGCAGACGGGAAGCGGCAAGGTCGTGCTGGACCGCAAGGTCGGCGTGCTCGATCCCGCGAGCACGAAGGCCGGCCATGACACGGTCCAGGAGGAGATGGAGGCCCTCTCGCGCATCATCGCCGCGCTGAACGAGCGCTTCGGCCTCAACCTGGGGCCCGAGCACCGCGTGACCCTCGGCCAGATGATGGAACGGCTCGACGCCGACCCCGGCCTCGACGCCAGCGCGCGCGCGAATACGCGGGAGAACGTGCGGCTCACCTTCGATCAGAAGGTCGAGCACGTGATCCAGGACATCGTCGACTCGAACTTCGAGCTCTACAAGCGCATCACCGACGACCGGGCGTTCGGGGAGGCGATCAAGAACTTCCTCTTCGACCAGTACCTGCGCGCCCACCGCCAGGCCGAGGAGCTGATCAAGCGCGGCGAGTCGAAGACGCTCGAGTTCAAGGCCACTCTGCGCTGGAACCTCAAGGAAGACCGCCAGGACGACAAGGTGATGACCCACGCGGTGCTCAAGACCATCGCCGCCTTCCTGAACACCGAGGGCGGCGACCTGCTCATCGGCGTCGCCGACGATGGCTCCATCGTCGGCATCGAGCGCGACCAGCTCGAGAGCGACGACAAGTTCATGCGCCATCTGGCCCAGGTCGTGCGCAACGCGCTCGGCGATCGGGCAAGCACCTGCATCGATCCCAAGACGCAGATCGTCCAAGGCAAGACCGTGTGCGTGGTGAGCTGCCAGCGCAGCCCAGAGCCGGTATTCCTCGACTGGAAGGCAACGGCGGCCAGCGCAGGCGGCGACTTCTTCGTCAGGAGTGGGCCGGGGACCGTGAAACTCTCCGTGGAGAGCGCCAACGAATACATCCGGACTCGCTTCCCCGGCGCAGCGAAGCCAGCCGACTCACCCTCAGAGCATGCTGCACACCCTTGACGAAGCTCCCATGAGGAACGTCGGATGATCAGACGAGAGCTGCTGGCAACCTTCGGTCCCGACCGCGACGGGCTGCTGCGGAAGGTGTCCGAGCTGGTCGACGACCAGATGCTGGTAGAGATCGCGCGGGCCGACTGGGGAGAGGACGTTCCGGAGCATCTGGTCGAGCTGCGGAAGATCCGTGACACGGCCGCCGTGCCGGCGCCGGTGCGGTTCTGCCCACAGGAGGTCCTCGAGCTCACCCGGTGGAGCGACAGCACCGCTAGCCGGCCGATGCGGCGCCGCGACCATGTCATGAGGGCCTTCGCCTGCGCCGCCCTGCTGCGGATCAAGGGAGAACCGGGGAACGCCGACGCCCTCATCGAAGGCGAGAACGCCACGCTGGCTCAACTGCTCGCCAGCCTGGACCTGCTGGGTGGCGCGTACCGGGAAAAAGCCCTCCAGTTCCTGGCGTGGCGGCTCGAGACCATGGAAGACGACGACGAAGGGCGTCCTTTCTTCATCTACGGGCTCCTGCTGCTCGCGCTGAAGACCCGGACCGACCTTGCCAACTCGCAGCTCCGAGAGATCGTCGATTGGCTGATCGAAGACGAAGATCGCGTCAGGCGCGCCGAATGGTGGAGCCCGTACCGCAAGCATGCCGACCGCTGGTTGCTGGGCCTGACGACCTTCGACCAGCGGCACGTCGTCTGGGTGGCGACCGCTTACGCGCTGAGGGCTCTTGCCGCCGATGCCGCCATGCCGCCCGAGCTTCGCGATCTCCTCGGCAATGTCGCTTCGCTGTTGACCCGGGATGCAGGTCCCTGGTGCGGAGAAGCCAGGCGGAACTTTTTTCTCGCCGCGGGCTCGGGCTGAAGGTCCCGGACTAGCTCCATGGATCGCTCTACTCTCGGTCCGGCTCAGTCATTTTTTCGGGTGGCAATGCCGGTCCAAGAAATGGAACACGTCCACACCCCAGACCGAGCTGCCAAAATAACCGAAGCTATGACCATCCGACGCGGACTTGCCAAACGGAGGATAGATCTTGATCTCGAATTCTTTACCAGCCTCCTTCATGGCAGCCGAGAGCGCGCGGCTCGGCGAAAGATCATAGTCGTTTGCGGCTTGGAAGAAGAAAATGGGAGCGCGCGAATGGCGAACTGCGCGCGCCATCAAGGCTCGCACTTCGGGAGCTTCTGCCCAACTCTGAGCGGCGCCTGCCGAATCAACCGCTGCGCAGTACGACGCGCGCTCTGCACCCAGCACTACCTCGATGCCGCCGAACGAAGTGCCGGCCACGGCGATCCGGTGCGGCTCGACGAACCGCTGGGCTCGCAGCCACGCAAGCGCGGCCAACTGATCGTTCAGGTGATCAGTCTCCAGCAGCCGGACCATCGTTGCGGCGCCGGCGGTGATGCCGCCCTTTCTTGTAGCCGCGGCGATCTCGTCACCTATATATGGACCCGCGGACGCACTTCGGCCTTGGCCTCGCTTGTAAGGTCCAAAGAACACCCATCCGTGGCTTGCAAACACCGGACCGAGTGCTGCGAATGCCTGTTCGCTAAGCATGCCTGGAGCGCTCCCGTGGTTGTAAACGACTGCCGGGAATGGTCCGGTCCCTTCTGGCTTGAACAAGATTCCCTGAAGCATGAGCTTACCACTAGGAAACGAAACCACCTCGGCCCCTGCCGGGACCGCGGGAGACGGCAATAACAACAGCAAGAAGGCGAGCTGCGCAAGGACGTTTAGAGCCATCGTGAGCTCCTGGAATTAGTGGAGATATCCATCGACATTTCTCGCATTGTCAAACGGCGAGGCTAGGCTTTACGTGGTCGGTCCGCAGGCTCGTCTGGAACGTCGGTTCCTAGGCTGGGCGGCGCTCCGCGGCGCAGCTGTCGGATCCGTTGCAGCGTCTCGAACGCCACCGTCGCCGTCGCCAGCCATACGGCGCCGGCGCTCCAGCCGCCGGCGATGTCCGAGAGCCAGTGCACGCCCAGGTAGACACGCGACAGCCCGACGAGCACGACCGCCGTCGCCAGCGCCGCGAGCACGGCAGATTTCACCTTCCAGCGGAGCGGCAGCCGCAGCGCCACATAGCCGATCGATCCCAGGACGATGAGCGATCCCATCGCGTGTCCACTCGGGAACGAATACCCCTGTGCGGCGGCGATGGCGTTCGCGGCAGGCGGCCGCACGCGCTCGAAGATCGCCTTCAGACCAAGGTTCAAGAGGGCGCCGCCCGCGGCCGCGGCCAGGACGAAGACGGCCGACGCGGGTTGCTTGCGCAGCAGCAGGACACCTGCCGCGACCACGACCACCAGGGCCATGCCGAGCGGGCTGCCGGCGATCGTCGCCGCGTCGAGCAGTGTGGTGTAGCCGGGAGACCTGAGGTTCTGGAACGCGGCATTGACGGCATGATCGGCGCGATAGACCGACGACGTGGTGAGGCGAAAATGCTCCGCGAGCTCGACGAAGGCCTCTCCGGCCGCGAACGCCGCGATACCGCCAAGTGCAAGCACCAGGAAGATCGGCGCATAGGAGCGCAATCCTTGCCAGCGGGGATGCGCGAGCGCCCACTTCGCGAGCCAACCGCGAACGACCTTTGCCGAGGCGCGCCGCGCCATCGCCTCGAGCCCGGTCCCCAGACCGTCGAACGCGAAGTAGAGCGCCGCCCAGACCGCCAGGAAGAAGGCCACCGGCAGCGCGGCGGCGAGCAGCGACGCCGGGTCGGAGAGGGTGGTCATGAAGGCAGCGGCTCTCCGGGCGAGCCTACAGCTGGGATCGCATCAGGGCGTCCGCTTTCTCCCAGAGCTTCGTCACGAGCGGCCGTGTCCGCCAGGACTCGTAGGTGACGAGGCGGCTGCGCAAGAGGTCGTCCTCGAAGACGGCGCTCAAGGCCGCCGCCGCTGCCCGATCGTAGACGTTGAGGTTGGCTTCATCGTTCAAGCGGAAGGAGCGCGGATCGAAGTTCGTCGAGCCGACCGACACCATGAGGTCGTCGACGACCATCGTCTTGCAATGGAACATCGTGAGTTGATACTCGTAGATCTCGGCCCCGGCCCGCAAGAGGTCGCCCCAGCCGGCGCGCGAAGCGCGCCGCACGATCGCGTCGTCGATGTGCGTTCCCGGGGTCATGATGCGGACGCGCACGCCGCGCTCGAGCGCATCGACTAGCGTGCGCACGGTCAGGTCGTCGGGGAGGAAATAGGCATTCGCCAGCAGGATCGAATGCTCGGCGGCCGTGATCGCCAGGAGATACATCAGGTGCATGCTCTCGCCGCCGCCGCTGGGCGAGCTGCTGAACATCTGGGCAGGGGCGTCGCCGGCGGGCGAGAGCTCGGGGAAGTAGTCGTCCCCATGCAGGACGCGGCCCGTCGCTTTCATCCAGCTGTCCAAGAACACGGCTTGCATCTGGGCGACCACCGGCCCCTGCACCATGAAGTGAGAATCTCGCCAGTGCGCCGCGTCCTGGGCCCGCCCTGTCCATTCTTCCGCGATGCCGACGCCGCCGGTGAAGCCTCGGCTGCCGTCCACCACCAGCACTTTGCGGTGATTGCGGTTGTTCAGCCGGCCCAGGTTGTGCCAGCGCACCGGGTGGAACTTCTCCACCTCCCCGCCGGCCTTCCGGATCATCTCGACGTAGGAATCGTCGATCTTCTCGCACCCCAGCCAGTCCAGGAGCACGTGCACCTTGACGCCGCTCTTCGCCTTCTCCGCCAAGGCCGTCGCGAACTGCCTCCCGATGTCCGAAGTCCAATAGATGAACGTCGCGAGCGTGATCGACTTGCGCGCCGCACCGATCGCGTCCAGCATCGCCGGGAAGATCTCGTCGCCGTTCAGCAGCACCTCCATCCGGTTGCCCGGCAGGATCGCCGGCCCGAGGAGCACGCCCATCGACCGCAGGAACTGCGGCGAATCGGAGGAATACAGACGGGCGACGCGACGCTGAAGGCGCCCTTCAGGCGTGAACACGTTGAGCGCCAGGAGGGCGCCGGCCGCGGTCGCGGCCACCGTAGCCAGGATCAGGACCCAATGATTCAGCAGGCTTTGCATAGCGGAGGATCGGTCCTTCGCGCGGCGGCCAGCTCAGCCATCGAGGGCGCCGCGCTGCATCTTGACAGGGATTGGCATCCTGGGCCCGGGTTCTAGCGCTTGGCGGGAACCGCGGCGGGCGGCCCCTCGTCCTTGCAGCCGTAGACCACGACTGGCATCTCTCTCGGCACCAGCTTCGGCAGGCGGCGGGCGGCGTACATCGGGATGCGGATGCAGCCGTGGCTGACCGGCTTCGGGGGGACG
>Ga0210384_10004376_pt1 | contig 15814 bp, 19 predicted proteins | sample IncBWH2MmetaG_FD_160574 | JGI IMG/M metagenome (GOLD analysis project Ga0210384, IMG submission 160574) | Forest soil microbial communities from Barre Woods Harvard Forest LTER site, Petersham, Massachusetts, United States - Inc-BW-H-2-M | ecosystem: Environmental > Terrestrial > Soil >...
AACCAGGGGACATTTCTATTGTGGATAAGACGGGGACATTTCTATTGTGGTATGACACTGTAAACCCGGCAGATTGACAAAGGCGCGCCGCGGGGGCATTCTGTTTGCCATCCTATTCAAGTCTTTTTCGGACCTGCTACGTTCTGACGCACTTTGTCCGCATTGTTAGGCGTCTTGAGGTTCATTTTCGCCGCACGAAAGAACATGTGCCTTCCAGGAGGATCTATTATGCGTAAATTCCAGTCACTCGCATTGTCTACGGTTGGTCTGATGGTGCTAGCCGCCGGGTTGAGCTACACGCAGACTAAGAGCGCACCGCAATCACCAGCGGTATTGAGCAAGGCGGTGAAGACCAACTCGCCATATGGGACCACCAATTATCTGCCGGTGTGGACGAACGCGAACACCATCCAGAACTCGAAGGTGTTTCAGAGCACGACGGGCAACATCGGCGTCGGAACAACGACACCGGCTGCGGCGCTGGATGTGAACGGGAGCGGGAATTTCTCGGGCAACGTGGCGGCCGCTGGCTATCAGCTCGGGGGCAGTTTGTTTGATTACGGTTCTTTTAATCTGTCGAATGCGTTCCTCGGATTCGCCGGAAACACCACCATGACCGGGGGTGGCAACACAGCGATCGGCGCGATCGCTCTTTTCAAGAACGGCGCCGGTTTCGACAACACCGCCACCGGCTATGGCGCGCTACAGGCCAACATTACGGGAGCCGCCAACACCGCTGACGGCTTTGGTACGCTTATCTTCAACACCGGAGGGAATGGCAATGCCGCCCTGGGCACCACTTCCATGGCTTACGTTACCGGCTCGTACAACACCGGCGTTGGGTTCTATGCCGGCACCCCAACCACTGTCATCGAGACGCAAACCGGATCGGCGAATACCTTTCTCGGCTATGTAACGACTTATGGTCCACAAACCAATCTGAATAATGCGACGGCGGTTGGAGCCTACGCGGAAGTGGACGCGAGCAACGCCATGGTGCTGGGAAGCATCGACGGTGTGAACGGATGCGGCGGAGCAGAATTCCCCCAATGCGCCAGCGTCAACGTCGGCATCGGCACAACGTCCCCCACGACTACCTTACAAGTAGCGGGAGGCGACATGTCCACAACAACAGCCGGAAGCGGTTTGATCGCGAAGAGCCCCGACGGTACAAAGTGCGCCCGAATCGGCATCGACAACACCGGCGCCATCGTGGCCACCAGCGTCACCTGTCCATGAGACTGCACGCAACGACTGGGCTGCTGGTGCCTTAATCCTGGCCCCGTCACATTATGCTCCGACGTAACTGTTGAAACCAGCGTCTGCACTAACTGAGAATTGCTTAATTACGAGGAAGGCGTCGCCCCTTTGACCCGAGGGTGCTCGGCGCAATCGTGGGACGCAAACTCTTCGGAGAGTTGCGCGTGGAAATTCCGCGTCATTTGGTCCAGCGTTTTACCAATGGGCGGCCCTGAAGGATTAAACACCCAAGCGCATTCAGAGCAGCCCCACCCCATTACTCTCTCTTCTTTGATCCATACCGTTTTGCGAGACGAACTGTCTTGGCCGGGAGTAGGCATGCAACACCTCGCAAGCGGACAGCGGAAAGTACGGCACGCACCCCTACCCACTAGAACGAAAGCCGGCCCGCTTTCCGGTTTTAATCGCGCCTCGCAACCCAACCTAGATGTTTTCGTGCTCGCCTAGGCGGCGGTTGCGAGCGGCTGTATGTACCCGAGCTGCGTTAGCAGCGTGTACTGATCGTAGTAGCAGCTACCTGACTCCGGTCCCCCCTGCTTGTCGAAGTGGCAGATCTCGCAGAACGGCAAAGACATCTTGCGTCCGGTGGGCTTCATTGAACCGAATGGTCCGTCGTTTGTGCCGATCACCGTGAATCGGGCGATGACAATATTTCCGCTGTCAATGTACTCGGGGTTGGTGATGCGGCCGTCGGAAAAGGCCTTCGCCCATCATTCCGTCCATTCCCGGAATTTGTCCCGGCTGTTGAATGTAACGGCGCGAGCGTTGTCGGTGTAGGTCAGTTTCTCGGCGGCGTTCTTGACGACGCCTGGGAAATCACGTTTGTTCCAGCTCTCGTGTGCGGCACGGGGCGTTTCTACGTTCTTGGAAACCATGGGTGTTCCTCCTTTAAGTCTTAAAAAGGCGCAAGCTCGGGCGAGCTACGTTTGGACTCGTCCTCTAGGCGCGGTCGTGATTGTTTCAGGCCGCTTTGCCGGCGCCGATCCTGTGGGTGGTTGAGGTGTGGACAGCAAAAGTCCGCACCACCGGCGCAGTTTCCAGAATGGATTGCAGTGTCTTGTGCACCGCGTCGAATTGTTCGCGCTCGTAGCGTTGGACATCCTCTCGCGTATTCCAGAAGCTGAGCGCGAGGACGCGATTTGGCTCCGTGTCTGAGACGATCACGGTCACGTCCACGAATCCAGTCTGCTGTTCCAGAACCGGCCGAACTTTGTCATTGACGGCTTGAGTGAGTTCACGTGCTGTGCCCTGTTTGGCGGTTAGGTCAACGACACTCGTATACATGGGAAGCACTCCTTTCGGTGGTAAGAATGTGAAAGGGAAAATCGCGCAAGCTGGCGCAAACTCCAAGTGTACCTGCGTGGAACGGCAACACCATACGCCTGTTCTTTTTCGCGGTCAATTGCCCAAATTTGGTGCAGTGCTACGGGCTTGGTTCTCGGGCGCTGTTCTTGGCGTCGCGAGCCGACCTCGTTATCTCATCAGCTATCGTCAGGCAGAGCCGGACTCACATCGGGCGGATAACCTCCAAGTTGCCGACAATCCAGACGGTAAAAGTGTGCCCGATGCCCAGAGGCTAATGGCTTATCAACCGGCGAGTTGCCCTGCTTTAACATCCCGTCAGCGGTTGACCGAAGACTACCGTTTGGCGAGGGCAAGACTTCTCCGGTCGCAGTAGAAGACTTGCACGCGTACTCGCCGCGCTGCTCACCAATACACAGCCGAGAGTGCCTTGGGGAAATGCGAGTGGTGTGCTGAGTGCTTTGGGGGAAATGCGAGCACGTCACCAAGATGTTTGCAATTCTCGGCATCGCCTCTGAATACGGTAAGAACTGTATTGCAGTGGAAAGGGATGTAGGTGTACTTGAGTGTCCATTGGGCTTCAGGGTGTTGTTCTGCATAACTCGTTTGGGGTATCGCAGTGAGCGCTTTCAAGAATCTTGCGGTTTAGGGAATCGACGCGATGTTATGTCTCATCTTCATGAGTCGTGTTCGACTTCCTGGGTGCAGTTGATGTTGCTCGTGTGGTCATTGTCGGCGTTACCAACCCTGCAGTTTTGTGTCGCGAACGCAGAGTATGCCATGGCTTCGGCAGGCATGATAGCTCCCCAACCAAAACGATTAGACCGATTTGGATTGCTGCAGTTCTGACCAAAGACAGTCGGATACTGCATACCAGCCACGTTTTGAATGAAGGACGGCAAAAGATCTCAAGAATGAAGGAGACAATTATGAAAATCGTAGTGATCGGCGGCACTGGACTCATCGGATCAAACCTCGTCAACAAGCTTCGTGAGCAAGGACACGAAGCGGTAGCGGCATCACCCAATTCGGGTGTCAACACTCTCACGGGCGAGGGACTGGCCGAAGTGCTGAAAGGTGCCTCGGTAGTCGTTGACGTATCAAACTCTCCCTCCTGGGAGGATGCAGCAGTGCTGAAGTTCTTCGAAACATCAACTCGTAACCTCCTCACCGATGAAGCGGCCGCAGGGGTAGGACATCACGTTGCGTTATCGGTTGTGGGGTCGCAGCAGCTGGCCGAAAGTGGTTACTTCCGGGCTAAGATTGCTCAGGAGAAATTGATCAAAGAATCTTCAATCCCCTACTCCATCGTGCATGCGACGCAGTTCTTCGAGTTCCTCAAGGGCCTTGCCGACATTTCGTTCGACGGCGAAAAGGTGCGACTGCCGTCTGTGCTTTTCCAGCCGATGGCCGCCGACGATGTCGCGACTGCCGTGGGAAGGGTTGCAGTCGGTCAGCCGGTAAACGGCGTCGTCGAAATTGGAGGCCCGGAACAGTTTCGCCTGGATGAACTAGTCCGGCGGCGCTTGGCCTCGCTCAAAGATCTCCGCGAAGTCATCGCCGATCCAAACGCGCGTTACTCTGGAGCGAAAGTTAGCGAGAAAACACTGGTTCCGGGCAATAACGCACGACTCGGCGAGACCCGTTTCGAAACCTGGCTCACTCAGCCCGCAGCACAAATTTCGAATGCACATCCTCAGCCCACAGGCGTCGCGGTGGTGACCAAGGAGAAAGAGAGTCATAAAAAAGCTAGCTGACATCGTCGCCGCGGACACCACTGGTGAGCGGGGTATGGGAAAGTACTGCCTTCCTGGTAGTGTCCTTTGGGACATCACCTATTCCCAGGTTCACTTGGCCTGCGTTGAACTTTGTGCTGACATCACGAATTGCTCCGAAAGGAACTGTTTTAGGACGCTCCGCGCATTGGTTGCTGACCAACAGGTCTTAGCTGAGATCGAAAGCGGAGAGTACAGTTTAAACGAACTAGCGGCCCGGCCGGGTTGCTGCTTTTTGTAGCTCGCCCTCGAAGTGTCTCTCAACCTCTCCACGACTAAGCGGGCTTTCTGCGTTGGTCAATACGACCGAATAGACAACTTTGTTGCCTTCAATCTGAGCGGTGATGAACACCCAGTCCGCCAGTTCTTGCTTGGTAAATTTCACTCTTCTGCCATCTGCAAGTGTTCTAATCCACTCGTCGCTTGGCATCCCGCTTCCCCCGCAGCCGATTCGATCCGGGGATAATACTCCTAGCAGTCAGATTGTAAACATCTTTCTGTGGCTGAATTGCACGTTCTTCTAAACGGGCCCATGCTCGTTTACCGGCGCTTTCGTAAGGCACGGCTGGTGGAGTCTCTTACGGCCGTCATCATCCCACTTGACGATAGCGTCCTCTTCGTTCGTCTGTTCAACGGTTCCCAACTCGCCAGTGGGTATTCCGAAGTTGCCCAAGCCCTCGACCGCGATCTCCGGGACTTAGTTCTTCGCCAGTGGCAGACGGTTCTGCGAGCGGTGGCCTCTGGGCACGGTCTGAGTCAGCACTCGCTCCGAGGTGCGACAGAGGCGTGTTGCGGAGCTTTGCGCAGTTTGGGAATTGGTTTATTCATAGGCTTATTATTCGATGTTTCCTTCGAAGATATCTGAGCCGTACCCTTCGCGAAACCTGTTCGTCTCTCACCCATAGATACAGCAGGGGCTTCGAGAGAACGGTGCGCCTGGTCTAAACTGCACAGGTCTGGCAATTGATTTGGCTGGACTTGAAGAATAACGGAGGCCGGAGCGGTGCGGAGAGTTTGGGATTTCTCGTCGGAAGCTAGTCGTGGAGTACGATGCTGAGAAGTGAACTGTGGACTTCAAGCCCACCGTTGTAGCGAACGAAGCCCAACTTCCGAAACCTGTTCATGAAGAAGTTGACTCGCGAGCGAGTTGTGCCGACCATCTCCGCTAGAGTTTCCTGACTGATCTTGGGAATCGTGACTTCGGGCTTTCCGTCCTTACCGAAGTGAGCAAGCAGGAGAAGGATGCGGGCAAGTCGCTTCTCGCTAGAGTTGAAAAGCTGGTCAACCAAATCCTCTTCGTATCGGATGTTCCGTGTCAGCAAATATGCCACGAACATATCGGAGAACGCACGTTCCCGGTGAATCACTTCCATCATGGATTTCTTATCGATGTGCATCACCGAGCAATCGGCCATTGCTGTTGCCGAGCACATGCGGAGGGGCTGCCCCGCAAGGCATCCTTCTCCAAAGAAATCGCCCTGAGTCAGAATCCCTATTGTGGCTTCTTTCCCGCCCTTGGCTACCACAGTGAGTTTTACCCGCCCTTCTTGAATGTAAAAAACAGCGTCGGACAAGTCGCCCTGAGCAAAAATCGTCTGCTTTTTGGCGAAAGATGCGATGCTTCTGCCGACGTCGATGGTCGAAAGAAATGCTTGGGGATCGAATTCGCGGCGTTTCTTGGCCGCTTTGACGGGAGTCATGATGGGCCCCCTTTCAAGAATTCCGAATGCGCAGAAGGGAACTTCCCATGAAGAAAAATGTTACGTCTGCGGATAAACTGCGATCCGCTCGACGAAAATAATGATTCCACCCTAGGTGTCGAAAGTCAACCTATTCGTTCCGGGCAATCTTGCGGCAGTCGTCGCAAAGGTCGTCCGTGAACTGCTGCCCGTGTTCGGGCACAGCGCCGCAAATCCGACAAACCCATCCGCTCTCCCGGCACAGGTTCGTCCATCGGTTGTCCTTCTCGCGCTCGGCTCGTCCGTCATGAGGAAGGAGTATAGCTCCATTTCGGGCGCGGTGTACCAACTGGGAACACCCCTCGAATGGGCATGCGCAACCGCCTTTCGCGCGCTCACGTCTAGGCTATGGAACCGGGGCGCGAGGTGTGCTGAGCATAGGCGACGGTGCGGGGAGGCAACGTGCGGTGGGAGTCAAGAAGACTCGTCACTTGAACTTCATTCAGGACACAAAAGTTCGCCTTAAAGAGCACAGGCAGGGTGCCAATGTCGAGCGACGAGCGGCGATTCCTTTAATTGCATTGTCTTAGCAAGACAAGACGGGACAGGGCAGCCTGGACTAGCGTTGCTTGGTGCTGCCGGTCGCAGGTCAATCTTGATTCGCTCGATCCGGACTCTTCATGGAAGGACATGAAGAGGGCGGGCAGGAAACTTTTCCAGGCGCTCGGCGAGCTGCGCGACATGCAGGCCGGGCGATTGTTTATCGGGTGATCATGTGTCCGGTGACCCTGTGGCGATCAACCTGCTCAATCACGTGCACGCTCGCGAAGCTGAATCCAAGCAGCTTGCACTCAAAGATCTCAATCAGTTTGATCGCAAGCAATGGAGAAGCGGTGGACGAGAGCCCTGCCGCGGCGCGCGGGTGCGTCCCGGGGCGTGGTGTATCTGCATCCGGCGCTTGAAAAATGGACTGCTGCTCATAGGCACGGTAGATCATCGCGTGCTCGGAGGCAGCAGCTTGATGAGCAAGTTCCGTATTGCCTCAGGCTGGTGCTCTCCAACTTCGCCGACCAAAGTGTACGAACGCTCGAATCCCCGCGGACCCTCCACTTTCATTTCCCAGTTGTCATTTGCTCGAGACCCGACAATTGACACCCGCCAGTCTCCCGCCACATCACTAAGCACATGTTCGACACCGGCAAGAATCTCCCTGCGCGTTCGAGAGTCACCCGTATTTTGCATCTCGACCGTCACGGCCATGTCTCCTGTATTGTACAAAGTGACCAGCAACTCTTTCTTGAGCAAACGTTTAAGGCCTCGCGGATGACGCCCAGTACTTCTTTTCCGACTCACACCCCCAAGGATCATCACGTTCTGTCTTCGTTTCCTCCGGGCTCCGACCTGTGCTCCCTCCCGCAATCTTTGCGCCCAGTCCCCCTCTAGCCGCCTCGCTCGAAAGAGCGTAGCGCCCGCATATTGGGAGATTATGGCCGATCGGATGAACAGAACAGTCGCGACGGGCAGCGAGGTGGCTGCCGGAAATCCGGCACTCTGGCCAAGATTTCGGCACTCCATGAAGTCGGATGCATGAGTCTAGTTCGGCCTGAGGGTCACAGATTCAAGGAGATGAATGACCCATTTGCGGTGGCATGAATCGTGCGTTCTACTGGCATCACAAGAAAGGCAAGGGTTGGGGTCCTTTGCAACACTCTGACTGGCACTCCAATTGATGACGACAACCCCTTCCCTATCCGGACGGTTGGAGTGCAAACAGAATGGTGTCCCAATGAGGAAGGATTGGCAAGCCTAGCGTGCCAGGCTCCCCCGTCCGTAGCCAACGGAGGCGATTCTTTGAGAACCGTCCTTTTCAATCTTATGCTTCAACGCTTCAACTCGGCGGCGGTCGCAGAACGCATTACTGATCGCATCATCGAGGAAGCCAACAATGGAGAGCAGCACGTCCGCGACTACCTGCTAAGAAACCTTGAGTTCACCAAGCCCACCAGCGACGAAATAGCAGAGATTCTGTTCCGTTATAAGTGCGCGTTAGGGAGCCCTGAAACCACAGCACAACGCCGCTCAGACCCCGTTTAGACCAGAGTAGAATGCGAGCGTTCGCAAGCTGACGGGAGGATAGCCGTGGCCGTGGTGAGAATAGTGCTCAGTGGATTGGCCGCAAAAGTCATTGTTTGCTCGGCCGGGTTCGGGATCGCTCTGAAGGACATGCAAAGGAGAATTTGGTTGCCCTCTGGGAGTCCTACGAACAATGGAGGACAGCGTAGTTCTCTCTACAAACACGCGAAGTGTGAAAGTGCTAGGATCAACAATCGAAACCTCACTGTGGCGGGGCTAACACTCCCATAATGGGAGTCGAATGGTGTTAGTAACACCAACTACTTGACAACCGCTGTTGTAAGTGCAACATGTATATTGTGCAATATCGGCCAGTGCCTGTCGAACTGCCCCATTATGACGGTCAAAGTAAGTGCGGAATCCTTCCCTGGACTGCCGAAATACCGTCCGCACTGCCGACATATGGGCAGTCGCAAAGCCTTAAATCTGGCGGGAAACTCCGGGCCGTTGCGTGAAATGTTCGACATACATTGTTTTGGTCGTTTAGGTCCTTTGTTTGCTACCGGGTCCTTATAGGAGTGATTCGTTGGCGACCGATTCGCAGAATCTCGTGTCGGCGTATTGTGCCATTGAAAAAAGGACCGAGTCCTTCTCTCGACTGACCGAGCAGATGAGAGACGGACCAGGCGATTGAGAGTCCCGCTAAGTGAGGCGTTGGGAGATTCTTTTTCGAACTCACCACATGGATTATTGCCGCCGAAGACTTTGGTAAAAGCACCAGTCTCGCGGTACGGTGAATGCGGCACTCGAATGCAATGGATTTGACCTAATCGAAACAAGAAAGGTTCAGCACTAAAAGTTGGTGATCGCCGGCCCGTTCCTCCCCCCTGAAACTGCTCTCAGTACGTACTACTCTCTGTGCGATCAACGCAAGAGCGGAAGGAGGATTCTAATGGGGGCCCGTTTGAAGTATGATCTGGTATTGGAACGCCGGAAGGCGGAGGAGGCCCTTCGTGCCTCCGAGGTCCGATACCGTCGCCTTTTTGAGACGGCCCAGGATGGAATACTAATTCTCGATGGGCACTCGGGATTGATAACCGACGTAAACCCTTTCTTAGTAAACCTATTGGATTATTCCCGAGAGGAATTTATCGGCAAAACACTTTGGGATATTGGCCCATTCAGAAATATTGAAGCATCGAAAGCAGCTTTTCAAAAGTTGCAGGAAAAGGAATATATCCGCTATGAAAACCTGCCTCTTGAGGCCAAGGGTGGGCGCCGCGTCAATGTCGAGTTTGTCAGCAACGTGTACGGGGTGAATGGCACCCGGGTAATCCAGTGCAATATTCGTGACATTACGGCACGCAAGCACGCCGAAAAACAAGTAGGCGAACAAGTCCAGCAATCACAAAGGATGGAGGCGGTAGGTCAATTGGCAGGGGGCCTTGCCCATGATTTTAACAACCTTCTCGGTGTGATACTGGGTTACTGCGAACTCCTGGAGCACCGGCTCACTCCAGACGGCTCGAATCGAAGGATGGTCGAGCAGATTTACAGTGCAGGCACCCGTGCTGCGAGTCTAACTCGGCAGCTTCTGGCGTTCAGTCGTCGCCAGGTTTTGCGCCCGCTGGTGCTGGATTTAAATAGACTCGTGAGCGGGATGGAAACGATGTTGCGCCGGCTCATCGGTGAGAACATCGAAATCGCTACGAGACTGATTCCCGATCTGAGGTGTGTCAAAGCTGATCCCAGTCAGATTGAACAGATACTCATGAATCTGGTAGTCAACGCGCGAGATGCAATGCCCAATGGCGGCACCATCACAATCGAAACCGCCAATGTTGAGTTAGATGGCAGTCGTGAGTACCCCGAGGTCATACCCGGCTCTTACGTGATGCTGGCCATAATTGACACAGGTGTGGGTATGAACAGTGAAACCCAAGCTCGCATCTTTGAGCCATTTTTCACAACAAAACAACCTGACAAAGGCACCGGTTTAGGGTTGTCAACCGTCTACGGCATTGTGAAGCAGAGTGCCGGCTACATATATGCCTACAGCGAACCAAACCGGGGAGCGACGTTCAAAGTGTATCTGCCTTACGTCGAAGGCGAGCCAGAGCTCCCCAAGCGGGAGGAGACATTATCCATTCGCGGAGGACGTGAGACGATCCTGTTGGTTGAGGATGACGCTCTTTTGCGAGAGCTGACACGAGAGATTCTCGAAGGATTCGGCTATGCCGTGCTGGATTCAGGGCACCCGGAGGAAGCAATTCGCACCGCGGAGCGGCATCAGGGACCGATTGCTTTGCTGATCACCGATGTGATGATGCCTGACATCAACGGTCGCGTCCTTGCAGAAACACTAACCGCCGTAAGGCCTGAGATGAAAGTGCTCTATACGTCTGGATACACCGGTGATGTCTGTGTCGAGAAAGGCGAACTCGAACCGGGATGCCCACTTCTGGACAAACCCTTCACCCGAACCGCCCTGGCGAAAAGAATACGCGCGCTCCTCGATTCGCCGGAGTCCTGATGTGTACGTCCCATCCTCCAGTGGCAGTGAGGTCGAGTGGGGAGAGCCGCCTCGGACAAGGCGCCCGGAACGCTATCCATCAGGGAGTTGCGAGGTTTATGCCAACCTCTCGAATCAGGGTGGGGGATTCTTCTTTGGACTCTTCGTTCACTCTCTGCATACCGTGATTGTCGCCCGGGATGGCAAACGCATCGCCAACCTCGAAGGCAACCAACTTGCCGCGCAGCAGTTTGCCGACTTGCTCCAGAGAGTTCTGGATCCCGCCCGGAATTGAGCCACCGAGGCGCAGTTCGGGCGGCGTACGACTAACTCAACGCGTGCCGGCGCTGAACTCGAATACTGTCACGCTGTGAAACTTCTTCCCCGGTTTCAACTCGGTCGAGGGAAAGGCGGCGTGGTTGGGAGAGTCAGGGAAATGCTGCGTCTCCAGGCAAAATGCGAATCGCCGGTTGTAGACGCGGCCTTCTTTTCCGGTGATCGATCCGTCGAGAAAGTTTCCCGTGTAGAGCTGCAGTCCAGGTTCGGTCGTGAGCACCCTCAGAATCCGGCCAGTGGTCGGCTCATACACTTCGGCCACCTCCGCCAACTCGCCTGGCGGATGATCCAATACGAAGTTGTGGTCGTAACCTTTGCCGAGTTGCAACTGGGTGTCGTCCGAATTAATCCGCTCTCCGATGGCATGCGGGGTTCGAAAGTCGAAGGGCGTGCCCGACACTGACTTCAGTTCTCCCGTCGGAATAAGAGCCGCATCTACTGGAGTCATGCGGGAGGCGTCGATCTTCAGCACATGCCCAAGTACGTCGCCTTTTCCCTGGCCCGCCAGATGGAAATAGGAATGGTTGGTCAGGTTGAGGACGGTATCTTTATCGGTGGTCGCCGAATACTCGATGCGCAAAGCGCTCCCGCTCAAGGTGTAGCGCACGGTCGTGGTGAGCGTGCCGGGAAAACCTTGCTCGCCATCCTTGCTTATATAGGTGAGTTCGATTCCATCCGTGATCTCTTTGGCCCCCCAGACCACTTTGTCGAAGCCGCGGGTGCCGCCATGAAGAGCGTTGTCGCCGTCGTTTTTTGGAATGGAATACGTCTTCCCATCAAGCTTGAAGCTGCCATGAGCAATACGATTCGCGTAGCGCCCGATAATGCCTCCGAAATGCGCGGTCTGCGCCTCGTACTTCTCGACCGAGTCGCAACCCAGCACCACGTCGTCGATCTTTCCGTTTCGATCGGGGGTGCGCAGGGAAACGACGATCCCTCCATAGGTCATGATGCGGGCTTCGACTTTGCCATCGGACAACGTGTAGATATCGACGGCAGTCCCTTCGGAGGTATGTCCAAACGCCTGCTTGACGACGCTTGTCTTCCCTTGCATATTTGCTGTCAGCATAAGCAGAACCGCGAAAATTGCATACCAGCCATTAGCCTTGTTTGAAAACATAGTTCCTCTTCTCTTTTTTTCTTTTGTGCGAAGCCGCGTTTTTGTGATGGTGCGTCATGCCTCCACCGCCGAGTGTGCCTCAGCGCGTGATGCCGCGCGCGTAGGCAACAGACTATCCTAAAATTAAGAATCCTGATTCTCGACATGCGCCGCACCTAAAAGCGATTGTATAGGCAAAGGAAGATGGCAAAGTGCAGAGCGAAGCTCCAGAAGGGCGATCGCGGAACATTCCATGTGCCCTTGTAATCCGGCCAACACGTGGTAATATACCTGTCGTTAACGTACACGTTAAAGTAAATCGCTGCACGGCGAAGGCTGCCGATCAGCGGCGGCGAGCATAGCGACATGTCCTTTCTTGGCATCGACGTCGGCACTGGAGGTACGCGCGCTCTCGTCCTCGATGAGGGAGGGCATGTCATTGCCTCTGCAACGGAGGAGCATCGACCCTTTGCCTCACCGCAGATCGGCTGGGCGGAGCAGGATCCCGGTGACTGGTGGCGCGCGTGCGGCTTGGCGGTGCACAAGGCGCTGGCGCAGGGCTGTCTGCGAGGAGATCAGATTTCGTGCGTTGGTTTGTCTGGACAAATGCATGGGGCCGTCCTGCTGGACGAGCAAGCGCGCGTCGTACGGCCGGCCCTGATCTGGTGCGATGTCAGAACCGAGAACCAGAGCCGGGACCTGACGGCGCAAATCGGTGCTGCGCGTCTTATTGAGCTCACGTGCAATCCCGCACTGACCAATTTCACACTGACCAAATGTCTGTGGGTCCGGGAAAACGAACCCGCGAACTGGAGCCGGGTTCGCTCGCTCATGCTGCCTAAAGACTATGTGCGATTTGAGTTGACGGGCGAACGCGCAACCGACGTTGCGGACGCCTCGGGGACTCTGCTGCTCGATGTCGCCCACCGCCGCTGGTCAAAGGAGATGTTAGGGCTGGTTGAAATGGACGAGTCTCTGCTGCCCGCCCTCTATGAGTCGCCCGAAATTTGCGGACAAATCTCGGCCGCCGGCGCCGCCGCTACCGGCCTGCAAAGCGGAACGCCAGTCGTCGCCGGTGCGGGAGATCAGGCGGCGGGCGCGATTGGCATGGGCGTGGTTTCGCCCGGAACCGTGAGCGCAACCATCGGAACCTCGGGAGTAGTTCTCGCCGCAACCGATGCTCCAGCCCTTGACCCCGGAGGGCGCTTGCACACATTTTGCCATGCCGTTCCCGGGCGTTGGATGGTGATGGGTGTGACCCAGGCTGCAGGACTTTCGCTACGTTGGTTCCGCGATCAGTTTGGAGCAGCGACCAACGGGAACAGTGATTCCGGCAGTCATTCTTACGACAGGCTCACCGCCGAGGCGGCGAAGGCTCCTCCGGGAAGCGATGGTCTGCTGTGGGCTCCTTACTTGATGGGCGAGCGTACTCCTTACCTCGACCCAGCAGCACGCGGGATGTTAGTTGGCTTGACGGCGTCTCATACGCGGGCTCACGTAATTCGGGCGATCCTCGAAGGAGTCGCTTTCAGCTTGCGCGATACGTTCACGATTTTTCAAGAAATCGAAGTTCCCGTGCAGACGATTCGCCTGGGCGGTGGTGGCGCGAGATCATCGCTTTGGCGCCAGATTCAAGCCGACGCCTACGGACAACCAGTCGAAATCGTTGAGGCGGAAGAAGGCGCCGCCTACGGTGCCGCAATCCTGGCGGGAATTGGCGCAATGGCGTGGCCGTCGGTTGACGCTGCCTGCGATGCAGTCGTGCGGATTGCCGGGAACACGACTCCGAATTCCGCGGACTCGCTGGTTATGGACAAGGCGTATGCGGTGTATCGCCGCATGTATCCCGCGATGAAGTCCATCCTAAATTGATTGCCGCAGCGCCATGGAGAATGCGTGATGACAAGGAACAGCGATTATCAGCCCGGTGCGGAACACAAGTTCTCCTTCGGCCTGTGGACGGTCGGCAACCGCGGACGCGACGCGTTTGGCGACGCTGTGCGCCCGCATATTTCCCCCAATTGATATTGTCTCCATGCTGGCGGAGGTGGGCGCGTGGGGCGTCAACTTGCACGATAACGATCTGGTGCCAATCGATGCCACCGTCGCCGAAGGCGACCGCATCGTCCGCTCGTTCAAGGCGGCCTGCGAGGGCAACGGCATTGTTGTTCCCATGGCCACTGCCTCGCTCTTTTTCCATCCGGTATTTCGCGATGGAATTTTAACGGCCAACGATCCCGAGGTGCGCGCGCATGCTGTTCAAAAAACCATGCGGGCGATGGACATTGGAAGGAGCTGGGCGCGAAGATTTTTGTCTTGTGGGGCGGGCGGAGGGCGTCGAGACCGACGCTTGCCGTCGCGCGGATGAGGCGATCAAGCGATTGCGCGAAGCTGTCAACTATCTTTGCGAATACAACATCGAGCGCGGGTACGGTATGAAGATCGCTTTGGAAGCCAAGCCCAATGAACCGCGGGCAGATATCTATATGGCCACAACCGGGCAGTACCTGGGCTTCATCCCTACTCTGCATCATCCTGAAATGGTCGGCGTGAATCCCGAAGGCGCCCACGAACACATGGCGAGACTCAACTTCATGCACGCGGTGGTGCAGGCATGGGAAATGGGCAAACTTTTTCACATCGACCTGAATGATCAAATGCCAAATCGATTTGACCAGGATCGTCGCTTTGGGTCGTCCCACCTGAAGTCGGCATTCTGGCTGGTGAAGTTTCTCGAAGACGTTGGCTCGACGGGCCGCGTCACTTCGACGGGCCCGCCTACCGGACCGAGGACTATGAAGGAGTAAAAGACTTTGCTCGCGGCTGCATGCGAACGTACCTGATCCTGAAAGAGAAGGCTCGGCGTTGGGGCGCGGACAGAGACATACAGGCGATCCTCATTGAGATTGCAGGAAATGGAACCGATACTTTCAAACTGAATCACTACTCGAAAGAGGGCGCATCCAAGCTGCTAACCCTTGTTTTTAATAAAGGTGAGATTCTGAAGAAGCGTTTGCCGTGCGAGCGTCTCGATCAACTGACGCTTAGCTTGCTGCTGGGTGTTAGATAGCGGTTGTAAGCGTCGAAGCAGGGCACTTTACAGATCGGTGAGGGACAACGAGCAATGACGTCAATGTTGACGGCCTATGTGGCAACTCGGCTTGTACGCCTTTCTTCCGTCGATGTAGTGATCGTGGTTTTCTATTTTGCCCTGGTGCTCTCCATTGGCTGGTACTTAAGGGGACGGGCGAACACCGGCGAAGACTTCTTCATGGCTGGCCGTGAGATGACGGCGTGGGTCGCCGGTCTCAGTTTCCTCTCGGCTAACCTCGGCGCGCTCGAATTGATGGGCTGGGCGGGTTCCGCCTACCAATACGGCATCCTGGCGACGCACTGGTATTGGGTCGGCGCCATCCCGGCGATGCTGTTTTTGGCGCTGGTCATGATGCCGTTCTACTACATTTCCAGAACCCACTCCGTGCCGGGATATTTAAAACTGCGTTTCGGCGAACCCGCCCGTGCCATGTCCGCGCTTTCCTTCGCCTTCATGACTGTACTGATGAGCGGCGTCAACATGTTTGCCATGGCCAAGGTCATGCAGATTGTGCTCGGATGGGACATTAATTTCAGCATCTGGGTTTCGTCTCTGACGGTGGCGATTTACGTAACCCTGGGCGGCCTGCGCTCGGCAATCTTTAATGAAGTGCTGCAGTTCTTCCTCATCTGGGCCGGGGCGCTGCTGATTCCGATCCTTGGATTGTACGAAGCCGGCGGATGG
>Ga0210384_10004377_pt1 | contig 15810 bp, 17 predicted proteins | sample IncBWH2MmetaG_FD_160574 | JGI IMG/M metagenome (GOLD analysis project Ga0210384, IMG submission 160574) | Forest soil microbial communities from Barre Woods Harvard Forest LTER site, Petersham, Massachusetts, United States - Inc-BW-H-2-M | ecosystem: Environmental > Terrestrial > Soil >...
GCCCCCGGCATCATGGGTGGCCACCCATGATGCCGGGGGCTTCCATGTAAAACTCGGCAAGATCGCTGCGGGCCTGGATGTTCGATCCGTCGAGTTCCACAGCACGTTCGAAGGAAGCGCGAACTTTCTTGGCAAGTCCCGCGGCGGTGAAGAAGCTGGAGGCATCGGCTTTCTCCCCGTAGGCGCGGCCCAGCCAGAGATGGTACATGCTCTTATCCGGAGACAAGGCAATTGCTTTTTCGCCGGACGAAATAGATTGGTCCCAATCTTGAATCGAATAGTAGGCGCGGCACAGGAGGTGAAACGACTCGGCGTCGTTGGACGAGGAAGCCACGCGCTGCTTCAACAGGGCAATCGCAGCATCGGCTTTGCCTTCAGCCAGCAGCGCTTCTGGAGCCTGCGCCAGCGCGCCGAAAGCCAGTATTCCGTTTAGAGCGAAGAGAATCGCAATCGTGCGCAATCGTTTCATCACTCCACCACTTTGACGGGAGCGCCATCCACTAGTGGCTTGTTGTTGGTGGCTCCGAGAGCCACTCTCGTCTTTTCCGGAACGCCCTGAATTTCCATTTGCGTCAGCGTGGCGATGGCAGTAGTTACGTCACGACGAGCGAGTGAGCCGTCCGTCACGTCGTAGACATAAGACTTACCGTTGCTGTCCTGGCGCAAAGCCTCGCGTGGCACATAGAGCACGTCGCGGTGTTCCGCGGTAATGATCGCAACGCCGACATTGACGTTCGGCAGCAAGGCTAAGTCTTCATTCTCTGCGATGCTCGCCAGTTCTCCCACGTTGCGTGTGCCTAACAACTTTACGGATGCTGGCACTACAGTGACCGCGCCAAGCCAGGTACGCCCGGGCAGGGCATCCCAAGTGATCTCGATTCGTTGTCCAGCATGCAGACGCGCAACGTCGGGCTCATCGACGAATGCGCGAACTAGCACCTTGGATAAGTCCGCTTCCTGGAGCAGGAGGTCGCCCGCGTTGACGTACGTGCCCTCGCGAACGGGCAGAGCATACACAATCCCAGCCTGAGGCGCTCGAATGTTGGATTTAGCGAGCAGGCTGTTCGCCGCTGACAACGACGTGCGCGCTTCGGAAGCTTGCGCTTGGACTCGTGCCGCCTCGGGCGCGGAGTAGCGGTTCTTCAGCTTCTCTTGCAATAGGGTGACTTGGGTGGTGGCGCGAGCCAGTTGGCTTTCGGCGTCGCGAACTTCGCCCAAAGATGCGGCTCCTTTTTCGTTGAGCCGGCGTACCGCGTCCAGATTCCGCCGCGCTGTGTCGCGGTCGGTCTGCGCCTTGGCGAGTTCGGCTTCAGTGGTCAGTACTTCTTCGTGCGTACCGCCGTTCTTTACTGCGTTCTCCTCTGCTTCCGCAGAACGAAGTTGTGCCAGGGCGTGCGCGGCTTGCGTCTGCGCGTCCGCGTCTTCAAGTTGCACCAGCAGTTGGCCCTTCTGAACGTGTTGCCCTTCGTGGACGAAAACCCGCCGCACGGTCGCTGCGGCCAAGGCATGGGCTTCGAAGTTTTTCACCGGCTCAATTTTGCCGTTGGTGGAGATCTGGCTGCGGAGCGTGCCGCGTTCGACCGTCGCAGTGCGTACCGGGAGCGTACCCCTATGGCCTGAAAACATGCCCACGAGCACCAATACCAGAAAAACTGCCGCGAGAATTGGCCAGAGGCTGCCGTTAATTGTTTTTGAATTTGCCTTTGAATTCAAGTTTCTGTGTCCTAAATTGCAGGCACCACGTTATCATTTTGCTGCCAAATCGAACATAGGAAACGATGCCTGCCGTTTTCATTAGATGCAGCTTGGAGGCTGGGCGGCTTTTCTGCAAAAGTTCGAGGGTCGAGTTTGTTGCTGTGGCACCGTTCTATTTAGTTAGAATATCTTGGTTACAATGACCCAGCTAGAATAACCCACAATGCCTAAAACTCCACGATACACAGAGGAACACGCGAAAGCGGGATTGGATGCGGATTTTCCCGAGATTGAGACCTGGCCCAATCAGTTTCCGGGGTACGAGATCGTGATTGATGTGCCCGAGTTCACCTCTGTCTGCCCCAAGACAGGGTTGCCGGATTTCGGCGAGCTTTGCATCCGCTACGTGCCGGACAAGCTCTGCCTGGAATTGAAGTCACTGAAAGAGTATTTGCTGGTGTACCGGAATCTCGGCATTTTTCAGGAGAACATCGTCAACCAAGTTTTGGAGGACGTCGTTCACCATGCGCGGCCTGTATCAGCCGAGGTGGAAGGCGATTTTCGTCCACGGGGCGGGATTGCCACGCGAGTAGTCGCGCGCTGGCCGCGACCGCGGGGGAAGCGCAGGGCCAACTAACGCATTGCCGCTTGCGTGTTATAGTTTCCGCAATTCATGACATCCAAAAGCTACTTCCCGCGCACCGCGCTCTTCCTGCTGACGGCGCTGAACCTGCTCAATTACATGGATCGTTCGGTACTGTCGGCGGTGCAATCCCAGATTCAAGACGAGTTTCACCGCAGTCATGCGGACATGGGGCTGGTCACTACCGCGTTTTTCTGGGTATACATGCTGGCTGCGCCGCTTATGGGGCCGCTGGCGGACCGTTTCTCGCGCAAGTGGATTGTGGTCTCGGGCGCCGTGCTCTGGAGTCTCGCCACGCTGCTGACGGCTGTGACTCACAACTACGGAACACTTCTATTCCGGCACGCGATCGTTGGAATTGGCGAGGCCAGCTTCGGGATTCTCGCGCCTACGCTGGTTGCAGATCTGTTCCCTGAGAATAAGCGCGGTCGCATTCTCGGAGTGTTCTATCTGGCGATACCAGTGGGCACTGCGCTCGGCTACCTGGCCGGTGGCCCGATTGGCGAGGCGCATGGCTGGCGCGCTCCATTTTATTTGGCCGGAGCGCCGGGGCTTCTTCTGGCGCTGGCGATTGCATTCTTGCCGGAGCCTCCGCGCGGTATTCAAGATTCTATTCCTGAAACACCGGAGCGAAAGTCTATTCTCGGCCTACTGCGCAATCCTGCTTTTTGGACAGCGACGCTGGGCATGGCGTTCATGACCTTTGCCATTGGTGGAATTTCGGTGTGGATGCCGACGTTCCTCCAGAGGGAGCGGCACTACACCGAATCCTACTCGGGTCTCATGTTTGGGGCTATTTTGGCTTTCGATGGAATCGTGGCATCGCTGTTGGGCGGGTGGCTCGGCGACAAGCTTCTCCCTCGTCTCAAGGGCGCGTACTATCTCATTTCCGCAATCAGCCTTGGCCTGGGCGTACCCACGATGTTATTCGCACTGAACTCTTCCGGGCGGCCCATGTGGATCGCAATCTTGGTAGCGGGCTTCCTCTTGCTGCTGAATACGTCTCCGCTGAATGCTGCCCTGATCAACGCAGTTGGAGCACACATTCGGGCGTTCGCACTGGCGGTGAACATCTTCGTCATCCACCTCTTGGGCGATGCTTTTTCGCCCGTCATCATCGGGCGTATTGCCGATCATTCGTCCTTGCGTGTGGCCCTCAGCACCACGTCCGTGGCGCTGGCTCTGTCTGCCATTGTGCTGTTCTATGGCATGCAATTCGCTCCGCGCATGGGTTCTAGTGGAGAAGCATTGGCTGGGGCAAGCCGCGGATGAGCTTGTTTCACTGGATTTCCGGGGGCCTACTGGGGGCAGCCTGGTTCTCTCGTGTGGTCGGCGCAGGTTTCGGAATGCCGAAGATTCCAGACATCGCCTATCCAGCCTGGGATCGCTGGCCCGAAGCCGCGCACGGTGTCCCGCGGGTCAGCATCATTGTTCCTGCCAAGAATGAGCAAGAGACGATTGCCGGTGTGCTACGTGACCTCCTCTCGCTCGATTACCCAAATCTCGAAGTTATCGCCGTGGATGATCGCTCCACGGACCAGACAGGCGAACGAATGGACGAGGTCGCGGCGACTGAGACTGCAACGGGACGCCTCAACGCTCTTCACATCACAGAACTGCCCGGCGGGTGGTTGGGCAAGACCCATGCCATGTGGACCGCAAGCGAGCAAGCTACGGGAGACTGGCTGCTCTTTACCGACGCCGATGTTTTTTTTCGAAAGGATACACTGCGGCGCGCTGTCGCCTATGCGGAAACAGAACATGCCGACCATCTTGTGGTGTTTCCAACCTTGCTGATGGGTACCGCGGGTGAGCGCATGATGATCGCCTTCTTCCAAAGCCTCTTCACCTTCGGTCACCGCCCCTGGAAGGTAGCGGACCCGAAGGCCAAAGATCACATCGGTGTAGGCGCGTTCAACCTGGTCCGGCGGGAAGTCTACGAAAAAATCGGCACATACCAGGCTTTGCGCATGGAAGTCCTCGACGACATGAAGCTCGGGAAGGTGGTAAAAAACGCGGGTTTCGCGCAACGCGTTGTTTTTGGCGATGGCCTTCTCACCATTCGCTGGGCGAAGGGAGCATTTGGCGTCGTCAATAATTTCACGAAAAACTTCTTTGCCGTGATGTCGTTTCAATGGTGGCGCACTGTAGCGACGGCGGTTGCGCTGATCTATCTCAATCTCGTGCCGTTTTTTTTTATTTGGTTTGCGTCGGGCTGGAGTCGTGCCGGCTACGCGCTAGCGTTGTTCTCCATCTTCTTGATCTATTCAGGCATGTCCATGCGGACAAAGATCCCAGCCTATTATTTCTTTCTGCATCCCGTGAGCACGGCGCTGTTTCTCTACGCACTGCTGCGGTCAATGTTCGTGACCCTACGGGATGGAGGAGTTACCTGGCGGGGAACCAAGTACCCGCTGGAGGAGCTTAGAAAAGGCTTGGTCTAACGCTGTTTATTGGTCGCCGCCTTCTTCCACGTCGATGGTTGTCGGAAGTTTGGCTTTCTTGTGGCTGGCCTTGCGGTTTTTCGGGGCATGAAAAGTACCCGGAGAAAACTTGCCGCGCTGTTCCACGTCGAATTCCTTGGGTACACGAGGTAGTTTCTTGACTTCGCCTCCGAGTTGTTCCGAATCCTGGAGAACAATTTCAGCGCGTCCGTCGTAGTCTTTGACTTTTCCAATAACCTCGACGGTCTTTCCAACGAGTTGCTTTAGATCGCCGACGTGATGGAGATCTTCGGGAAAGACTACAACCGTGAACGGACATGCGAGATAATCTTCGCAGAAATCAAGAAAGGTCATGCCTCCCGGCGATTGGCTGACGTTCAGTACTTTGCCGCTGACACATTGTTTCTTCCCGATTTGTTTCTTGGCTTCGATGAAGGAAGAACAGACAGGAGTCTCCGTGACGACGGGACGGCGCTCAGCGAATGCAGGCACAATCAGTGCAAGCTCAAGCACGAGAGGTAGAACGACTTTGGCTTTCTTGATTCTCTGACAAGCTATAGATTTTCCAATTAGTTCTGGACAATAATTCAAGTAGCTCTTTAGCTGGCCCCAAGGCGTTTCCATGTCCAACTCCGACACATAAGATAGGGGCCCGGGTTACTTGGTTGGTTCCATTTTCAAGACATCGTTGAAGCGGTTGAAGTAGTTGAACAGTCCAATCGACGCGGCGAGCTCGATGATTTCGCCTTCGTTAAAGTGGTGGCGCAATTCGTTCCATTGCTCGTCATCGAAATTCTGCGGATCGCTAGTCATCTTCTCCGCAAGCCTGAGTGCTGCCTTCTCGGCAGCACTGAAATCATCCCGCTTTTCAAAATCCGCCAGGTTCGCGATCTGGTCGTCGCTCCATCCGTGCCGTCTTGCCAAGACGGTGTGAGAGGACAGTCAATACTCGCAACGATTGATCTGCGAGGTGCGGACGATTACCAGTTCCTTGAGCTTGGCGGAAACCGTTCCGGTCGACATTATGGCGCGAAAATGAGCGATCATGGTGCGCAGAATTTCCGGACGGTGCGCCACCGTGCGGAACATGTTGGGAACGTTACCGCGTTCTTTCTGGTAGGTATCGAAGACTTCGGCGGTTGCGGGGTCGACTTGCGAACGGTCCAATCGGGGAATTCGCATATCGCCATTCTAGTGCGAGGGACCTACGGCAGGAAAGTCAACGAAAGAGGACGGGGGCGATTTGTAGAGGTTCAGCGGACCGTCCCTGAGGGACGGTCCGCAATCTCATGATAGTCGCAGCTAGTTAAAGGACTTGATCGCTGCTGCTTCGTCATCTTTCACGTCGAAGACTGTGTAGAGCTTGGTGATCTGTAGCAGGTCGTGGACTTTCTTGGTAAGGTTGAGCAGCTTCAGTTCGCCCTGCTGGTTGCGAACCGTCGTGAAAGCGCTGACCAGCTCACCGATACCCGAACTATCGATATAATTCACATCTGCCAGGTTCACGAGGATCTTCTTGTTGCCCTTGGACAGTAAGTCACGAACGGCTTCGCGCAGCACGACGCTGCCTTCGCCCAACGTGATTCGTCCGCTCAAATCCACCACCGTAACGCCATCTACCTGCCGCGTGCTTGCCTTCATGCTCACTGTGAAGCCTCCTGAAAATCCCCGGCGTTGCCGTGGAAATGCTTGATAAGTTTGACTTCGGTGCCCGTCTCCGAGGGGCTGATTCGCACCTCGTCCATCAACGAACGCATCAAAAAAATTCCACGCCCTGATTGTTTCAGCAAATTCTCCGGCGCCAAAGGATCGGGAATTGAGTCCACGTCCACGCCCTTGCCCTGATCGCGCACGGAAATCGTCAAATTCTTGTCGTCCTGCTCAAACGCTAACGTGACCTTCTTGCCGGGATCGTAGGCGTTGCCATGCACAACGGCATTGCAGGCAGCCTCGCGTACGGCCATGGCAATGCTCATGGCGTCATCTTCGCTGAAACCAGCGGCAGCCGCAACCCGGCTGGCCTGCTCCTCGGCACTGTTGATGGTCTCCAAGGTCGAATTGAGTGTGTAGGAGACCTGTTTCACGGTCATGTAAAAGGCTTCGAATTTGAGCGTTTCCTGCTTCGCCGACGGCCAAACGAGGCTGCACCTCGCTAATTCCTCGTCCGAAGGGCGAAGCGGTAAGTTTGCCTATGGCACGGCAAAAAGTCAACGAAACTCCTACATTCACCGCCAAGTTTCCCCGCGTATCGGAAAAACTCGCTATTTTCGTGGAATCGTCTGGCTTCGCGCACATCCCATTCGGTATGCTGACGCAGATGAATGGCATGTCACTAACCGAACTGCTGGGAGCAACCGTCTACGACGCCAACGGGACGGCGAGCGGTCGTGTGCGCGAAGTTGCCATCTCGCCTCAAGACGATCTGTCGAGGGTTGCGGCGGTCATCGTAAAGACCAGTTCCGGGGACCGCCTGCTGCCGTTTGCTGCGATTTCCGCATTCAACGGAGGAGTGAAAGCCGCCAGACCATTTGCCGAGTGGGCCCTAGTGGATGGTAGCGAAGGCTTGCTTCTGCTCGAGCGCGACCTACTGGACCAGCAAGTGATCGATGTTCATGGACGAAAGGTCGTCCGGGTCAACGATATTGACCTTTACCGTGATGCGCTCAATCACCAGATTCTCAAGATAGCGTCGGTGGACGTTGGTGCCCGTGGCGCCGTGCGCCGCCTCCTTCAGGGAGCCGTTCCTAACGCAGCGCTTCGTTCCTTGCTGCGCCGCATTCCTCCGCGGTCCATCCCATGGGAGTTCGTGGATCTGATAGAGTCCGACCCAGCGCGCCGGGTCAAACTCAAGATTTCCAATGACCGTTTGGCGGAACTCCATCCCGCGGATATCGCCGATATTGTCGAGGATCTTGCGCCGGACGACCGCGAAGCAGTCTTCGAAACCCTCGATGAAGGCGTGGCTGCTGATGCGCTGGAAGAAGTCGATCCCAAACTGCAGCGGAAGATTGTGGAATCCCTTGATTCCGACCGTGTAGCCGACATCGTTGAAGAGATGAGCCCAGATGCAGCCGCTGATCTCCTCGGCGACCTGTCCGACGAGCATTCCGAAGCCATTCTGCAGGAAATGCATCCGGAAGACCGCCAGGAAATGCGGGATCTGTTGGGGTTCAAGGAAGACACCGCCGCCGGCCGCATGACCACGGACTATCTCTGGCTGGAGTTTGGCGCGACTGCGGCGGACGCCATCGCCATGTTGAGGGCATTTGAGGGCGGTACGGCAGTGGTCAGCACGTTTTTCCTCACCGATTCCCATGGCACGCTTGTGGGTGCTGTTCCGTTGGCCAATCTGGTGCTAGCGCAACCTACCCAGCCTCTGCTCGCGCTGGTCAGCGAGCCCTTGATTTCCTGCCACCAGGAGACCAAGGAGGACGAGGTGGCGGAGCTATTCGATAAGTACAATCTGCTGACTCTCCCTGTGGTGGATGACCAAAAAATGCTGGTTGGCGTCGTCACCGCCGATGACGTGATCGGCTTCCTGCGCGCAAGACTCTGATTTTTCTTCCTCAAAGGAACTTTCGTTGTAGCCGAATCCCCCGCCGCCGTTTATCCTGAGCGTTCGAGAAACTGACTCTGATGTCCACAGACCCCGATCATGCGATGGCTCCGACGCTGGAAAATCCAAATCCTGGTGCTGTTCTCGGTGCTCGGACCGGGATTCATTACTGCGAACGTCGATAACGATCCAGGCGGGATTTTCACGTATTCGCAGGCCGGCGCCCAGTTCGGGTACTCGCTGCTGTGGACCATGATCCCCATCACCCTGGCGCTCATCGTGGTCCAGGAGATGGTGGCCCGCATGGGGGCGGTTACCGGCAAAGGCCTCAGTGACCTGATTCGCGAGGAATATGGCCTGCGCATCACGGTATTTGTGATGCTCGGACTGGTGATCACGAATTTCGGAAATATTATCACTGAGTTCGCGGGCATTGCCGGCAGCATGGAGCTGTTTGGAATCTCCAAGTATCTTTCCGTTCCCATTTGCGCCGTCATCGTCTGGCTACTTGTCGTTAGGGGCGCGCAGAAGAATGTGGAAAAGGTCTTCCTCGCGGGTTCATTCTTTTACATCGCGTATATTGCCGCAGGTGTGCTGGCGCATCCCGATTGGACACACTCGCTGATCGCCACGGTAAAGCCGCCGACCTGGGAATCCTTTAGGGAAAAGGGTGCCATTTTTACGGTGATCGGCTTGGTGGGAACCACCATCGCTCCGTGGATGCAGTTCTATTTACAGGCTTCGATTGTGGAAAAAGGCGTTACGAAACGGCAGTACAAGGCATCAAGGCTGGACGTTATCGTAGGCTGCATTTTTACCGACGTAGTGGCGTGGTTCATCATCGTGGCGTGCGCGGCCACACTATTTGTTCATGGGTTTCACAACATCACCAGCGCCAAGGATGCGGCCGAGGCGCTGCATCCGCTAGCCGGGGATTACGCGTATATTCTCTTTGCCCTGGGCCTGTTCAATGCTGCGTTATTTTCCGCAACCATCCTGCCGCTTTCCACGGTCTATACCGTGTGTGAGGGCCTCGGGTTCGAGTCGGGGTTGGACAATAAGTTTAACGAAGCACCGTTCTTCTATTGGTTTTACACGCTGCTGATTGTGTTGGGGGCGGGCGTCATTCTGATTCCCAACATTCCGTTGTTCAGGATTACTCTTGGCTCACAGGTGGTCAACGGCATGGTGTTGCCGTTTGTGCTGGTCTTCATGCTGATGCTTATCAACAAGAAGGAGATCATGGGCGAATACGTGAACACGCCGCTGTTTAACGTGATTGCGTGGACAACGGCGGGGGTGTGCATTGTGCTGAGTCTGATCTACGCGGTCGGTCAGGTCACAGGTGCCGGCGGATGATTTCTGTTGGTGGGTGTTCCAGGAGTTGCAGATCGCTGGCTCCGCCCGGGATGACAATTCCTGAAGTTTTCCCCTAGGTTCTAAAGGATCTTTCCCGCAGCCAGATCGCGGATGAGTTTCAAGTCGGCGTCGAGGAAGTCGTACTCTGGGAGCCGCGAGCGCTCCACCCACTGCACGTCGCGGAAGATGCGATTCTCGATCTCTCCCTGGTATTCCGGTACGGCAAAAAAACGGAGTTCAACAGCGTTGCCCGTTTTGTAGGTGTGCTGAAAGCGGGCGACCTCATCGCCGATGCGCGCGTCGATGCCAATTTCCTCTTCCAGTTCTCGCCGCAGGGCATCGCGCGGCTGCTCACCAGTCTCAATCTTGCCGCCGGGGAACTCCCATTTGAGCGGCATGGCCTGATGCTGGGTGCGCTGGCAGATCAACATTTTCCCGTCACGAAGAATTAGAGCTGCCACGACCTGCCTCATCCGCCGATAAGCTCCTGCCTGGATTGGACTCCGGGACTATTAAAGCACAGGGGTTTGTCAGAGCTTACACGGAAGTAGCAACCCGGGTAATTTTTCTTGGAATGGAAGTTTCCGGGAACAGCTCGGGATGCAGGGCGGCTGCCAACGCGTGTAGCCCCTGTATCAAGGTCGGGGCTGGAGTGTTGAGGTACTCATCCGGGATACAGTAGACCCGGCCTTGCCGAACCGCCTGCAGGTCGTTCCAGCCGCGTTGTGTGATGATCTTTTCAAGGGGAACACGGTCTCCTGCGCCACACCAGGCCGCGATAAGAACGTCTGGATCGGCTCTTCGAATCTCTTCGGACGTGACCTGCTTGCCGGGCGTGCCCGCAAATTCTCCACCGGCGGCATCTACTAGCTCCGCCACCCAACCCTGCGAAGCGATTAGCGGCTTACCCCATTCTTCACAGAAAACGCGCAGCCTGGGGAGTTTGGCGGTTTGAACCTTAGCTCGTACCTGCTCGATGTCGCACTGCATGGCAGCGACGACTTCGTGCCCTCGTGGCGAGCGCCCCACGACTCCCGCAATGGCCAGAATGTCGGTGTAGATATCTCGCAGTGAGTGTGGCGCTAAGCCGAGGAATCGAACTCCAGCTTTTAGAATATCGGCGACCGCCTCGAGTTGGTAGGGAACTGAAGCCACGGCGAAATCGGGTTCCGCCGCGAGAATCTGGGTGCTATTGGCAGTCCAGGAGTCGGCCACGACCATTCGTTCCGAATCGCGAATTTCGGGCACGACGTCACGGCAGTACTTAGTGCAGGCTACTACACGATCCAGGCAGCCGAGGGCCGCCAGCGTCACCGTGGCACTGGGCTGGAGGCTTACGATTCGCTGGGGATAGAGGTCGTCGGGCATGAGTTTGGAGACTTGCGATCTGAATGCGGTGATTATATCGGGGCGTCCTGTTGCGTGGCCGACTGGCGAGCTTTGCTCACCTGCCCAGGCGAGGGCGCATGGGCCCACGTGATTTACGTCTGCGGAAAGTAAACCGTCCAGCCGTTTTCTCGAGCAGCTTCTTCTAGTTCCGGACTTGGATTCACCGCGAATCCCGCTTTGGCCATGGCGAGCATGTCGGCGTCCCACTTGGAGTTCCCGAAGGCGACGTCGGGGGTTCTGCCTACTACGTCGCGCAAAGCCCGCGGTTTCCCGGGTCCGCTTGGAACGCGCAGCAAGCGGTCCGTGATGAGCCCGTTTTCGATGAAGACTTCTGCGGAAAGAATCCGCTCGGGTGGAATTCCAAAGTGGCTGGCTCCCGCGCGCACGACCCATTGATTGCTCGACGAAACCGCCCAGATCTCACAGCCGTGCGTGTGTAGTTGCTGAACCAGTTCCCGCATGGCCGGGAAGATACTCTTCACCAGGCTTTCGTTGACATACGTGTCTGCCGCGGCCTGCAGGTCCGCATCGGCAAGACCGGCGTGGAGGGTCACCATCTCGCCACACATGGTGTCTTCATCCACAAGTCCGTTACGGTAATCGGCGTGGCGTGCGCGCGCCCAACTCGCGATCTCCTCGGAGATCAGGCCCCGCTCCATCTCCCAGCGGAAGAAGCCCTCCCCGACGTCCCCGCTCCAGAGCGTACCGTCACAGTCAAAGGCCGCCAGCTTCGGTTCGAGCTCTTGCACGGAATGAAGGAAGGCTTTATCGGTTTTACGCAGAACTGGGGGAGTTTTGGGTTTTAGGGCAGGGATATCTTGCTTGTGTGGCATGATTCCTTTCTGATCTCTTACACACGGGCACGCGTCCCACAGGTTGGAAGTTAAAAGATAGCAGAACCTGGGTAGAAATAAGAGCCTGTGCTAGCCTGATGGACTTATGTGGGGACGGCCGCTCTCGGCCGTCCGGTTGTTCGTCAAGATATGAGCAGGGAGCAACCATGAAGGTAGTACGCATTCATCAATTCGGTGGCCCGGAAGTTCTGCAATACGAAGACGTTTCCGATCCTCAGCCGCGCAAAGATCAAGTTCTAATCCGCGTTCGCGCCTGCGCCATGAATCATCTCGACCTCTGGGTGCGCCAGGGGATCCCGGGCGTAAAGTTGCCGCACATTCCGGGCAGTGATGTTGCAGGTGAAATCGTCGAAGTCGGAGAGTATGTCAAGGGCTTCCACGTAGGACAGCGCGTTCTGGTGGCGCCCATGCACTTCTGCCAGCAGTGTCCAGCGTGCGCCGATGGACGGCAGAATCAATGTCCCGAATTTACCGTTCTCGGGAACGGGGTCGATGGCGGCAACTGCGAGTTGCTGACGGTCCCACCCATCAATGTGATTCCCATTCCTGACCATCTTGGTTTCAACGAGGCGGCCAGCGTGCCTTTGGTGTTCACGACGGCATGGCACATGCTGGTTGGGCGGGCAAATCTACGTCCGGGACAGACCGTCCTAGTTTTGGGAGCAAGTTCTGGTGTCGGAATAGCAGCTATACAAATTTCCCGGATGTTTCACGCGCGCGTCATTGCCACGGCTGGCGACGAACATAAGATGCAAAAAGGCTTGGAACTCGGTGCGGATTTTGTCATCAACCATTACCAGCAGAAGATCTCCGAAGAGGTTCGCAAGATCACCAACAGGGAAGGGGCGGACATTGTTGTCGAACATGTCGGCGCGTCTACCTGGGATGAAAGCGTGCGGTCACTGAAGCCGGGTGGGACTCTGGTCACTTGTGGCGCCACGACCGGTCCCGAGGCGAAGGTCAATCTCAATTTCCTGTACGCGCGGCAACTCTCCCTGCTGGGGTCTTACATGGGCACAATGGGAGAACTGCACGAGGTCTTGAGGCACGTGTTTGCTGGACGGCTGCGGCCTGTGGTGGATCGGGTGTTTCCCCTGGCGGAGGTACGTGCGGCACATGAATACCTGGCAGCGAGCCAGATGTTCGGCAAGGTTGTGCTGAGCCCCTAGCAGTTTGCTGAGAGGGTCAAATCATCGCCTCGGGGGCTAAAGCCCACAGGAAAAAAGAAGGCTATATCGCAGCGTTAAAACGCTGCGCCGCCCAAAATCCAAGTCTTTCCGTAGTTTGATTGGGTAAGTCCTGTATTTGGCACTGTGCTCGACTTGGCAAATTCGGATGCACTTGTCCCCTCCGTACAAACTCAGGCAAAATAGAACGCCCAATCAATTCGGCCTAAAGAGGATTGCCATGAATTTCGCCCGCCAGGCAATAATTTTGCTCTCGCTCCTGCTGCCCTTGCTACTAGCCCTAACCATACCGTCCGCCGGCCAGACCTCGTCCTCCTCACCGCTTCTCTATCCCCAACCGAAGCGGGGCGATCAGGTCGACGACTACCATGGCGTCAAGGTTGCCGATCCCTACCGTTTGCTCGAGGACACGGACTCGGCAGAAACGCACAGTTGGGTCGAGGCGGAGAACAAACTCACCTTTGGCTACCTAGACCAGATCCCATACCGGCAGGCCATTCGTGATCGCTTGACCAAGCTGTGGAATTTCGAGCGCTTCACCGTTCCTGAGCAGCAGGGCGGACGTTATTTCTTCCAGCACAACAGCGGCCTGCAAAATCAGAACGTGCTTCTTGTAGCGGACTCCCTCAACGCCGAGCCGCGCGTTTTGCTCGACCCGAACACGCTCTCCACCGATGGCACGGTTGCGCTGGCTGGTACCGCGGTATCGGACGATGGCAAGCTCATGGCCTACGCACTCGCGGCTTCTGGTTCTGATTGGAACGAGTGGCATGTCCGCGACGTCGACACAGGGAAAGATCTCCCCGATCTGCTCAAGTGGGTGAAGTTCTCCGGCGCCTCCTGGAGTAAAGACGGCAAAGGTTTTTACTATAGCCGCTACGACGAGCCGACGGGCGCCACAATGCGCGACACAAACTATTTCCAAAAGCTCTACTATCACCGACTGGGAACGGCGCAATCCGAAGACAAACTCATCTACGAGCGGCCGGATAACAAAGAGATGGGGTTTGCCGGCAACGTCAGCGATGACGGCCACTATCTGATCATCCACGTCTGGCAAGGTACTTCTCCCAAGAACCGTCTCTATTACAAAGATCTCACCCAACCCGATTCGCAGGTCGTTAAGTTGCTCGACGACTTCGACGCGCAATACCAGTTCATCGACAATGACGGTCCCGTCTTCTGGTTTCAGTCCGATCTCGATGCTCCCCGCGGACGTGTGCTTGCCATTGATACTCGCCATCCCGAGCGCGCCAACTGGAAGACTCTCGTTCCCCAGGGTGCTGACAAACTGGAGTTCGCGAATGTCGTGAACAATTCATTTTTCCTGGGATATCTGAAGGACGCTCGAACTGAAGTCCGCGTCTACGACCTGAGCGGCAACTTCCTGCGCAATGTCGACTTGCCTGGCATCGGCACGGCCGCAGGGTTCGGCGGCAAACGCAAGTACAAGGAAACTTTCTACGCATTCACCAGTTTCATCTCTCCCACCACCGTCTATCGCTATGATCCGCAAGCCGCCAAGAGCGCCGTCTTCCGCCAACCCAAAGTCGATTTCGACGCCAGCCGCTACGAAACCAAACAAGTCTTCTACAACAGCAAGGACGGCACCCGCGTTCCCATGTTCCTGACCTACAAGAAGGGACTGAAGCTCGACGGACAGAACCCCGTCCTGCTCTACGCTTACGGCGGATTCGATATCTCCCTAACCCCTAATTTTTCGGTTCCCAATGTTGTCTGGCTCGAAATGGGAGGCGTGTACGCTCAGCCCAACCTGCGAGGTGGCGGGGAATACGGCGAGGAGTGGCATGAGGCGGGCATGAAACTGAAAAAGCAGAATGTATTTGACGACTTCATCGCCGCCGCTGAATGGCTCATCACGAACAAGTACACTTCAACGCCCAAGCTGGCGATACGCGGCGGCAGCAATGGCGGTTTGCTGATCGGCGCCAGCATAACGCAGCGTCCCGACCTTTTCGGCGCCGCATTGCCGGAAGTTGGTGTCATGGATATGCTGCGCTTCCACAAGTTCACCATCGGCTGGGCCTGGACCTCGGACTACGGCTCCTCGGACGACCCCGCGGAATTCAAGGCCCTGTACGCCTACTCACCGCTGCATAACCTGAAACCGGGAACGAAGTATCCGCCCACGCTCATCGCAACCTCCGACCATGATGACCGCGTGGTCCCCGGCCACAGCTTCAAATTCGCTGCGACCATGCAAGCCGATCAGGCGGGATCAGCACCCGTCCTCATTCGCATCGAGACCAAGGCTGGCCACGGGGCGGGCAAGTCCATCACGAAGTTAATCGATGAGACCGCAGACACCTGGTCGTTCCTGGCCCACAACCTGGATATGAATGTGGCTCTGCACTAAGGCGAATTTCTCTTCTTCTGCCCAGGCGGGGGCGCCTGGGCCTACATGAGCGTGATGGGTGACAGAGTTTGTGCGGACCGATAGAATAGAAGCATCATGAGCAGCTCCGAACTTCTCAGCTTCGGCAACTACGTCGTCACGGAAGATGGCAAGAAGAAGGTCAAGGAATTGACTTTTGGCAACGCCGAGCCAGACGGCATTTTGTTGACCTCGGTGGACGCCGTAGTTAACTGGATGCGCAAGAGCTCTGTATGGCCGATGACGTTTGGTCTGGCCTGTTGCGCCATTGAAATGATGGCCATGGGT
>Ga0210384_10004380_pt1 | contig 15808 bp, 14 predicted proteins | sample IncBWH2MmetaG_FD_160574 | JGI IMG/M metagenome (GOLD analysis project Ga0210384, IMG submission 160574) | Forest soil microbial communities from Barre Woods Harvard Forest LTER site, Petersham, Massachusetts, United States - Inc-BW-H-2-M | ecosystem: Environmental > Terrestrial > Soil >...
TCCTGCCATATCATATGCAAACAGGGTGCGATTCGCTACCGGACTGAACGCGCTCAAAAGAGGATTTGGACGAGACAGGAAGCCAGTGTAGAAACCAGGTAGGAAAAAAAGTACATCAAAGACAGGTAGCCCATCATGCCAATTACGCCGAAACAATTGGAAGCATTGATCCAGGAAATCGAATCGGAAGATCCGATCGATTTCGCCGATCTGCCGTTTGAAGAGGAAACGTTGCGAGCGCTGATTGCCAGCCGGGTATGTGACATGATGCTAACGCTGGACGGCTTAAGCGACGAAGACCGCCAGATATCCTTACTGGCAACCGCCGCCAAACTGGTGCTGGAAAATTTAGTGCTGCACCTTCAATTGCTGCGCACAGGAGTCCTGCCTATGAGCGACAGCAGCGCAGAACTGCTGCGGCGGCTGCGCGACAAGAAGTGAGCCGCTAGCGCACGCCTGGCTTATGAAGGAGAAGGTCGGCGCGTTCCGCACGGCGCACGGTCAGGTAGGGCAAGCCTTGAACGCCAGGCGGAAGCGAGATTGCTTCACAGCACTACGTCAAAAAATTCTACAACAGCCTTTAAGCCGACCTTAATTCTCGTGTATTCAAGTAGAGAGCGAACGCCTCCTCTACCACTTTCGTCAACTCGTCGGTGCGCAAGGGTTTTTCGATGAATTTATATACAGCCCCCATGTTGATCGCCTCGCGCGTGGCGTCGTAGTCCTCATAGGCGCTGAGCATGATACGCACGATCTTCGGATGCATGCGCCTTACCCGGCTCAGGAAGTCCACACCATTCATTTCCGGCATGCGCTGATCGCACAGAACAATGGCAACCTCATTGCAGGCCAGTAATTCGAAAGCCTCAAGCGGATGCACCGTCATGTGCACTACGTAGCCTTCCGCCGCCAGTATCAATTCCAGGAAGGAAAGCATATGGGGATCATCGTCCAATACCAGCAAGGCGGGCGAGTCCGGGGGGTGCGCTGTCAGCCTGGCAGGAAGGCGCCGGCCATCCTGGAGCAATTCCGTCAAGGCCTCCGCCGGTAAGGGCTTGCTGAAATAATATCCCTGAATCAGATCGCAATTACGTGCCGACAGCAGCGCCAATTGGCCTTCGGTTTCCACTCCTTCGGCCACGACTTCCAGGTGCAGGCTATGCGACATGGTGATGATCGCATCGGAAATCGCCAGGCTGCCCGGATCAGTGGTGATATCGCGCACAAAGGAAATATCCAGCTTCAGCCGATCGATAGGAAATCGCTTCAAGTAGCTCATATTGGAATAGCCGGTGCCGAAATCGTCGATTGAAAGTTCCACGCCAATTTCCTTCATGCGCTCCATCAACGGCACACTCTTTTCCGGATCCGCCATCGAGATGCTTTCGGTCAATTCCAACTCCAGGAATTTAGCGGGCAAGCCGCTGCTATTGAGTGCGCGGCGCACGACGGCCTCCAGGTCTTGCTGCGCGCATTGCTTGGCCGATACGTTGACAGCTACCGGAATGGCCGGCAGCCCCGCATCTTGCCACGCCTTGTTTTGTGCGCAGGCACGCATCAACACCCATTCACCGATCGGGATGATCAGACCGCTTTCTTCCGCAAACCCGATAAAATGGCTGGGCCCAATCAAGCCTTGCTGTGGATGCCGCCAACGCAACAAGGCTTCGACGCCCACCACTTTGCCGCTGTGCAAGCTGACTTGCGGTTGGTAATGCAGCTCGAATTCGTCGCGCTCAAGCGCCTGCCTCAGGCTGGCGCCTAACTCCAATTGCCGCTTGACCCGCTCATGCAACTCGGCCGTAAAGAATTGAAAACCGTTACGCCCCAATTCCTTGGCGCGATACATCGCGGTATCGGCGTTTTTTAACAGGGTATCGGCGTCTTGCCCGTCTTGCGGATAGTTGGCAACCCCAATGCTGCAGCTTACCCTGATCTCGCGCTCCGCCAGGATCATGGGGAGGGCGATATTTGTCAACAGCTTGCGCATCAGCTCCGTGATATTCGATTCCAGGGAGCCCTCGCTATGTTGTGCATTGTTTAGCAGCAAGAGGACGAATTCGTCTCCCCCGAGGCGTGCCACCGTATCGCTCGCGCGTACGCAGCTTTGCAGGCGGGCGGCGATCGTCTTTAGTAATTCATCGCCAATGTCATGCCCCAGGTTGTCGTTGACCAGTTTGAAATCGTCAAGATCAATGAAAACCACTATGACGTTGTCGCCGCGCCGCTGGGAATTGGCGATTGCCTGATTCAGGCGGTCCTGTAGCAGGCCTCGATTGGCAAGCCCGGTCAACGAATCGAAATGGGCTTGCCGCATCACTTGCTCGGCGTCGTTCCTCGCATCCGTGATATCGTTAAAGATCGCGACACAATGCTCGGCCGGGCCGTAATCGTTGAGCACCGGTGCGATATACACCTCATTCCAAAACGGCGTTCCGTCCTTGCGATAACTGCGCAGTACCGCATGTGCTTCGCGCCGCTCGCGTAGTGCCAGGCGGATCTCCTGCAAGGCTGGCTGGTCGTGATCGTTTCCGACCAGGAAATTGGCGCCTTGCCCAAGGGTCTCGTCCCCGCTATAGCCTGTTATGCGTGAAAACGCCGGGTTCACATACTCGATAGGATAATCCGGTTGCGTCAGATCAGCGATCATGATCGCGTTGAAGCTTGATTCGATGGCCCGTTCACGCAGGTGTAGCGCTTGTTCGGTCAGCTTGCGCGCCCGAATTTCCTCCTGCAAATCCTGATTTGCACACATCAATTCACCGGCACGCTTCTCCAAGGAGGCTTGGGATATGAATAGGGACTGGCTCATGGTGTTGAAGCTCGCCGCCAATTCGCCGATCTCGTCGTGCGAACTGAGCTTGACCGAAACGTCGCGTTTGCCTCTAGACAATTGCAAAGCAGCGTCACTGAGTTGCCGCAGCGGCAGAGAAATCGCACGCGAAACATAGATACCGCAGCTTAGGGCCAGGATCAATCCCACAAAGATTGTGATGGCTACAGCCTCCAGCGAATGCAAGGCTAGCGTCGACAGCTCATTGTACAGCGGGGTATATTCATACACGAGCGCAGCGACGATCTGATGCTTGGCGTTCACGATTGGCACCACAACTTGCCGCATCTCCGGCGAGCCCATCGTGGTCATTTCCGTCAAGGTTCGCGCCTTGCCGTCTTGCAAGGTGTGTGCAACGATTCCGCGGCGTTCAGGTTCGATAGGTTTGCCGATGTCGCCGACGTCGACGTCGGCAAGCGTGATCAAGTTTAAATCGAAAATTTCCACATCGCGTTTCTCTCTCGCAGCGATGAAGCTGACGATGTCCTGGAAGGAGAAACGCCTATCCCTTCCCTCGCCCTCAGACATCCCATATGCAGCCATCGTCGCCATGGTCGCGGCCATATTTTTTGCCTGCGTTTCGACCGATAATTCCGCCACATCGCGCAGGCGCTTGAGTGTCAGCGTGCCAATAGCACCAACGATAAGGAAAACAGCAACAACGACGGATGTCAATTTGGTCGATATGCGCATCATTCCCCCCGAGTGATCTCGTTAGACTGAATATGTTCGCCTTGAAATTGCAAAAAAGATAACATTACCAATGCACCAGAATAACATTTATTGGGGTGAAATGTTAGACCGCGATCATGTTATCCATTAAATTAAGCGGCCAGACCTCCTGGAGTTATTGACGGACTTGTTCGGGTTGGACTTCCATTGCCAGACGTTTCACCACGACACCAGATTGCGAGTGCACCACCCGGATGAAGCCCGACTATGGCAGCAGTAATCCAGAAACGTGCACCTTTCTGGCATAGCCGAAGGGGAGGAAAAAAATATTGCCTATATGGTGATTTATGCAAAGAGCCGCATCAGCGCAGCATAGAGAATAGGGCGAGCGAGAAGCACGTTACCGTACCGTACTTGTACGCCAGCTCGTGCGTGAACGTCGGTGACAATTCCCAGTCGAGGTTCAATAGTAGGACTTACGCAAATGTGAGGTGCCGCAAGCCCCACAGCGTCGTCCTCGCGAAAGCGGTGAAGCGGGAGGTATGCTGCTCGCCCGCGTAACGGCGTTCCCTACGGGGACACAGGGGAATGACGTAGTGAATCTGAACTCCCTGCCGGAGATAGTTCTGAGTAAGTCCTCAATAGATATTCGGTGCGGGACTATCGTGACTCATTCTGATAACGAACTCCCTATTCGGACAGCCAATACTCGTATGCGACCAGCGGACTGTTCGTAAGTGCATTTGCAAACAGATTGATGTACCTGCCCACACCTGGTTTGACTGCAACTGTCTTTCCTACACCAGCTCTGCCCTCGGCTTGAAGGTGGCTTTGACGGCACCTGCAAAGCCGGCCAGTTTTTCCCGCGATTCTGACGACATCGAAAAGTAAAATCTCAACCCAAAGCCAAGCCCTACGGCTGCCAATGGAAGGGAATTTAGAATGATGGACATGGTGATCTCCTATTTGCGTGAATTTACATAACTTGCACAAATAGTAAAAAACGTGACGATACTTGTCTAATTTCAATTTCCCATAGCTGTTATGGGTTTTATGAATATGTTTGCTGGCGCTGACGAGATGATGACCCTGCTGCCGGCACCGATCAATTTTCCTGCAGCGGCGGCCTTGATCCGTTTTACATCCGACTCCTTGCATTCTCTCGGGCAAACATTTCTCGAAATCTTCGCTTCAAGTCCTTCCAAAGCAAGGTCAATTTTACGAGTCCTGTGGAAAGCGAATTCTCATGGAAAGTTGAATTCCGGGCGGGAATCGCACGACATCGCCAAGGGTCCTGGGGCAGCGACGACTTGGCATGATGATACGGTAAATGAAATTGACCAAAAAATTTGCCGCGGCTTACTTAATGCGGCTGCAGAAGAAAAAAAAGAAAACTTGTAGGCAGAATGAAGGCTAAGCAGACCTAATATGCATCTGCGCTGATACGCACTCAAGGAAGATCGCCGTCAATACATGATATCCGGCAGATCACAATCCCAAAATAATAGAGACAAAATCAACGTAAATATCTTCGGTTTCATGGACTCTACTGTGATTTCAACCGCGACCGAAAATGCCAGCTGCGCTGGCGAGCATTGCCCTGATTGGTCAAACTCAGCTCATGGCTGCCGACTCATCAACATGACGGTATCAGCAAGATGATGCATTCCCGGCAAAGTTGATTGAGCGACGTCTATTGCTGAAGGCGCCGTCAGATCGGTCCTCAGCGCAACAATCAAAATCAAAGGAGATGAAATGAAAGCCATACCAATTGAGCAATTCATGCCGGCCAAGGAAGAGGTATCAGGCAAATTCTGGCCGCATGGCTGGTGGAAACTGATGGACATGCGGATAGGCATTGTGCCGTTGCCGGTATATTTTCTTTTGCTAGCATTGATAGCAGGGTTTGTCGCCACAGGCAAAGTGCCATCCGATATCTCGGTATCGATCGCGCTGTTGACTGTAGGCGGTTTTTCTTGCGCAGAATTGGGCAAGCGGCTTCCCATCATTCGCAATATAGGTGCTGCAGCAATTTTCGCGACTTTCATTCCCTCTTACCTGGCATTCAATCACTTGTTGCCTGCCATTGCTTTAAAGAACGTCGTCGATTTTACCAAATCGACTAATTTTCTTTATCTATTTATCGCTTCCATCATAGTCGGCAGCATCTTGAGCATGGATAGAACGGTTCTCATCAAAGGCTTCATCAAGATTTTTGTGCCGCTTGGCATCGGTTCTGTTGTTGCAGGTATTGTTGGCACAACCGTCGGCACTGTACTTGGCTTGGGCGCCTACCATACGTTCTTTTACATCGTCGTCCCGATCATGGCAGGCGGTGTCGGTGAAGGTGCCATTCCATTATCAATCGGCTATTCCGGGATCCTGCACCAGGCACAGGGCGACATCTTTGCGCAAGTTCTCCCTCCGGTAATGCTGGGTAGCCTGACCGCGATCATACTCGCTGGCACGCTGAATTTTGTGGGTAAGAAATATCCGCATCTCACTGGCGAAGGCCGGCTGCAGTCAGGCGAAAATGATGAGCTGCATCTGGTGGAAGAAGAAATTCCTAGTCTTACGGATATCAATCAAATTGCGGCTGCGGGTATTACTGCGATCGCGCTGTATATGTTCGGACTGATGTGCTACAAATTATTCGATTTTCCGGCACCGGTTGCCATGCTGTTTATTGCCGTGGTTTTCAAGCTGTCACGCGCGGTGTCGCCACAGTTGCAGCAAGGTTCTCTCGTTGTCTACAAGTTTTTTTCTACGGCGGTGACTTATCCGTTGCTGTTTGCCATAGGCGTATCGATGACACCTTGGGACAAGCTGGTGTCGGCCTTCAACGTGCTCAATCTCATTACCATCATATCGACTGTTGTCACCTTGATGGCGACAGGCTTCGTGGTCGGTCGGTGGCTAAACATGTATCCAATTGAGACAGCGATAGTAAATGCTTGCCACAGCGGACAGGGCGGCACCGGCGACGTGGCGATATTGACGGCAGCGAATCGCATGCAAATGATGCCGTTCGCGCAGATTGCAACACGCATTGGCGGCGCGATTACCGTCACACTCACGCTGATTGTCATGTCCCAGCTGACATAAGCTCCGGTAAAATTTTTCAGGCAATTAATTTTGCCTTGGAAGGAGCCGATTAACCTCCATGCGCCGGCTGTTGAAATGAGCAATCTCTCCTGTAGCTGCGGGTCGGCGGACGATAGAGTTAGTCAATACCGTGTTTAGCAAAGTTCGGATTTGTGGAGCAGCCGGTTAAGACGGTACGGAGCCGTGATCGGCCACTTTGGCCGCCTTATCTGATTAAAGAGTTATGAAAGAAAATTCCATGAAAAACAAAGTAGCTCAACAAATTCCCGCAACGCTAATTCCCGGTGACGGCATCGGTCCAGAAGTGGTCGAGGCCACTGTCCAGGTGCTGGATGCCCTGGGATCTCCCTTCGCTTGGGATGTACAACAGGCAGGAATGGCCGGCGTCACCCATTGTGGCGATCCGCTGCCGGCAGCAACACTGGCGAGCATCCGCAAGAACAAATTAGCTCTCAAGGGACCATTGACTACGCCTGTCGGCGAGGGCTTCCGGTCTTCCAATGTTCGGCTGCGCGAAGAGTTTCAACTGTATGCCAACGTGAGGCCCGCCCTGACCATGATTCCCGGCCGTTACGAGAACATTGACCTGGTGCTGGTAAGGGAAAACCTGGGCGGATTTTATGTAGCCCACGAATACTATGTTCCGATCGGCGACGATCCGCGAGCAGTCGCTCTTGCTACGGGGGTCAATACCCGCGAGGGCTGTAAACGCATAGCACGCTTTGCCTTTGAATATGCGGTAAAGAACGGTCGCAAGAAAATCACCGTTGTGCACAAGGCCAACATCCTGAAAGCCCTGACCGGCATTTTTCTGGAAGCAGCTAGAGAGGTGGCGCGGGAATACGAAGGCCAAGTGCAGATGAATGACATGATCGTGGACGCCTGCGCCATGCAGTTGGTGCTCAATCCCTGGCAGTTCGACATGCTCTTATGTACCAATTTGTTTGGGGATATCCTTTCGGATCAGTTGGCAGGTCTGGTCGGTGGGCTTGGCATGGCACCCGGCTCGAATATCGGCAATGACACCGCGATATTCGAAGCCGTGCACGGATCTGCGCCGGACATTGCCGGCAAGGGCGTCGCCAATCCTATTTCTTTGATGCTCGCTGCAGGTCTGATGCTGGAGCACGTCGGCCGAATTGACCTCGCGCAGCGACTGCGAACCGCGATTACCGAAACGCTTAACCTGGACCAGATTCGTACCGGAGATCTGAAGGGCACGGCATCCACGCGCCAGTTTGCAGGTGCCATTGCGCGCCGGCTTGAGCTGATCTAGCTCCTATCCGTCGGGCTATGCGACAGCGGAGTGTGCTGCTTTCGGGTTGAATAGCTCACTTACTGTGGCATTTTACGACGGCCGTAAAGTGCCACGGAAGATGAGGCTGATTGCCACGAAAGTTGGGATTTCCCCAGTTCTCGCCACAGAAAATGAGATTTTATAAAGGAGTCTTTTTTTTGAGTTTCGCTGCATGAAACCTGTCTATTTGCCTGATTTTCATTGAATTCCGCGCCGCCGCATACATAATTAATCGGAAATCCATTCAATATCCCCCAAATAGGTATAATCGTCGCGTTCGGTTATGGAGAGGGCTGATGGATTATTTCACTGCTGTGAAGACGTTCGCGCGAGTAGTTGAAACCGGAAGCTTTGCCAGAGCAGCAGATTCGCTTGAAGTCCCGAGAAACACCGTGACCAAGCTTGTGCAAAGCCTGGAGGCCCACCTCCGTGTCAAGCTGTTAAATCGTACGACGCGCCGTGTGTCGACGACAAATGACGGAGCGGCCTACTATGAGCGGATGTCTCGCATTCTGGAGGAATGGCAAGAGGTAGAGTCAGAACTCACAAGCGCGCAGTCCAAGCCCCGCGGCAGGCTGAGAGTGGATATGGGGGCGACTTTGGCTTCGCTGCTTGTTATTCCCGCACTTCCCGCGTTTCAGGCACGCTATCCCGACCTGCAACTGGATATAGGCGTCAGCGACCGGCCGGTCGATTTGGTCAGCGATCGCGTTGACTGTGTAGTTCGTGCCGGGCGCGTAAGCGATCCCTCCCTGATCGCCCGTCACATCGGCGATCTACCCTTTGTAACCTGCGCTTCGCCGGATTACCTGAGGGACCGGAAACTTCCAGAGCATCCGGCTGACCTGGAACACAAGCACACCCTGATCCGCTATTTTTACGCAGGCTCCAGCCGGCAGTCGCCTATCGTCTTAAATTCCGGAGATGAGCAGGTCACGCTGCGCGGCCGTTATTTCGTGTCCGTCAATGACACTAACGCTCTACTTGCCGCCGGCTTGGCCGGGCTAGGGGTGCTACACGTCCCTGCATTCGTAGCCAAACCGCATATCGAGGCTGGAAATCTTGTCTCTTTGCTGGACAACTGGGCTGCCGATCCCGTTCCCATTTCTATCGTGTATTCAGCTAACCGGCATCTCAGCGCGCGCGTGCGCGTTTTCGTGGACTGGATGGTCGAACTCTTTAAGTCTCATCCTGACGCGATCACAAAATAAAGCGCTTCCGGCCGCCTTTAGCGGCTTAATGTTGCTTTAGTTTGCTGACAAACCAGCGGCCTGCCGGTCCTGGCGGCGCATCCTTGCGATGTATCGCATGCATCGAGAACGCCGCCCCCACAGTAGGACTCGCCTCGATCTGGATCTCCACCAGGTCCCCGCGTTGTATATCCTCTTCTACCATATGCCGCGGCATGTGCCCCCACCCGAGTCCAGCGCGCAGAAAGGCATGCTTTGCGCCGAGGTCGGCCAGGCGCCAGATCTGCGATGACACCACGCCGAAGTTGCGACCTTCAGTCAAGGTAGAACGGTCGGTCAGGACCAGCTGCACGTGTTCTGCAGTAATTGCGCGGAGGATTGCGCCATGCACTGCAGCCAAAGGATGCTGGGGCGCGACAACCGTCACAGCGGGAACGCTCAACAGGTATTCGGATCCGCAATCATCGGGTACTTCAGGCAATGAGCCGATGACGCCTATGCGGCAGCGGCCATCCAGCACCGGTTGAATCACGGCGCCCAGCGCTTCGACATACAGGCGTAGCGGTGTCGTGGGGAAAGCCGCGTGGAAAGCGCGCACCGCTTCAGTCAAACGGGCAATAGGGAACATCACGTCGATGGCTACCGCCAGCTCCGGCTCCAATCCTTCCGCCAAGGTGCGTGCCTTCGCCTTGAAGGCGTCCATGCTGCCGGCCGCCGCTCTGGCATCCGCGAGTAAGGCGCGTCCGGCCTCAGTCAGTTGAGGATACCGGCCCGTCCTTTCAAACAAGGCGAAGCCGACTTGCTGCTCCAGGTTGGCCAATGTATGGCTCACCACCGATTGTGCGCGCCGCAACTTGCGACCCGCCGCCGAGAAGCTTCCTTCATCCGCCGCAGCAATAAAGGTGCGCAACTGGTCCATGGACATTGCATCCAACATATATCTCTCCTATAGATACATACTATCTAAATATATAGGCTTTTACGATAACTGCATAGCCCCTATTATTCGCTCATCGGCTCCGCTGCATGCACGGGCCTGGAATCGAAAACGATTAATTTCCATGAAGGTGTAGTCCTTCATACAACAGGAGAACCTGATGAACGCAATTTCCCACAACGTCGCCGCCCTCGCTTCGACAGCGGCCCAGCGCAAGATTTTGTATCGCACCAAGGGCAAGGCCCATGGCGGCATTACCCGCCTGGTCAGTCCCTCCGATATAGGAGAACTGATCAAACCCTTCGTTTTCCTGGATCTATTCAAACTCAGCTCAAGCGGCCCCAGCATGAATATGCATCCGCATTCCGGGATTGCGACAGTGACCGTGGTTTTGTCTGGAAATATTGATTACCGCGAGACCACGGGCAGGCAAGGCACGCTGCCGGTCGGCGGTGTGGAGTGGATGAGCGCCGGCGGCGGTGTATGGCACGGAGGCAATGCCGGTGACGCCGGCCATGTAGAGGGCTTCCAACTATGGCTGGCCCTGCCGGAGGCAGATGAAAACAGTCCGGCACAGAGTCAGTACCTGGCGCCTGAAGAAATACAGTCTGAAGGCCCCGCGCGCATCGTTCTCGGCAGCTATGACAAAGCCAAAAGCAAAATCCGGACAAGCGCGTCAATCAATTACTTGCATGTACGCCTGCGCGACGGCGAACGCTGGCGTTATCAACCGCCGGTAGGCCATACCGTAGCCTGGGTATCCAACAGCAGCGGTAAATTGCGCGTCGCAGGTGCGGTACTGGAAAAAGACGTGGCCATTTTTGAAGAGTCCAACGCTGCGGTGGAATTTGTGGCAGAGGGCGACACGGAGTTTGTCATAGGCTCTGCCGTCAAGCACCCGCATGAACTGGTGATGGGCTACTACTCGGTACACACCAGCCGGCAGGCGCTGGAACGGGGCGAAGCGGAAATTCAACGCATCGGTGCGAAGCTGAAAGCGGCCGGGCAATTGTAATTTTTACGGCTGCATCGTCGGCCCGGCAGTGCAGCCGTTGAACAAAAACAGGGCATATTTTCAATTTCACTTATTTCAAACTTAGGAGCTATCATGACAAACACATTTAAAACACCATCCTCCATCCCAGTCATCGGCCGTCTGTTGATGTCGGCAATCTTCGTCTTGAGCGGCATGGGCAAACTGGCGGCACCGGCAATGACTATCGGCTATATCGCGGCTATGGGTCTGCCATTTGCAACATTGGGATTCATCCTGGCGGTAGTCACCGAACTTGGCGGCGGCGTGTTGCTGGCGCTGGGCTATAAAACCCGCTTGACTGCGCTGGTACTGGCGATCTTTTCTGTTGTCACCGGGGTTATCTTCCACCATGCGCTCGGCGATCAGAATCAAATGATCCATTTCCTGAAAAATCTGGCGATGGCAGGCGGTTTATTGCAAGTGGTGGCATTTGGCGCAGGCGCCTTCAGCCTCGATACACGCAGCCCAAAACCCGGTACAACGCGCAGCGTAATCCTCTGAAATGATGAAGATGCCCCGGCACCTCAGCGGCCGGGGCAAATCGTTTGCAGTGCCGTTCAAGTTCTTTGACTCGCGTCCCTGTCAGCCAAATAGTTTATTGGCTGTTTTTGCAATCAGCTCGCCTTGATGGCGCGCACCTTGTAATTCAATTTCGCTAGGCTGTCGTTGGCCCTGGCCACCGGCAATCGTGGTCGCGCCATAGGGGCTACCGCCGACAATTTCATCCAGAGTCATTTGCCCCTGATGGCTGTATGGCAGACCGACGATAGTCATCCCAAAGTGCATCAGGTTGGCAATGATGGAGAACAAGGTTACTTCCTGGCCGCCATGCTGCGTCGCCGTTGACGTAAATGCCCCGCCTACTTTGCCATGCAATGCGCCGCGCATCCATAGTCCGCCGGCTTGATCCAGGAAGGCGGCCATCTGTGAAGGCATACGCCCGAATCGGGTTGGAGCACCGACAATGATCGCATCGTAATTAGGAAGTTCGTCGATCGTCGCGATGGGAGCACCTTGAGCCAGCTTGAAATGCGCTCCCTCCGCAATCTCTTTCGGCACTGTTTCAGGAACGCGTTTTACCTCGACACTCGCGCCTGCGGCACGAGCACCTTCAGCTATCGCGCTTGCCATCGTTTCAATATGACCGTAAGACGAGTAATACAAGACCAGAACTTTAGACATGAAGATCTCCTTGTTGAATTCGCTTGGAAAGCTTGCGTGCGCCACAATTTTTAGAACTCATTTCATAAATACCAGTGAGATGCGTTAGCCCCCTACGCCGGGCGCCCAGAAAAGGCGCTGGCAAGGCGTGCGAGGCAGTGAATAGCGAGCTATTCACAACGAGTACAACGCAACCTCGGCGGCCCCGTCCCCCGCCCTTTCTGGGGCTAACCCTCCGGGAACGATCTATTTGGGCGCATTGCATCGTTGCGCCGCTAGCAAAGGGACCACCCTTTGCGTCGCGACGCGCCTTGCACTGCATCCCAAATAGATCCGTTCGCACTCGCTGCTATTTATGAAATGAGTTCTACTCAGAACGCAAACAAAGCTTAAAGCTGGCCGGCGCTCTTGTATAGATGGCATCTACGAGCGAGACTCGTCCAAATTTGCGATCAATCAAGCAATTTTCCAGTTGGCTTAGGGCCTTACATCGGTCGAAGCTAACTTGCCGGTCGCAAACGCGACAAACGCCGATACGGCAGCGGGCACCTGCTGGCGGCTTGGCAGCACTGCATACAAGCCGCCGCTTAAACCGCCGTCGTCGCGGCAATATTCTGGAAGGACTGGCACCAGACGACCCGAGCGTGTATGCGGCAACGTCAATATCGAAGGCAGCAAGGTGATGCCAAGTCCAGCTATTGCCGCTTCCAGCGCAGCGCCGGCCGTATTTGCCTTGAACCTGCCGGTCACAGTCACTTCTGAGATTCCGTCTGGGCCGGACAACCGCCACACGGAAGCCCCAGTGCGCTTCATCAAGGGAAGGCAATCATGGCGGGCAAGATCCTGCGGCGAAGCCGGAGTACCCTGGGCCGCTAAATAGGATGGACTGGCGACGAGTCCGGAATGAGGCGGAAAGAGCGGCAGCTTGGAAAGGCTGCTGGACTTTGCGACGTCACGAAAAGCCACATCGATACTTTCCTCCACCATATCCACATTGGCGTCGCTCAATACAAATTCAAGTTTCACCAGAGCAAAGTCGTGCAGAAATTCCTTTATCCATGCCATCGAAAAAAAATCAAAGAAGTTTGCCGGTGCCGTAATCCTGATGACTCCTTGCGGCACACCTTTCCCATCGATGATTGCCCGTCCCGCCTGACTCACTGCAGCAATGGGGTCCGCACAGCGCTCGTAGAGCGTCTTCCCGGCAGAGGTCAACGAGAGTTTGCGAGTGGAACGCTGCAAAAGCCGCGCGCCGAGTTCAGCTTCCAATTGCTGCACTCGCCGGCTGATCGAGTTGGACGGCATACCCAGCCGGCGAGCCGCCTCCGCAAAACTGCCGGCCCGGACTACCTCCACAAACATAGAGACTTCATTCAGGTCGAGCATCGATTGCCCTCGTATTTGGATGAAATAAAGCCAATTATGCCAGCTAATAATCCAATGGAGTTTTCTTTAATATCCATTGGACATTTGATATCGCACCAAAATAAATTATCACCAAATTGGGAATACTGATGCATTTATAAGATCATTTATCACCGTTTATAGCGACTATATACTGAGCTCATCAAAGCTTGAAAGCGAAGCAAACTGCCTCGCCGGCCTGATGCGAAACCAGAATAAAACCTGATTTCGTCCCACATTCAAGGAGAAAGTCATGACTCAACATCGCGTTCGCATCTACGAACAAGGCGCCCCCAATGCGCTGCGTTACGAATCCCTTCCCTCCGCTATCGGCGCTCCTGGTTTTGGACAAGTCCGCCTGCGGCATGATGCTGTCGGCCTCAATTTTGTCGACACCATGTTTCGCAACGGCACCTTCGGCGTCTCTCTGCCGTTTGATATGGGTGTTGAAGGCGCCGGTGTCATCGAAGCTATCGGCCCAGGTGTCGAAAACCTGCAAGTTGGTGATCGCGTTGCCTACTTCTTCTCATTCGGCGCCTATTCCGACGTCAGACTGATCGCCGCCGATGTCCTGATCAAACTTCCCAAAGACATTTCCACCCGCACAGCGGCTGCACTGGTGACGAAGGGCCTCACCGCCTGGATGCTGCTGAAGAAAGTTCATATCGTGCAACCAGGCGAATACGTGCTGGTTCAAGGTGCTGCCGGCGGTGTGGGTTCATTGGTTGCGAGCTGGGCGAAATCGCTTGGCGCCACCGTCATCGCCAGCGTCGGCTCGCCCTCCAAGGTCGCCAGTGTGGAGAAACAAGGGATAGAGCATGTACTACTCAATGACGACCCTGAGTTCGCACAGAAAGTAGCCGCCATCACGAATGGCCGTGGCGTTGACGTCGCGTATGAATTCGTCGGCAAATCCACTTTTAGGCAGTCGGTTTCAGCGTTGCGCGACGGCGGCACCATGGCACACGTGGGCAGCGCCTCGGGTGCGCCGGCACCGATCGATATGCTTCCGATGCCCGCACGTTCCATCCGCTATGTGCAGCCCAGCACTTCGCAATACGTCAACGATAGAAACAGCCTGGACGCCGCAAGCTGCGAATTGTTCGAGGCGCACCGCAATAAGGTATTTGGCGAAGTTTCTGCCACTGCTTATGCATTGGCCGACGTAGTGCAGGCGCACGAGGACATTGCCGCACGCCGCATCACCGGCTCCGCCATCTTGATCCCTTGACCGGAATCAGATTTTGTCACCGATTCAAACCTTACTCACATTTATCCATTACAAGGAATCAACATGGAAAACCAAACCATATCATCAAATAGCAACAATCTACGTGTCGGCATCATCGGCGCCGGCGCCATCGGACAAGCGTTCGCAAAGCAACTGATCAACGCCGGCATCTCCGTCACGCTCAGCAATAGCCGCGGACCAGAGTCGCTCGCCGGCATTGTCGAACAATTGGGAGCAAAAGCGCGCGCCGGTACTGTGCGCGAAGCTGCCGAAGCCGACATCGTCTTCCTCAGTGTCAATTGGGCTCACCTGCCAGCCGCCTTGGCTGGCCTTCCATCCTGGAACAACCGCATCGTGATCGATGCCACCAATCCTGTTCTGCTTCCCGGTTATCGCCTGGCCGAATTGGGTGGACGCAATTCCAGTCAGGTCGTCAGCGATTTGCTGCCGGGCGCTCGCCTGGTAAAGGCGTTCAACACCTTACTGGCCGCGGTACTGGCGAGCGATCCCGCGCAGGCAGGCGGCAAGCGCGTGGTCTTTATGTCTGGGGACGATGCCGCTGCGAAGGATACGGTTGGCCAATTGATTGATCGCCTCGGCTTCGCCCGCATTGACCTGGGCGGCCTAGACATAGGCGGAAAACTGCAGCAATTCCCTGGCGGCCCATTGCCCGCCGTGAATCTGGTCAAGTTGGGCTAAGCGCTTCGAGTAAGAAAGTGCCGCCGGTGCGTCATCGGCGGCATAGAGATGCAATTCATTTTTTTGACTACTGGAGAATAAACATGAATAACGCTGTCACAGAAGCTGCAAAAGCTGTCATCCGTCGCAATACCGATGAAGTCCAGGGTGGCGGGAATTTTGCCCTGTTCGACGAACTGTTCGCCGATGACTTCCTGGACCATACGCCTCAGCCTAACTGCACCCCTGACAAAGCCGGCGCCC
>Ga0210384_10004382_pt1 | contig 15798 bp, 17 predicted proteins | sample IncBWH2MmetaG_FD_160574 | JGI IMG/M metagenome (GOLD analysis project Ga0210384, IMG submission 160574) | Forest soil microbial communities from Barre Woods Harvard Forest LTER site, Petersham, Massachusetts, United States - Inc-BW-H-2-M | ecosystem: Environmental > Terrestrial > Soil >...
CCTCCGAGACAGCCGAGCACGCCCTCGATATCGCCCTCATCCTGCACGCCGACCACGAACTCAACGCTTCCACCTTCGCCGCCCGAGTGGTGGCGGCGACGCTTTCCGATATGCATTCAGCCGTGACTGCGGCCATCGGCGCCTTGAAAGGGCCTCTGCACGGCGGCGCGAACGAGGCTGTGTTTCACATTCTTGAGGCCATCGATAAGGCCGGCGCTGATCCAGTGGTCCACATCAAAGGCATGCTGGCTCAGAAAAAGAAAGTTCCTGGGTTCGGCCACCGCGTCTATCACACCGAAGACCCGCGGGCCACGCACCTGCGCAAGATGTCCAGCGATCTGGGCAAGAGCAGTGGCCAGAGCAAATGGTTCGAGATGTCGCACAAGATTGAAGAATTTGTGAAGGCCGAGAAGAAGCTCAATGCCAACGTCGACTTCTACTCCGCATCCACCTACCACACCCTGGGGATTGACGTAGACTTGTTCACTCCGGTATTTGCCGTGTCGCGAATCGGCGGCTGGGCTGCCCACGTCATCGAGCAGCTCGACGACAATCGCCTGATCCGCCCGCGCGCCGATTACATCGGCCCCGCTTATCCGCAGAAATACGTGCCGATGGGACAGCGCTAGAGAAAATGTGGGCGCGAGCGCGAGCGCCCCGCTGTACTCCAGCGGCACGGACCCGCTACCGTGTCTGTCTTCAGAAAAGCGTAAAATGGCAATATAGCCATGCGCCGCGTCTACCTCGACAATAACGCCACCACACCGGTGCTGCCGGCGGTTTTTGAGGCCATGCAGGCCTACTTCGGGGAGCACTTCGGGAACGCGTCGTCTATCCATCATCATGGACAGGAGACGCGGGCGGCCGTGGAGCGTGCGCGTGAGTCGGTAGCGGCTCTGCTGGGATGCCGGGCTTCAGAAATTGTCTTCACCAGCGGCGGCACTGAAGGTGACAACCTGGCAATTTTTGGTCTGACTAAGCCCGGCCACCATGCCATCAGCTCGACTGTCGAACACCATGCGGTGCTGAATTCATGCAAGCATCTGGAAGCATCCGGTTGCGAGGTCACCTACGTTCCGGTGGACGGCCGGGGCCAGGTCGATCCCGACGACGTGCGCCGGGCGTTGCGGCAGAACACCCGGCTCATCACCATCATGCTGGCCAACAATGAAACTGGAGTGCTGCAGCCGCTCGAAGAGATCGGCAAAGTCGCTGCCGAAGCCCATGTTTACTTCCACACCGACGCGGTACAGGCGGCGGGCAAGGTCGCGATCGACGTAAAGCGCATCGGCTGCGATCTGCTTTCCATTTCCGGACACAAGATGAACGCTCCGCAGGGCGTGGGAGCGCTCTACGTGCGGAAGGGAACCAGTCTGCGCCCGATGCTCCACGGCGGAAGCCACGAACGTTCGCGGCGGGCGGGTACGGAGAACGTCCCCGGCATCGTTGCATTGGGCAAAGCCGCAGAACTTGCCCGCGAAGCATTTGCTCGCGGCGATCTGGAGACGATGTCCCTCATGCGCGATCGGCTGGAGCAAACCATCCTGAGCGAAGTCGAGTCCACTGGCGTGAATGGCCAGGGCGCACCGCGGGTGCCGAATACCAGCAGCATCTATTTCGATTGCATCGAAGGTGAAGCTCTCGTGATCGCCCTCGACCTTAAGGGTTTGGCGGTCTCGACTGGAGCTGCATGTTCGTCCGGCGCGATCGAGCCGTCGCACGTCCTGACCGCGATGGGCATGCCGCCGCAGCGGGCGCGAGGTAGCCTCCGTTTCAGCCTGGGCAAACAAAACACGCTTGAGGACATCAAATTCGCCTTAAGCCTGATTCCGCCGACGGTGGCCCGGCTGCGTGCCCTGTCTCCCATATACAATAAGAAAGAAGCTGTTAGCTCCTAGCTAAAGGCCAAGAGCCAAAAGCTGATCCCATGGCCGCAACCAAAACCATCGCCGTTGCCATGTCGGGAGGAGTGGACTCGTCCACCGTCGCGGCCATGCTGCGCGCCTCGGGCCACAACGTCATCGGCCTGACCATGCAGCTCTGGAACCAACGCCGCCTGGCCGGCCACGAGGGCATGCCCGAAGCGGTGCAGGGACGCTGCTGCTCACTCGACGATGTTTACGACGCGCGGCGGGTCGCGGAGACCATCGGAATCCCCTATTACGTGGTTAATCACGAAGAACGCTTCGAGCGCGATGTGGTAAGACCGTTCGTCGAGCAGTACCTCTCGGGACGCACGCCCATACCCTGCAGTTTGTGCAACAATCACCTGAAGTTTGATCAGCTACTTATTGTGGCCCAGCAGATTGGCGCGGACGCCCTGGCCACTGGCCACTACGCTCGCGTGGAGTTTGACGACCAGCTTGGCCGTTGGCTGCTCAAGCGTCCCACCGACCGTTCCAAGGACCAGACCTATTTCCTTTTTGGGTTGACTCAGACCCAGCTCAGCCGCACCCTGTTCCCACTGGGCGGAATGATGAAGCCTGAGGTCCGTCAGTTGGCCGAGCAGCACGGGCTTGCCCTGGCTCAGAAGCCGGACTCCCAGGAAATTTGCTTTGTGCCCGGTGGTGACTACAAGAAATTTCTGGACGCTTATCTCGCAGAGCAGGGCGAGTCGCTGCCCGACACGGCTGGCGAGCTGGTCACGAGCGACGGCGAAATCGTAGGCGAGCATTCCGGCATCCACAATTTCACCGTAGGCCAGCGCAAGGGACTTGGCGTAGCCACGGGATCGCCGCTTTACGTAATTCAGATCAACGGAGGCTCTCGCCAGGTGGTAGTCGGCAATCAGGAAGAACTCTACTCCAGCACCCTTCGGGTACACCGAACCAATCTCATCCCGGTCGAGGATTTGCGCGAGCCGATGAGAGTCATGGTAAAGATACGCCATCGCCACGAGGGTGCGGTAGCGCTGATCGAAAAGTCCGGAGAGGACGAAATTCTGGTCTCATTCGACCAGCCGCAGCGAGCGGTCACACCCGGCCAAGCGGCGGTATTCTACGCGCAAGATGTAGTAATAGGTGGAGGCTGGATCGCCTGAGGCTGAGAACCGGGAACTGGTATATGAAAACTGTTTTTTTTCTAACCATCAGCCGGAATACTAGATAAACATTTCGTCTTGCGGAACCGAAACGTCGTGCCGGCGACGCCTTTCACCACCCAGCAGGAATTCCAGACCCGCAGTCAGACCCTGAATGACGCCGGAGAGCTGGCGAACTGGTGAAATCACGGTCCGGTGGACTGCGTCGCTGGTCTCCTCAATTCGATCCATTGTGCGATTCAGCAACTCGTCGGCGCGAATCACCTGTAGCCGGGTGCGGTCAACAATATCGGTAACGGTCGCATCCAGCCGTTCGACCTGGCCGCGAACCACGGTCGTGGTCTCGCTGACGTTGCTCGCAATAGTGTCGATTTTTGGCCGCCACTCCACCAGCATGGACTGCGCGGTGTCGACCGTGGGCATGACTTTGGTTTTCACTTCGGTGGCGAGAGCTTCCATACGAGAAGTGCTCTTTTTTACGGCCACAAAAAGCGCGACCAGGATGCCTGCCTGGATGACAACTGCCGCTGCCGTTACACCGACGAAAATCGGTAGATAGTCCATAGAATTTTCCGCGTTACCGCGCCGCTCTATCCAGCGCTGCGGAGAGGCGCAAATTTACAGGTTCTTCGATGTGCCACCATCCGCTGCGGTGGCCTCGTGATACGCCTGGCGCCCCGCTTCATAGGCAGACTTGAACTGCTCTTTTTGCTGCTTGGCAACTTCGCGTCCCTTGTCCACCAAATCGGAGGCCTGCTCACGGGCCTTACGAGCGCGCTCGGAGACGAAATCGCGGCCTTCACCCGCCTTGGAACGCAGAGTTTCGCGCATCTCGCTACCGGAACGCGGCGCATATAACACGCCAACCGCTGCGCCCACACCCAGTCCTGCGAGAAACCAGAGGAAGCTATTGTTATCGTCTGACATTGATCAAACCTCCACGCAACAAGTGCCAACTGGTGAGATCGTAGCACCCGCTGTTGGGAAATACAATTCGCGCTTGACCAATGGGGGCCCTTTGCGGTTCAAGATGTCTTGACGATTGTGGGCAAGGTCAAACCTTTTACCGCAAAGTGCGCAAAGAAAATCCGCAAGGACGCAAAGGAATCTAACACCTTGAGCTGGCCACGCTGCCCTCCCGCCCCCTTGTCGCCGGTGCGCCGAAGCGAGACAATGTTCCCGCAGCAGCAAGGAGGGAGCCCCTTGAAGTATCGGCAACACGGTTACCAGGATCGCGGAGAAAAAACCCCGAAGCGAGCGCCGGCGGAGAGGCCGGTTAAGAAGGATACTTTCGGTCCGCGTCCTATCCAGATGCCGGGCACGCGCGCTGTGTCCCGTTGTTCGCAGTGCGGTTCGCTGTTGCAGTCGCTCAGCGATCCCGTGGGGCAATGCCCCAAGTGTGGCTTCGAACTCCACTCCTGCAAGCAGTGTACGTACTTCGATCCCTCAAGCCGGTTCGAGTGTACTCAGCCCATTCCGGAAAGGATCCCGCGCAAGGACCAACGCAACGAGTGCACCTTTTACTCCATGCGCGTGATGGTGGAGAAGGAGACCTCCACTCCCGCTGCCCTGCGTCCCAATGACGCCCGTCAGGCTTTCGAGAATCTGTTCAAGAAGTAAGTGAAGCCGGAGGCGCACGTCTTCAGAGCCTGCTGCGACGAAGTGGGAAGGGCGCGAGTTCAGTCGTGCCACTCGGTCACTGAAAATGGGTTGCGCTTCAGCGCCTGAGGTTGGTTCTGCGTGTTTCCCCAGGAAGAAAAGCGCGAGATATCTCCCGGCGTACACTAATCGCGCTCGTCGATAGCCATGTACGCCCCGAGCTTCAACTCCGTGGACATGCGGGTTCGCGCGGGAGGTGTTCTATCAAAAACCTGCTAGCTCTGCTGCTGTTCGCGTCTTCGCTGTTGTTTGCACAGGATCGCTTCGACGGCACGTGGGAGATGAAGATGGACACTCTACGGTTCTCCCGTGCGCCCGAAGAGTACTTGCTCAACGAAGGCATGTACCACTGCCTGAGTTGTGTCCCGACAGTTGATGTAAAGGCCGACGGAAACGATCAGAGAGTAACCGGGAATCCCCGCTTTGATACGATTTCGGTTCGAGTGGTGGGCCCTAGCTCGGTCGAGTTCAGCTATAAGAAGGACGGCAAACCCACTTTTGCCTGCACCGAAACTGTGTCGCCAGACGGAAATACGAAGGTGGAAGAGTTCACCGAGACGCCAACATCCCAGCGGGTTACTGGGCGCGCGCTGTTTACGCGGACGAGCAAGGGGCCAACTGGCTCGCACCCACTCTCCGGCTCGTGGGAAATGCGGACAATCAAGAACGTCTCTGGCACTGGCCCGACTACCACTTATCAGCGCACCCAAGACGGGCTGAAGGTGTCGGCTGGCGGCACGACCCTCGACATCAAGTTCGATGGTAGAGACTATCCTGTACAGGGAGAACCACACCACACGGTCTCGTTGAAGCGCGTTAATAGCGACACCATTGAGCAAACCGAAAAGCAGGATGGGGAGGTGTTCAGGATAATCCGCATGACAGTTTCCAAAGATGGCAAGTCAATGAACGTAGTAGACACCGACAAGCAAACCGACAAGCAAAGAGGTGGAACCATGACGTACACGGCGGAGAAGCGGCCGTAGGCTATACAAATCGCTTTCCCGCCGACTACCGGAAGGCATGAAGCCAGGGTTCGCATCCTGCTAAAGATTTTTCTTCGTCCAATCGTCAATCTGCAGCAGGGCCTGGTTCAGGTTTTCCAGCGAATTGGCCACGCTGAAACGTAAATAACCTTCCCCAAAATCTCCGAAGGAAGCTCCGGAAAGACAAGCCACTCCGGCCTGCTCCAGCAAAGCTTCCGAGAGCTTTCTTGAATCCCACCCCGTCTTCGTGATATTCGGGAATGCGTAGAACGCCCCTTTTGGCATGCGGCATGAGAAGCCCTTGATCCGGTTCAACCCTGCCACAAAAGCGTCGCGCCGCCGCTGAAATTCCGCCCGCATCCGGTTCACCGAAGTCTGGTCTCCGCGGACGGCTTCCACGCCGGCGATCTGGGTAAAGCTGGCCGTACAGGAGTTTGAATTCGTCATCAGTCGCGCGATGTGGCTCGCCAGGTCTGGCCGCATGACTCCGTAACCCAGACGCCACCCTGTCATGGCATAAGTCTTGGAAAACCCATCCAGCAGGATCGTGCGCTCCTGAAAGCCAGGAACCGACATGATTGAGTGATGCTCCCCCTCGAATACCAGCTGGCTGTAAATCTCGTCCGATAGCACCATGATATTGCGATCGCCAATGACCTCGGCAATGTCGCGGATATCCTGCTGACTCAGCACTCCGCCGGTGGGATTCTGCGGCGAATTCAGAATGATGAGCCGGGTACGATCGCTGATCAGCGAAGCCAGTTCGTCCACATCGAAACTGAAATCTTTCTCCTCCCTCAGACGGATGGGCACCGCCCGCGCCCCGACATAGTCAATCATCGACTCGTAAATAGGAAAGCCAGGGTTTGGGAAGATGACTTCGTCCCCCGCGTCAGCCAAAGCCAGCAGGGTAAAAAAAATAATCGGCTTACCGCCGGGAACTACCACCACTTCATCGCTGGTGACTTTTACTCCACGCGAACGGCTTACGTCTTCGGTGATGGCCTGCCGCAACTCCAGCAGCCCAGCCGAAGGCCCGTAGTGAGTCCAACCCTCGCGCAAGGCGCCGATGCCAGCCTCGACTACGTTGGCAGGTGTATCGAAGTCGGGTTCGCCAATCTCCAGGTGAATTATTTTCTTGCCCTGACGTTCCAGGGCGCGCGCTCTGTTCAGAACTTCAAAGGCAGTCTCGGTGCCGAGGCGCGACATGCGCTTGGCCAGTCGAAGCTCATGCTGTGTGGCTTTATCCATAGGAGGCAAAACAGCTTATTATACAGGGCTGTGATGCTGGCAGATTTCCAACAGTCTTCGTGACTCCTTCGCCCAGGATTCCGCCACGACGGATATGGCAACGAACCGTCGCAACTTGCGCAATCAGCCTTTTTCCGTGCTCCCGGGTAACAGGTTGAGATAGTGCACCATAATGGTGTAGAGTGGTGGTATGACAACAACTAAACAGGTCCGACGCAGTGTGACCCTACCGGCGCCCGTGGCCAAACAGGTTGAAAGGATTGCGAATCGCAGGCGTTTGAGCGATAACCGCGTTCTGGTCGAACTCATTGAGCTGGGCATTGAAGCCAGCAAGCAAAAAGAGAAGGCGTTCTTTGAACTGGCGGACCGCTTTCGGGCATCGGGACACCCGGATGAAGTGAAGCGGTTAGGGGAGGAACTGGGACGCTTCGTATTCGGGGAGTAGTGCCGCAGATCGAAACCTGGCCTCGGTTCCCCGCTGCCGTTCGTCACCACCTGGTTGAGCGGATGCGTGATCGCAAGATCAGCCTCCCGGACCTGAACCAGCTACGCATCTGGATTGAGTCGAGACCCGAAGTGCCGGAAGGAAAGTGGTACAAAGATTTCGGCTCGTTCAAGCTCTGTGGTGAAGGCCAATACCCGAAAACTTTTCTTCTTGCAGGCCAGGCTGCAACGGGCCAGAAGCTCCAGAGATCCTTGATTTGAGTATCATGGGCGCTGCATGTTTTCCAAGCGCACCGACTGGAAGCTTACCCCTAATCGCTTTACCGAAGTCCAGCGCGAGCTGCACGCCGCGGGCAGGAAAGTACTCGACCTGACGATCTCGAATCCCACACGGGCAGGTCTGCGTTACGACGTTGAGTCCATCCTCAATTCGCTATCCAATCGGGAAGCGATGGACTATGATCCTCAGCCCAAAGGCCTGGCCAGCGCACGTGAAGCCGTGGCCGCTTACTACCGCGAACAGCACTGCGAATTCGAGATTGATCCGGCAGCGCTCATTCTGACCACCAGTACCAGCGAGGGTTACTCTTACGTTTTTCGTCTGCTGTGCAATCCCAATGATGAGGTGCTTGTTCCCAAGCCGAGCTATCCCTTGTTCGAATTTCTCGCCGACCTGCAGGATCTGACCCTGGTTCCTTATCCCCTGCTCTACGATCATGGCTGGCAGATTGATTTCCCATCACTGTCCCGGGCGATGAACCCTCGTACGCGTGCGGTGGTCGTGGTGCATCCCAATAATCCTACCGGCTCCTATGTAGGCGCCGACGAACGGACTCAATTGAACTCCTTCTGCCGCGAGCATGGTCTCGCGCTTATCGTGGACGAAGTATTTCTGGACTATCCGCATGACGGCGCCCCACGACCAAGCTTTGTGTTCAACCGCGATGTACTGACCTTCACCCTGAGCGGCGTCTCAAAAATCTCTGGCCTGCCGCAGATGAAACTGGCCTGGATCGCAGTCAGCGGCCCGGCGCCAGCGGTGACTGCGGCCCTTGATCGTCTGGAGGTAGTTGCCGACACTTATTTGTCGATGAGTGCTCCCATCCAGTTGGCCGCGCCGACGTTGCTGGGGCAAAGGAAAAATATTCAGCCCCTACTCCTCGACCGGGTGCGCATGAATCTCGTCGAACTCGACCGTCAACTGGCCCAGCAGAAGGCGTCCCAGAGCCTGCAGGTCGAGGGAGGATGGTATGCCGTGTTGCGCGTGCCCGTAACCCGATCTGACGAGGACCTGGCCATTGATCTGCTTCGCCGAGCCTCCGTGCTTGTTCACCCCGGCCACTTCTACGATTTCCCCGGAGACGGATATCTGATAATCAGCCTGTTGACCCAGCCCCGCGAATTTGGCGAGGGTGCTGGGCGGATACTTGAGTTTCTGAATAACGGGTAGCACGCCCCTGGCTGGCTTCGACAAGACAGTTCCCGGATCTCAGTTCTTAGTTCGCAGTCGACATGGCCACCAGCGGTTCCGGTTTGCCGAGTTCTCCAGACCAATGTGACAATAGCTGCATGCACAAATCTTTCACTTCGGCGGTAAATATATTGGCGGCTGGGGTCATCCTGCTGGGGAATAATTATTCCCAGAGTCAGCAGACTCCGGCAGCAAAACCTCAAGCAGCTCCTGCAGCCACGACCCGGCGAGCCCCTGCCGCAAAAAGCCCGGCCCCTCCGGCGCTCACCACGCAAAAAGACAAATTCAGCTATGCCCTTGGGATGAATCTGGGAACCAGCCTGCGGAAACAGTCCGTTCCTGTGGACCCGAACATCCTGGCGCGGGGATTGAAAGATTCGCTGGCTGGCGGCAAGACGGCGCTGACGGAAGATCAGGCGCAGGCCACGCTCATGGAAGTGCAGACCGAAATGCGCAAGAAACAACAAGAGCAGATGCGGGTGGCCGGAGAGGCGAGCAAGAAAGAAGGAGCGGCATTTCTCGCCGCCAACAAGAGTAAAGACGGGGTCATCACCCTGCCCAGCGGTCTGCAATACAAAATTCTGACCCAGGGCACCGGACCGAAGCCGACCGCCAGTGATTCGGTTGTCTGTAACTATCGAGGCACTCTGATCAACGGTACGGAATTTGACAGCTCCTACAAACGAGGCGAACCTGCAACGTTTCCGGTGAGCGGAGTGATCAAGGGGTGGACCGAGGCGCTCCAACTGATGCCCGTCGGATCGAAGTGGCAACTGTTCGTTCCCTCGGACCTGGCCTATGGTGAGCGCTCCCCCTCGCCTGAAATTGGCCCGGACTCGACTTTGATTTTTGAAGTGGAACTGCTCTCAATCCAGAACAAGAGTGCCGGGCAAACCCCTCCAGCCCCGGACCAGAAATAGCCGCGCTGCGGCGTAAGAATGTAGCCCCGGGGCGCAAGCCCTGGGTAAAGGGAGGGGACGAAGAAAGCTCCAACGGGGCGAAGGAATAGTCAGACACACCGAGGCAACCTAACTCTTCACCAGAAATGGATTGCTCTCGCGCTCTTCTCCAATCGTGGTGAGTGGACCGTGGCCGGGCACCACCAGGGTTTCATCGGATAGGGCCAGCACTTTTTCGTGCAGCGAGTTGATGATCTTCTGCATGGACCCACCCGGCAGATCGGTGCGGCCAATACTTCCCGCAAATAGCGTGTCGCCGGCAATGAGCTTCTTCTCCGCGGGAAAGTACAGGCACACACTGCCTTCGGTGTGTCCCGGAGTATGGATCACGTTCGCGGTCAGCGAGCCAGCCTGGACGGTGTCCCCCTGGCCGATACTTCGATCGATCTCAACCTTGCCGGGATCTTCCACTCCGATCCATGCGGCTTGCACATCCAGCATTTTCAGCAGGGCATAGTCGTTCTGGTTGAGCAGGATGGGCGCGCCGGTGGCGGCCCGCAGTTTCATCGCTCCGCCCACATGATCGATGTGAGCGTGAGTCACCACGATTTGCTTTACCGTGAGATTGTGCTTGTGAATCAGGGCGAGGACATCTTCGATGTCATCGCCGGGATCGATCACCAAGGCTTCGCGCGTGGTCTCGTCTCCGATAACAGAGCAATTGCACTGCAGCGGGCCCACGGGAAAAATTTCGTGAATCATGGTGGGTGGTTGGTCACCAGTCGCTGGTCGATAGCCGTTTGTCGTTAGCAAGGAGCCAACGACCAATGACAAGCGACCAACGACTACTTTTGTGGCGCGGGCGCGGCCGGCTGTGTCTTGGTCTGTGACGGACTAAGTCCCTGCACGATGGAGCTCGCGCTACTTCCTCCGCGCGAGGCCATAATAGAGAGTGTGATCGAAGTGATCATAAAGATGACGGTTGACCAGGTGGTTGCCTTGGAGAGCGCAGTCGCGGCGCCGCGTGGGCCAAACGCCGTCTGGCTTCCCATCCCGCCAAACGCAGCCGCAATATCGCCGCTCTTGCCACTCTGTAGCAGTACTACGATGATCAGAAAAAAACAGACAATCACGTGAATAGTCGTAATCAGATAAATAGCCATAGAGTCCAGTTATCCCCTGTCTCGACGAACCGGCCAAACCAGGCAAAATTGGTGCGGAAGGGGGGATTTGAACCCCCACGCCTTTCGGCGCCACCCCCTCAAGATGGTGTGTCTGCCAGTTCCACCACTTCCGCTTTTCGAGGCAGCGTCGATTATAGCAAAGGGTGTTTCAGTACTTTACGATGGCCGCGAAGGATTTCGGGTCGAGGCTGGCGCCGCCGACCAGGGCTCCATCGATTTCTTCTTTGGCCATCAGGGCCTTAACGTTTTCCGGTTTTACCGAGCCGCCGTACAGGATGCGCAGGTTACTTGCAAAATCTTCGCCGAAGGCCTTCGCGGCCTCGCCTCGAATCAACAGATGAGCGGCAGAGGCGAGTTGCGGGGTGGCAGTCTTCCCGGTGCCGATGGCCCACACCGGTTCGTAGGCGACTACGAGTTTCGCTGCCTTCTTGGCTGAGATGGCGTGGAAGGCGCGCAGGCACTGGCGGCGCAACACGTCTTCCGTCAGGTTGGCCTCGCGCTCTTCCAGCACTTCGCCCACGCAGACGATGGGGACAAGGCCATCCTCGAGCGCCGCTTTCAGCTTGAAGTTCACCATGTCGTCGGTTTCACCGAAATACTGGCGGCGCTCGGAATGGCCGATGATCACATGAGTGCAGCCCATATCCAGCAGCATGGCGGGACAGATTTCGCCGGTGTAGGCCCCCTGTTTTTCCCAGTACAGATTTTGCGCGCCGATCGCTACGCTCGAACCCCTGCAGCTCTCAATCGCAACGTAAAGATCGATGTAGGGCGGGCAGACCACGATTTCGTCCCGGGTGTGGCCGGCAACCAGGGGCAGGAAGTCAAGAAAAAAGGCCCGTGTCTGCTCGGGATTCTTGTACATCTTCCAGTTGGCTGCCATCAGCTTTTTGCGGGGCATGGAATCCTTTCTGGAAAAACCGTGGAGAGTGTGCGCTCTCGCTTTTGCGATCCTTGGTGGTTGCAAAAGGCGGTAACCACAAAGGACACGAAGGATCACGAAGGAATTTATTTCTTGTCGGTTAGCGCCTCGACGCCGGGAAGCTTCTTGCCTTCCAGGAATTCCAGCGAGGCCCCACCGCCGGTGGAGATGTGCGTGATCTTGTCGGCGACCCCGGCCGCGTTGACTGCCGAGACCGAGTCCCCACCGCCGACAATCGAGGTTGCTCCGACATTTTCCGCCACCGCATGGGCAATTTTGAAAGTGCCCCTGGCGAAGGGTGCTACCTCAAACACGCCCATGGGGCCGTTCCACAGGATAGTTGCAGCGCGGGCGATTTCGTCGACAAATACCTCAATGCTCTTGGGCCCGATATCCAGAGCCATCAGGTTAGGCGGAATATGACCGCTGCTTACGGTCTGCACAACTGCGTTGGGGTCAATCTTTTCCGCCACGACGTGGTCTGTCGGCAACAGGAATTTCACTTTGTGGCTCTTTGCTTCTTTCAACAGCTCGCGAGCCAGATCAATCTTGTCTTCCTCCAGCAGGGACTTGCCAACCTGCTCTCCCTGGGCCTTGAGAAAGGTGTAGGCCATAGCGCCGCCGATGATGAGGGCGTCAACCTTATCCAGAAGATTACGGATGACGCCGATTTTGTCGCTGACCTTGGCGCCGCCCAGGATGGCGATAAATGGCCGTTCGGGATGGCGCACGACCTTGCCCAGATACTGGAGCTCTTTCTCCATGAGCAGGCCAGCAGCCGCCTTCTGCACGAACCGGGTGACTCCGACCGTCGAAGCATGGGCGCGATGCGCCGTACCGAAAGCGTCGTTTACGTAGTAGTCCGCCAGGCCGGCAAGTTGTTTGGCGAACTTGGCGTCATTGGCTTCTTCTTCGGGATGAAAGCGGAGATTTTCCAGCAGCAGAGTCTGTCCCTGCTCCAGCTTCCCGGCCATCTCCTCGGCTTCGGGGCCGATGCATTCGGGGCAGAATCCCACGTTCTCTCCGCGTGCCAGTTCCTTGTCGAGCAGCATGCGTAAGCGTTCTGCGGCCGGCTTCAGGCTCATCGCGGGATTGGGTTTTCCCTTGGGCCGGCCGAGATGAGACACAAGGACCAGCCGGGCCCCATGACGAAGGGCATATTCGATGGTGGGCAGGGTTTCGCGGATCCGAGTGTCGTCGATCACCCGGCCCTCCTCGAGCGGGACATTAAAATCGACCCGCATGAGGACGTGGTGATTGTTGAGGGACAAGTCGCGGATGGAAAGCTTTGACATGACTTCCTCTGGGGCGGCGCTTTGCCGCCCCCAGGCTTGTGTGGTCGCGGGCGACTCGCCCGCGCAGTACGCTTACAGGCCCTTGCTTCCCAGATAGTTGATCAGGTCGCGGACGCGGGATGAATATCCCCATTCGTTGTCGTACCACGAGAGGACTTTTACGCAATTGCCACCGACGACCAGCGTCATGGGCGCGTCGACGATGGAAGAACGACCGTCTCCCTTGAAGTCCGCGGAAACCAGTTCCTGTTCTTCATAGCCCAGATAGCCCTTCAACGGTCCGCTCTCGGACGCTTTCTTGAGCGCCGCATTCACTTCTTCTTTCGTGGTCTTCTTTTCGACGAAAGCCACCAGGTCGACGACCGAGACATTGGGCGTGGGCACGCGCATGGAGAAACCGTCGACCTTGCCGGCCAGGTCGGGAATCACCAGCTTCAAAGCCTTAGCCGCGCCGGTCGAAGTGGGAATCATGTTGATCGCGGCGGCGCGGGCGCGGCGCAGGTCCTTGTGCGGAAAATCCAGAATGACCTGGTCGTTGGTGTACGAGTGGATTGTAGTCATGGTGCCGCTGACGATTTTGAAATTGTCGTTGACCACTTTGGCAATCGGCGCCAGACAATTTGTCGTACAGGATGCGTTGGAAATAATGTGGTGCTTGGCGGGATCGTAGACGCCTTCATTCACGCCGAGAACAACCGTGACATCCTCGTTCTTCGCCGGCGCTGAGATGATTACTTTCTTGACCGGTCCGCGCATGTGCTTCTTGGCGTCATTGGCATCGGTGAAGTGGCCGGTGGATTCGAGCACAATCTGGGCGCCCACCGATTCCCAGGGCAACTTTGCCGGGTCTCTGTCCTTGAACACCTTAATGGTCTTCTTGTCGATGGTGATGCTGTCTGCGCCGGCGGTGATGTTGTTTGGCAGATTGCCCAGGATGGAGTCGTATTTCAGCAGATGGGCCAGGGTTTTGGGGTCAGTGAGGTCATTGACCGCCACGAATTCGATATTGCTGTCATGGAGCGAAGCTCGGAGCACGTTCCGCCCGATGCGTCCGAATCCGTTGATGCCCACTTTAATTGCCATTCTTCCTCCGGAAAGTTGCCTTTGGACACTGATAGAAAATTGCCTGACCCAGAAGTGGAAAGAAAATGTTAACAGGGAACTGAAGAATGCGGCAAATTGCGAACTGCTAACAAGGCGACGGTGCCGACGATCCTTCTTACTGCAAAGGCCGCGAGTTGCTGCGAAGAGCGCAAAAGGAAGCAGCGCCCTACTGCGAGACTTCGATTTCCAGAAAGATGTTCTTCTTGCTGGAGAAGAACGAAATTCGCGCCAGCCAATACTTACCCTTGATGGTTTTGCGGGCTGCCGGCCAGTCTCCCGGTGGAAGAATCCGCGCAGTCGCAGCAAACTCGAGGCCGGTGATCCTTCCGCGAATGGTACACGGGGCGATCCGAACTTTGGAGCTGTTTCTGATGCGTTTGTATTTGCCGGAGTCACTGCGGGTCATCACGTAAAGCCTGTCATCTTTTTCACCGAACCAGACCGGAGTGTGGACAGGACTGCCATTCTTGCGGAACGTGGCAAGCGATATGTATTTCTGGCCCTTGATTTCCACCGGAACCGGCATAAAGACATTGTACGGCGCAGAGAGGTTTGAATGTGTGGCGCGGGCGCCCTCGCCCGCGTGACCGCTAAAAGCTTCCGGTGAAGTCGAGGAAATCACACGGCCTCCGCCATTGACTCTCCCGAGCTGGCTTCGGCACAGGCTTCCAGCGTTTCGCGGGCGGTGGCGCCCGTGCCACACACGACTGTTTTCTTGACTCCTGTCGTGGTTGAGTCGAGAATGTGCGCGGCAACAGGAGGTCTACGTTGACATCTCCGACCCGGCGTGAATTTCTTGGCGGCGCCTTTGCATTGCTGAGCGCTGCAAGTATTCGGCTTCCTCTCTGGGCACGCGCGGTAGCGAATGTCGCGGGTGCTCCCTCGGGCGGACAAATCCTGTTAGGTGTGGACTACTATCCGGACCAGACGCCAGACGCCCTTTGGGAAGAAGATTCGCGGATGATGTCCGACGTGGGCTTTACCAACGTGCGCATCGCCGAATTTGCCTGGGCCTTGATGGAGCCGGCAGAAGGCAAGTTCGAGTTTGGCTGGCTGCATCGCGCCATCGAGATCCTGCACAAGCACAACCTCGCCGTCATTCTGGGCACGCCGTCTGCGGCGCCGCCGCCGTGGCTCAGCGCAAAGTATCCCGATATCTTCGAAGTCAATGCTCACGGCGAACGACTGCATCCTGGGGGGCGGCGATTTACCTGTCCGACCAACCAGGTCTATCGCAAGCTCTCATTGGCCATTGCCGGTCAGATGGCCAAGAAGTTCTCCGAAAACCCCGGCGTGATCGGCTGGCAGATTGACAACGAGCTGACCCTGGGCTCTGCGCAGCGCTGCTACTGCAACTTCTGTCAGGCAGGATTTCAGAACTGGCTCCGCACCAAATACAGCACGCTGGACAATCTGAACCAGAGTTGGGGAACCGTGTTCTGGAGCCAGACCTATACGGATTTTTCCCAAATTCCCGTGCCGCTGCTGTCAGGGGGCGAACCCAATCCGGGGCTGGCGCTTGACTACGATCGCTACCAGTCCT
>Ga0210384_10004383_pt1 | contig 15794 bp, 8 predicted proteins | sample IncBWH2MmetaG_FD_160574 | JGI IMG/M metagenome (GOLD analysis project Ga0210384, IMG submission 160574) | Forest soil microbial communities from Barre Woods Harvard Forest LTER site, Petersham, Massachusetts, United States - Inc-BW-H-2-M | ecosystem: Environmental > Terrestrial > Soil >...
GGCGTCCGTTCGGCATAAGGGACGATCGCTCGCGGATGTGGCGCGCACGGAGGTGAGTACCTTTACCGGACTGGTGACCATGTTCGCGGTGTTGTTGATCCTTCTGGTTACCTTGGCGGGCCTCGGAATTGTGGTAGTAAATGCGCTGTCGAATAGTCCATGGGGCGTGTTTACGATTGGGATGACTATCCCGATAGCCATTTTCATGGGGCTGTACATGTTTAAAAGCAGCCCGGGCCAGATCAAAGTGGCCGTGCCTAGTGCGGCGGGGGTTGTGCTGCTGTTGGCTAGCGTCGTAGGCGGACATTGGTTTGCACAATCGCAGTGGGCGCCATCGCTGACTTTCAGTGCGCATCAGATTACTTATTTGATGGCGATTTACGGATTCGTGGCCTCGGTTCTGCCGGTGTGGCTGCTGCTGGAGCCGCGGGATTATTTATCTACGTACGTAAAACTGGGAACGATTTTTTTGTTGGTGATCGGCGTGTTTGTTGTGCACCCGGACATTCGTTTTCCGGCTTTCACACCGTTTGTTCACGGCGGCGGACCGATTATTAAAGGGCCACTGTTTCCTTTTCTTTTTGTGACTATCGCGTGCGGAGCGATTTCCGGATTTCATTCGCTGGTGAGTTCGGGAACTACGCCGAAAATGTTGGACAAGGAAACGGATGCACGCTTAATCGGTTATGGCGCGATGGTGGCGGAGAGTCTGGTGGCGGTGCTGGCTCTTATCGCGGCGTGCTCTTTGTATCCTGGCGATTATTTTGGGATCAATGTTCCGCCGGATGTTTTTGGCCGTTTGGGCATGCATACCGTGAACCTGGACCTGTTTTCAAGCGAAGTCGGTGAAAAGTTGGCGGGGCGCACCGGCGGAGCAGTCTCTCTGGCGGTGGGCATGGCGCAAATTTTCAGGGGTATTCCGGGCATGACTCGATTGATGGGCTATTGGTATCACTACGCCATCATGTTTGAGGCGCTATTTATTTTGACCACTATCGATACCGGCACGCGCGTGGCGCGCTATGTTTTGCAGGAGTTGCTTGGCAAGGTGCACAAGCCGTTTGCCAATAATGCGTGGCTGCCCGGAAATCTGATAACCACTTTTTTTGTGGTGCTGGCTTGGGGATACCTCATCTACACCGGCAATATCTCGACGCTTTGGCCCTTATTTGGAACTGGGAACCAATTGCTGGCGACAATCGCGTTGGCGGTGGGCACTACCTTTCTTGTCAATATGGGCAAGGCGCGCTACGCGTGGATCACTGTTGTTCCCATGCTTTTTGTTGGCACGACCACCCTGACTGCCGGTGTGTTGTCGATCAAAAATATTTTTTGGCCACTGACCTATAAGCCCGCGACTCGTGTGCAGGGTTATCTCGACTCCATCCTGATGACTATTTTTGTGACCGGCGTGGTGCTGGTGTTATTTAACGTGGCGCGGCGTTGCTGGCTGACATTACATGGCGCGCCAATTCCGAAGGAAGCATTCGGTCCTCCGGTGGCGGGCGAGCGGCTGCCGGCCGGCGGTTGCTGCTAAGTAGGCGCGCGGCAACCAAACAATCAGATTATGGCTCTATATGATGTTGCCGGTTGAGGAGGTACGCGTTATGCGTCGTTTTTCGTCTAGCGTTCTCACTTTTCTGTTAGGCGCTCTTACCTGTGGCCTAAGTACCTGGTCGGCTGAGCGAGTCGTCGATCTGACGGCGGGTGATGGCACTAAACTTAAGGCGACTTATTTTGCTGCAGCGAAGCCTGGGCCAGCTGTGCTGCTTTTGCATCAATGCAATCGGCAACGCAAGATTTGGGACGGCTTGGCGCAGCAGCTTGCGGCGGCGGGAATAAATGTGCTCACGGTGGACTACCGGGGCTTCGGCGAGAGCGATGGCGATCGGTTTGATAAGTTGCCGCCGCAACAAGCAGCGCAGATCCAGCAAGAGAAATGGCCCGGCGATATTGATACCGCGTTTGAGTATCTGGTCTCGCAACCAGGAGTGACCCGCAACGTGATCGGCGTGGGCGGCGCCAGTTGCGGAGTAAATAATTCCATTCAGACGGCGCGGCGGCATCCGCAGGTGAAGTCTCTAGTGCTGCTCTCCGGGAATACCGATCTGAAAGGCCGGCAATTTTTGCGTGAGTCCATTAAGTTGCCGGTGTTTTTCGCGGTGGCCGATGACGACGAATTTCCGTCCTCGATTGTGGCTATTGAGTGGCTCTACGGTCTCGCCGCTGATCCCGAGAAAAAGCTTCTTCATGTCGCGACGGGGGGACACGGGGCGGACATGTTTAAAGTGCATCCGGATATGCCTGGGGAAATTGTGAATTGGTATGTGACTACGTTGATCAAGACTCCGGGACGAGCGCCAGCGCCTAAGGAAAGGCCTGCGGTTCCTGACGAAGTGCGTGTACTGGATCAACTTGATGAGCCCGGAGGTGCGGCCAAAATTGCCAAAAAGCTGGAAGAAGCACGGCAGCGCGATCCCAAAGCAAAATTGTTTCGCGAGGATTTTGTAAACTTTATGGGGTACGAACATCTCCAAGCCGCAGATAACAGGGGTGCGATCGAAATTCTGAAACTCAACGCCGAGGCCTATCCCAATTCACCGAATGTGTACGACAGCCTTTCCGATGCATATTTTGCTGATGGCCAAAGAGATTTGGCGCGCGAGAATGCCAAGAAGGCTTTGGAGCTTTTGCCTTCAGACACGACCGATCCCGAGGATCGTCGTAACGGGATTAAAGAAAGCGCGGAGCAGAAACTCAAACAGCTTGGGGAGCCGCCGCAAAACTAGACAGGCAGAAATTGGACGCATTCGCCACTACAGGTTGCGTCATAAGATCTGTCGCCGCATTTGACCGCATTTGATCAGCTGGAAGATGCGCCTGAAGTTCGCGGCGCTCAAGGTGTTGTGGCCAGAGGCAAGTCGATGAAGGTCGCTTGTCCGGGAGCGTGGTTGACCGATCTTACGCTCTGGGCCAGAATGCCACGCTGACCAGCAAATGATCGTCAAGACCGAATACGCGGACATTCCTGTGACAGGTTCGCGGATGCGAACTTTTGTGGCTGCGCCAGGCGGGGACGGTGAATATCCGGGAATATGGTGTTACTCGGATATTTTTCAGCTGAGCCCGCCGCTGTTACGCACGTGCGTGCGGCTGGCTGGTTACGGATTTGTGGTTGCGGCTCCGGAAATTTACCGGCGTATCGAACCGCCTGGGATGGTGATTCCGTTCGATGACGCTGGACGTACCCGCGGACAGCGAGATGCTGCGAAAACTCCGGTGGCGGATTTCGATGCCGATTGCCGCGCGGGTCTGGATTGGATTTCCAAACATCCTAAAGTCGCGCGTGGAAAAATCGGTGCGGTAGGCTTCTGCATTGGTGGGCATTTAGCTTTTCGCGCGGCGTTTCAGCCCGATGTGCGTGCGACGGTGTGTTACTACGGCACAGGTATTCATGATGGCAAGCTGGGTAAAGATGCGGATGCGGGATCGTTGGTGCGCGCAAAAGAAATTCGCGGAGAGCTACTCATGATATTCGGGACGAAAGACCCGCACGTGCCTGAAGCGGGACGCGAAACGATCGATCGGGCGCTGCGAGATTCTGGCGTGCGTTACCAGACGCTGCTATACCCTGCAGAGCACGCCTTCACGCGCGATGAAGGCCCACGTTACGATCCGGAAGCGACAGACCTGGCATTCGCGGAGACGATTCAGCTGTTCCGCACAGTTTTTGGCCCCTGAAGGGCGAAGGCCGCCGCCGATGCGAACGATACTTGTGGGGCTGTGCATTCTGGTCGACTTAGCCGGGGCGGCGGCGCGGGCGACGGAGCTGAAACCGGACACCGCGGCTGCTTTCGACCGCTACGTTCACGCCATGGAAGCCCGAATGGACGAAGAGGCGGGTCGCGACCAATTTCTCGTGGTTGATCGCTTACCCGAACCGCGACGGACGGAAGCTTACACGCAACTTAAGAATGGGCAAGTTTATATCGAGGCGATGAGCGCCCGGGAAGGTGATCGCCCGATTAAGGCTCCGAGTGGGCTGATTCATCACTGGGCGGGCGTGATCTTTATACCCAGGGCGACTTTCAGCGAAGTCACGGAGGTATTGCGGGATTACGATTGTCACGAGGACACTTACAAACCTCAGATTCGTCGATCGAAGTTGATTGAGCGCAATGGGGACGAATCGAAGATTTATTTTCAGTTCTTCAATCACTCCATCGTCACGGTTATTTTGAATGCGAATTTTGACGTGCGCGATACACAATTTGGATCGGGCCGCTTTCAGACGGTGTCGCGGTCGACGCGCATCGCGGAAGTCGAGAATGCAGACTCTCCCAATGAACACGAAAAGCCGGTGGGGAACGATCACGGGTACATGTGGCGGCTCTACACATATTGGCGAATCGAAGAAAAAGATGGAGGAGTGTACGTACAGAATGAATCAGTGTCCCTGAGCCGTACGGTGCCCGCGCTGCTGGCGTTTGTAGTGAATCCTCTAGTAAAAAGTATTCCTCGCAATGTGCTGATCCATTTGCTGACTGATACGCGAAATGCGGTGGAAAAAGCCGAGGCAATACCGCCTACTCCGTCTGCTGAACCGCCGAAAAACGAGGGAACGGGTGTTGGGCGCGCTGAAATGTCAGGCTCCGCGGATGCGCTGTATTTGAGTCCGTGCCTTCAGTCGCCAGCGTGCAGTGGCAAGAGCGACATTTTGCTGACGGTGTCATCGGGCGGCTTAGAGGCCTGGTGACCTGGGCGGCTTTGCGTCCATTTGCGGATAACGAATTCTTGAAGGAGATTGGTGACGGCGGTTGTGCCTATACCGATCAGCGCGTTTTCAAAAGTGAATCCTGCTCCATCGCGGTCCCTGGGCGCATAGTAGATATTTGAGATTCCGCTGGCCGCGAGGCCTCCGATCAGCCCGGAGTAATTTGCTTGCCAGTGGCCATTGTCGCCTTTGCAAATCACGGACTGAGCGAGAGCGTTTAAGATTCGCGAGTGCTTGCTGCCGGTGCCCTTGTAGAAATAGCGCGGATCTTGTTTCAAGATGGAAGGCAGGATGGCACTGCCGATGTAGGTGCCGATGACAAAGTTGCCGTAAGCGGCGCCGTAGCGCTCTGCGTAGCCTTTGGCGCCTTGCCCATAGCCACCGAAATTGTCCTGCGCTTGTTCAACTCCGGCGACGATGCCATTCACTGCAAAACTGACCGGGTCGACCGAGGTCTTCCAGGCCAGCTGAAACTTTTGCTTGGTGGTTAGCGGGGCCGCGTTGGCAATGTAGCTGACGTAGAAATTTGGAAGGACACCAAAGACGCGCTGCTGTTCTTCGACCTTGATCTCATCTTGCGCCACATCTACGGTTGCGGGCGATACGCGCATCTCCGTAGAAGCGGCGGCCACAATTAATGCGATTCTGGGGATCGCGTGGGTTTCACCTGAGCGCAGCGTTCCCGAAAAAGTTTGCGTGGCGAAACCCACTGCAGTAATGGTGAGCTCAAAGGGACCCGGCTCTATGCCGGAGAGAGAGAATTGACCATCTTCGGTCGTCGATACGGTTCTATCTGGCGACGCTTCGCGGGTTAGTTTGATTTCCGCTCCGGCGACGGCGGCTCCCGTCTGATCGACTACGGTGCCACTTATGAGTCCTGGCAATCGCTGAGCCGGAGTGTTCGGCAGGCTCTCGCTGGAGGATCGCTCAATTTTCGCGGGGTCAGGGTCACGGCTATAAGACGGTGGAATGGCCGGGGACTGTTGAAACTGGGTCTGCGCAGCAAGTGAGAACCCCCCTGAGAGAGCGATCAGGCCTATCCTGAGAACTAGCGACGGAAATCTGGGGAAAACCATGGGGACGTCCATTATGATGCGAGCTGGAGGAAATTTGGATTTCCGGTGGAGACAAAGTTTTTAAGGGTAACTGGTACTTTGTGACGGGCGTGCCATTCAGCTACCTGCGTTGAGCCACGATATGACTGTGATAGATGTCCATCTTAAAGGTGACCTTGACCTGATGATGCCAAGTATGGGTTTCAAAAATGCTTGTTAGTGCGAAATTTTTATCGAAACAGGCGTGTTCGTGAGTTTTCGGGGGCGGATGCGTACTTTGGGTTTCTGGCTCCTGGGCGTGGTGGTTTTATTTAGCGGTGCGGCGCATCCACAGTCGCCGGCGCAGTCATCGCCGCAGACTTCGGCGATGAAGAACGGGGTCAATCCGGGGCTCGCAAATTTCAGCGATATCGCGGAAAAAGCCGGACTCACGGCGGTAAATGTGTTCGGGGGCGTGGATACCAAGAAATACATTATCGAAACGACTGGAACCGGAGTGGCTATTTTCGATTACGACAACGATGGATGGCCCGATATTTTTATCGTGAACGGAACGACACTGGAAGGGTTTCCCGCGAAGCAGGCTCCCACCAACCACCTGTATCACAACAATCATGATGGGACTTTCACGGACGTTACGGCCAAAGCCGGGCTTACTGCTACAGGTTGGGGCCAAGGCGTTTGCGTGGGCGATTACGACAATGATGGCTGGGAAGATTTGTACGTCACCTATTACGGGAAGAACCGGCTGTACCACAATGATCATGGTGTTTTCACGGAAGTCGGCGAGAAGGCTGGCGTAGCCGGCTCGGGAAAAGCGTGGGGCACCGGTTGCGCTTTCGTGGACTACAACCGCGACGGGCGCCTGGATTTGATGGTGGCGAATTATGTGGACTTTAATATTGCGACCACACCCACACCCGGCGAAGGCAGTTCCTGCGTGTGGAAAGGCGTGCCGGTGATGTGCGGGCCGCGCGGATTGCCTGGAGCGAAGAATATTTTGTACGAAAATCGCGGCGACGGAACGTTTGTGGATGTCAGCAGCAAAGCGCATATAGATCAAACCGGAGGGCATTATGCGTTCAGCGTTTCGACTTTCGACTACGACGATGACGGTTGGCCGGATATTTATGTGGCGTGCGACAGCGCCCCAAGCATTCTCTATCACAACAATCATGATGGAACGTTCATCGACGTCGCGGTGATGGCCGGAGTGGCGTTCAACGAAGATGGGCGTGAGCAGGCGGGTATGGGGACGACGATCGCGGATTATAACGGCGATGGGCGGCTGGATATTTTCAAAACGAACTTTTCCGACGACACACCGACTTTGTACCGCAATGAGGGTGGAGGAATTTTTTCGGATGTTACTTACGCCGCGGGGCTGGGCCTGCACACGCAATATTTAGGATGGGGCACGATGTTTTTTGATTTTGATAATGACGGCTGGCCGGATCTGGTGCTCGCTAACGGTCATGTGTATCCGGAAGTGGATAAATTTCATTTAAGCAGCGGATATATGGAGCCGAAGCTGCTGTATCACAACAATAGGAACGGAACCTTTACTGATGTAAGTGGCAGCGCTGGGCCGGCATTCAGCACGGTTTCCTCCGCGCGAGGCCTGGCGGTCGGGGATTTTTGGAATGACGGGCGAATGTCGGTGCTCATCAACAATGTGTACGCCAAGCCGAGCCTGTTAGTGAATGCAGCGCATTACAGCAATCACTGGGTGGCGTTTAAAACTGAGGGGACGCGTTCGAATCGCGACGGGATCGGCGCAAAAATCACCGTGAAGGCAGGCGGCAGAACTTTGGTGGACGAAGTTCGCAGTGGCTCGAGTTACATTTCGCAAAACGACCTGCGGGTACACTTCGGGCTGGGGGTCGCGTCGAAGATCGATGGAGTGGAAGTACGCTGGCCCAGCGGACTGCTGGAGCATTTCGACAATTTATCTGTTGATGCGATTCATGCGCTGAAAGAAGGTTCTGGCGTCGCTTCCGCGGCGCAGCAGAAACCCTAGATGAGCGGCGCTGAATTGTGTTTCCAGCTTTTTGCGGGAACGCTATTTGGGAGCAGCAGGTGGTTCGCTGGATTCCGAAGGTTCATCCACTCGAAGAATTTTATCAGCGGGTACATTTTTAATCGTTTGGCGAATTCCGCTGGGCCAGCGGATTTCGATCGTCGCAGCTGTTTCGGATCCCAAACCGAAATGAACCCGCTTGTCGCTCGAAGATAGATAGCTGCCGGCGGTCGTCACCGTGGCCATCTGGAGACCTTTCGCGGTGGTTATTTTTACTTCCGCGCCAATCGCGTCGCGATTGCTTTTGTGACCCACGAGCGACAATGTTAACCAGTGATTTTGCGTTGGCGTGGAGTTGTGAAGCACGTACAAGCCGCCATCATTGCCAGTGACCACGGCATCCAACCGGCCGTCGTTATCAAGATCGCCGATCGCCAGACCCCGCCCTACCCACGGTTTTTGAAAAATTTCTCCGGCTTGAGCGGAGACGTCCACGAATTTCGAGCCGGTGTTTTTTACCAGGAGCATTGGTTCGCGGTAGCGAAGATCTGGAAAACTGAGTTGCACAGTGTCGAGATCGTGCCCCTGGGTAATCAGAAGATCCTTCCACACGTCGTTGTCATAATCGATGAACCGAACTCCCCAACCGGAGTGGCCCATGGTCATACGGCCAAGGCCGGAAGGATAGCTGTCGTAGGTGAAGGTGCCGTCGTCATTATTTCGATATAACGCGTACATCTGGCTGGCGAGATCGGTGACTACCAAATCGGGGAGGCCGTCGTTGTTATAGTCCGCGAAGTCTACGCCCATGCCTGCATACGTGTGGCCCTCGCCATCGACGGCGACTCCGGAGGTGAGCGCAACATCCTCGAAGGTGCCATCACCTTTATTACGGTACAGGAATTCGGGCATGGAATCATTGGCGATGAATAGATCGATGCGGCCATCGCGATCGTAATCGGCGAGGCCGATGCCTAACCCCTTGCCGGGACGCGCAAGGCCGGCTTTTTGCGCGATCTCGGTGAAGTGGCCGTTGCCTTCATTGTGATAAACGAGCGGGGAAATAGCGGGGAATGCATCTGGATGACAATAGGAGCGGTAGCCTTCCCGGCGCTGGCCGCAATAGATGTCATCGAAGTCCCATTGAAGATAACGCAGCACAACTAAATCCAGGCGGCCATCGCCGTCGAGATCAACCCATGCCGCGCTAGTGGACCAACCGCTGCCAGCGACACCAGCTTTGTCGGTCACATCGGTAAAAGTGCCGTCTCCGTTGTTGTGATACAGCTTATTGCCACCGTATGCGGTGACATATAAATCTTCGAAGCCATCGTTGTCGTAGTCTCCCACCGCGACTCCCATACCGTAGCCGGCACCTTGCAATCCCGCTTTTTCGGTTACGTCTTCGAAGGTACCGTCAGATTTTTGGTGGTACAGGCGATTCCAATACTTCGCTTCGGTCTTCTGCGGGATAGTTCCTTTGACAGTGGGATCGCTGAGGGGCGCGCCGTTTACTACAAAAATATCGAGACGCCCGTCGTTGTCGTAATCGAACAAGGCGACGCCCGCTCCCATTGTTTCGATCAGATATTTTTTGGAGGTGTGGGAGGCAAAATATTCAAAATTTATTCCTGAAAACTTGGTCACCTCGACGAACCTTGGGGTGGCCGGTGAAGTGGACTTCTGTTCGACCACTCGGGCCGCGTTTTGTTGAGCAGGGCAAGGCGGAACAAACAAACCTGAAAGAGCAATGAACAGCGCCAGCCAGTTACGTACACGATGCGTCATGAGAAGTTGTTGGCTTACAATTCGCTCAATTTCGTTTTGAGATCATCGCGAGAATCGTGTTTTTCGCGCGCTACCCGAGCCCAGATCAAATAGCAGATGGTCACAATAGCCAGCCATGCTGGACCCGCCTCCATGGTGATGCGAAATCCCGGCACCCACCAGGTGGAAATCAACACGGCTATCAGCGCGACCAGGCCGAAGAGCGAACTCCACGGTCCAGGTGGCGCAAAACGCAGGATTGGTTTTCCGGTGCGCTCGTGGGCGCGGCGAAAAGCGAGGTGCGTGACCAGGATCATAATCCAAACAAATGGGCCGCCAAAAAAGGCCACGCCGATCATGAATACAAAAGCGGTGGACTCAAAAAAATGCGAGAGAAAAAGAGCAATGAGCAGGCCGACGCCCGAAGCCATCACTGCTGCAACGGGCATTCCGCGCTTGCTCAATTCTCCTAGAGTCGCGGGAGCGTACCCTCCACGGGCCAGTGAAAAAAGCAAACGGGCAGTGAAATACAGATTACACATGGCGCTGGAAAGCGCAGCGGTCAGCACCACAAAATTCATCACGTTGCCGGCGCCCGGAATTCCCACCGATCTGAAGACCCGGACAAACGGGCTTTCGCCCAGCCCCAGTTCCGTCCAGGGAACGATGCCCACCACAATCGCGAGTCCGCCCAGATAGAAGAGCACCAGAAACGAAAGTGTCCGCCGCAACGCACGCGGCACCGCAACCGATGGGTTGGCGGCCTCTCCGGCAGTCGCCCCGACAATCTCCAGGCCCAGAAAACTGAAGATGGCCATGGTTACGCCCAGTCCCACGCCGCCCCATCCATTCGGAAACAATCCGCCATGGGCTGTGTAATTCGCGGCGCCAATACGCGGAAATCCGACGCCAAATAAAAGCGCCGCCCCCAGTATCAGGAACCCGACAACGGTGACGACCTTGATCATCGCGAACCAATATTCGAAGACGCCAAAACTTTTGATGCTGATGGTATTGACGTACAACAGCGCAATCGAAAAGCCCGCGATGCACATCCACGAGGGCACCGCCGGCCACCAATACTTGCAATAGATGGAGGCCGCGACCACCTCACTGCCAACAACAAAAACCAGGCACAACCAGTATGTGTAGCGAATCGCAAAACCGGCCCACGGGTGCACATACATCTCTGCGTACAGGCCAAATGAACCGGCGGCTGGATGTTCCGCGGCCATTTCCGCGAGCGCCCACATCACCGTAACGGTGACAATCGCGCCTAAAAGAAAACTCACAATCACCGCGGGACCCGCGAGCTTCACGGAAAGTGCGCTGCCCAGAAAAAGTCCGGTGCCAATCGTGGATCCCAACCCGATCATCGCCACTTGCCAGGAGGTCAGACCCCGATGCAGGCCGGCTTCGCGATCGAGAATCTCGGCTTGCGGGATGTTGCTCGGCGGTTCGCTGTTCGGCGGTAGCGGTAACTCATTCATCGACGGGCATGCTACCAGACTCCATGCCTTGCATACCAAAGCGGTTCTATTGACAGAAGAGATTGGGTAGCTCTGATTCCGGATTTGTGCGCACTGGGACGAATGGATGGTTTCGAGACCTGAACCCCGGGACAGTAGAAGCCTCGTCGCAACTGGCCTTCGACGATCAGGAAAGAACGCGCGCGCTACCTACAATTGGATCTGTGGCGAGCAACACGATTGAAGCCACGGAGGGCAGTATGAAAGCAGCCTTAGCGCTTATCGTAATTTATATCGCAGCATTCATCGTCGCTACGCAGGGCGGATCCCAAAATCCTGTACAGGCATCGGCAACGAATAATTTTGCGACTTCCAAATCCGTCGACCCGGAAAAAGAAGCTGATCTGCACTCGCTGTTGCAATATGTTGGAGCCAAGGACCAGCTGCAATCCGCAGCGAGCGAATCCGCGGCGCAATATCGCGAAAAGTTGGGTGCCAGCGTAAAGAATGTTGCTGATGATTCGAAACGGCAGGAGTTGATTACCGTAGCTTCGGGCAGCTTTGAGAAGAATTTCGACCAGCAACGGGCCCTGCAGCAAATTGCAGCAATCTACGATAAGCACTTCACCGATGACGAAATAAAAGGTTTGCTGGATTTTTACTCGTCGCCGCTGGGGCAGAAATTTGCCGCCGAATCACCCAAGATCAACAAAGAAATCCAGGCGGTGCAAGCATTGGCTGCAGGCAGTGCAACCCGCGAATCGCTGCTTATGCTGAAATCACAAAACGCCGATGTCGATACACTAGATATTGCCGGCAAGCACGCTAACAGCACCAAACCCGAGGTTACGCTCCAGGACCAGATGCAGGAAATTTCTCAACGCCCCTAAGCTTTGCGGAGTTAATTGAATCGGGTAGTGAGCTATTTAAAGCGTTTTCTAATTTTCACGTCGATACCGAAGGTTCCGTTGTAATCGCGTAAGGCCACCACGGAAATATTGCGGTTTATGGTGTACTCCACCTGAATGACCTGCTCCTGAGTTGAACCCACATTCGAAACATACATGATGGTCAGATTACGCGCGATTTGCTGTTCTACGGTGACGCGCGCGCCGGCGTTTTGGTCGGAACTGGATGCCACGGGAGTCAGGCCAGGATCAACGCGCAACCTGGTAATTCCGAATAAATGTTGAAGCCGGCCACCGAGCTGACTGGTCACCGCCTCTGACAAAAGTGCGGTCGCGCCGGCGGTTGCATTTTGCGCCGTGCCGCCGCTGCGGGCGGTCCCTTCAGCGCTGGGTTGCCCCATGGCTAGGAGCGCCACAACATCGTTGGGCGGCAAAGGAGGATCAGAGCGATAGGCCAGCGCGAGTTTACTGGACGGTCCGTTAAAGTTCACGGTGATTTCATATTGCTGAACGGTGGTGGACGCTTCCACGTTCACCACCGGGTCCAACCGGAAAGGATTGGCGAAATTAATGTCGCCGCGAGCAACGCGATAGCGGTTTCCCGCAAAGTACAAATCGCCGGACAGCAGATGTATATGCCCCAACATAATGGGATGCTCCCACGTCCCTCGCACTCGCAGGCTGGCGTCTGCTTCCAATTCCGCGCCAGGCCATTCCATACGCGCGTCGGGCGAAGATACGGCTTCAATGTCAAACTGCAAATTGCGCAAAAATGGAGAATCTGTCGTGGGGCCAGAGATACCTTCCTTGGAAGAGACAAGTCCGCCGGCACTTTCGAGCCCCTGCGTCAACAGCACGCGTTGCACGGTGACTCTTCCGGAGACGAGGCCGGAGTTGGTGGTGCCGGTCAGCCGCAAATTTCCACCCAGCAACCAACTCATGCCTTCCGGGTAGCGAATACGCACACGGTTGGTGCTGGTGTTGAGGTCGTAGCGCACGCCGCCTTCTCCGTAATTTACCCTGCCGGAGAGTTGCAGCGTGCCACCGCCCACTTCGGCGGTTACGTCGCTAAAAAAAAGGCGGGTGGTATCAAAAATCAAGTCGCCTTTGATGGAGCTAAGGCCAGTAGGAAAATCCGAGGCGCGCACGGACGCATTATCGAGGTGTACTCGTCCAGTGATGCGCGGATGCTCGATGGTGCCTTCCACGGCAGCGTTAATTTGCGCACCGCCATGCACGTCCATATTTGGCAGGGAACCGTTAAGCAGGCGCAAATCGACGGCGCCATCGAGGTGGAGCGCCAAGATTCTACGGCCGGTAAATTGTACGGACCCGTCGATCTTCAGGTTGGTGTCGGTGCCGTGCATGACGACAGGTTCAATCTCGAGCGCTTCACGCGAGGAGCGGAAGCGGACCGGCCCGCTATTCTCAAGCTGCACATTTGCGTAGTTGAGTATCAGTCGCGAGAAATTCGCTTCCACCACGATTCCGCGGGGATCCTTCAACGCGCCTTTCATGGAGATGTCGCCGTCCGCTTGGCCATGCCCGCTGAATTGTTTTAAGTGCAGGGCAGCTAGCAGGAAAGGGTTGAGATCGATATTCTTGATGGAGACTTTTCCTTCCACCGGAAATGGGTTAGCAAGGCCCAGGGTGTAACCTCCAGAAATTTCTCCGGTGCTCATCGCGGAACTCACGGTTAATCGCGCTGTTTTGCCATCGGAGGCCAGATCAGTGTCAAAACTTCCGATCACTTCTTGTCCCACGCGCAGATCCGTGACGTGGAAGGTGCCGTTTGCAATTGGTGTTTGCATGGGGCCGTCGGCCTTCAACCGAAAATTCACTTGGCCGCCCAGGGCAATCGAGGATTGTGCCTTGTTGAAGCTTTCCAGCGGCAGCGCCGCGCCGACTAAATCGGCGGAAATGGTTTTGTCAACAAAACGGTAGGCGGCCGTTCCGGTGACAATGCCGGCTCCGCGCCCCTTTTCGTTTCCCGTCGGAAAAAAGCGCAGCTCGGCGTTGGCGATGCGAACTTCCTGGGTGCTGGCAGTGAGTTGTCCACGTAGCCGATTGAAAGACGAACCGTAAACATTTCCGTCCGCCAAGTCGAAGAGTCCCGTAATGGTTGGCGCATTCCTTGTGCCACGGCCGTGGAATTCGCCGGTTAAGTCTCCCCGAACTGGATACGACCAGCCGACCAGCTGCTGCAACCCTTCCAAGGAAGTTTTTTCGAGGCTGGCGTCCGCAGACCAGGAATTGTCGGGGAGAAAACTCCAGTCGGTGAGTTCCAGGTTGATGTCGAGGGAACTGCTGGTAGAGCCGCGTCGCGCATGTCCCCGCGACAACAACAATTGCCTGGGTGAATACACCAGGTCGCCATCGAGCGAATCCAGAATGATCGAGCTGTATTGCACGTTCTCGCCGCGCACATGTCCAGTGAATGTAGGTTTGCCGGATGGGCCGGTGATTTTGCCGTCCCAGCTCACTTTGCCTGAGAGGGGTTGCTGGGCCTCCGCGGAACGCGGCGACAAATCGCGCAGAGCATTGATGAAATCCCGGTAATGTTCGAGCGAGGTGGTCTCAAACCTCAGATCCATTCCGGAATCGCGTGGCGCTAACAGTCCGGAAACGCTGCCATTGGTTGTGGGAGTTTGAAATGCTCCGGACACGACGGTGAAGAGACTGGTGTCGTATTTGTAGATGAATTGCCAATCTCCCTCAACCGCCTCGTGGCCTGCGGCGACTTTTTCCGGCGGCGCCCAACGCATCTTCGCGACAATTCCAAAGTGCTCGAATGCGCCGGTCCAGTCTTCCTTGGTGTCGGCCGTCAAATGGGCATCCCAATGCAATTCATCGATGGGAAATCCGTGGTGCTCAATGGAGGGCAGCAAATTGGCTAAACGGACATCCTGCACGTGAGTTTCGGCGTGAAACTGTAATCCGGCGAATCGCAAAGTGACGCGGCCCTTCACCGTGCCGCCGAGAGCGCCGGCATAAAAGTCGGGGACCACCAGGCCATCATTATTGATAGTAAAAGTTCCGTGACTGGTAAGGCCTCTAGCGTGGAAATCATCATAGGGCAGTGCGATGTCGCTTCCCGCGTAGATGCCCGTCCCGTGGAATTGCTGGTCTGCAAGTGTTCCTTCGCCGTGAACGTCGGCGCGACCCGTGGGGACTAGTGGATTCCGCAAAATTTCGCGAAGGTCGACGAGCTCCAGCCAACCGCGGTAGCGAAGATTCCATCTGGGATCGGCAAAGTTGGTGAGCTCCGCTTGGGCGTCTACGTGGGAATGCGCGGCGCTCATTACGCCTTGTTGCAAAGTGAAACCGTCTCGCGAAATCGTGAACTTCGCGGAAACACCGATGGGCACTGGGAGAAAACGCTGCGCCGTGAAAGTTACGTTTTGCCAATCAAGATTTCCGTCATATGACAAATGGTCAACCGCCCCGCTCGCAACCAGTGCCAAGTGTAAGTTGTCACCTTCGATGGCCAGAGGAGCCTGCACATCGTTATAGAGAACCCAACCGTTCTCGAGGTTCAGGTGCCGGATGTGCAGATCGAGCAACGTTTGTCCCAAAGGCTTAGCGGAACGAGGCCGCGGAGGCGTGGGAACATTAGTGACGCCATTTTTTCCGATTCTTATGTGGATATGCGGTTCGCGAACGACCAAGCCATCCAGCGAAACTTTGCGTCCCCACCAGGAATCGATGCGCAGATCAGTTTCCACTTCTTCCGCGGCAAAGAGCGGAGCCGTCCCTGCTGGCTCTAAACCGTGAATTTCAAGGCCCTTCAATTTGGCACGC
>Ga0210384_10004384_pt1 | contig 15791 bp, 32 predicted proteins | sample IncBWH2MmetaG_FD_160574 | JGI IMG/M metagenome (GOLD analysis project Ga0210384, IMG submission 160574) | Forest soil microbial communities from Barre Woods Harvard Forest LTER site, Petersham, Massachusetts, United States - Inc-BW-H-2-M | ecosystem: Environmental > Terrestrial > Soil >...
CCCGCGTTTGCTCTGCCTGACGCACCCGCTCGCGCAACTGCAATAGCTCCATGAACTGGGCTTTGAGATCTGCTTCCATTTCAGCGAAGATTCGGAGTCGCACATCGGCCAGAGATAAGCGCTTCGAATCGGGGCTCATTTTCGTACCCTCAAACTCAACAGCACCGCGCTGGTAAAAAGGTAGCGGACAAGGATGCCGAACCTGTGTGAACTAGTTCACTCTATCGATGCTTATTTTCGCATCGGTAGCGACAGGCGGCACACGCCAGACGGCTGGGGCGGTAATCGCGCGTCAACGTGTCGATGCTAATCTCGTGATGTCGCGGGTAAGTTCTCCAGACCGCGACACCGGACATACGAGAGAACCCGCCGACGTGAGAACGCCCGGCGGGTTCTATCAATCCCTAAGATTTCCGGCGGAACGACACTTCATGGAAAGACGCCTAGCGCCTCGCAAAGTCACCTTGATGTCTGGTGCGATTGAGGTCGCGGGCAGCACCATTGGCTGCCTAATCAGCAACATGTCGATCTCGGGAGCCGCCCTGGAGATCACCAATTCTGAGGACATCCCCGAACGCTTCAACCTTTTCTTTAAGGCGGACCAAACGCGCATTCCTTGTCGCGTTGTCTGGCGTGAGGTTAAGCGGATTGGCGTAACCTTCGACTAGCCTATTGGCGCCGCTGGGCCGGGGCTTCGGTCCAGCGCGGCCTGGGTCCCCACAGAAACACACGCCGTCGGGCTCGAAATACGATGTCCCGGCGGCGCCTACCCTGCTGGGCCCCTGAAATCCCCCAGCAGGGCAACGCTAGCAGGCGAGCCAGCCTGGAAAGTGTGAAGCAGTTCACATTTGCGGCAGTCGATTTTTCGCTCGCTGTATCGCTGGCGACATACGGACGTCATAGTGCGCCGGGCGTTTCGGGTCCGTGCTTTTCTTTTTGCCGAGCCAAATGACGACAAGCCGGGTGACTACGGCCCAGCCGGGGGCTTTTCTTTTGACCGCAACGTCATCGGTTTGCAAACCAGAGTCCAGCGAAGGCGCCAATTCCACTCCACAGCACACCGGCGTAGGACAGCATTTCCCCGCCCCAAAGCGTTGGTACAAAGTCCCCGATTGTTGAGCCGATTAGGATTGCGATCCAGGTGCGCGACATCAGCGCCATCTTAGATGCGGATGGTGACACTCTCGGGCCACGGGGCTTCGGTCTCGCGCTGCCCTACGACCAGGGAGGTTCTTCGGCGGTTTCGACCGAGTTTTGAACCGTCGCGCCTGCTAAGCGCAGGCCGTTTAGCAACACGGTTTTGACAGAAGCCGTATCAAAGCCGATATCTCTGGCATTTGGGGGAAGAGCTTCTGTTCCTTTCAGCCGGACCGCCACATGCAATTGCTCGCAAAGGTGTCGAACGGTGCGGTTGACTTGCTCCTCGGTCATTCTTCGCCTCCGTGTCTGTCATCGCTCCCACTCAAACAGGAACTTGGCGTCTCCCGCTTGTGGCGGCGGCTGCTCATTTTTGCGGGGTGGCCACGCCGACCTCAATCCGGCCGTGCAGAGAATCCCCCGATCATATTCATCTGCGAGCTTGAGAAGCAGGTCCGCAATGGTCTTGTCCTGCTGGGCGAGGGCCAGTCTGCGATATCGGATCGCGCGGACGCTGCTCATGGAGCATCTCAAATCCAACGCCAGGCCGGCGCTCGTGCGATAAAGATCGCCTGGCTCCGATTGTAGCCCGAAGTCCCAGGCTCACCAACAGCCTTCCCAGAGGGGGCAGAGGCTATCGCGGCCAGTCTTCGCCGGGCCGATCCAGGCGGCCAGCCGGCCGGGCGGACGCTGCTAACGGTCGCGCGAGGGCTTCCCGACCATTAAGGACGAACGGCGGCGGGGGAATCCGACAGCTGCCGCTTTCGTCGGCATGGAGCGGAGCTTCGGTCCCGCGCTTTGGCCCAGAGTGCAACGATGGAAGGGATCAGTGACAGCCACGTTATGGCGCCTATCCACCCCGATTGCCAGCGGCGCCGGCTGGCGCACCGTGCGCCTCTCTCTCCGAGCGGTCACGAAGTAGGGCAAGTACGGCCCGGACAACGAAAGATGAAGCGCCGGCGCCGATCTCACCCGAGGCGTAACCGGCAGCAGCTGGCCGCTCAGGCCAGAAGGCTGAAGCGGTAGACTAAGCGGGGCCGCCTCTTGCTTCTCGCGGCGGCCCATTTCGCCTGACCGGAAGTTTGCCAGCGAAGATCACAAATCCGACGAAAGTAATTGAGATCGTTGTTCAACGCCTGATTGATTCCCGGCGAAGTGATCAATTCGGGCGCAAACATGCAAACGCCGGGGAGGGGAGCCGCTAGATGAAGAAAGATTATCCGTTGGCGAGCATCGAAGGGATGTCGTTGCCTGAACTGACTGCGCTAGAGGCAAAGACGATCCAAGTCGCCGCCAGTGCGGTTGCTTCAGAGGAACCCAATGCCATTTCGGATGAGGCTGAGAAGCGGATGCGAGCTCTCAAGCGGGAGATGAGTTCTCACTAGGACGGGGGCGCGGGGACTAGCTCCCGCGCTTTCAGCCCGATGGTGGAAGCTCGGTCTTGGTCCAGCGACAGTTTCTCTGCGCTACGAAAAGCAAGCCAAGACGGCGAGGACGAAGTCGGGACTGAAATCCGGCAGTAAAAATAGCCCGAGTAGCAGGCCCGCACCGAGAACGAGGGCAGTGGTTTTGAGCGTAATCATTTTCAGAATCTCCCCTCCTGAAAACGATGAGAGGCTATACCGGCTCCGTTTCCAGACGACTTCGCACGGTCGGAAAATGGCTTCGCAAGGGCTTCGCCAGCGGCAGGTGGCGCTGACGAAAGGGGGCGGCCGCAAAGGCGAAAGCCCCGCCTTGGGGGGAACGGGGCTTTGGGGTTGGGTTGGAGGGCCTGGGGAAGCCCTCGTCTGTAGGTGGGCAGGGATCGGAAAAGGTTCAAGACAAGCGGCGGCCTGCCAGATGAAACGGGGCGCGGGGCTTCGGTCCCAACTTATTTTGGCAGATCTGCTGCAAGCTCTGCCTGTCGCACCCGCTCGCGAAGCTCCAGCAGCTCCAGGAACTGAGCTTCGATATCTGCTTCCATTTCAGTGAAGATCTTGATCCCAACGTCAGCCAGCGACAAACACGCCAAATCGAGGTTCATTCTCGTTCCTCAAAAAAACTAGGAAAATGCCAAGGCCTTGTATACCAGCAGTTCAGCAAGCCGCGGCCGGAAGGGCAATACACATTTGTTAGCGCTGCCGAATTGTCGTGCGCTGAATGAGAAGGCTTTGAGTGCTGCCGTGGCGACACCGGAGCTAGCGGCACTCCGACTCAAAGGTAACTTGGTGCTGTTGCGCTCGTCGCGAAAGGACGCGACGATTGGTGCGTCGGCTCATTAGGCCGGCGGGTATTTTGATCGGCGGATTTTATTGTGTCAGAAGCAATGAGATTGATTGTGGATGGCTATTTGAGCCTGAAGAACCGTGATGCGCTCGAGGAAATGCGTGCGCATCGACAGCGACTGAGGAAGCGGCTCGAGGAGCAGACACCGGGCGGCATCGACGCTGGCCCCGCGATGGAAGCGTTGGACGAAGACCTGCGCGTCATTGAAGCGGCCATCAATAGGCATTGAGAAGCGCAACGGCGGGGCGAGACATCGCGGGCGGCTCAGCTGTAATGCTGCTGTCAAGCCGACGGGCTAACGTCGTTGGGCCGCAGCGATGGCCCACATCCAAACGCTCGCGGCTGAAGATCACACTCAAAACCCGCCTGGGCTCCCCCCGAGGCGGGTTTTCTTTCACTGACGCATTCGCAGCCCCTAATCAACGTGGGCGGTATTAGGGTGGGCGCATTGCGCTAACCTGACGTCAACCGGCTGGCTGCACGCTCAGACGGTCGCGGATCTACACCCCGCGACGAGGACCTAAAACCTAAACCCGCCGGCTAAACTCACCCGGCGGGTTTTTTCTGTCGGACCAATTTGCGTTTGATCGATTTGAGGGCGCCGCTTGCGCTTCTCTTGCCCGCTCTTTCAGACGGATTAATTCGTTTAGCTTTGGGCGTCCGCTAGATCCGGCGCCATGATCGTGGGTTCAGGGTGTCGACGGCCGCGCGCACTATGGTCCATCATTGCTTTCTCCGCGCGAACTTCGTCGGCGCAAGAGGCAATGCAATGGCGATCGGCGAACACGAGCCACTGACGGGGGCTCACTTCCTTAATGACGTACTCAGTCATTTCAAGCGTCCCAGTAGTAAGCTCACACAGCCTAGCACTGCAACGTTGCTGGTCGATTAAGCGGGATCCTCTCTATGCGGCCGTGGGGTTCGGTGCCGCCCGAGCAGTCTACCCGCTCAGTCGCAATGCACTTGATTAACGATCCGATGGCACCTGGTGCCGTCACTGAAATAGGTAAAATCGCCACTCCTGAACGATGACGACCCGTCACTGTAGTAGGTGTGATTGCCGACCCGCTGTGAGCTCGAGCCGTCGCTATTGTACGTAAAATTTCCAGCGTGTCGCGATGTGAACCCGTCGCTCCAGTAGGTGAAGCTTCCAAGGCGTTGGCCAGAAAGGCCGTTGTCGCAGTAAATTCGACCGGCGATAGACTGACAACTTCCAGCATTGGCCGCCGTGGCCATTAAGCCAAAGACGATTGCAAGAAGAACACGCATCGGACCTCCGGACGTACCTCCAAGCCTACATCTTAGGCGAAGGCGAGCGTTGAGTTAAATCAAAATGAGCTGAAGGAAGGGCGCGGATTTCGGTCCCGCGCCTCAGAACCACACAGCGGCCGTGATCAAAATACCTGCCCCAACCAAAGGGATGGTCATGTCGACGGCGAGCCAATCGGGCAAACGCTTCACAGGTTTGGTCATCGCATGAGCCCTCGCTGATGAGTCCTCACTGACCAATATCTTCCGCCGGCCTGCGGCCAACAAAACTTGAGCTGAAGGCTCCGTTCAAAAACATACGCCGTCGGGCTCGAAATACGATGTCCCGGCGGCTGGCGGTAAGGCTTCCTTCAAAAGTTTGTAGGAAACTTTGATCGCCAGCGCGGACCCATCGGAGGTCCGCAATGATCCAGCTTCAGTTTCAGAGTAAGCTGCCAACCCGCTCGGCGGTGGGGAGGCGAGGTCCAATTAATACGGCCACATTTGTAGCGTCCGTAGCGCTAGCCGCGCAGATACTTTCTGCATGCTCCAGTGGTCGATCATTTCCGGGAGATGGCTTCGCAGCGTACCCGGACTTGAACGACCCGACGCCAACGGCCGGAGTGCACGCAGATCAAGTGGCACGGATAAAAGCTGATCTAATCCAGCTTCGCGACAACCAAGAGCGGGTCGCAGCTCGACAGCAAGCTCTCCGTGTTGGCGGCGTAGGCCGCGATGCTTCTGATCCCGCGCTTCTCGCTTCACGGCCAGTCGTCGCCGGCGATCCAGATTGACGTTGGCTTCCGCCACGCCCCTCAAACCAAAGAGGCTAGTTCGATGAGCAGCGATCAAAGCGCGCTTCGAGCAATTGAGGAAGCTGCCCGGATACGTGAGGGACACGATCAGACATTTCACCGATGATGAGCGTAAGCGGATACTCGAAATAGCTCTGCGTGAGCTAGACTCAAAGCTGCTTGTGCGAGACGGGAGTTAGGCGGCGGACTTTATTGGTAGTGCCTGTGATGCTTTTTCGGCTCAGGCGTAGGGGGCGGGGATGGCGCTGGCGATACTGTCTCGACGTACGGATGATAGATCTGCGTTTCGTAGTTGTCGGAGAAAACCGAGTAGCGTGACGTGAGATATACTCCATCTCTGCCTTCGGAGTTCCCAAAGAAGGCCGAGTAAGTGAGGTGCTTGTCCTGGTCTGGGGCTGCGCTTCTAATGCATACCATCCAGGGCGGTGTCGAGCTGGGCGGCGCCCTGAACAGGTCAGTCACTTCGATAGGCTTCGCAAAGTGCGAAACAGAAATCGCTCGGGTCAGCCCAGCCGTCAGATGAGCCTGATCCGGCTGCGCTCCAACTTCGGGCGCCGGCAGGCTCATGCCGGTACAGTCTCCCAACAAGGCAAAGCAGAACCGCTGGAACTATTCGCAAGATAATTTTCATGCGGGTGAGGAAGCGAGTGTAAGCGCCGCGTAAGCTGAGCGTGCTATGGGGCCAAAGCGCGGCGTCACCCGTACCGCGCTCTAAGCAAACCTCCAGCCCGCCTTGGTCACCTACCAGGGCGGGTGTTTGTATGGCGGCCTTAATGTCGGCCTTATTTTTCGCGCCCCAGCATAAGCCTGGCCAGCTCGACGACATACAAGCGCCACCAGGCCCGCTTCACGCGGACTATGCGTTCCAGATCGCGATTGGTGACCATGTGCATATCCACGGGAATACCAATAAGTCGGCAACCTGACAGCGGGCTTACGGCACGACCTTGTGCACAGGCAAAGGCCATCGGGCTGCCATGGGCGCGGCTTCGATCCTGCGCTTCACTTCCGCGGCCATATGATCGCCCGGCGGCCAGGGCGATCATGACTAACAGCAGCAGGGCGACGATCGCGCCGACGATCCAGAGGAGGGCAGTCATTGCCGCGCCTTCCCAGTTGCTTCACAGCTACGGTTTTCTGGGAAGCATGTCAGCCACTTCATACGGTGACAAACGGCAGGTGCTTAATGCGGTCCCATTGTTTTCCCGGCGGGACTCCCGAAAGTCTCTCGCGAACAAACTGTCTTCACGCGTGATCCTTCATGAGCACAAACATCTGCTTGACCTCGTGCAGCTTGATCGGCTTCTCCCGCGGCCTTGGTAGGAGCTCAGGGCTGAAGCTGTCGGGCCGCGATCGCGTCGGCCTTGATGGTACTGCTGCCTGCAGCAAAGTAAGCTCGCATGTCGCGCACGAAGGCTTTGGCGGCCGCTGCAGGGATCTCGATAGGTTTGTTCGGCATCACCCCCATATAGGCGTTAACCCAAAATTCACCATGATCGCGCACAAGGGCAGCATTTCAAAACCGATTTGGGGCCAGCAAATGCGCGCCGCTTTCCCTTCAATGCTCCTGGTCAGCGTGATTGCAATGTCGAACAGCGTATGGTCGGCCGATCTCCCGCTTAGACTAAAGCCCGCGATCCATCGGGAGGACGCGATGACGCCAGCAGAGCGTAGACAGCTCTTTGAGTTGTTCTTGGAATACCTCAGGCAGCGACGGGCGCCCACCGAGTTGTAAATTTCGCGGTGACGTCGGCTCGCATATGGGCTTAGTGCGTCCGCCTCTAGGGCGACAGCGACTATGAACCGGCGGAGCCTGATCCTCTCTGTCGTGCTAGCGATAGCGGCTTCGCTGGCGATCTCGGGCGTGTTGGAAACGGCGCGGATGTTATCTCGCTGAACGTCCCTTGCGGTTCGGAGGTCTTTTGGCCTTCTGCGCGTTCGGCCTCGGTTCGGGCTGAGCATCGACCTTCGGCTCGATCGGAACGGCTCCCGGCGTGTTGCGGACCGCGTCGGCTAGCATCCTAAACAGGTCGTTCTTCGTGGTCTGCCCCGGCTTCTCGCTCATGCTCAACTCCTGACTGATTAGACGACGCTAGCGCGGTCGGAGCCGCTCGCAACGAGAGTCGCTGGTTAAGATTTCCGGTTAAGTTTATGGGGCGCGATTAGACCCGGGCGGGTCAACTCTCAGCCTGCTCCTACGGGAGGGCGGCGCAGCAACAATTTAGTGGCGCTATTCAACATATGTGGAAGACAGCGACCGAATCACCAACGCACGATCCTCCTGGGTGTTGGAGGGCTGGTGCCATGGATATGGACGAGCGTTGTTTTATCGTGACCGCAATGACCTGTCTCCTGATCATGATCGGTCTCATAGTGCTGCCGTTGTGAGACTCATTGCACCCCTCGGCGATGGTCCGCCCGGCGGAGGCGAGCGTGCGGCGCTCGTCGTGCATTGAGCGGTTGTTGCTAGCTCATAACCCGCAGGGTCACCTGCGGGCAAAATGCAGGGGAATGGATCAGGCCACCACCGAGACACTGAAGCTGCGTTCGGAACTGCTCGCCATCGCGGCCCCGATGCCGATCGGCGCCTGAAGCAACGGCTGCTGTTGCGCCAGACCGACGACAGCGTTCCGGAAGATCCGCGCCATCTCACGGCCCGATGCGTCCTGCGTGATCGCAATCGTGCTCCTAGAGGATCTGCCGGGGCTGCTAGGCCCGCCGAGCAAGCAAACGGCCCCGGCCTGCATCACCAGCGCCGGAGCCGTCACGACTTGGAGGAGATAGCAGTCTCGGGCCAAGCCGGGTCTCGATGATCACCGATTTCGAGGCCTGTCGCAATCGCTCTCGCGCTCCTCTGGGAGGATGCGGACTGCCTTGGGGGGCCTTTTCGATTCCAAGCGCCTACTTGCGTTTGGTCGTTCACAAACTCATTGCATAAGCCCCGCAAATCACCGAGGATCCGAGCATTGCGATGGAGGGGGCCATGCCAATTTCGGTCCCGTCCGCAAGAGCGGACGCGATATTAGCTGAGCAGGCAGCGTTTCAGAGTTTGGCAGACACTAAATCGGAAGAAGAGTGGAATGAGGCGTTCGCCGTGTGGCGGGAAGCATCAGCGGCGTTGATAACCGCGCACGCCGTGCCATCGGCTGCAAGTCCAACGTGTCTGGAACACCTGCCCACGGCGCAGTGACGATTTACCGGGGATGATGTGGGTCGCGCATCAGTGGGCCCTTTGACGCTGCCTACGTCAGGCAGCAGGCATGAGCAAACGACGGCGAGGACGCGGAGGACTTCAATTTCATCCGCGACTACAAGAAGGCCGGCATCAGCGCCTGGGCCGATTTGGGTTTGTCATACGAGATCGGCCACGTTGGCGAGTTTGCGATCGGCTGGAAGCGGCCCGAGGCCGGCACGGCGCTGGAGATTTCTGTCTCATAACCACGAGGAGATCGGCAACGACGCGACCAGCTCATGCGGGAGTGGCTACTCTCTAATTTCCTTTCGTTTGAGCCGTCTCAGCGAAAGCCCAAATCGCTGGGATCGCGAATACACGGCAGAGACAGAGCGTTGGAGCTCGGAGGCTATTGCATCAACAGTTTGGCCTGATACGGCCATTGATTTCAGCCGCTCATCTTCGGCCGTCGTCCAGTTCCTGGAAACGCGTATGCGAAAGTTCATTGCGCTCAATCCACTTCGAGCAAAATGGGGGCGGGGTACCATCGCTTCCATGCCAGAGCACTTGCAATGATGGTCTGAAATTAACCTAAGCGCTAAAGGTTACCGGGCGGCCGCGTCCTGATGATATCAGTTGCCGTCGTCTTCCAGTGGCAACTTGTGCAGCAAATGCGGCCAGTTGCGCTCGACAATCCCACGGATTTCGGGATCGATCGCCTTGACCGTATCGAAGCTTTCGATCTGGCTCCGGATCTCTTCCAACTCTTCCGGCTCTAACGCACGGCCGTGGAAGAATTCGATGGGCATCAAACCGCGCCTTTAAGTGGCAATCGAAGCTGTTGCGCCATTGACGCCCTATGGCGCTCAATGAAGTCTTCCAAGCTCGACGGTATTTGTCCCGACGGGCTTCACATCTGGCGGGTTTTTCGGTGCTCATTTGCGAGACCGCGTTTTTTCCTTTTGACCATTATCTTTCATTCGGAAATCCTGGAGCAGGACATCGACCATGAGAATGCCACCGCATTGGTTAGCTCTTTTCCTCAGCGGCTTGGCAGTACTGCCTTTCGCTGCTGAACTAACCTTAAAACTCTACACGAAATACATAAGAAAACGGGATCGCCTGTTGCGCTCCGATACGCAAACTGGATGGAGTAATACCCCCAATCTCGTGACGATGCAGATCAATGCGGCCGGCGAACGGTGGAGCATCCAAACTGATCAGAATGGCCAACGCGTCATTGTGCAAAATCCCCCCACTGGACAAAAGATATTGATCCTCGGCGACTCGCTGTCTTTTGGAGAAGGCGTAAACGTCGAGGATCGGTTCGACGTCAAAATGCTTTCTTCGTTGCATGGCACTCGCATCATAAACACGGGCGTGATGGGTTACGGGACTGACCAAGAGTACGTAGCTTACCGAAATTGGAAACACAGTCTGGAGCCTGGTGATAGAGTCTTGATAGTGCTCAATCCGAGCGACTACTTCGAAGTACTGAGGCGGCGCGTCTTCGGTCGCGCAAAGCCTTACTTCGAGAAAGTCGACGGTTCATTTGTTCTTCGCCCGCCATCCATCAGCCCATTAGAGCGCTGGTGCGACCGATCCTTCTTGGTGAGAGCCGCCGCAAGATTTGCCGTGGGATCAGCTAAGGAGTCGTTTCCGGAGAAACTGGATCTCCATCAATCGATCGACATCATCAACTTTGTTCTCGGTCGAATCCGCGAAGAAGCGCCGCGTGGTGTCAGAGTGGCTTTGGCTCATCAGGGCACTCGAGATTTCCTGGAACCGAAGCTTGGTCTTTCCTCCACGATTTTTTGTGAATTTGCGGATGTCTGTATCGATCTCGACGACGTGCTGGCCGCCGATCCGGCGCACCTGCTTCCCGACGGACATTGGAGTGCATCGGGTCACGCGGCGGTGGCACGTGCCCTCGTCAAGGTGCTTCGCGATTAAATGCGTGCTTCCGTTCCGCGCGCCTGCTTTCACAATTCGTATGGCGCGCGGCCGTAGAACGAGGCAGTGCACGGTGAAGCAGTGGGACAGCATAGCGGACCGCCCATCCGTGTGGCGAAAGGCCTGGCACGTAGCCGGTCACGCAATGATTGCATGGGATGAGCGACTGTCTTCTTGGTCAAGCGTTTTGTGCGAGCCATGGGCGTTTGTCCCGGATGATGGCGTTGAGCACGGTGAGGGCGAGCCTTTTCGGCTTGCCAGCCGCAACGAGTCTGTCGCGGAAGCGCTTGAGGCCGGATTGTGACGGGCGGCGACCATGGCGGCGATGAAGAGCACGCTGCGGACGCTTTTACGTCCGCCGCCGATCAGGCTCTTGCCGCGCCATTGGCCGGACTGGCGGGTCCAGGGCGCGAGACCGGCGAGCGCTGCGATCTGGCGGCGATCGAGCGTACCGAGTTCAGGGAGTTCGGCGATCAGGCTGCGGGCGACGATCTTGCCCACGCCGGGTACCGAGGCGAGCAGGTCCTCCTTTTCCGCCCAGACCGGCGAGCCGCGGACATGATCATCGATATCACCGTCGATTTCGGCGAGTTCCTTCTCGAGCGCCTTGCGCAACCGAACAATGCTCTTTCGCAGGCGCTTGTCGGTGATGCGCCGTTCGCGCTGGCCTTCGGCTGCCATCATCTCCACGATTTGGCGCCGTCGGGCCACCAGATCGGCCAGGAGTTGTGTCACCTCGTCGGGCAACGGGCGCGGTTGCGCATTGGTCGCCTCGACAAAATGAGCGATCACGGTGGCGTCGATTGGATCGGTCTTGGCGCGTTTGCCGAGTGCTTGAGCGAAGGCTCGAACCTGCGCCGGGTTGACGACCACGACCGGCAACGCCGCCGCCGGCCAGGCCGGCCGCCACCACCGTTTCGAAACCCCCGGTGACCTCCACCGCAACCAAACGCGGTGCAAGCTTCAAAAGTCGTTCCGAGAGCTCCGCAATGCCAGCTCCATTACGGGCGACGACTAAACTCTCGCCGCCCGGTCGCACGCAAACATCCAGCCGATCCTTGGCAACATCGATGCCGATAACGATGGCGTCCATTTGATCCCTTCCTTGCGCAAGCGGGCTTCTATGGCGGCCAAGCGACTGTTCGGGTTCAATGGAACGGCAGGCGACGAACCGCGCTCATCCACGGGCTTGATGTCCCTCAGGGGTTTCGGTCTGTCACCTGCCACCGCACTGCCAATCTTAGCAGAGTTGGCAATCTTCAAGTTACAAGGGGTTTCGCTGTTGTCCTCGTCTCGATCAGGGAAGCGCCGTTTTTGGGCCTGCAGCTTTGAGGTCTTGATGTTCGTAGACCACGGGAGGCTGGTTGATCTCGCAGTTTGCGTGGCCATTGACGATCTTGGTGCGCGCGTCGATCAGGCAGGTAAGCTGGTCAACGTCCTTCAGATTACAGGTTTCGATCAGAGAGGCGATGATGCCCCAGTGCTCGGTGCCACCGTCGGTGCCAGCAAACAGCACGTTTTCCGATTGGGCGTGATCGGATGGATCGAGCGTTCGACGGCGTTATTGTCGAGCTCGATTCGGCCATCATCGATAACGTGCGTCAGACCTTTCCAGCGTGAGAGCGCATAGCCGATGGCGTCGGCTAGCTTGCCCTTTTGACAGATTAGCGCGAGCTTCGCGCGCAGCCACCACTCGAAGGCTTCCGCCAGAGGCCGGCTTTGCCGTTGCCAAACGAGACGGCGCTCATCAACGCTGTGGCCGCGGATGCCATTCTCGATGGCATAGAACTCGGCGATATGCTTGAGCCCCTCGCTTGCAATGGGCGCCGGCAAGTTCGTAGAAGTTACTCGCCGTACAATCGCCTTTCGCCGTAAGTAGCGCTCCGGGCCTCGCGGTGATCCTGCGCGATCTCGGCGCGCCTTGCGCAATCGCTCGCTGCTTCACTTCTAACTCGGGTTGGCGCAATCATCGCTTGGCGGCTATGAGGAGAGCGATCCGAAAAGCGAATGGACCAAATCCGTGAAGTAACTAGACCGAGCTGCTCAAGGGTTTCCGCGAGTTGCGGCCAAACGACTAATGCGACACCAAATAGGATGATTCCGCAAAAACCGATCAAATCTCTGCACGATCTCGCTTCATGTCTTTGATCATAGCATCATGCGTGCAAATTGTGAGACGCCCAATGCTGGTGTTCTCCAGTATGAGGGATTTGTCTGTTGGATCTCGGCTTGCGGGCCGCATCCGCTTGTTTGCAGTAGGCGCGAGCGATTGGCGTCGTCGCCTCAACGGTGAGCTTGCCCGAAGGTGGCACTGCCCACGATGCGTGGTAGCGATGCCGTTCAGCCTCCAAGGAATTGACGATTTGCAGCGCTGGGTTGCCCCACTCTTTGATTAACTAAATATTAACTATGCGTATCCCACACTAGGGCAGTCGAGGAATGGGTAAAGTGCGCCGGCCAACTCGATCGCTCGCTTTTTTTGATCGTTCATCCCTTGGGCAACGAGCACCGCTTGTTGGGGGCTCTTTGGAGCGGCATCATGTCTGGGCGTGAATTTAATACTGATTTGTTTTCTGCCCCTGTGTCGACTGTCAGCACTGCTTTCGGGGCCGCTCGCCCTTCGCTATTTTGATTATTTTGCTCTGCTCCTAATCTGCAGCCCCAATCTGTGGTGATCTTTTCTCGCCGCCGAAAGCATGGGAATGACAATTTGCATCATCAAGCACTAGAGGGTCGAGGGCACCGATGGCTAAGAGGTCAAGGTCTCGGGCTTCTTTCATTTTCGGGATGTTGTCAGCCGGTAGTTGAGGCAGAGTATAAGCCATGGGAGGAAGCTATTACACAGATGCTCAGCGCCTTGCCCGCGATGTGCAGGATGCGTTGATGGCGTGTAAGCCCCTGCAGATATTGCCGGGGGGCGCCAGGGCTTTTTGACCCACATGCGGGCCTTCCTCGCGGTTGGCGATGCCGGCGTCGGGGCCGACGAGATCGCCTCCCGGCGGCTCAACACGAGCACGTGGTGAACTCGATAGGGGTCGACGGCACACGGCGCTGCTCCTGCATCATCAAAGACATTTCTGTTACGGCGCGAGGCTCGAAGTCGATGGTTCGACCGACGTTCTGAAGTCGCGCGAGTTCTTTCTAATACTCTCATCGATCGGGCCTCGCTTTCGGCGTTGCCAACTTGTCTGGGTCAACCGATCAACTGTAGGCGTATATTCGTCGATAATCAGCGCTGCCGCGACGGGTGCTCATATCAGCGCAGCGCCGACGATCCTTGTCGATGCGAGCCGTAGGAGGCGGCCCGGATCCCGAGGCTCTGCTTCATTTACGCGGTTTTTAGCATTCCTGCTCTAGATTGAGGGTTATTTAAACTTCTCATCGGGGTGCGTCGGTATCCAAGACCGCAGCCTCACTGCTAGCAGTGCTCTATAGTCAAAGCGGTAGGGTGCGCGGATGGAAATCACCTGTGTAGTGCGTCAAACGTTGCTTTATGGGCACATCATCGCCTTTGCCCTAGCAATAGCGACGGTCCTGAAAGAGGATGTGTGCATCCTGCGGGCAAAGCGCATCGATCCGGAGCGTTTGCTTGCTACCGCAAAGTTGGTGAAGTGGCTTCTTCTTGCGCTCTGGGTCACAGGCGTTCCGATGGTGATGACGGACATCGGAATTGATGCTTCACTCCTACTTGGCAAGCCTAAGTTACTTGCAAAGTTGATCGTGGTTGGCGCGCTCACACTTAATGGAATTTTGCTCCATCTTGTTGCATTCCCGATGGTCACGGGCAAAGTCGAAAACCCCAACAAAGTGGCCACTATCGCGGCAACGCTGGGTGCAGTGAGCACAACAAGTTGGCTTTATGTATCCTTCCTTGGCGCCGGCCGGCTTGTCGCCCCTTATTTCTCCCTGTATGACTTTGCCATATTGTATCTTTTGGCGCTGATCTTAGCCGTGTTGCTAGTGAATATGTTCGTTCGAGACCGCCTTAAGGTATTGCTGGTGAATTCATCTTTGGATTTGAACATTTCAGTCGATCAAGACTACAGTTTGTCCCTTGCGCTCCTGGAAGCCGATGCTGCATGGCTGGCCCTTGCTGAAATACAAGCACTGCTCCAAGCCAACGATTTTGAGCGGCAGTCTTTGTTTCAGGAGTCTCGTCGGCCTGATGGGTCGGAAGTTGGTTATCGAAAATTCGCCGCAGAGTTGATCGGCCCAAAAGCCGCCATAACCGAGAGGTCCGATAACTCGCGGCGGGATTTAAGTCGCGCCATCCGGCGTGGTACTGACGCAAGACGCCGGTATCGGTGAAAGAGGCCGAAATTTCCAAACTCTCGACATTGTAAGGGGTTTGCGGAAGAGCGAGCGCAATCGAGCAATATTGCTAGACCGAATTAAGGTCGGCTGTCGGGGAGTTGGCTCTGAGCGAAATCGACGCGGCTCACCGCTGAAGTGAGGCTGTCTCGGATGGGCTTTGTCACTCGCGGGAGGACAGGTACTTCCGATAGGATCGCCGGGCGGTATCCTGCGTCTATCATTTCGTGGAATTGCGGCCGACCCCATGCCGGTCGCCAGCACGATTAAGCTGGCCATCGGTACAACCGATCTCAATCGTGTCCTCAGACGAGCCCATCAGGCCCACGGACTTGTGGGCTGGCGTCACCTTGCTGATCCTGCGCTTACGTCCTTCGATCGGCGGGAAATCCGCAACTACATGAAGGAAGCTGAATTGGCTTTAGCCGCGGGTCTCAAGCGTTTGGCAGATAGAGAGCAAGCCAGGCGAGATGCCGAGGTCGCGAGCAATATCAAAAAGCGTCTGGATTTCCGCATCCTTCAGCTCGATCCCTGAGCCTCCATGCCGCTTGTCCCAAATCACCACGAACGACAGTTTATGCAGCAGCTTCGAGGCCGGGGTTGGGTCAGAGCTATCGAACTCCCAGCAGCTCCGGTGATCGTAAAGCGCCTGCTAGAACGGTGCTGGATCGAATCTCGGGGGACTGAAGGCGATAGGCTGTTCAGGATCACGGAACAGGGATTGACGGCGAAAAAGGCGCCTATCCCTGTTGAAAGAAAAAGCCGTGGCGCTGGGAAGTAATGAATTAGCTTAACCCGGGTAAAGGGCGATCCGGTCGGCAGGATCCGAAGTGTCCGTGCACACTGCCGCTGTTCAGTTGGTGGGATAGTTTGGCTTGACCAAAGGCACG
>Ga0210384_10004385_pt1 | contig 15789 bp, 21 predicted proteins | sample IncBWH2MmetaG_FD_160574 | JGI IMG/M metagenome (GOLD analysis project Ga0210384, IMG submission 160574) | Forest soil microbial communities from Barre Woods Harvard Forest LTER site, Petersham, Massachusetts, United States - Inc-BW-H-2-M | ecosystem: Environmental > Terrestrial > Soil >...
AGACGGTTCCTTCCAACACGTTAGCCAACCTTCCTCACAGCGGACGATGTGCACGAGCGTGTCTCGCACAGAAGGGAAGCTACCGCCCAGATCACGCGTGAACTCCTCCGCGCTGAGAGTGGAGGCCGCTTGCAAAACCCTGTTGTTCGCCCAACGGTCGTATTCGTAGAGTAGCTGAATATCATCTTTAGTCATGGCGGTGGTGGGCACTCTCCTTTGGGCAATCTTACCTTGCCACGGGCATTCGCCAAGAGCCTACATGCCGTCATTTCTGGCACCTTGGTGATTGAGGGGGAACCCGGAAGGTATCAGCTCGCCTGTCGGGTTAGTACCGAGAAACGCGCTTGTATTGAGTCATCCAGCAATTTTCGGGTGACACCCCCGAGTGGGATGTTCTGACAAAAGCGGTGATATTAAAGAAAGATACTGTCCGATGCGACGTTCGCCGACAGAAGCGCGGTTTTCCAATCCTCAGCTGGGCAGAACGGTTACTACGCATCAAAGCTCGGTGCGATTCGAGCCGTATATTCAGGTGAATCGTTTACGCTTCCCTCCGACAAAACCTCGCGGTATCCTCCCTACCCCAGACCTAACCTGAGGAGTCCTTCCATGAACACTGAAATGCAACGGCGGGCGCTAGCAGCGCGTGACGCGCACCTCGCTCTTCTGGATCTTAAGAGGGTAGTCGATGAAGCGGCACAAACAACTCATGCCGCTGAACTCGAAGCGGTTCATCTTGCGATGAGCCCCAGAAAGCATGGCGACATTGGAAGCAAGTTGCGGTCCGCCATTGAGAGGCTTGGTTCCGATGCTTTTCAGGATTCCCTGAGCAGGGCTCGACAGAGTCTGCAGTCGGCGATTTCCTGAACGAGACAGGACCTAACTTAGAGGAGGATTTATGCCAACGATTACGACGAAAGACGGGACGGAAATTTACTACAAGGACTGGGGCAAAGGTCAGCCCATTGTTTTCAGTCACGGCTGGCCTCTCTCGGCTGATGATTGGGACACGCAGATGCTGTTCTTCCTGGACCACGGTTATCGCGTCATAGCCCACGATCGGCGCGGACATGGCCGTTCCTCCCAGCCCGGTAGCGGCCATGACATGGATCATTACGCCGACGACTTGGCCGCGCTGACCGCACATCTCGACCTTAAGGACGCAGTGCATATCGGCCACTCGACCGGCGGCGGCGAGGTGGTGCACTACATTGCGCGTCACGGCGAAAGCCGAGTGGCAAAAGCGGCGATCATGAGCGCGGTGCCGCCGTTGATGGTGAAGACGGCGGCGAATCCGGGTGGGCTGCCCAAAGACGTGTTCGACGGGTTACAGAAGCAGCTCGCGGCCAACCGGTCCCAGTTTTATTACGATGTAGCGTCTGGACCGTTCTATGGTTACAACCGACCTGGCGCGAAGCCCTCTCAGGGGGTGGTCTGGAATTGGTGGCGCCAGGGCATGATGGGAGGCGCCAAGGCCCACTATGATGGCATCGTCGCCTTCTCTCAGACGGATTTCACCGAAGACCTAAAAAAGATCACGGTGCCGGTCCTCGTGTTGCACGGCGATGACGACCAGATCGTGCCTTATGCCGATGCTGGACCGCTGTCAGCAAAGTTGCTGAGGAATAGCACCTTGAAAATCTACAAGGGCTTTCCCCACGGCATGCCCACAACCGAAGCCGACACGATTAACGCCGACCTGCTCGCGTTCTTGAAAGGTGTATTCAAGGCGGCAGCGTAGTACCTGGTTTGCCCGGCCTTTCGGAATTCCCGTAAAGGCCGGGTAACGTCATAGCCACCAAGCGGCGGAGCATTAACGCTGGAGAACAGAGAGGACAACTATGAGCGCAGGATTAGATTCCGGTGTTTCCCGCCGTCGTTTTCTCATATGCACCAGCATGGCTGCCACCGTTGGCGTGCTCGCTCCTCGCGATTTATTCGCTCAAGATGATGGGCTCGTGCAGACAGCCCGGAAAACAGCCGCAGCCGCTACTATCACCGTCCAGAAACTCCGCGGCAACGTGAGCGTCCTGATGGGCGCTGGAGGAAATATCGCCGTGCTTCCCGGTCGCGACGGTAAGCTCCTTATCGATGCTGGCTTTGCCGGCGCCCGTTCAAAGATCGCCGACGCGCTTGCATCAATCAGCTCCGATCCGATCAAGCACCTCATCAACACGCATTGGCACTTTGACCACACCGATGGCAACGAATGGCTGCACTCTGCGGGTACAGTTATTCTCGCGCACGCGAACACGCGAAAGCACCTCTCTACTACGACGCGAGTTGAGGGCTGGAACTTCACGTTTCCGCCCTCGCCCCCCGGAGCAATTCCTGCGGAAGTCTTTGAAGATGAGCGAACTGTGCAGCTCAACGGGACGACTATTGCCCTCAAGCACTACGCCCCCGCCCACACCGACAGCGACATCTCCGTTCATTTTACAGAGGCCGATATTTTTCACGTCGCTGACACCTTCTGGAACGGCTACTATCCCTTCATCGACTATTCAACGGGCGGCAGCATCGACGGGATGATCCGCGCTACCGAAGCCAACTTGGCGAAAGTCACGAACAATATGATTGTCATCCCAGGGCACGGTGCGATTGGCGACAAATCCCAACTCGCCTTTTACCGCGACCTGCTGGTTGGCACGCGCGACAGAGTGGCCGCCCTCAAGAAACAAGGCAAATCGGTCGACGAAATTGTGGCCGCAAAGCCTACCGCCGCCACAGACGCAAAGTGGGGCAACGGATTTAGGAGCCCTAAAGACTTCATCGGAGACGTTTTCCAAGGCGTTTGACACCGATTGCGAGCGAGTCATGGAAACCGGAAGTTACGGTTCGTCGGTCGGATTAGTACCGAGAAACGCGCCAGCAGTGACCGACCAATCAGTAGCGAGAAGCCGAATTACCACTACCAATGGCCTCCGTTGAAGAGGCAAAGTGCTTTCAGATATGTAGAATCGAAGGAGGGAAAGGACAATCACACTAGAAGGTTGGAGCCAGAAGTCTCTAACCAAACGTGAAATCAAGGGCGTGGACGCCAGGATCGAGGAATTCGATCTCGATGGTTCGGTCTACGATGGGACCTTTTTGCCGGATGAGCTGGTAGAGGCGGGGCTCGCGAATTTCGCCGGAGCCATCCGGGGCAGTGTCAATGCCGCAATTTTCGCCGGGAGCGGCGCCATCCAATCGTACGACAAAGCGTGCTGGCTTGCCGTCCTTCCCAGGAGCCAGCACCAAGTGCAGATCTCGGCTGTGGAACCGGAATACGATCTTTCCAGGCACTACCTCGAGTACGGCGCTCTCGGCATTGACGTTCCACGATCCGCTCAATCCCCAACGGTTCAACGAGGGTCTCGCGGGCGCGCTGAATAGCTGGGTTGAATCCTTATGCAGTTTTTCGGGTGAGGCGAAATTCTGGGCCTGGCGATATCCGAGATATGTCTCGGGAGATCGCCCATCCGTCCAGTCAGGAGCGGCCTCGATTCCAACAGCGGTTACGTTAGTCGTGTCAGAAGCCAGGCCAGTTGCCCCGTTTTCCTTCAGGAGTTCCTGGATGACGCGCTCGATGTCGCCATAGTCGCCTTCCCCAAAGTGGTGGTACCGAATTCGCCCTTTCGCGTCCACGAGATACTGGGCGGGCCAAGCTTCGTTATTAAACGAACGCCAGATCCCGTAGTTGCTGTCGATGGCCACCGGAAAAGAAATGTTCAAAGTGCGGACGGCATTTTCTACGTTCATCGGTTCGTGTTCGAACGAAAACTCCGGCGTATGCGCGCCAATCACAACTAGGCCCGCATCCTTATACTTTGCCGCCCAGCTCCTGACGTAGGGCATGGGTCGAAGCGAGTTGATACAAGTGTAGGTCCAGAAATTGACCAGCACAACCTTTCCGCGGAGCGACTTCCGATTCAGGGGAGCAGAGTTGAGCCAGCCGACGGCTCCGCCCAAGTCAGGCATGGGGCCTTCGTCCAAGAGAGCGGCGCTCGCGGTCGAAACAACGGGTTTCTGTGAATGTAATATCACGATGACGACTCCCAGGATCAGCGACACTTCCAGCGCGCGACGGATCCAAACCAGAAACGACAAAGCACGCTTCATGATCGCGAACTCCTTTGCTACTTACTCAATGTTAGATTCTGGGTCGCGGCATGTACTGCAAGCAACGGTTCTCGGCAAATGGTTTTCAGTTCTCATCGGGAATACTATTCGTAGTACCGTCCGTTCGCTTCTTCGCCCATGATCGCGAAATCTGCCCGCGATTTCTCAAGTGGATCGGACTTCCACGAAAACCCAATCGACGGCACCTCGACCTGTGCTTCGAGCTGACACGAAGCGCGAAACCCCGTAAAGCGAAATTGTCTATGCGGATCGTCGTAAGCAACCCGATCCCCAGTCGATTTCCAAACCATCTTGAATGTCATCTTCGCAGGTGTAGCGACGGAATCCAGTGCCGGCCACCTAGGCTGATCAACGACCGGGACGTTCTGCATTTCCAGAGTGAAGGTGCTGCCATCCGGACTGATCGTAAGGCCGCGCTCTGGCACAGGAACGACCCAATAAAGTCCGGAGGCTGCAATGGAAGGGTGAAGGTCGTGGATCTGGTTTGCAGGGACCGCCGGTCCCTGGAACAGGGTCAGTCATATATGGGTGAACGTCCCCTGCTGTGCTGCTCGGGCTGCCCAGTATTCGCCCTGCATCACGCCGTAGTCGGTGGTCGGAGCGCCAAAGGCGATACGATTTCCTCGATTGTCGGTACCCATACCGATAAAAGTGCTGCAGCGAGCGACACGACCCTTGAAATGATAAATGTGCGACGGTTCGAGATTGGGGCCTGCTGGCTGATTGTGACTGCCATTCTTATCCAGCCAAGGAATCGGATAAGGATCGGTACTGCCGTTTGCAGTAGCAAGCGATTGATCCGGGAAGGCGTTGTTTGAGGGGGGAATGGCAAAGGAGAAGAGGGCCGTGGCGCCCGATTTCAAGAGGAATCTGCGACTGTAATGCTGTGGGTTTAACTGCGTAGTGAGTTTCATCGATGTGCTCCATTTTTTATGACGACTCTCCGAAACGTCTTCTTCTAAGACGTCCGCGCCGCGAGATATGGCCTCCTGTGAGTTGAGTGAGCATCTGTACTCTTCCATTTCGGCGCCCTGATCCGTAGGGCGATTGATGGGAGTTATCGCGCGTAACCGCTGACATCGATCACAGCTTGGGCAAAGGCTTGCGGGGCCTCTTGAGGTAGATTGTGCCCTATCCCGCCCGTAATCGTCCGGTGTAAATACTTGCCGGAGAATTTGCTGCGGTAGGATGCGGGTTCCGGGTGTGGCGCCCCATTGGCATCACCTTCTAGGGTGATGGCAGGCACGGTTATAACCGGGCTTTTGGCAAGTCGCTTATCCAGTTCGTCATATTTCGACTCGCCTTCTGCCAAACCAAGCCGCCAGCGGTAATTGTGGATCACGATGGCGACGTGATCCGGATTGTCGAAGGACGCTGCACTGCGATCGAACGTGGCATCATTGAAGTTCCACTTCGGCGACGCCAGCTGCCAGATGAGCTTCGCAAAATCGTGCCGGTATTTGTCATAACCTGCGCGGCCGCGTTCTGTCGCAAAATAAAACTGGTACCACCATTCGAGCTCAGCGTTCGGTGGCAACGGCGCCTTGCCGGATTCCTGACTGCCGATCAGATAACCGCTGACCGAAACGATCCCCTTGCAGCGTTCCGGCCAAAGCACTGCCATGATGTCAGCGGTCCGCGCGCCCCAATCGAAGCCAGCGATGATCGCTTTGTCGATCTTGAGGGCATCCATAAAATTGATAATGTCGACAGCGACCACGGACGGCTGCCCGTTCCGAAATGTATCGTCAGAGAGAAAACGCGTAGTGCCATAGCCGCGCAGGTATGGCACAAACACGTGGTAACCCTTCGATGCCAACAAAGGAGCAACGTCGACATAGCTGTAAACGTCGTAAGGCCAGCCGTGTAGGAGAATCACGGGAGTACCATCGGTGGGACCTGCTTCAACGTAGCCAACGTTCAGGAGACCTGCATCGATTTGCTTGATGGGCCCGAAGGAACCATTCGAGCTAGGTACGTTCCGCCTGCTGGCTTGTGCCTCAGCAAGGCCGCTCATTGCCAATGTAACTGCAGCAATGATAGTGACAGCGATGGCGATCATGGACGAATTGCGCAAGTAGCTGCGATCAATTTTGATTTGTTCAGACACTCTATCTTCCTCAAATTGGATTAATTTAATCTTGCCTGGCCCGCCGCGCGTTCACGCGCGCGGGACCGGTAGCAAGTGTGTGAACTAGCGTAGCGATCTGAAAGCTGCCCGGAGTCTCTTCACTGAACAGTTCCGGCCGTTCCCAGGCCGCAAAGTGCCTGCCTTTCTCGATACCTCGATATTCAGCTGGTCTTCGCCGGAACTGCCACAGCGTAATGACAAAATTGCTAGACTTCGCGCTGTGCGGCATCCGCGGCCGTGGCGAGTTCGCTCAGAAACGAGAAAAAGGCAGTCGACTGTCCGATGAACAGCCCCATGGCGGTTAGGAACTTGAGCGCTCCCGTCGCAACCCCCGTCGTGTTCGTCGGACGGATCACCGAACATGGCGGCAGACTGGTGCTGATAAACGGGCAAGGTTCCGGCATGATCAGGTTAGTCTGGAACATCTGCCTAACTGCCGCGCCCGTTGCCCCGTTGTTGGGGTCTACGCCAGAGTTGAGGTTAGGGAATGTCAGACCATTGGTCGGGTCGGTGAGCGGCGGCGCATCGCCAGCCGTTTCTGATAAGGTTTGAAAATGCATGATTTCGATTGGTCCCATGCTGATGAGGAGTCGTAGCACTTCCACGCTTGTAACCCTTTGCGCCAGCGCCGTGCGCAAACTACCGCCGCCTTGTTCTACGGTCGGGATATGGAATGCCGCGGTGTTGGCAATGGCCTGAATGTGGTCCTCGGGGAACAAATCGTTATCCGTCCTCGGGATGGCCGTGAATTGCCCTTTGTGGAGGTCCGGAACGGCCTGCTCGAACATGGTGGGATTGACGTCGGGATTGTTGGTGCTGCTGCGATAGCGGGTCCACCAACTGGAGTCTATTGTCAGCTGCATCAGGTTCGTAAGCCGCAACTTTCCGCTGGATCCTGTAGCGGTGCTGCCCGGCAGCGTGCGATACGGTTCCAGGTCCACGGGTTCGGCCCCCTTCGAGACCAGATATGCATTCAGGAAATCGCGATGGCTCATCTCGTCGTCGGTGATGTCATGAATGTACTGGGAGAAGTTGGGATCGATTCTTCTCAGGGCATGAGCATAGATTCGATTGCCGCTTCCCCCCGGAACCTCGTCGTCCCGGTGTCCGCCCAGTTCGTTATATTGGGTGTAAAAATCAGCCTCGAGGGTTTCTCCGGCGGCCAGAAATCGCAGGATGGCGGCATCACCTTGAGTGAGTCCACCGCCCGAGGGTATCCCTTGGGCTCGTGCACGTGCGAGCAGACCGGTCCCCATGGTTGCTGCGCCGGCAATTGCCAATCCGGTTTTTAGAAAGCTGCGGCGGTTACCAGCGTTGCTAATGGTATTTTCGTCCGTCTTCATCTTGTTCCTCCTTACTTACTTCTTTTCAGTCCTTTTCTCGCTTAATCCACTCCCGCACATAGGCCGGACAATTCTTGAGCTTGATGCCATCGGTTTCGCAATGCCTAAGAAAATTGACGACGTCTTGATCCACATGGGTCATGTCACTAAGGTCCAAGAAGATGCCCTGTCCGCTCGTTTCCCCGCTGAGCAGCGCCTCCAACTCAGCTATGTTTTTTGTTTCAATTCGACCGCTCAACTTAAAGACCACTTCTCCGTTTGTTGTTCTCGTGATCCTTAACATCTACCCTCTCGTCAGAATCCTTGCCTCTGCGACCTCCGCTACAAGCACTTGGATTGCAATGACGAGTCCAAATCTAAGCCGTTGAAAACAAGGTCATGAATGGAGTCCCGCAATTCGAAATTTCGCAAATTTGCGAAATTTCGCAAGCTGACATTCTGGCGCCGATGTGGGGGTTTACATGCGGTCTGTTGAGGGATCTATGGCTTTGAACCGATTCTTGTTGATCTTGAGAGACTTGATCTTCGATTCCAGCGTAGATCCTGGAATACCGAGCTTGGCGGCCGCGCCCGACGCTCCGGAGACCTGGCCTCCGCTTTCGCACAGGGCTGCTTCAATCATTTCTTTCTCTTGGGAAGCAAGCGTTCGAGTTAGTTCCGTGCGGCTTTTCGGCTCGTTGGCAAGGGGCTGCCATGAGAGCCAGCTTTCGTCTATCGAGAAAGTTTCCGTGTCGCATACGATTACTGATCGCTCGATGACGTTCTGCAATTCACGAATATTCCCCGGCCAAGTGTACGCCTGAAGCAATTCCAGGCTCATTGCATTCATCCCACGGATGGTCTTTCCTGCTTTCCTGGCATAACGATGGATGAAGTACTCAACCAGCAGCGGAATGTCTTCCCGTCGTTCGCGGAGGGAAGGCACCTCGATCGGAAAAACATTGAGCCGGTAATACAGGTCACGCCGAAACGTACCCCCAGCGATGGCCGCCCGCAAGTCTCGATTCGTGGCGGCAATCACCCGGACATCCGTTTGGATGGATTTAGTTCCACCAACACGCTCAAATTCATGTTCCTGCAGAACACGCAAGAGAGCGATCTGGGTCTCGGCAGGCAACTCTCCGACCTCATCGAGGAAGAGCGTTCCCCCTCCGGCCAATTCAAAGCGGCCCAAGCGTTGTTGGGTGGCCCCTGTAAAGGCCCCCTTCTCGTGGCCGAACAATTCTGACGCGATCAAGTCACGCGGGATTCCCGCGCAGTTAACACCCACAAATGCGCGTGCGGAGCGATGAGATCTCTTGTGGATGGCGCGAGCGACGAGTTCCTTGCCCGTCCCAGTTTCTCCGGTGATCAGAACGGTGGAATCAGCCGATGCGACTTTGGCGACTTGCGCCAGAGTGTTGCGGAGCGCTTTCGAGGAGCCCACAATCTCCTCGAACAAAGATGCTTGATCGATTTCTTGTCTTAGAGCGATGTTCTCTTCGAATAACTGATCTTTCAGTTTCTTGATTTCGTCGAACGCCTTTTGTAGTTCATTTTCGGCCCGCTTGCGGTCGTCGATGTCGGCCATCGAGCTAAACCAGCGGATGATTCGTCCCTCAGCGTCACGCTGAGGGACGATGTGAGACTGAAACCAGCGGTAAACACCATCAGCACGACGAAGGCGGTGAACGGTGTCCCACGGTTGCCCGGTTTCGATAGAGTGTCTGAAGCCGGCGATCACTTGGGGGAGATCAGATGGGTGGATGACATCTATGGTCATCCAACTTTTCAATTCCTCGAGTGTCCTGCCGAAGTAATTCAGGGATTGCTGATTGAAGAACTCGACTTCACCCGCCGCAGTTGCGGTAGTTACGAAACCAGGAATGCAATCCACGATCTGCCGCCAGGAGCGTTCGCTCGCTCGCAGTCCCTCCTCCGTCTGTTTCAAGTCATCGATGTCGGTATTGATCCCACACCAGCGAATGAGATTGGATTGCTCATCGTGAACCGGCGCCGCAGCGATCTGGAACCAGCGATAAGCTCCGTCGAATCGACGAAGGCGCTTTTCCGTTGTGGCGGCTTCCTGGGACTGGCTGAGATGCTGCCACCAGGTTTCAAGCTTTTGAATATCGTCCGGATGGACAGCCGATTTCCACTTCAACCCGGTCAACTGATCCGAAGAAAGCCCCGTGTAATCGCGAAATCGCTGGTTGATGAAATCCAGAGAGCCATCCGGCAGAGAGGACCAGGCAATTGCCAGAACGGCATCGATGAAAGCGCGAAGTTTTAGGGTAGCCGGGCTTTGGTCAGCACTCGTGCTCATAGGGTGAATCCGGCGAGCCGGCAAGAGTTGCGGGGGCGTCTTGCGGTCAGCCAAATTATACCTTCTGCCAAGGTCAAACCGCACGCTATCGGGCAATTTGGACGCTTGACTCAATCGTACGGTCTGACTTGATTGAATCAGGTGGCATTCGAAGACCCAGGCTGCGCTCCTTCGCCGCTGTTGAGGTCACTGCGGACTTCCTTCCGCATGAGCTTTTGCCAGCCATCAAAGCGGCAGAAGCGTAGTTAGGGATTTGCGCCAGGGCGAGACTGTTGGGCAGAGGTGCTCTTTTGTACTTCACCGGCCATGCTGTTGAAAGTCTCCGCACTGATGTCCGACGAGGAATCTAACATTGCTTCCAATACGTCCGAAGGGACCATCGCCATTGTCTGAGGAATATTCACGAGGTGGCCACCGCACTCCCACTTCATTAACCAGGAGATATCATCGGCGGCCTCGAGGCGATAGCCAAACTTTTCGAGTACCTGCTTCAGAACAATAGGTTTGACTGATTCATACATGACAATGATTCGCGTGGGTCACATGGCCCTGGCGGGTCGATGCAGCGAGAAAGGGATCGCCATGTCGAAAGCAGTGTCGAACTCCTTCTCTTTAACCCAGACAACAAACTCCTGCTCTATTTCTCCGGGTTCAAATTCCGCAGCTTTCATCAGTTTCTCGACCGTGTTGTTCAGCGTGTTGTTCTTCAAGCTAGTCTCAATATAAAGCCTGACAGCCTTCCAAAGGTGATCGCGGGCGTCATTTGAGTCTTTTCCATGTGAGAAGATGTTCAGCGACGGACAATAGCTCACGCAGCCCGTTGCCACTCCGTCTTCCCGGTAATATCCCTTCAAGTTGAAAACTATTTCGTTGCTGCGTTGCTTGTCCACTCCCATAGTCCCCATTTTGTGCGGGCTGAAAGCCAACTGTCAATCGTCGCATGGTCCGACTCGGTTGCAAACTCCTCGTGATGCGCATGAACCATGAGCCGTGTCATTCGCCAAAACTCCGGCCGACTAGCTTCGCTGCTGGAACATTGTTACGGCGATGATTTTGGCAGGGGGCGCAATTTCAGTCCTTCAGTCCAAGTCCCGTCGGATTCGAACCCAATGGAAATGCTGGGTCTCCCTTCCCAAGAAGATGGAGGTATTGGAGATGAGCTGACGGCAAGTGAAGAAGCTCTACGATTTGGTTGGGCGAGTTGGGCGATTCACGGCCTTTTCAAAAAAGCTAACTGATTGTGGCGACGCGTCTTAGCTTTAGTGATTCCCCGTTCGCAATGAGGAGGTCGGGGGTTCGAATCCCCTCTCGTCCACCAAATCTCAAAACGGCTAGCGGATGTCGCCATCGGTTCACGCTGTTAAGAGCGATAAAGTGAAGGCACAATTCAAAGAAGTGATTTTAGCTCCGATTCAATGGTATCCGCGTATTCGAACCCGATGATTTTTTTGCGGAGTAATCCTTGGTCGTAGAGCATTGTCGTCGGTAATCCCTCGATGCCGCCAAACTTCTGTTTCAATTCATCGGATGCAACCGCTAGTGGATAACGGACTCCGATTCTCTTGGCAAACAAGACCGGGTCTTCAGTATCCATCATCGTGTCGAATTTAAATCCGACAACTACGAACCCGCGACTGCCGTAGCGGTCTAAGAGTCTCTGGTAGCCTGGCATCTCTTTTTTGCACGGCTGACACCATGTCGCCCAGAAATCAACGAGGACAACTTTCCCTCGAAGGTCGCCCGAGGAAAGCTCTCGTCCTTGCAAATCCTTCATCGAGAATTCGGGCAACCTTGAACCAACCTCGCCAGCCGCGATTGCAACTGGTCTGGGCAGAACGGGAGTCGCAGAATTCTGATTGCATCCGACGAGTCCGGTAGCAGTCAGAATCAGAGTTAAAATGGTCTTGCTCATCTATTCCTTCTTCTGCACTTCCACAATCAACAGTTTTAGCGGAACCGAAGTGTCGGGTTTCTTCTTATCGGCGCCCTTTTTGTATAACTGGCCGCGAACTGTGACTGTCGTTGGGGTGTCCGCAAGCGATTCGAGCCCCTTGGACAAATCATTCCCCACAAGGGGGAACGGCCGATTCGGCGCAACCTGTAAGGCAAGATTGCCCGACGAGTCTTTCACGATTTTTCCACTTGCGGTCATATCCATCTCCGCAGTGGTAACGCCGCTGTCGTACGTCGCCTTGAGAAGCTGCGCCGGGTCGATCTGCCCATCTTCCTTGGGCGCGACATCCACTTTCCCGTCAATCAAGCTGACTTCCACGCTTTGAACGCCAGACTGGCGTCCGAGGTGTTGCTTCACCCCATATGCTCAAAAATTTCAAGTCATGCCTTCAACGCGCATTTCAATGTGCTTGATCTGTGCCTGCGAGACAGGCGCAAGCGGGCAGGTGAGCAGCAGCAATAGCGCGATTCGTTTGGAATTCATCGTTCCCCCTTTCGTTTCAAAAGTGCATCCGAAACTGCTGTGTGATTCCGAAACTGACGTGACGCCGGACGGGCATGAACATTGCGCCCGTTGAATGTGCAACATCCCAATTCATTCCGACCCAAACGTGCATCCCCGGACGCACGCCGACGTAAGTAGTGATTCCAGCTAGCAGTCCGTCGCCGCCGCTGCCGCTCTGGGTGACGCCCGCGATGCGCTCGTTTTGGGAACGCAGCCAGGTCAGTTGGGGGCCAATGAACCATTCGCGGCCCAGGTTCTTCGATTCATAGGGCCTGTACGACAACCAGAAACGCGATTCGAGATCACTGCCGAGACGAGTCGCCTGCGTTCCTTGGGATCGGATGAGCGCATTGAAGTCCTCATCCGCTACAAGACGTCTCAGGTTAAAGAGTCCCGTGTAGGTCCAATTCGCGGCGAGAAACAAGTCAGTCGAACCCGAGCCAGGTTGCAGGCCGGCAGGCAATCGCCTTCCGTTTACGATGTTCAAATCGGTTCGGCCCGTCGGAATCTTAGGGCCGAACGTCACCGAGGCTTGTGTAGTGCCACGCTCTGAATCTCGTCGATAGAAGCGATACTTTACGAGCACCATGGCATCGCCTAAACCTGTTCCTCCAACGGTGGGCGTGCTTGTGTTCTCAAAGTGATTCGTCACGACGGGAACGAGAACAGTCAAATCGAAGTCGCGGTAGAATCCCCACGTGAAGTTGAAATCGCCCTCATGCGAAAAAGTCGGAAACGCTGTTGCAGGAATGCCGGTCGAAATTCCAGGCATGGACCCGCGCGTGGTGAACACGGAGCTGTAAGAGATGAGCCCGCCACCAGGAAAAAGAGGAGGCGCTGTTTCAGGGGCAGGGCCTTGCGCTTTTGTTATCGATGTACAGAACAGCGCGAGGGGCAACAATGATATACGTACTAACCGCTGAACAGACAATGGATTCTGAGCCCGCACCACTTTTCCTCCAGTACAAATAGCGATTCCCAAGCACACGAGTGTCTCAACTCGCGAACCAACTGGAGGTCAACTTAGATCCGAAGGGGTAATGACGCCGGAACGGAAATGATCGGAGGAGCGTGACAGTGCGTTGCAATCACACGGTCAGGCGAAGGTAAGCGGTGCGATCCACCAAGCGCTGACAGCACGGCCAACACGTGAGCAGAGTAGGAAACGCCATGCACAGAAGAAGGTTGGACAAAAGGAGCGTGCATCGCCGGCATGGTCTTGCAGCAATCCTGCCCATGATGGCCACCTGATGAACACGGCATCGAGTTGCAGCACTGCATCGCCTGCTCGGGGTTGGTTGCGGCTCCGCAGTCGAAGGCATACGCCGCGAGGGCGACCGCGAGCAGTGCCAGCAGAATTGGTTTTTCGCGACTCACTGCTATCAAGTTAGACGTGTTCTGCGTCCCGGTCAAGCCAACCGCGTGCCCTCGTCTCTTTCGTCCCGGCTGTGACCCGTCGTTATGTGGAATCAAGACGCTCTGTCAATTCGAAGACCGTTCGCACTACTTTGATACTTCCCGTGAGGTTGTCCGTAACTATCGTACTGACAGTCTTGAGGTCGGGAGGCGAACATGCACGGCGTACGGACAATCTCCGGCCGTGCATGTGCATAACGAAAACTCCATCCAGCGGTTTCCCGTCAAACGTCACATTGTTACTTCCCGGTTGCCTTCTTAACCCAGCCTCCAGTTCCCTTCCGCATGTCGCTGATTTCAATGGCATTCGTCACCGATGGGATTTGCGGGATCCACAGTCCGCCAACGTCCCGAGATCCAGTCCAGGTCCGCTTCGGACTCATGCCGCGGCCAACCACTCGAAACGAACCGGCAGACGTTCGGTCCATGCCGGGCTCCCGAATCGAACTGGCTGCGGACGCAGCTGACGCATGGCCGTTGGTCAGCCCGTCAGTAAATCCTCTGATCCGTATGCGGGGCGAGCGGGGCAATTTAGGGCCTCCTCAAAAATCTAAGTGACTGTGGCACCGAGCCTTAGCTTAGATTTTTCCTCGTTCGCAATGAGGAGGTCGCCGGTTCGATCCCGGTCTCGTCCACCAAACTACTTTGCTTTGCGAAAGCCGGATACTTCGTTGTTTGTCTGTGTATCACAGCCGTTCGTAACTCGTTTTCTGCAAATGGGGCAGCAACTCCGATTTCAGTTGCTGCCCCAGTGCGTGCGCTACTGCTTCAGTGCATCGCGAATTGCGTCACTGGCTTGTCCAAGGGCGGCTTGAACTCCTGCTACGTCATGGATGGTGTTCAGGAGGACGAAGTCGTGGATCATTCCGTTGTAACGAGTCGCGGTTACTTCGACACCCGCGTTTTTGAGTTTGCCGGTAATTTTTGTACTACACAGGAGTTGGCCTGCCGCCCTGACCAACAGGCTCTTGACAAGTATCCTCTAGTCGTGGAACGAGATCGATCTGTGCGCGGTAGTCTTACTTTCCTCGGTCCTGCGCGGGACGTCTTGAACCTTCATCTTGTCCGAACGGCAAACTTTTCGCCCCACTTGCCTGGCAAGTTCCCGACATGATTCAGTATTTCTCTTTCAGCTTCGGCGGATTGGGCCGACTTGCCGGCGGCACTATACCGTTCTCGCGGAGATAGATGGTCATCTGGCCGTAGTGATCGGCCACATGCCAAGCCGAAACAATGGCTAGACCCAGTCGCGTGTTGGGTCCCGCGTACGGTCCCTCAATCGGATCATACATATTTTTTGCGGTGATTTCGGCCAAGGATTTTTTCAGAGCTGTGAAGGAGTCACGCAAGTAGGTAAGCAATTCGGAAGGCGTTTTTGCCGGGCTTGGACCACCCTTGTCACACGCGTCGGGCGGTTTCGTGCCGTCCAACTCTGCGGCAAACGCAAGATTCGCGCAAGCCACGTGCTTCACCTGCTCGGCAAAAGTGCGTACCTCCGTGGGCCCGAATTCCGGTTTCTCGTTCTTGAACAATCCAGGCGCAGGGCGGTAGTTCCATTTGTCTTCGGGCATAGCTTCGGCGGCCGAACGGAATTCATACTCTTGAAAACCAAAGAAGCGCGTGAAAGCCTTGCCCGGAGTCTCGTTCTTGCTCAACTCCGCGGCCGTTGGCTGTTTCTGTTCCTGTGCGCCCAAAGAGAGGCCAAGCGCCAGCAACCAAACCCCAAGTAAACTCGCCTTGCAAATGGTACGCATCCGTGGAACCTCCGCATCCGCAAGTCTATTCCCTTTGGGCCAGCATACCTATTTTCCCTCCGAGGTTCCAGGCGGGGCCTTCGCTCAAGCGTGCCAAACCTTTAGTTTCAGTCTTCTCAGGTAAACGCTAGTGCCACCTCTGTGCCAGTTTGTCCCTCCCCCGGGCCCGCTCATCCCAAACAATTTGCTTTCCGAAGATCATCGCCCAAAATTGCGGAAGCGTCATAGGCGACGCCTTCCTGGCCTCACCGGATAAACAG
>Ga0210384_10004386_pt1 | contig 15786 bp, 12 predicted proteins | sample IncBWH2MmetaG_FD_160574 | JGI IMG/M metagenome (GOLD analysis project Ga0210384, IMG submission 160574) | Forest soil microbial communities from Barre Woods Harvard Forest LTER site, Petersham, Massachusetts, United States - Inc-BW-H-2-M | ecosystem: Environmental > Terrestrial > Soil >...
GCTGGCCAGGGCCGTGTGGGTCGCCCCCGCCCCGCCAACTACCAGCACCTTTCCGTTCTTCAGCACCACGGCCGCGGAATATTCCCGCGCTGTGACCATGGCGCCTGTGCCAGTCCAAACGCCCGTGGATGGGTTATAAAATTCTGCCGACGCGAGGACGTTGGTTCCGTCTGTACCTCCCGCCACCAGAGCCTTCCCATTTTGAAGAATCACCTGCACGTCAAACTCACGCGTGGCGCTCATGTTGCCGGTATTTGCCCAACCGCTTGGAATTTGGCCGAGAAGAGGTCGTGCCATAAGGAGCAGGGAGCACACGACCGCGAATCTGACTAAGCATTTCAGCATGTACCCTCCTATCGTGAATGAGCTCGGCGTCACGCAAGCAATGGTTGGAGTGCGTCGTCGGGCATCTCGTTTGGAATTTCTGCTTTTGCCTCCAAGCGCGCAGATTATAGCGCAGTTTGTCTACCGTCGAACTTTCTGAGCCTGCTTTTCTCTGCCGTAGGATCCGAACGGCGTCGGCTCGTTACGCTCAATTCCCGACAGCAGTTGTGTATAATTCCTGCCGCTTTTAGGAGTGTCTATGGACATTCACTGCGTCGTGACCGGGCAGAACAAATCCGGTAAATCGCTCATCATGCGCGACACGCCCGTTAAGCCTGTGTCCCTCTCTCTGTTTCCAGGGTACGAATTCCATCGCATCTGGGGCTGCGATTCCATCCCTCAACTTCCGTCGGACGGGACTCCGCCGCCGCAGCCTCGCTATTTTCCGCCAAAGAGTGGTTTCCGCTTTGGGTTCTTCACCATACCGCCGGACACTACGAGGCGCCTCGAGCAGCTCAACACCGCGTCCGCTATCGAAGAGGTCCAGCAGAAATTACCGGGGATGCTTGACGTCTTGGAGCGCGATCATCCCGGCATGCACACCACGGATACAGTGGACTTCGACGTGATCGTCTCTGGCGAAGTGGTTCTCGAACTGGACGACGGAGCTGAGGTCCTTCTCAAAGCGGGTGATTGCGTGATTCAGAACGGTACTCGCCACGCGTGGCACAACCGGTCCTCTAAGAATTGCGTGATTTCCGTCGCGCTAATCGGCGCGGAGCGCAAACCGTAGTCCATCCCACGTATCCGCGTTGCCTCCAGCCAACCTGTCAAAATCCCGCTACCTCTTAATCGCGTAATAAATCACGTATAGCCAGCTAAGAATCCCGTGAAGGATCATCCAGAGAATGGAATGATTGACGCTCCAGGAAATGGTAATGGCCAGGACACTTCCGAAGCCCCAGCAACCTATGCCCGCCGACCCGCTTCTGTTTTCCACGGCTCCTCCCGGATTTCCGTTCTTAGTTCCAAAGCAGGTCGCATCTTACACCTAGGAGAGCCCCAGGGGTGGATCGACGGTCGGCTCTCTCCGATAGGTGCGTTCTTAAAAGATCAGGTCGGAAAGGGAGGTGTGGATCGAATTTGCGGTAAATCTATCTAAGCCCTGCTGATTCTATTGCCTCAACGATGGCGAGCAGGCCTTCACGGGCGTCTAATCTTTGGATGAGTGTTTGCACGGGAAGCACATCTCTTATTCAGATACCCGTTTCCTGCGAAGTAGGACGATACAGGACTAAACGATGCGAGGCGGTGGAATTGAGGATCTAAGAATCAGCGTGAAGCGACAGCTCGCTAGGTGCCAGCTGGGCCACGAGTGCAGCCGGCGATAATGAAGCTTATAATCGTGCAGAGCGGGCTGAACCAACGACATGAGCAGGACAACCAGATGACCGCAGACAAGAGCATGCCCCGTACAATTGATGGCAAGGGGAAAACGGTAAGAGAGCTACTCAGTGCCAAGCGCTATTCGATCGACTACTACCAACGCGAATATAAGTGGCAGGCAAAGCAGACAGGCGAGCTCATTGACGATTTGTCAAATAAGTTTCTCGAGAGCTTTGAACCCTCCCATGAACGATCCGCGGTCGAACATTACGGGCATTATTTTCTCGGTTCCATCGTCATTAGTGACAAAGAAGGCCACAAATTCATCATCGACGGGCAGCAGCGCCTCACCTCGCTCACACTACTACTGATTTATCTTTATCATCGCCTTCCTGATCCTGAACATAAAACACAGGTAGCTGAGCTCATATTCGCCCAAAAGTACGGGAAAAAATCATTCAATCTGGATGTGCCAGAGCGCAACGATTGCATGGAGGCGCTGCTCAACCAAAAGCATTTTGACGATAATGGCCAGCCTGAGTCTGTGGTGAATATCCTCGCGCGTCATCATGACATCGAAGACAAGTTTTCCCAGCTCCCAAAGGACCTCACCGAGAAGGCGTTGCCTTACTTTGTTGACTGGCTTATGGAGAACGTTCATTTGGTTGAGATTACGGCATATTCAGACGAGGATGCTTATACGATATTCGAAACTATGAATGATCGAGGTCTCTCGCTCACGCCGACGGATATGCTCAAGGGATACTTGCTAGCAAACATTGATGACGTCGAGAGGCGTAACAAAGCAACGCGCGACTGGAAAAAATTAGTCGGCCAACTACAAGAACTAGGAAAAGAAGAAGATGCAGACGCCATCAAGTCCTGGCTTCGCAGCCAATACGCAGAGAGCATCCGTGAGCGCAAAGGTGGAGCAGTACCCCGTGATTTTGATCTCATCGGTACAGAATTTCACCGGTGGGTGCGTGACCACGAAAAAGAGTTGGGGCTGAACGGGAGTGCGGACTTTGCCCGGTTTATTCAACAAGACTTTGCATTTTTTGGTCGCCTTTATCACCGGATCCGTGAGGCTGCCGAAAATCTAACAACGGGGCTCGAATGTGTTTTTTATAACGCGCAAAACAATTTCACGCTGCAATATTCTGTGCTGTTGGCACCGGTCCGAACGGAAGACTCCGAGAAAGAATTTTTGCGCAAGGCGAGGATTACAGCGGCGTACCTCGACATTTTAATTGCCCGCCGAATCTGGAACTTTCGAGCGATCGATTATTCGACGATGCAGTACGCCATGTTCGTTGTTATGAAAGACATCCGTCACAAAACATCCCCACAGTTAGTGGAACTGTTGACGAAGAAACTTGAAGAGGATCCTGAGTCGTTTTCTTCGAACAAAAGCTTTTACCTGCACGGCACAAATGGTCGACAGATCCACCGCATGCTGGCACGAATTACTGACCACGTTGAAACCCAATCGGAAATGCCATCGAGGTACGAAGAATATATTAAACGCGGAGGGAAGAAAGGTTACGAAATCGAACACATCTGGGCCAACCACCCCGAGTGGCACAAAGACGAATTTGGTCACCAGAGCGAATTTGAGGAATATAGGAATCGGATTGGTGGTCTTTTGCTCCTTCCAAAAAGTTTTAATGCAAGTTATGGTGATCTGCCATACGAAAAGAAACTGAAACATTATGATAGCCAGAACTTGCTAGCTCGCAGTCTTAACGAGAAGGCTTACGATCACAATCCGGGTTTTCTTCGCTATTTGAAATCTAGCGGTTTAGCCTTTGGGCCGCATCCGGAGTTCATGAAATCCGACTTGGATGCCCGACAGAAACTCTACAGAAAGCTCGCAGAGGAAATTTGGGCCCCAGAGAGACTTGCGCAAGAACTGGAATCGTGACTGACTCGCACCGGCTGAGGCATCGAGTACGCTAGCGGATCTTCAATGATATCCTGCCAACTATGACCTAGTAATTCGCAACAAAGGACCTCAATACTATGGCTGAACACACAGTGGAGTTCAAAACTCCGGCCCTTGATGTTCCCAAAGTGGATGTGTTTTTTCGAATCAAGCAAGACGGTCGCGCTTTTGGAAGACTTCGCATCTCGAAAGGTGGGGTCGAGTGGATGCAGAAGAATGACAGTAAGAAAGCCTTCCACATGAATTGGGAGCGCCTCGACAAAAACTTTGTGGACCACGGGGCAAAAGGCAAGACTCGCTCAAAGAAGAAACGCTAAGATGAATTGAGGGTGAATTCAATAGCCGCCACTATTTCAGTGTTGCAGGTGGAGCACGCCTAAGGCACTAAGACGCTCTTGGGTGCCCAGCCCTTAGCAGTTCTGTTTTTTTGCGCGCCATCTGCGTCCCGGATGATTGTGCGGGACAAAGGGTCGGAAATTCTTTGTTTTCCCCGTACCAACTCAACCCGTCCACACCCTTTTACCTCCTTGCCCTAGCCCCCTGTGCACTCTACCCCTTTCTTTTCTTCACCTTGCGCAATTTGCGTTCGAATTCCCCGCCTTTCTCGTTCGATACTAGTACTATTAAAATATCTATTGACAGAGTATATTTTATATGCTACCATGTCCTGTGCATCCTCGATCTCAAATCGACCCGTCCACCGTAGAAGGCTCGACCGCGGCAGCCGGGCGCTCCGTTCCGACGTCCGTATCTCTGCGCAATCTTTGCGCGCTCTGCGTCTCTGCGTTAGATTTTTCCTGGCTCCTCCCTCGAAGTGCTCTGTTGTCTTCCCGTTGGAGCCCCGTTGTAACACAACGGGAAACGCTCCCTATCTCTTTTGCCTACATGCCGTTACAGCACTCTTTCCTTCGCAACGAGGGGGGTACACCCTCCCCTCTCGATTCTTCGCGGCGTCCGCGACCTCTTCAACATCTTCCAATTCCTCTAACTCCTTTACTTTGTTATTCTTGCGAACTCTTTTGCACCAGGGATTTCCGCAACTGCTTTCGTTTCAACCAGTTCCACACTCTTGCGCCAAAACTACCGGGGGTGGGTATCCCCCTCCCATGAAGACTCAGCTGACCAATCAAACTGCCAAGCCGCAGCCACTGCGAAGGCTTGGGATGAAACAGGCTTGCCTGCGACGGGCAGGCCCACGACGACCGCCAGCTTGGCTCTCCCTGATGTCGAGGATTTTTCGTGACAAGTCCGGGCTAGGCGAAAACATCCGTGCGGAGCAAGTCGTCCTGCATCTCGCGCCGGCGGATGAGGCGAGAGCGCTTGCCCTCCACCATAACTTCGGCTGGGCGGCAACGCCCGTTGTAATTCGATGCCAGCGCCATTCCGTACGCGCCGGCGGTCCAGATGGCCAGCACTTCGCCAGCCCGAACTTCGCCGAGCGGCCAGTCGTGGACAAAGCAATCTCCCGTTTCGCACACGGGGCCGACAATATCCGCGCGGCTCCTCGCCGCAACCTTTTCGCCGCGTCCTCGCGTCACTTTTGTGATCGGGTGCACCGCGCCGTACAACGCCGGCCGCAGCAAATCGTTCATCGCGGCATCGACAATCACAAACGTTTTTCCGCGGTTTTCCTTCGTGTAGAGCACGCGCGTCAGCAGGACGCCCGCGGGACCGATGATCGAGCGCCCCGGCTCGAGCAGGAGATGCACACCCATTGGCCGCACCAGCTTCGCCACCATCCAGGCATACGTCGTGCGCGAAGGTGGATTTTCGTGTGTGTAACGAACGCCGAGCCCTCCGCCAAAATCCAAATAGCGCAGCCGGATGTCGTCGCGCCGCAACTCTCGCACGTACTCCGCGAGCTTCGCCAGCGCCCGGCGAAACGGCTCAAGGTTCGCGATTTGCGAACCGATGTGCGCGCTGATTCCCTGCCAACGAATCCACTTGGAACCCGCATGCGCGCGGTACAGCGTGAGTGCCGCCTTCCAGTCCAGCCCGAATTTGTGTTCGTGGTGCCCCGTCGAAATATGCGGATGCCCGCCCGCCTGCACGTCGGGATTGACACGGATCGAAACTCCCGGTGCCGCTCCGCCCTTCGCGGTATGTCGCGCGGCCTCCTCGAGCAAGATCTCCGCTTCCGCTTCCGACTCGACGTTGATCAGGAGAATTCCGCTTCGTGCTCCGCGGCCTTTCGGCGAATACTGCAAAGCGGCATGCATCTCTTCGCGTGTTTTTCCGATGCCGGAAAACACGATGCGCTCCCCTCGCACGCCGATGTGCCGCAACTGCTCCAGTTCCCCGCCGGACACGACGTCGAACCCGCTCCCCATCTTCGCCAGTTTGTGAAGGATCGACAAATTTCCGTTTGCTTTCACCGCGAAGCAAAGCGTATGCGGCAGTGTCCCCAGTCCGCGGTCGAGTTCGCGGTAGGCGTTCTGAATCGCGGCGTTGCTGTACAGGTAGGCGGGAGTGCCGAATTTATCTGCAACACCGGTAAGCGTCGCGCCTTCACAAAACACCTCTTCCCCATGTTCTGCTTTACCGCGGCGCGCTTTCCAGGAGAACTGCGGCGTGAATGTTGCGGGATCAACGAAAGAAGGCTTCGCGTTCTCTTCTTCAGCCGGCGCGCTCATTGCACTTTCAATATCACCAGCGTGCGGTCATCGCTGAGCGGCGCGCCCTGCGAAAACCAATCCACTTCTTGCAGGATCATGTCCGCAATCTCCGCGGCGCCGGCTTCGTGATGCTTCTCGATCAGCTTGCGCACTCTTTCCGTCCCGAAGAATTGTCCCTCGTTGTTCGATGCTTCCGCCAATCCGTCCGAATGAAACACCAGAATGTCGCCCTTCGCGAGCGTCACTCCCCATTCGTCGTAGCTCACCTCTTCAAAAATCCCCAGCGGAAACCCGGTCAGTTGCACTTTGTCGCAGCGTCCATCCTTATAGAGCAAGGGCTGCGATTGCCCCGCGTTCGCCACGCGAAGTTTCTGCCGCCCTTTCTGCCATGTCGCGAAGCAAATGGTCATGAACCGCCCTTCGATCCGCCGCTCGCCGACGAGGTGGTTCATCTGCCGCAGCATCTCGGCGGGTTGCAATTTTTGCGGCGCGAGGCTGCGCATGATTCCGATCGCGACCGCGCCATACAGCGCGGCCGCGGTGCCTTTTCCGCTCACGTCGCCCAACGCGATCCCCAGTTGCTGCGGCCCGTACCGCAAGAATTCGTACAAATCGCCCCCGAGCGCGCGCGCGGAAAGGTATCGCGCCGCCATGTCCAATCCAAAATCCTCCGTCGGCACGGGACGCAGAAGCGCACCCTGAATCCTCTTCGCCGCTTGCAAATCCCGCTCGAGCCGCGCTTCATCCCGCGCCACCTGCTCGTAAAGCCGCGCGTTTTCGAGCGCCACGGCAAGATTTGCCGCCAGGATCGAGAGCGTCTGCACGTGATCCTGGGTAAAATAATTCAGTTGCGGACTCTCGAGGTCCAGCACGCCGATGACTTTCCCTTTGTGCATCATGGGGATCGACAACTCCGAGCGCGTCTCGGGATTCACCATCACGTAGCGCGGATCTTTCGTCACGTCGGGCACCTGCACCGGTTCCCGCAGCGTTGCCGCCGCGCCCACAATTCCCTCGCTCGCCGAAGCGCGCAGTTTCCCCTGCACGCGCTGGCCGTGCTTGACGTCCACGCGGTGGCGGAACACTTTCTGTTCTTCGTCATAGAGCAGGATGCTCAAGATTTGATAATCGATCACCCGCTTGGTCTGCTCCGCGGCACGCCGCAGCAGCTCTTCCACGTCGAGAGTCGCGCTCGTCTCGCGGCTCACCTCATTCAGCACCAGCAGGGTGTCCGCCTGCGCGCGCACGCGCTGAAACAATCGCGCGTTTTCGACGGCCACGGCCAGCCGGCTTGCCAGCAGGGTCAAAATGTTTTGCTGGTCCCGCGTAAAGTAATCGAGGTGCCGGCTCTGGATATCCAGAACGCCCACACACGTGCCTTGCAGCATCAGCGGCACCGCCAACTCGGAACGCACGTTATCGATGGCGTTGATGTACCGCGAATCCTTCGACGTGTCGCTCACGCGAACGGAGTGCCCCGTGGCGGCCGCCGTCCCCGTGATCCCCTGCCCCACGGGGATCACCAGGTTTTCCGCGAGGTCACGCGGATAACCGATAGAGAAGCGATGCTTTAAGTGCTTGCCATCGGCCTCGAACATCAGCACGCCGAATATTTCGTAATCGATGTGCCGCTTGATCAGCGCCGCGGTCCGCGCCAGAACCTCATCCAGATCCAGAGAAGAGTTCACCTCTTCGCCGATTTCCGCCAGTGTGGCGAGAACTTCCGCGGGTACTTCCAGCCCCGCGGCCGTCGCAGTTGCTTGCGTTGTTTCGTTTATGGGATTCATGTCCACGGATAATTATAGCAGGGGGCCCTGCGCGCATCCTTATTGGCGCACGCAGCTCTCAGTCGCACTCAATTCCTGGAGGTTTGGATTTAGGCGATTCCAAGAAAAAAAAGGAGACAATTGAAATCTCGACTCGCCGTGTCCCCTGCTATCAGTAATTCATCTCTCAATTTATTCTTACTCCTGCGCTCTCTCTTCTTTCTTCCCTGCACCCAGCGATAATGTGCCGACGTAAGGCAAATTGCGGTACCGCTCCGCATAATCCAGTCCGAATCCCACCACAAACGCATTCGGAATTTTGAATCCCACATAATCGGCGCGCACGGGAGCGATGCGGCGTTCCTCCTTGTCCAGCAGCACCGCCACGCGCAACCTCTTCGGCCTGCGTTGCTCGAACACCCGCAAAAGATATTGCAGCGTCAGCCCAGTATCCAGAATGTCTTCGACGACGATCACCGTTTTGCCCTCGATATTCGCGTCGAGGTCCCGCGTCAGTTTTACTTGCCCGGAGGATTCCGTTTCCTTCCCGTAGCTCGATACCGCGATAAAATCAAACGAAATTTCACCTGGAATCTGCCGCGCCAAATCCGAGAGAAAAAATACCGCCCCTTTCAGGACACCCACCAAGTGCAGCGGTTCTCCCGGAAAATCGCACCGGATTTCGTTTGCCAGTTCTCGAATCTTTTTCTGGATCCGGGCCCCGGACAAAAGGATTTTCACGCTCTCGCCGTGCTTACTCCTTCGCGAAGCGCTTCTCTTTCGTGCTGTTCCCATGACCTTCCTTCCCTGGGGTACTCGTATCGGAAAATGAGCGGTTCATTGTGTTCACGCTCGCCACCGAGTACGTTGGCTTTGAAATGCCGATTCTCTAGGGCAATCCAAACGTAAGCAAAGCGCTTCCCGCTGCGATCGCGATGTACTCCTTCCCATCCACGGCGAACGCCATCGGCCCCGCGTACACGGACGCCCCTGTTTGGAAGTGCCAAAGCGGTTTCCCCGACGTGGCATCAAAGGCGACGAAATTCCCTTCCGCGTCTCCGCTGAAAACCAGACCGCCCGCGGTCGACAGAACGCCCGACCACGTGGGCGAGGGGTGCTTGAATTCCCACTTTATTTTTCCCGTTGCCGGATCGATGGCTCGCAGCGCTCCCCAATAAGGTTCCGTCTCGTCGTTCGGAAAATACGCGCTGCCGTAAAACGCGTGGCCTTCCTCGTACGGTTGCGGCGCCGTGCTGAAAATGTCGCACTGTTCCCGCGCTGTCACGTAAAAAAGTTTTGTCTGCGGGTCGTACGTGGGCGACATCCAGTTCGTCGTTCCCGCGGCTCCGGGGCACACCCGGTTGCCATCCGGCGTCGGCGAACTGTCTTTCTCGGCAATGGGATGGCCCTCCGCGTCGACGCCCTTACTCCAGGTCACTCGCCCATACGGGTTCACCGAAATCACTTTCCCGTTTGCCCGATCCAAGACATAGAAAAACCCATTGCGATTGGCGTGCGCGATCAAATGCTTGTCGCCGAGATCGATCATGACCGGCACTTCCGTTGCGTCCCAGTCGTGTTCGTCATGTTTCGTAAATTGAAAATGCCAGTTCAGTTTTCCGGTGTCGGCGTCGAGCGCCAGCAGCGTATTGCTGTATAGATTATCTCCGGCGCGCCCTTCTCCACGATTCGATGGCGAAGGATTTCCCGTGGTCCAGAAAAGTTCGTTGTAAACGGGATCGTACACGCCCGTGATCCACGCCGGCGCGCCCCCGATCTTCCACGAATCCCCTTCCCAGCTTTCATGCCCGGGTTCGCCAGGGCCAGGCACTGTGTAGAATCTCCACTTCCGCTCGCCGGTGTCCGCGTCATATGCATCGATGAATCCGCGAATGCCATATTCCCCGCCGGATACTCCAATGATGACCAGATTTTTCACCACCAGCGGCGCCGGCGTGAAGCTGTAGCCTTTCCGGTAGTCCACCGCGGTCACATCCCACATTACATTTCCCGTCTTGGCATCGAGGGCAATCACGTGCGAATCCAGCGTTCCCATAAAAACTTTATTTCCCAGAATCGCGAGTCCGCGGTTTACTCGCCCGCAGCACGGCCGAATATCCGACGGTAGCGCGCGCTGGTATTGCCAGATTGGCCTTCCCGTGCGCGCGTCCAGCGCAAATGCCCGGTCGTCCTGACCCGTCCCGTACAAAATTCCATCCACGACCAACGGCGTCGTTTCGAATTTCCCAGTTGCCATTGTTTGGTAGACCCACTTTGGAACGAGCGTACGCACATTTTCCTTGCTGACCTGATCCAAAGTGCTGTAGCGGTGGCCGGCATAATCGCCTGAATACGTCAGCCAATTCTGAGGTTCCTTTGATGAGTCGAGCAGCCTTTGGAATGTCACTTGGCCAAACACTCGCTCCGCGCAAACGCCCGTGGTCACGAAAATCAGCAGGGCTCCAAGAACTTTTTTCATGTTTGCACCCTCACTTCGCGCCTGGATTCAGCAAGAAAGCCATAATGTCGTTCAACTCTTTGTCGCTCAGAACCTTCGCGTCATACGGCGGCATCAGCGATTCGCGGGTTTTCTCAAAGGACTTCAGTTTGTCTTTTTCGAAAAGATAGATCTTTTCGTCCGCATCCATCATCTGCACCGTGAAGCTGTCCTCATTCATCGCCACGCCGGTGATCCTCTTCCCGTCCGGCGTCTCTACCGTGATCGTTTCGTATTCCTGTGGAAACTCCTTCATCGCCTCCGCCACGCCTTGCGCCAGCCGCCGGCTCGGATTCCGCACCGAATCCACGATATATTCCGTCGCTCGCGCCGTTCCCACCCCCGTCAGGTCCGGCCCCAGACGCCCACCTTTTCCCTCCATCATGTGGCACGTGGCGCAGCGCGCCTTGCCAAAATAGAGTTCTTTTCCATGCGCTGCATCGCCAATCGGCTTTTCCGGCGCCTTCACCTGCACGCTCCGAATATAAGTAATGACCTGCCAGATCTCCTCCGGAGTCATTCCCACGCCTTCCTGCGTGTTTCCATTCGAAGGCATCGCCGTCCCGGGAACTCCTTCATTGATCGTTCGAAACAAATCCCCATCGGAATTTCCGTGCTTTTTCTGCGCCTTCGTCAAATCGGGCCCGCGCCCGCCCCCTTTCGCGCTCAACCCGTGACAGAACGCGCAGTTCACGCGAAACTGAAATTCTCCGAGCTTCGCGGCCTTGGCATCTCCGGCAAACGGATTTTTGTCGTCAGCGCCCACGCCCGGTGACCACAGAATCATTCCTGCCACCAACAGTACGGCTACTCCCAGCCAAGCCAACGCCGCCGTATTTGCGCCGTCACAAAAAGACCACGCAGCTCGCGAAAGTTCTCTCTCCTTTTTCAGCATGGCCACACCATCCTTCCTCCGCGTTGCGTTCAACCCACCCGCGCCAGGCGCTCCCCGCATTCGCCGGGCATCTTAACACACCGCGCATTGCCTCATTCACGCCCCGCAATCCATCCTTTCGAAACGCATGCACGATTTGACTATCCGTTGACATGCTTTCGTTCCGTGTATACCGTGTCGAGCATGTCCAACAAGAAATCGCCAGCTCCATCGAAGGCAGCGCCTTCGCTCGGAGTCCTCATCGAGCGCACGAACGACATCCTCACATTTACTTTGGATAACGCGGACCACGGCAACGAAGTCACCGGCAAAATGTTCGATGCGATGCTTGCCGAGCTCCGCGCGGAAGCCGCGCAACCCGCTGCCAGGGTCCTGCGCGTTCGCGCGCGCGGCAAAGTATTCTGCACCGGGCGCGAGCGCGCCGGCCGAGACGTCGCGGCCATTCGTCACGAATCCGCGCGCCTCATCGAATTCAAGCGTGCCTTGCGGATGTCTTCGTTAATCAGTATCGCGGAAGTTCAGGGCGACGCTTTCGGCTTCGGTTTCGGCCTGGCCATCGTTTGCGATTTCGTCCTCGTTGCAAAATCCGCCGCTCTCGCCTTCCCCGAAATGCGTTCGGGCTTGCCGCCCAGCGCCGTCATGGCCTACTTAGGTGAGTACACTCTTCCGCGCTGGGCTTTTCCTCTCGTTCTTTTTGGCGAGCCCATCGATCCGCAGCGCGCCGTGCAAATCGCGCTCATCTCGCAAGTCTGTTTACCTGAACGTCTCGCCGACGAGGCCGACGCTCTTGTCGAGCGCATCCTTCGCCTTGATCCCGCTGCGGCGCGCCGCTGCAAGGAATTTTTTCTCACCGCGCAGCAGAATTCCTTCGACCAGAACTGCCGTCTCGCCGTCGACACCCTTACCGTCGGGAGCCTGACCATGCTCTCGAGGAAAGGCTGAATTGGCCGCCAGCGTTAACGCAGCCGCGCGCCTCGACCGGCTTCCGACTTCTTCATTTCACCGCCGCATCCTTGGCCTGATTGGCATCGGTATGTTTTTCGACGGCTTCGATGTGTACGTCGCCGCCACGGTTCTCGGCGCCACGCTCAACAGCAGCTTTTCCACCATTGGCCAGAATGCTCAGTTTGTATCGGTGACGTTTCTCGGCATGATGCTGGGATCATTCTTCACGGGCTTTCTTGGCGACCGTTACGGCCGGCGCTTCACGTACCAGGCGAATCTCGCCATCTTTGGTCTCGCCTCAATCGCTTCCGCTTTCGCGCCTTCGATGCAGGCGCTCATCCTGCTTCGCTGCATCATGGGATTGGGGCTCGGCGCGGAAATCGTTGTGGGGTTTTCGACGCTCACGGAATTTGTCCCGCCGCAGGCTCGGGGCCGCTGGCTTGGTGCGCTCTCCGTCACGGTCGTATCGAGTTTGCCCATCTCCGCTCTGGTGAGCACGCTGCTGGTTCCGCGGTTCGGCTGGCGCATCATGTTCATACTCGGCGGGCTGGGCGCTCTTATCGTCTGGTATTTGCGGAAATCGCTTCCTGAATCGCCGCGCTGGCTCGATTCTGTCGGAAAACATGACCAGGCCGAAGCGCTCTTGCAAAGCATCGAGCGCGAAGTTTCACTCGAGCATGGTCCGCTTCCGCCGCCATCTCAGCCACCGGCAACTCTTCCCTCGAGAAGCCTCGGCTCGCTGCTCAGCCCGCTGCTTCTCCCCCGGCTTTTCGTGGGAATCGTCACACTCATCGTCGCCAACACGCTGATCTATGGCTTCGTGACCTGGTTGCCGACATTTTTCGTTGCGGAGGGACGCAGCATCGCCGCTTCGTTTGGCTATTCTCTGGTGATGTCTATTGGCGCGCCCATCGGTTCGGCAATCGGCGCGTTCACCGCGGACTCCTGGGGACGCAAGCCCGCGATCATCGGCGCTTCCCTGCTCACCATCCTGCTCGGGGGCATCTATCCTTTCATCAAGGATCCCGTTCTGTTGGCGGCGGCAGGATTTTTGCTGATGATTCCGATTTACGTGCAAGTCACGCTGCTCTTCGCGATTTATGTTCCGGAGCTTTTCCCCACGGAAGTTCGCCTGCGCGCCACGGGAATCAGCAACACATTTGGGCGCGGCGCGACCATCGTCACGCCGTTCATGGTGGTGGCGCTGCTCCGCTCTTACGGAATCGGCGGTGTTCTCAGCTTGATGATTGGGCTTCTGGTGGTGCAGATCGTCGTGGTGATTCTCTTCGGCATCGAGCCGAAAAAACGGAGCCTCGAAGAAATCGATTCCCCCGTCGCCGCGTCTCCCGCGTAAGCCCCCGACTACGGCTTGTCCGGCTTCACTTCGGTCGCCGTCCCCAGTTTGATGGTCACGCCGAATCGTTTGTAATTCGCATAACGCACGGTCATGCGCATGTGGATCGGGCCTGAGCTGAAGTGCAATACATCGTCAGCGCGCGTATAAGTCGGAAACCAGTAATGGCCTTCGATATTTTCGCGAAAAGTTTCAAATCGAGGAAAGATATTTTCGTTGTTCTTCTTGATGATGTCGGGCACTGCCTTTCCGTCCGTCTTGACGATTTCCATGTCCTTGTCTTCCACCCAGATACGTCCCTGAAAATACCGCTGATTTTTCTCGATCGTTTTCGGAGCTACATCGAAGACGTACGTCCCAATCTCATCCAGTTGCTGACGCCCAACGTAGGTGACGTTGTATTTAGGAAGCTCCGTTGCCGTCAGCACAAACGGTTGCACATGCTCGAGGTCATCCATGTCTTGTTGGGACAGACTCATGCCCGCGCGCTCGAGCGTGGGAGCCGGCGCATTCGTGACCTTCTCGTAGCGTTTCCCATCCGGAGTAAACAGGATGTCGCTCGTCATTCGCTCTTCGCCGGCAACATTCCCTTCATCGTCGATAACTTGAACGACGAAGGTTTGTGTGTAGGTATAGTGCTCGCGTTCCTTACGGAACTCTTCTTCCCCGGCAGCAAACCTTTGAATGATCTGTTCAACGGGAATCGCGGGCGGCGCGGTAGAAATCTCTGTCGGGGCATCCCGTTGTGCAACCGGGGGCGTAATATCCTTGCGCGGCGCGGCAACAGGGGGTGATGTCGAGCCTGCAGATGGCGGCGGCAAGGGTCCTGACTGCTGGGCTCCCAGCGGCCACACCAGGACTGACACGATCAAAAGCAACGCTGCCATTCTTGCCGCCGTCACACCGTGGCGCTTGATTCCCCCAAGAGTTCTCTCTTGCATCACCTTTGCCTCCGCTTGCCTTTTTCTTTCGTCTTCGTCCGTGGCCATTCGCCCGATTAGATTGGAACTTTAGACGGCGACGATGGTTGCTTCGCCCGCTGCACTTTACTTCCTCTTTCGAAGCGTTCCATGTTCCAATTATCGCGCATTTCCAAGTCGAATCTGCACAATAGCGAGGAGCGATTAAGAAAAATGTTCGCCGGCCGCACCGATTGGAACCTTACTCCCAACCGCCTGAGCGAAACCCTCGCCCGCCACCGCGCCGCGGCCAAGCCGCTCCTTGACTTGACCGCGTCTAACCCCACTGCTTGCGGTTTCCTTTACGATCGCGAAGCTATCCTCCGCGCGCTCTCGAATCCGGCCACTCTCAGTTACGAACCCGATGCCAAAGGGCTTGAATCCGCTCGCCGTGGAGTGGCTGCCTATTATGCCGCACGCTACGCAGAAATTTCGCCAAACGATATCCTTGTCACGACCAGCACCAGCGAGGCTTATTCCTTTATTTTTCGTGCGCTCTGCGATCCTGACGATGAACTCCTCATCCCCGGGCCTAGTTATCCGCTCTTCGATTTTCTCGCCGACATCCAGGACGTGAAACTCGTACGCTATCCGCTCGTTTACGACCACCGCTGGCAGACCGATTTTCACGGTCTCGAACAAGCGATCACTTCCCGTTCACGCGGCGTGATTGTGGTCCATCCAAATAATCCCACTGGACATTTCGCCAAGCCGACGGAAATCGCCCGGCTCAATAAAATTTGTTCTGCGCGCGAAATGGCCATCATTGCCGACGAAGTTTTTTTGGATTTTGCTCTCGGCGAAAATCCGCCGCCGAGCTTTGCGGCAAATCGCAGTGCTCTCACTTTTACCCTCAGCGGCCTTTCGAAAATTTCCGGCCTGCCACAAATGAAAGCGGCCTGGCTCATCACCAGCGGGCCAGAACCGATGAAACAACAAGCCCTCGCGCGCCTCGAGGTGATTGCCGACACTTATCTTTCGATGAACGCGCCCGTGCAGTTGGCACTTCCCACATTTCTCGAGCAGCGTCATTCTTTTCAACAACAGTTGCTCGCGCGCGTCCGCAAAAATCTCGCCGAGCTGGATCGGCAAATCGCGCA
>Ga0210384_10004387_pt1 | contig 15785 bp, 17 predicted proteins | sample IncBWH2MmetaG_FD_160574 | JGI IMG/M metagenome (GOLD analysis project Ga0210384, IMG submission 160574) | Forest soil microbial communities from Barre Woods Harvard Forest LTER site, Petersham, Massachusetts, United States - Inc-BW-H-2-M | ecosystem: Environmental > Terrestrial > Soil >...
AGGCTGAGGCAGAGATGATTTGATGTGAGTCCCAGTCCAACACGATTTCAGAGAGGGGGGCTCTGGGACCATGTCTTTCCCTTCTCCCCCCGGCCATTTGACGGGGTTAGCTACTTGAAGGGAAAAGTGTCCCACAGTACCTTCCAAGCAAACATCCTTAAGAATGAGTAAACCAGCGCGCGAGCGTTCACCGTCCCCAAAACGCAAGCACAGATCAGCTCCAGCTCAGATCAGATCAGATCAACTCAGCACCCGAAACGATACGAGCAGGATCGGACGAGGGGGCGAGGCGGATGAATTCCGACAGACTGAATATTTCAGGAAACGCCTCCTCTTCATAAACGGTCCCCATTGAGGAGAGTGTTGCCGTCTTTGGTTGCGGCATAGAGTGGGCGGTCTGGCGGTCCTCAACTCCAAGAAAGTGCAAAAGAAGATCAAAACGAAATCAGCGCAGAAAAAGGTAGAAATCGCACAGTCATTGCACAGAAGCCCCGCAGTGCGTGATGTTCTTCACTTCTCTCGGGCCTGCAAATGGTTGATTTTGTGAGGTCGGAAATCGGCCTCAGATGATGAGAACCGGTGCCAGAGTCCGAAGGTAAGGCTTACTCAATGCGTCAGGCGCGGATGACGGCCTCCCCCAGCGGATCACCGCGCCTGACGCGGCCCCCCGGTAGCTGGTGGGTGGCAAATGTCGAACCGAGGCGAAGTATGTGCTCAGGATGACTCGTTGTCTTTGCTCTTGGACAAAGAGTCATGCCCATTGCCTCGGCCCTGAGCGTAACGCTTGTCTGCTCTTCAGACAACTTTCAGGTTGGTTAAACTATTCTTCCCACCCATGTGGGGTGTTTTAAAGGTCGTTGGAATCGTCATCGCGGTCTTTATCGCGATCTACACGATCTTTGATCTAATCACTCATCGTCGTGACTGATTAGGGGCTACCGCCTTTGCGCTTGCAGCCACTTCCAACGAGGTTCTGAGCCAGGTGAGGCCCCTGAACCTCGGGTGCTGCCTTGTTAAAAAGTGGGGTAATCGAGGAGCACAATGAACGAACGTGAACAATACATGTTGAATGCTTTGCGGGTGATTGCTTCCTATGGCAGAGAACAACCGAAGCTTGTGTTGCGTGAGTATATGAGAGAACACAAGATTAAGTGGGATAACGAAGAAGATGTTAAAGTGTGGATGCGTCGAATTGCCGAAGATGCTGTCAAGTATGCAGCAAGTGTCGGGTGATGGGGGAGTGGATGTTAGTTAGTCACCAAACACTGCGACATCACAGGCTCGCCAACTCTTCCTTAATGGCCTTCACGTGGTCCATCTTTGCCTTCAACTCAGGGTCTTGCTCGCAGCGTTCCAACATCTCACGCAGTGCGTGGTTCGCGGCCTTTCTCTTGCGTTTGCTTCGCCACTATGCAGTAGTGCGACATCCTCCCCATTGTCGATCTGTTGGCCCCTTCAGCAATGGATAGGACCTTTTGCGAAAGAAACGAGCGCGGATGACGCTGCCCCAGAAGCATCACCCACGCGCGGGGAGGCCCTCGGTCAGGTAGGTCTGTGGGTGAGGGCAATCGCGCTCAAAGTATGGGAGTGGCATGAAGCGTTGTCGTTGTCCTAGGTCAAAGAGCCAGGCGTCGTCAGTCTCTGGGCCACAGGAACGCACTCGGCGAGGTGCTGACTCGCATCGCCGATCATCCCATCAACCGCATCGAGGAACTCCTCCCTTGGAACATCGCCGCCACTCTTGGCGCACGCCGTCGAACAGCAGCCTAGCCTGAAGGGCACAATAACTTCGCTGTCAATCCTCAACGCGGGTACACACCGGACGCTAACCTAGGTCCTATTCTCCTCAGCGACTCGCACCGGCAACAGTTTGGCCTCGCTCCGCCGTCTCAGTCGCCCTGCCCGATACAGCCTGCACCAGTTGAAGACCAGATTGGCGTTGACTCCGTGCGCCCGTGCACCCGCGCCACCGATGCCCCCTCGGCCAATGCCTCTCCCACAATCCGCTGCTTCTCTTCCAGCGTTCGATACTGTCTCTTAGTTGGAACGGGTTGCTTGTAAGTGTCCATCATCGCTCCACGTGGACACTATCGTTGCTGTCCACATCGCGAGCTTGACTTGCGATTACACCCTTGTCCAGACGGTCAGAGGCGGACGGTTACGTAAGCGTCGTCACCCTAAGAGAACCTAAGCTGCTGCGTGGTTCTTCCTGCAGTGGGTACGGAGGGTATTGGTTTTCTCCGTCATGGTCATATCACACTGCCCGCGTAGAGAGCGGACCTAACCTATCGTGTCATTCCAACGGAACAGGATAAATCCGTATCACTCCCCACAAGGGAAAGCACATCGCAAGATGGGCCGATGGCGGTGCGGACATGAGAGGAAGGAGGAAGCGAATGCCGCTCTGTAACGGAACGGATATCCCCACAACGTTGATCCGAACAAATGCGCCTTCATCACGCCGTTCTCATCTGAACGCGATCAGTGGATGCGGTCAAAGTGCATCAACATCCATGACCCTCAATCACGCATATACGAACTTGCCAAGGAATACGATGGACGCAGAACTGTGCCAAAGAATTTCTTCATGCTTCTGGAGTCCTACCAAAACCATCCGGAAGCTAAGAGCCTCGGACCGGACGGATTACAAAATCCGACAGTCTTTTGCGAGAGTAGCGGCCGCAATACCCCTAGAGACCATGGGAAGCCCTTGCCAATCCGCGAATGGCAGCAACGTTACGAACGCTACCTCGACTTGACTGGCAGAAAGGAAATGCTGCGCGGGGCGTTAGAAATATACTTCGGCAAACACAAGGACAAGACTTTCGGTCCATTAGTTCCTACGATCTTTCATCAGTACTTCCGTTGAAACGAGACTTTGGGAACGGCGCCAGATGTTGCGAACAGTACGTCTGATTTCTCGCGCCCTGCGGTCCGAAAGTATTTCCGGCGATCGAACTTCTATTTTGGCTGAAACGCGGGAAGCCCAAACTGCCAGAAAAGGAACGCCACCTCATCAGCGAACTCGGCATCGCGCTGCGACTTGGTCGAACCCATACCGTGTCCGGCGTCATAGTCCACGCGCATCAGAACAGGCTTGCCGCTGTTGGTGGAAGCCTGCAACCGCGCGGTCATTTTCGCTGCCTGCCAGGGTGCAACGCGCGGGTCATTTACACCTGTGGTCAGCAACACCGCCGGATACGCTGTGTTCGCCTTCACATGCTGGTAAGCGTCCATTGCAAGAAGCGCCTTAAAGCCCTCTGGCTGTCTGACTGTGCCGAATTCCGGAATATTCGCGGGACCGCTCTCCATCAATTCGGAACGCAAAGTGTCGGAGTCACCCACACGTATTAGCGCAGCCGCGAAAAGATCGGGACGTTGGGTGATCGCGCCTCCAATCGTGATACCGCCGGCACTGGTTCCTTCGCCCGCTAGCTTCGTGGTCAAAGTGTATTTATTGTCGATCAGATACTGCGCACACGCCAAAAAATCATCGATCGTGTGCTGCTTCGTCAGTAGTCTTCCGTCGTTATGCCAATCCTCGCCGTATTCTCCGCCACCGCGCACGTGCGCAACAGCGAAAATGCCACCCTGTTCCAGGAACGCCAGCATGGTCGGACGGAACGTCGGATCGAGCGTGATTCCGTAAGAACCGTATCCTTCTAGCCACGTCGGACGCGAGCCATCAGTCACGATTCCCTTCTGATGGATGATGGAAAGAGGCACTATCGTACCGTCCGCGCTTTTAGCCTTCACCTCTTCCGACTCGATTTTTGAGAAATCTACGGGAGACGGAGGGACGATGTGCGTATCATGAGCAGTCCCGTTTGCGCTGAGAGCATACCAGAGCGGGGACTTAGTCCAGCTGGTCAATTCCAACCAAGCACCCGCCTCGCTCGGGTGGGTGAACATGCTCTGAATAGCGCCGTCAAAGGGCAGTTTTACCGAGGCTGCTTCTCCGGCGCCATAGGGTAAGCGGCGCAGACGTCCAATACCACCATCGAGATCCTGGACATAGAGCCCGTCGGCCGCCGCCGCAATATTTACCACGACCACATCGCTGGGGGGGACCACTAGCATAGCCTTTGCAAGATCCGGATGCGACAGGCTAGTGCGCACCACCTTGTAACGGGATGCGTCTTTGTGTGAAAGCAGGAACAAATCGTCACCATGCACATCAAAGCCGGTAATGTCTGCGGAATCGTCGGCGACTTTTTTCCAGACTGTGGATGCCGTCGGTGTGCCCTCGAATGGGGCAACGTAAAAGTCCTTCTCGTTCTTAACTCCGTGAACTACCACTCCTACCATCGCCTTTGGAGCCGCCGGAGAGTACACGATTGCGGAAAAGTCGTCGTCCAGTACTTTGACTCCTTCGCCCATACCGGAACCAAAGACCTGAGGATCTTTCTCCGGGTCCGATCCCAAGGTGTGACGGTAGACACGCACTTTCTGATACTTGGCGGTAGGGAGTGCATCAGGCCCAAGCCTCTGTAGACGCGGAATGAAAAAACTCTTGCCGTCGGGAAGCCAGCTCGGCTGCCCGAACTGTGCTCGATCGATCACATCAAGAAGAACTTTACCGCTGGACGCCTCCAAGATGTGCAGAACACTGTCTTCCGAACCTCCGGGAGAAATGCCGTAGGCGACATATTTGCCGTCGAGCGAAGGCTGAAAGTAGTCAATGGAATAGTGCTTTCCGTCACTCGTCGTGAGCTTTTCTGGATCTACCAGCAGGCGCTCGGAAGCGTCCACCACATCGCGTACGTAAAGACGGCGATTGTCGGAACCGGCTTCCGCCTTCAAATAAAAGTAATGACCGCCCCAGACTTGTAGGTTGTAAACAACCGAGCCGGCATTGTCGAGGGCTTTGACCCTCTCAAGTAGGTTGTCGCGTCCAGGAATCTTCGCGAGGGCCTCGCGCGCATAATCGTTCTGTGCCTTCATCCACCTGACAACTTCGGCGTCCGACGTCTTCTCCAGCCACCGATAAGGATCTACAACCTGAGTCCCAAAATAGTCTTCGGTAACGTCGTGCCTGGGAGTGTCGGGCAGTTTGGCTTGTCCGAAAGCCAGCGCGGAAACAAAAAGGGCGAGACAAATAGCAACAGACCATTGTCGCATAAAGCCTCCGTTAGCAGACGAAATCGTATCAGACCGGCGACGCGAAAATCATATCGCTGAAGGAGACTTGCGCAGAGGGCATTAGCCAATGCCTCGGATGTGGGCGATAGCGTTCCCGGATTCGACCGGCATACCGACGCGAGACGCCAATTCGTGATCGAATTGCAGTTGTGGGGGTCTTCGCGAGAAGCGGCTGAATTTGTTGCGAGAACACTTCGCTCGTAAGCCAATCGGGTTGAGTGGATTCATCCCACGCCGAACACGCCTGTGCGTGCCGTTTACGGGAAGCAACATGTTTGGCGCGAGCTTGCGGGCTCTGAGCAGCGGCACGACCTAACTTGGCAGCGCCCGCCAACCGTACGGTCGCTCCTTCCACAGCGCAACTGGCGCAGTTCAATCTCCCGTTCGCGATCTTCTTTCCACAGCCTCGACAGAAATGTTGTCGAGCAACGTGAAACCATTTGGCTATCCACTGGAGGTTAATCCGGAGAAATTTCATCTGGTTGCGCCTTATGTACCCGATCCGGAGTGCTGGGTGGATTTGCCGTGGATCGACCGTAAGCGTCAGACTAAGACACGGTTCACGGGGTGATCCGCGCTGCAAGTGTCAAAACGATGCTCTAAAGGTCTAGTACCGTGACCGCGTGATTATGTAGTCAAAAGTGGTTCGGGCCTTCTTGCGAGTAAGGCATCCGGGAGTTGTCATTTCGGCGATTCATGAAGTATGGCTGGCAGCTCGCTAGCGTCCTGGCTGTCGAAAACAGGCCTTCTCACAAGTTTGCGCTTTTGCTTCGCTCTTTGGCGGGTCGATGCATTATGAAAGAGCTATCGAGATTTTGCAACAATCAACTCGGCGAATCGGCTTTCTTCGCGAGGTAATAGGTGTTATTCCCGCTGTCGGCGTGGACGTTAGCCAATGTGAAGCCGTGGTCGCGAAGCAAGCGCCCATACGTATCGATGCTGTATGAAAAATGCCGAAACTCTACGCCGTTCATGGTGCTTACTTTACCGTGGAAGCAGTCCTCGTCTCCGGACGTGAAAAGGAAGGGTGCACCGGGCTTAAGGACACGTGAGACGTTTGCAATTGCCCTAATCTGATCTTCGGGATTGAGATGGAACATGATGCCCCAAGCGACCGCTGCATCGAAGATGCTATCGATGAATGGGCAGGACTGCACTCTTGCCTGAACGGCAAGCATTGCGGGGTAGTTGAGTCGAAAATGCCGAAGCATCGCACCAGAACTGTCAAGCGAGACAACGCGGTGTTCCCCGCTCTGCAATGCTTTGGTGAGTGGAATGCCATTACCGCACCCAATATCCAGAACACGCGATCCGCGTGGGAGCGATGAAGCTAGCGCGGTCGCTTCGGGTACTCCCGTTGTATCGATGCGTACTGATGCATACCACTCTGCAATCAAGTCGTACTCAAGCACCTTCACTGCGCCTCACAGCGCAGTCTATCAGTTCAGACTGTTGCTATCAGGCGATAGCGCTCAAATTTCGACCTCTTTCGATTTACTTCACATCTGGAGCTCTCAAAACTGGTCGGACGATGAATGCTTCTATCGCGATTTTTCGCCAGAGCAACTGTGTGACCGAGATAGACTGGGATCTGTCTATGTGGAACCGCGCACCCGTGCTGCTGCGCGCTCTGTTGGCAGCTGCTGCAGTGACCGGCACAGCGACCGTGGCATGGGGAGTTCTCATCCAATCTAATTTGAGGTTATCGCCGAGGCTGCCCTGGGCGGCGGTCTGCATGGCGGTATTTCTGGTCTTCTACTGGAGATTCCTTAAGGGATGGGGTTGGCCACAGTCCACCACAGCTGCACGCCGTGCGAGTCTGCGTGCAGAGCCACTGTCCGCATTAGTATGGCGATGGTCTTTGCTGGCAGGTGGGCTGGGATTGGCCGCTTCTATTGTGCTGTTCATTGTGTCACACAGGTTGATCCGTTGGCCGCAAGCTCCTCATTCCGATCTCTCGCAAATTCCTGTAATTACCTTGTTGCCGAGCCTGCTCATCAGCGCGGTCGTTGCCGGAATCAGCGAAGAGGCTGGGTTCCGGGGCTACATGCAAGGTCCGCTAGAGCGCCGCTACGGCCCCGCAATGGGCATCGCTATCACTAGTACCGTCTTCGGCCTGGCGCATCTGAGCCACGGCGCATTCTTACCGGCGATTCTCTTCGACATTGGCTGGGGCTCACTTTTTGGATTGCTTACCTACTGGAGCGGCTCTATCGTACCGGCGATAGTCTTGCACAGCAGCGCGGATGCTCTGGCATTCGTCGCCGCCTGGAAGTTCCGGCCAACCGCCCCCGCACCTCTCGTGTGGAATGGCGGTCCCGACAAATTGCTGTGGTTTAATTGTGTTCTGGTGGTATTGCTCGGAAGCGCCTCTGTGTGGGCCTTTCGGCGGCTGGCCAGAATGCGGCCGAACCCATCGGCAGGCACATTCAGTTAACAGCCTACTCGGGGTTGTTGGTGAAATCGCAACGAATGCACCAAGAATCCCTGTCAATGAGCGTTATCGCGATTTAACAACAACCATCCATTGTCCTGAGATGCCGCTCTCCTCCTTTGTTAACAGGAGGCTCGGAAATGGGCACTGCGTTATACTTCAGTCGAACCGACTGCTGAGCTGCCCAGTCCAGGTCCCCCCGGCCACCATGATCAGCGATTCACAGAGAAATGAAGTGTGGCAGCGATTGTTGACCGGAAAGTCACTGGCCGATCTCTCGCTGCCCAAAAGAAACGGTCGGACTGACTTAAGTGGGTTGATGTTGCCGGAACCGAAGGCGTTGGAGCGATGGCACACGCCGCTCGGAAACGTGGAGAGATTCGAGCCCAACGCTTCACTGCGCAGGGCCAGGTGGCGCGATATTGATTTTTCCGAAAGCAAACTACATTCCATTTGCTTTGAGGAGTCGGAAATCTCGAACTGTTGTTTTGATCGCTGCGAGCTGCGAAACCTGCGACTCTGGGCGACGACCATTCAAGATTGCAGCTTTTGTGGAGCGGACTTGAGAGAGTCAGGCCTTGGGCTTGCAACGATAGAGGGTCCGTTATCAGGTAGACGAAACAAATTTGTTAATGTCGAATTTGCGAAAGCCGACTTACGTAACACTGTTTATGTCGCAGCGGCTTTCGAACGATGCTCTTTCCGATTCGGAAAGCTAATAAACATCCTTTTTGGGACCAGCACATTTGTAGACTGCACATTCGAGGGTGAGTTGCGCGAAGTTCGTTTCTGGCGCTCTGATCTGTCTACACGTGGCTTCCCAACAGACGCGTTTCCTCCGAACGAAATGATTAACGTTGATTTCAGCCATGCCAAACTCCGAGATGTCGAGTTTCGCGGCCTCACGCTTGATCGCGTTCGCCTGCCTAGCGATGCGGACCACATTGTCATAGAGGACTTTGCTGGTGTTCTCGATAGGTTGATTAGTGCTCTCACGCAGCAGCACGATCAAACCGCCAAGATTCTCGTTGCTTACCTCAGTGCGTATAGGAAGTGGACAGTTCCAGGCGCACGAGGTGTGCTCAATAAACAAGACCTTGCAGACATCGGTCCAGGCATAGTCGAGCGACTACTCGAATTGTTGGCGTCATTTCCGAGGAACGTCAACTGAGGGCTTATCGGTCAGTTGACGAAATCAGGCGATTTCGCTCAAAACCCCAGCTCAGGCGACGATGAGTGTAGCAGAGATATTTCACCAGTTGACGGCGACATAGTCAGAGCAACGGGAGATAATTGCGAACGGTGAGCAATTGTGAACAGTCCGCAGTCTTCTTGTGACGTATTGTTAGCTGCTGGAAGGGCGTCGCAAGCCCTTCTATCATTTTTGGGACAGCCAACAAAGGAGCAACCCTAATGAAAAAACTAAGTCGCTTGCTATTGTGTGTGGTTTTCGCTGGTCTGACTACGGCGTGGGCAATCGCGCAGGATTCCGACACAGACGCCAATTCAAAGGGCGAAGTGAGAAGTGTCACCGGATGCCTTACCAAGGGCCCTAGTGCGAACGAGTTTCTGTTGACCGCCAGCGACGGCAGCACATGGGAAGTGCACAACAACAACGCAGTCGATCTGACGAGTCATCTTGGTCACACCATTAAGGTCAAAGGTGTGGTTTCCAATACCAAAATGCACAACATGAAGGAAGACGCGAAAGCCGCAGCGACAGACACCGGCATGAAGAAAAACACTGCCGAGCACGGTCACTTGAAGGTTACCGACGTCCACATGGTCAGCGAATCCTGTCGGCAGTAGAGCTTCGACGCATTGCGGGTGCGCATCGGACGGCACGTGTAATACCGTCCGTTGCCATCTGTCTGGGATATAGAATCTTAAGTCAGTGGCTGCACTGACTTGACCAAGAGTCGGACCCTCAAAACACAGATTCATGCAGCTACGAGACAAGACTGAGAGCTGGCAAACTGACGCCTGTCCCTACCGTTTCCCCGTTTCACGCTAATCTTGGAAAACAACGACACAGCTCGTCTGGGTGTCTGCCCTCTCCCGCGAAAGGACCGCTCCGATGGCACACATTGAGGATACCTGTCGTGAACAGGTGAAACCGATCGGGAAAGATGGTCTCAGGGCTCGCCATCATATATCGTGTAGTGATATATATCTTCAAAATCGACACCCTCGAATTTTGTCAACTGTTACGGGGATCAGAGGGTTGACCACGCTCGCACCCGCATGAATACTGGCGATTTCTATTTTTCAAGAAACGGGGAACGGTAGAATTGACTCCCATCCCTTATAACCCCGTCAAATGGTCAGGGGGGTATACCTACCTGGGGCAAATGCTACACCCCCTGTCAAGGTGATGAGTAGGGAATGGGACGGTGACGGGTCAGCTCAATGCGTAATCGCCTGATTTCGTCAGTCCGCACAACGCTAGGAACTGGGACCTTTTGGCCAGTAGCCGCTTTGACCATCGTCGTCGCTCAGGTGACTGCTCGCGACTCCCGCGATAATAGCTACCACGAGACCAATCACCGAGACTAGGATTCCCATGCCTGTGACTGGCGCTAGCAGAAAGACGAGACCTGCAATTCCGGCGACCGCTTTGAGAACGCTAGCCAGCGCCTGTTTCATGTGGGTGCGAAGAGTGTAGCACTAGCTCAATTCGGGAACTTGAGTGACATCGCCTGGTTACGGCAACTACCCGCGTACAGTTGTCGTTCTCGAACGCTGCCACACTACCGGGCAAGAATCATCCATTGTGAGAGTAAAATCCAATCCGTGCCAGGCTATGCGTACGCCGTTCTTGCTGCAGGGTGGGCGATCTGGTTAACGCCGTTCCTGCTGGCTAGACGCCACCACGAACGTGCAAGAGTGATTGATCGCCGTGCACGTTGGGGTGTTTTGCTGGTCGCTGTCTCTTATTCAATGCTCTGGCAGAACAGTTTTTGGGCAAGACCACTCCCCGCTTGGCGTTTTGTGCTATCCGTTTGTTTCTTGCTGAGCGCGATTGTTTTGTCGTGGACCGGAGCGCACTCTCTCGGTCGGCAGTGGCGAGTCGATGCCGGCCTCAACCAGGACCATGAGCTTATTGTGTCCGGCCCCTATAGGGTGGTACGTCACCCCATCTACACCTCGATGCTCTGCCTTCTTTTCGGAACCGGCTTCATGGTCACGCCGCTATGGCTGCTCCTGCCAGCGGTAATCGTGTTCGTGGTCGGGACTGAGATTCGTATCAGGATCGAAGATCAGCTACTATCGTCGCGCTTCGCGGAGAGATTCCGTGAGTACGAGCGCAGCGTCCCCGCCTACATCCCGTTTCTCAGATAGGAACTGGAGCGACGAGTCGCTGCAAATCGGGGTAGCGGCGGGGTTTTGAGCGTTATCGCCTGATAACATCAGTTGACATTGACTTCCCATTTTCTTGTGATTTGGGAAGCACCGCCGCCAGCCCACTAAACCGAGACACGAGCCGCAACGGGCATGGGGCTGATTAGAACGCATGTTCCAGTGGCGAAGTGTGGATGCATTTGCTACGCTGCCCGTGTGAACGACCGCGAACTGAGCAAACCTTTGGGAAGGATTCTCCAAAGAAAGGAGATTGGCTCATTCGTTTTCGTTCATCATGATTACCCTGGTCAAGCAGCCAGAGCCACTCACTCGCACCCGTGGTTACATCTCACAATCGTCTGCCGGGGTTTGTACACTCGAAAGCTGGGGCGGCAAAGCGTCGATTACAAGACCGGCTCTGTAACTTTTCTGCAGACGAACGAAAGTCACACCGACTGGTATGGTGCCGGATCCAAATGCCTGCATGTCGTCATACCCTCGAACGTGGAAAAGGAGTTGACGTCCGCTTTTGGTCCTCAGGGAATTGCACACGGGATTTCTCCCGACCTCAGCGCATTCGCTTCTATTGCTCTTCAAAGAGAGTTTCGAAATACGGACAACGATTCTCCTCTGGTCGTTGAGGCTCTGCTTCTGGACCTCATGAGTCGACACCTCGACGTTCTCCGGGACAGGTCCTCTGCCCGGCCAAAGTGGTTGGGCACCCTCTTGGATTGCCTTGACGACACGTTTGAGCAGGAATGGACGCTCCCCAACATGGCAGCAGAGGTCGGTGTGCACCCAGTGTATCTGTGCCGCACTTTTTCTGAGCATTTCGATTGCACCCTTGGCGAATACATCCGGAAACTCCGCGTGTTGCGGGGTCGGCAACTGCTTGCGATAGACGACGGTACTCTTGCCGAAATAGCATTGCAGTCCGGGTTCGCTGATCAGAGCCACTTTACGCGAGTGTTCAAAAAGCATTTTGGCTTCACTCCCAGCCAGTGTCGCAGGAGGCCGTTACTAAGAGTGCGCAACGACCAGAACTTGCTCTTGTAAACGAAAATAGTTAATACCGTTCAATACGGTGCAGGAGTCGATCTGAAACGCTTCCGTCCTGCAGCATCAACCCCACGGCCCTAGCTTAGCTTGATGACGGTCCCTTCCTCAGGGTCCGGATGCGCATCATCGCCGTGTGCTGAAAGGTAATCTGAATCGTTGAAAAGGAGCGTAAATGAAGAAATTTCTCATAGGGGTACTTCTTGGAATTGCGGTTGCTGTCATGGGCGCTTTTAGTTACCTGAGGCTGGGAATGGCCGAGGTCCGTGCCGATATTCCCCCAGGTCGATGGGAAAACTACTTGATGAATGCGGGAATGCATGCTTCGGTAACACGAGAAGCCCCGAACGCTCCGAATCCGGTACTGCTCACGGATGAAAACCTCATTGCGGGCGGAAAACTTTACCTCGATGCCTGCGCTGGCTGCCACGGGACACCGAGACAGCCATTCGGGGGAAAAGGGCCAATCCTATACCCGCCCATTCCCGAATTGCCCGTGGTCGGCACCGAGTTGTCTGAAGCGCAAATCTTCTGGGTGGCAAAGCACGGAATTCGCAGATCGGGGATGTTCGCCAACGAGGCTTGGGCTTCAGACGAAAAACTTTGGACAATTGCGACTTACGTCAAGCGCATGAATTCGTTGCCCCCACATGTGCGGGCCCAGATCGAAAGACACGATGCAAAACCTTGAACCGGAAGAGAGATATGACCCACGCATGCGTAATTGGCGATAAATCTAATAACACTCATCATCCGCAAAAAAGGCGAAGGGACGGCGCAAGCTTATGTAAACGCCCGGTTTGAATATTCACATGGTTCCCAAAGCGAGCCAAAACGCCGGGCTAACCATGGTGAGCGACATCAGTCTAACGGGACAACTTCGACGGAGATAGAACTAATGAGAGTCATTGCGACCATGATAGTGACGCTTGGCATGTCGCTGTTCCTCTCGGCCCAGTGCACAAACGACGAATTGCGCCTGCAGACAGTCCGCCGGCAGCTCACCGAGCGGTATTCAAGCATTGAGACCGCGAACAAGAACAAAGACGTCACGGCCCTGCTCGCCCTTCGTGCCCCTAATTGTTCTGCAAACGGTCCTGGCGGAACCCGCAGCAATTGCGTTGACATGGACAACTACACCAAACAGCTCATAGCCGAAATTGGCACCGTCGCGAGTCTCACAAACACAATCCTTGCGCTGCGAGTTGAAGACGACACCGCCGTGGCGACGGTCGCTCAGCATTTCGTAAGGACCCAAACGAAGCTTGGCAAATTGCGGAACATAGACACCTCGGCATTTCAAGATGAAACGTGGTTGCGTACACCGGAAGGTTGGAAACTCCAGTTCGTGGCGAATGTCCATGGTCGCCGTTGGTACGTCGATGGAAAGCGCATTGACCCGCACAAACCGTTCGATCCAGATGCTCCGCCTTATAACCCTTCAATAACCGCAGACGAGTAATGCGGTTTCGTGCCAGTCATGCATGGTGGACCGCCCAGGCTCTCGGCGCACGCTGGAGCCGGTCGGATGCTAAATCAGTTGGCGAAACATCTCGATTTCACTTATCTTCGGACAGCCGAGGGGGAAACGAGTGGTACCGTGAATCAGCAAAGGCCAAGAGTGAAGATGTTCTGGGGGATTGTGCTTCTAATACTGACCCCGGTGTTTTTGTTTGTAAGGCCTATAAGCAAAGCAGCCGCTCTCCGCGATCTCCTGCTAGTGATCTGGTGGGCCTTCATACTCTGGCTTTTGATTACTGGTATGAAAGAATCGAGGCCGACGGATTCAAAATAGCCCGCGATCCAACTGTTGATAAATCGCCGTTACAGTGCGCCGGGCTAAACCGGCTTGAAGTAGAGGATGAAAGTTCCTTACGAGAAAGGAGTAGCGATCCGCTCGGCCTCGAGTCTTGCGCTGCTACCGCGAGGGACACAGTGAAGCGTAGACAGAGGATAGGTGGGGTGGGTATTCAGCTCCGAAAAGATGCAATCCGGACGCCGACGTCTTTGTAATGCGCGGAAGGCAACATGAACGGGAGCGATAGCGCGAGTTTCCGCTCAGTCCGGCGTAGTCGAAGACCCCAGACACGCCTAGAAGCTTCAAGCACGAGAACCGGGTTACCCCGCGGTTCGCTTTGCCGCCAGTCATTCGCGATAAGAACCGGATGCGCTAATGAGCGCCCGTCCGGGTCCGTCCGGGGGTATCACGTGAGTGGTATCCCTACCGGGATCTCATCATTCCCTGCCGGGGGTTTTGAGAGAAATTCCCTGTTTTCGTCAGTTGATTTCGTCAGTTGACCGCCGCCGCTACTTCGAGACATCGTGATGTTCTTCACAAGGAACGTTCTTCGGTTCAGCGTGCGACGTGTCCTCGGCGGGATCAATAACTAGGCGTACCCTGACCACGGCATCTGGGCAGTTCTGACTTCGCTGGACATTGTCTCTACTGAAGCCCATCGGCAACAGGTTCCGATTGGCTTCAAGATATTGGTCGATGTAGGTCTGGTCGTACACGTCGCCTTCCGCTAGCTTCCACTCTGGGCGCAGTCTTGCGGCAACTTCTTTGTCGGCCACAATGTCGAGCTTTCCCATGTGGTACTGGGGCCCCTCTTGGATCGAGATATTTAGATTTGCTGTTCCGTTTGAGCCGAAGTTTGTATCGGGAATCGCCGTGAAATCGAGGAAGCCCTGAGTACCGTAAAGTTTGCGTAGGCTCTGCAGTCCACTTGCGACTTTGCCTCTTTCGAACAGTTCGCCCCTTTTTAGCGGGAATTGTTCTCTCAGCTTTTCCGAGGAGAAGGCGTGATTTTCAACGAACGTGATCTCGGCGAGTTTGTAACGAGCGCCTTCGGAAACATCACCTTCCAACGTTACCGGCTTGGGAACACTCAACTGATCGCGGGGTTTGAAGCGGAGGTTCTTCACCTCGACCTTGAAATATCCACGGTCCTGAAATGAGGCGCGAACCCGCTCCTCCATCTCTTCAGAGTCCTCGTCGAAGCAGGAGCCAATCATATCGCTGGTAATGCGGGCGAGGTCGGTTGCACTGATTGTCTGCGTGCCGGTGATAGTGAAGTCAGTGATGAGGATTCCGGCATTTTTGTTGGAACGGTAATCGTGGACGCACTCGGCGGGCAGAAAAGCCGCCGAGAGGAAAAGGGCGAAAAACAAAGTCCTTGGCGTAAGCCTCTTCATGGCTCCTCCTCGCGTCCTGATTCACTCGGATTCTACTCCCTTGGGTTTTCGTTGCCCGCCCTGTCAAAGTTAATGTTGAAACATCCCTATTTCACTCATCGTGGGATTGGTGCATGAATCTAACGTATAATCTGGAACAAGACTGGTGTTAGAAATGAACACAAACGAAGGCACGCACCGGATTCTTTTGCTCGCGAAGCGCATCATGCTCTTCGGTTCGCTCGCGGGTATTGCCCTTTGGATTCTAATGTCCGTTCTGAAGAGTGGAGGCCAGGCGTCATCGGGATTAATCGAGGGGCGACCTGGGCTGGGGGAACTGTTCATCCTCATAGCAACTCCCATCGCATGTGGCGCTATCCTTTGGCTCGTCGCATGGATTCTGGCAGGTTTTATGACTTCCTCACGCCACGAGTGACATGGGCCATTTGCTCCTACCCTTTGCACTCATCTCCCCGTCAGTAGGAGCTTTTGAGGTGTAGCCGTCTGTAGTTGGCGAAAAATCTTAGATCCCTATCGACAAGTGGGCCGGCGCGAAACATTCGGGGTGAGCGGAAGAGCATCCCGCCGGCCCACTTGCGATAGGGGGATTTGTACGAAGCGGCTGGCGCGGCGGACG
>Ga0210384_10004388_pt1 | contig 15785 bp, 14 predicted proteins | sample IncBWH2MmetaG_FD_160574 | JGI IMG/M metagenome (GOLD analysis project Ga0210384, IMG submission 160574) | Forest soil microbial communities from Barre Woods Harvard Forest LTER site, Petersham, Massachusetts, United States - Inc-BW-H-2-M | ecosystem: Environmental > Terrestrial > Soil >...
ATAGCCAGGGGTGACGTACACCTCGTTTGCTGTAATCTGCCGGCCGGCCTCCTTCCCGTCACGGAGGGTTACTGCAGAAAGCAGGGCGCGCTCGTACGGTAGTGTCAATCCAACGGCGGCACTCTGCACGCCGGGAATCTGCCGCATGGTGGCAAGACTGGCATCGAGCAGCTTTCGGAAAGCTGCCGGCAGGTAGTATCGAACATCATCGAGAGAAGCTTTAGCGGTGATAACCCCGGATGGGTTGAAACCGGGGGGCATGGTTTCCAAGTGTACCAGCGTGCGGATGAGCAGCCCAGTGGCTGCCAAAAGCACCACCGACAGCGCAACTTCGCCCGCGATCAGGCCTTGGCGGAGGCGGATATTGCCGGCACCAATGATTGAGCGGCTGATGATGGAATACCGCAGGTTGACTTTTCTAGCGGTAAGGGCAGGCAACATGCCGAACAGCACGCTGGTAAACAAAGAGAGGGAAAGCGTAAAGGTCAAGACGCGAAAGTCGAGAGGCACACTGGCGACCGTCAGAAAATGTTCAGGTAGGACCAACAACAGCCCGCGCACTGCGAGGAAACCCACGCCGATGCTTACCGTGCCCCCGACGAGTGCGAGGAGTAGGTTTTCGGTCCAAAGCTGCCTCAGAACCTGCCAGCTAGATGCGCCCAGGGCCACGCGAGTGGCTATTTCAGGCGTGCGGCGGAGCATCCGCACCAGGGTTAGCCCAGCGAGATTCGCACAAGCAATAAGCAGAATGAATCCCGCCGCGAGCATCAGTGCTAAGACCTGGGGCTGCAAAGTATCCGTTTGGCCTTTTTGCAGAGGGACTGAATAGTAGGTGATGTGCGCGCCCGGACTGCTTTGGACAAAATGTTGCACCCGGAGGCTCCTGGACCACGCGCGATTCATTTCAGCATCTGCCTGCTGCCAACTGGATCCATCCCGCAGTCGAGTGATTGCTTGAAAGTTCGTAGCAACGCCCTCGCCTTCGGGGCTCGGTTGCAGTGGCGTATATAAATCGGCGTTTAAGGGAGTGGTTGCACTCTCGGGCAGCACGCCTATGATCGTGTACGGCTCGCTCTTCAGGAGCATGGTTTGTCCCAGGACATTGGGGTTTGCGCCAAAAAGCGTACGCCACAGAGCGTGGCTCAGGATGGCTGTTTTGGGCCCGTTCGGACGATCCTCGTCCTCCGAAAAATTACGCCCTAGTATGGGATGAAGAGCCAAGACGTCGAAATAGTGAGCAGAGACGCGCCCGGCATGAAGATATTGCGCGTGGGACCCGGCCAGAAGATTCACGCCGGAGGTTCTGGTGGCGGAGACAGCGGAGAGCAGAGAGGGCACATCGTCACGCAGCAGCTCCCATTGCTCACCGTCGATGTTTCTTCGCATGTCGTACGAGTCCGATCCTGTAGTCCGGGCGTAGATGGCCCCCAAGCGTTCCGGATGAGGGTAGGGGAGGCTTTTCAGCAGGAGCGCATTCACAAGCGAAAAAATTGCAGTGTTGGCCCCAATAGAAAGCGCAAGAGTAAGGACTACCATGGCGGTGAAACCCGGATTCCGTGCCAGCATGCGCAGGGCGTAGCGGGCGTCTTGCCAGAGGTGGTCCCAAACGAGCCAGCGGCCGGATTCGTAGAAGCGTTCTTCGGCTCGCAGGAGGTTGCCGAAGGAGCGGCGCGCGGCTGCTCGGGCATCCGCTTCGCTCAGGCCCTGCTCTCGCAAGCGTTCTATCTCGAGTTGTAGGTGTGCCTCGATTTCTCTGGTGAAGTCGCCGGGTTTGCGTTTGCGTCCGAACATGGCATTAGCTTTACGCCTCCTCGGGGCCTAAAATTCGCGCGATGGCGCCGGTCAAACGCTTCCACTTATTGGTTTCCTTGACGAGTTGTTTGCGACCGGCGGCGGTCAGTGCGTAAAAGCGGGCCTTACGGTTGTTGGAAGAAATCCCCCACTTCGCGGAGATCCAGCCGCGCTCTTCCAGACGCTGCAGTGCAGGATAGAGAGCGCCATGCTCAACGAGCAACTCTTCTTGCGACGTTTGCTGGATGGCGCGTGCGATGCCTTGCCCGTGCTGCGAACCAAAGATTAGTGTGCGGAGGATGAGCAGGTCCAGAGTGCCTTGCAGCAATTCCAAGCGTTCTTTTGCATCTTGGGTAGACATATAACCCAAAGTATCAGCGCGCCCGGGTAAGATGTCAACCTGAAAGAATCGGCCTTCGCAACTCGGCAGCGTTATGCGCGAAGGCATGAGTTCGCCTTATTTGTGCAGCGCGGGTACGAGTGGGATGTGCTTGCGAGGATTGTTTATTCGGAGCGCGTGGCATAGACTTCGGGCGAAATTGGGAGAGGAAACGATGCAGACACGGCGAAACTTTTTGGGGTCAGTGGGAGCAGCGGCGGCGCTGGGGATGACGGGAGGGGCGGCGCTCGCGGGCGAAGGATGGGTCGCGGAGGATGGCGCGGGGATTACGAACGATGCGGAACGGAGCAACGCAGACGTGGCGGCGGCCGGGGACGAAAAGGTGTTGTTTTGGGTGGCGGTGTCCACGCCTTGCGACAAGAACCTGAATTTTGATCCGGAGTTGTACAAGGATTTGCTGGCGTATTTGAAGTCGCAAGGCGCCGATGGCGTGGTGGTGTTGGGGACGACCGGTGAGTTTCCATCATTTTCGTTTGCGGAGCGGAAGAAGGTGGCAGAGACGGCTCTTAAGAACCGCAATGGCTTGAACATTATAGTGGGGCCGGGCACGTCGAATTTACCGGAGACTTTGGAGCTTTCCAAACACGCCGAGGACAACGGGGCAGACGGGCTGCTGATTGTGCCGCCCTTCTACTACAAGCACCCGCGGGAAGAGGCGCTAAAGAAATATTATTCGATGCTCTTCGAGCAAGTAAAAATCCCGATCAACCTGTATCACATACCGTTTGCCAGCGGCGTGCCGATTTCGCATGAGCTGTTGCACAGTCTGGAGCACTATCCGAATCTCGCGGGTATCAAGGATTCGGTGGACGATGCGGAGGTGTATCACCGCTTTGTGAACGAGTTCCCGAAGTTGAATATGCGGACGGGCACGGATGTGAATTTGAAGTACGCGCTGGATCATGGGATGGGCGCGATTTTGGCGGAGGGCAACAACTTTACGAAGCAGATTGCGGCGGTGTTTGCAGCTAAGCGCGCGGGGAAGGATGTCGATGAGCCTATCGCGAAGCTGAATACGGCGCTGAAGCTGCTGCGGGCGGGCGGTGTGGATGAATATGGGCCGATGAAGTATGCGCTGAGCTTGCAGATGGGCACGCGTCAGTTTTATCAGCGGCCGCCGAATTCAGATGTTAGTGAGGAGCAGAAGGGGAAGATTAAGGAGGCGTTGGAGGAGATTAAGAGCATGGGGTGAGGGAATTTGCGGACAGACGTTGCGGCGAGTATTGACCGCTGCCGGAAGGGCGCAACATGCGCGCCACTACCCCACTACAAGGAACCTAGGGAGGTCGGAATGCTTCGGTCGATGATTAGGGAAGTTAAGTATGGGTGTGTCGTTGCCGGCCTGCTTGCAGGGCTGCCGATGGTGGCGTGGGGACAGTGGAAGGTTAAGGATACAGAGTGGCCCAGCTATGCGGCGGACTTGGCGGCGACGCGCTACCGTCCGCTGGATCAGATCAATGCTGGGAACTTCAATGAATTAGAGATTGTCTGGCGGATTAAGACGGACAATTTTGGGAACCGACCGGAGTACAAGCTGGAGGGGACGCCGCTGATGGTGAACGGCTTGTTGTACGCAACGGCGGGGTCACGTCGCGCGGCGATTGCGCTGGATGCGGCGACGGGCGAGCTTCTGTGGATTCACGGGGAGCATGAGGGAGCGCGCGGAGGGGCGGCGCCGCGGCAGCTTTCCGGGCGCGGGCTGGCGTATTGGTCGGACGGAAAAGACGAGCGGATTTTGTATGTGACGCCGGGCTATCAACTGATTTGCCTGGATGCGAAGACGGGTGTGCGCGTGGCGGGATTCGGAAACAAGGGCGCGATTGATCTGAAGCAGAACGATGATCAAGAAATTTTGCCGGACCTGACCACCGGGGAGATCGGGATTCAGTCGGCGCCAGTGGTGGCGAAAGATACGATCATCATTGGCGCCGCGTTTCGCGAAGGCATGACGCCGAAGAGCATGCACAACAATAAAGGGTACGTGCGGGGATTTGATGTGCGGACGGGAAAGCGATTGTGGATTTTTCATACGATTCCGAAAAAGGGCGAGTTTGGGTATGACACCTGGCTGAACGGTTCGGCGGAATACACGGGGAACACCGGAGTTTGGTCGCAGATCACGGTAGATGAGGAATTGGGACTGGTGTATTTGCCGGTGGAATCACCGACCAACGATTTTTATGGCGGGCACCGCCCGGGGAACAATCTATTTGGCGAGACGCTGGTTTGCGTTGATCTAAAGACTGGGCAGCGGAAGTGGCACTTCCAGTTGGTGCATCACCCGATGTGGGATATGGATATTTCGTCGGCGCCGATTTTGGCGGACATTACCGTGGATGGGAAAGCGGTGAAGGCGGTGGCCCTGCCCAGCAAGCAGGGATTTCTTTATGTGCTTGAACGCGTGACAGGCAAGCCGGTGTGGCCGATTGAAGAGAAGCCAGTGGAAGTGGGTAAGGTGCCGGGGGAGTGGTATTCCCCAACGCAGCCGATTCCGTCGAAGCCGCCGGCTTATAGCCGCAATGGCGTGTTGGAGAGTGACCTGATTGATTTCACTCCTGAGTTGCGCGAGCGCGGGAGGGCGATTGCGTCGAAGTATCATCTGGGGCCAGTATTCACGCCACCTACGGAAAGCAAACTGGATGGACCGCTGGGGACGCTCACGGTGGGGACGGCTTCTGGCGGAACGAATTGGCCGGGCGGGTCGTATGACCCGGAGACGCACATGGTGTATGCGTTTGCGTGCACAGCGTGTGCGGAGCCGATTGGGTTGGTGCGTGCGCCGAAAACGGTTTCGGACATGAATTACATCGCGGGAACGGCGGGAGAAGAAGTGACCATTCTGCGCGGGCCGGGCGAGAATGCGGGCGCGGATTCTCCGATGCCGCCGAAAAAGAGAGCGGGAAGCGGGTATGTGGCGCTGAACGTGGACGGATTGCCGCTGCTTAAGCCGCCGTATGGGACGATCAGCGCGATCAATCTGGATAAGGGAGAGATCGTGTGGCAGATTGCGCACGGGGAGACACCGGACGTGGTGCGGAATCATCCGGCGCTGAAAGGGATGAATATTCCGCGGACCGGGCAGGAAACTTACAACATCGGGACGCTGGTTACGAAAACGCTGGTGATTGCGGGCGATGGGCAGATTACGACCACTGCGGAGCATCCGCGGGGGGCAATGCTGCGGGCTTACGATAAAAAGACGGGAAAAGAAGTGGGGGCGGTGTACATGCCTGCACCGCAGAGCGGTTCGCCGATGACGTACATGGTTAGTGGGAAGCAGTACATTGTGGTGGCGGTTAGTGGGGGAGCTTATTCGGGGGAGTATATTGCGTTTAGTTTGCCGGCGGCGGAGTGAGGCGAAAAGACAACGCCGAGGCACAGAGTACGCTGAGGCTCACAGAGGTACGGATGCGATTGGGACTAAAGCAGGACAATTGTTGATCTCAGATCGCTGGTTGCAGAAATGGGGCGCAGCAGTGCTGCGCCCCTACTTGATGGCGTTGGCAATTTGGTTCTTGGCGGTGCCGATTGCTCGGTCGCAGGAGGCGTCGCCTTCGCGATCGGTTTGGGATGGCGTGTATACGGAGGAGCAAGCCAAGCGCGGGGAGGAGATGTATCGGAAGGAATGCGCTACGTGCCATGGAGACACGCTGGTGGGCGGCGGGGGAGCGGCACCGTTGGCCGGCGGGACGTTTCTATCGAACTGGAATGGGCTTACGGTGGGCGATTTGTTCGAGCGGATTCGCAAGACGATGCCGCAGGGGGCGCTGGGAAAATTGAGCAAGCAGCAGGATGCCGATGTGCTGGCGTACCTGCTGAGCTTTAACAAATTTCCGGTCGGAAAAGCGGAGTTGCAGAAACAAGTGGAGTTCCTGAAAGAGATTCGATTTGAGGCGACCAAGCCGGAGACGAAATAGCGCGAGCCCGTTCGTCCGATGCGTCTAAGGGCTGTCTCATCGATTGGACATGGCCGCGACTGTTTTAAGGCTGTCAAACCGTTAAACCGGCGGCAAGCCGCTGCACTCCAAAATGGAGGAGACATGAAGAAGATGACTGCTGGGTTGGTGATCGGCGCGGCGCTGGCGGGATTCTTGGCCGGGCAGGCGATGCGGCCGGGACCTGAAGGAGTGCTGAGCGGACACTTCGACGAGCTTTCGATGATGCCGAGTGCGATTGCGCAGGAGAAAGGGGACGTGATGCCTTTCGGTTACAACTCGCCGAGGGAACCGGCGCTGGCTCCGGACGCGCCGCCCATAACGTATTGGAATATCGACGATATTCGCAAGGCGCATACGGATTTGGCGGAGAGAGCGGCGAAGGCGCTCACACAGGCCGGGAGCGGGAGTTCGCAGTCTTTCGGCGGCGGGCCGGTGCACGTGCAGACGCGGAACTTCAGCATCTTTATGCTGTATCGAGCGCACCGCGAGCAGCCGGTGATGAGTTTGACGAAGGTAAACAGCGTGTGGGACGACGCGGAAATGCACGCCGGGGCGTACGATTTTTATGTGATTACCGGGGGGACGGGCGAGATGATTGTGGGCGGTAAAATCGCGAACCGCCAGAACCTACAGGACAAGGATGGAATCATTCCGGGGGAATATCGCGGGCAGCCGATTGAAGGCGGGAAGACATTCAAGGTGAAAGCGGGGGACTGGCTGCTGATTCCGCCGGACACACCACACCAGCCGAAGCCGGACGCTGGTGGCTTCAGCTACATGATCATGAAGATCAATGTGGGCGTTTACCCGTGGAGTTTGGTTCGGTAACCAACTAAAAAGATAGGTCCGTGCGCCCGCCCAGCGGGAAACACTGGAGCGGCATGGCCGCTGATTACCCTACAAACAAACGGATGCTGGCGTACTGAGTTCCACGAATAGAACGCGCGCACGGCGCGTACTACGATGGATTGTTCACCCAGCCGACTCATTCTTCCCCGAGGTACCCAGTCCAGAGTCACTGATTACCGCGCCCGTTTCCGCGTCACGAACGAAATAGCGCGCTGGAACGGAACGTTGCAGCGAGGCGACTTCTCGCTCGGCTTGGGCGCGCGTGTGCACATTGGCGACCCAGATAGGACTGCCATCATCGAGCTGCCGAAAGATATCAAAGCCGAGCTTCATAAATTTAGGCGCACGCCTATCGCCTTCATGGCGATCTCGTCGGAAGTTGACACCTGTTTGGGGGTCAAAGTAGTGGGCAAGAACCAAGGTGTCTGTTCAATTTTGAACAGACGAACGAAAGAGCGGCGGGTAGAAGGGGGAGCAATCGTAAACGCAGAGTTGCAAAACGGGTTTGGTTCCGTCCCCTGCCCGACAGAACGGCGCTGAAACATGTGCCGATACGAGAGGATTCATGAAAGCAACCGGGCGAAGTTTGCCAAGTGCGACGCCGTTATTTTCGGCTGCATTGCCAGCGAGAAAAATTAATGAATACAGGGCAGGAGAGACGATCATATCGCAGGGCGAGGAGTGCACGGATGTCCATTACATCGACGAAGGGATTGTGAAATTGACTTCGGTATCCAATCGAGGGCGGGGAGCGGTGCTGGGCATCCTGAGTTCGGGAGATTTCTTTGGGGAGAGTTGCATTAGCGGACAGAGCATGTACTTAACATCGGCAATCGCGCTGGTGGGCAGCAAGGTGAGTGTCATCAAGCGAAAAGCGATGTTGCGAGTGCTGGAAGAAGAACCCTCCGTGGCAATGCGGTTTATGAATTACTTATTGCTGCGGAATTTGCGCATGGAACAGAACCTGATCGATCATCTATTCAATTCGAGCGAAAAGCGGCTGGCGCGGACACTATTGCTGCTAGCCAGAGCCGGCGATGGAGGCAAATTGCCGGCGATTTTCGACAAGATTAATCAGGACACACTGGCGGAGATGGTGGGAACGACCAGGTCGCGGATTAATTTCTTCATGAACAAGTTCCGCAAATTGGGATTTATCCATTATAACGGTGGGTTGAAAGTGTACGGTTCGCTGGCGCGTGTACTCGAGGAGTAGGGCATCGTCGCCTCCCGGCCGAGAGTTCACCTCGAACCACCCTTGCCCCGCTACGAGTTCCAAGCGACGCGAGAAAGCTGGCGCTTGCGATTTTCCCATTCGGCGCCGGAAAGAATGCGCGGCGCGACTTCGATTAACCGCGGCGTCAACTTGAAAACGGCCAGGGCGGTCCAGGGTCTTCCATCGCGAGTGCGAAAGGAATGCTCGTTGAGAGATTGCGCCATGTGGTTGTAGGAATGGTCCTGGACGATCATTTCCGCAAGGTGATTCAGAACTTGCATTTCGGTGGGATTCTCTTCCAGGTGCAGGCAGTCGCCGGCCACGCGGGTGCCGTAGGGAATTTCCTCGCCGGGGGCTAGTTCCTTGGACGAGGCGGCGGATTCCACCTGAACCTCGCGCTCCCATTCGACGGCAGCGATGCGCCAGCCGGCGGCTTCGCGTTGCTTGAGGTATTCCGGGCTGGGCCACACCGAGAGAGCTTCGCGAATCCATTCCATCTTTTTCATAGAACGTCTCCTTGACGACGCGCTCGCTTAGGCGACGAACAGAGGCACACCCACCTGCGGGTAGTAATGGGCAATTTCTCTGCCGAGGATCGGTTTCCGGTAAGTCCTTAAGGATAAAACCTTTGGTACGCGAGTAGGAAATGGCTGGAGCTTCGGGAAACGTCCGTTCGTGGGATGGGTTGTTGCGTTGGCGGACACACAATATGGCCCTTTCGTACTAGAGGTTTTTGGCTTCGCCCGGATTATCATGCCGCTGTCTTACCCGCCCACCCTCGATTTCCCGCACTACACTTCTAGGCTGACCCAGTCCCGCCGCAACTGGCGGTGTCTTATGCAGGTGGATGTTAAGGGGAAGCGCGCGGAAGAACGAACGAATTTCAAAGTGGGGGTCGACCTGAGCTGCGTTGATCTGCGGACACCGGCGCAGTCAGGAGTGACAGACAATGTTAGCGCTCATGGTGCTCGGGTGCTGACTAGCAAGGCATTGAGGTCCAACGACAGGCTAAACGTGCGCTCTATGCTGGGGAGTTATCGGTCTCGAGCACGGGTCGTGTATTGCGTGCCCGCGGCGGGGGGAATGTACGCGATTGGATTGCAGCTGTACGCCAGTGCTGGGGATTGGATTTCCCCCGATTAAATTTTGGGGGCAACCGGGGTGAGTTATCCGGCCGGACCAGCCGACCAGAATCGCGATGGTATGATGGCGACGTGTACGCGCAGAAATTCAGAGTGGAGTTGGTGATTCGCGGCGAGCGAAAAATATGTCCGCTGGAATGGCTGGATCAGTTTTGTATGCGGAACTTCACAAATGCGGCGGAATTTGACGATACCCTCCCTTTAGACAATGGAACGGTGGAAGTAAGCTTTCGAGTAACGCCGGAGCGCTTTGCGGAGAGCTTCGGAGCTTGGCTGACACAGCGGGGAAAAGGCGAAGGGGAGCCGGTGGGAGTGGAAGTAGCTAGGCTTCCTTGACAGCAGCCGAGTCGCGTTTCTCGTCGGTGAGAAGCGCTCTGATTTCCGGCAGGGCGGCCTGCGTAGCGGCTTCGCCAACGGCGATGAGGTCCTTGGTACGGGTGAAGTCGTCCCACACGAAAGGCTTCACATCGGGCTCGATAATGACGTCGGCTTGCTGGCGCCAAGCGATGTCGCCATGGCGCGCGATGATGTTGAAGGAGCGGCTGATGACGTCGGCGACGGTGCGCGGATCTTCCAGGTTGCCGGCCTCAAGATAAACAGCGATGACGACATCGGCGCCTAGCAAGAGAGCGCCTTCGACGGGAACCGGCGAGGTCAGGAAGCCGTCGACCAGCGTGCGCCCTTCAAATTGAATGGGAACGAACAGTCCTGGGTACGCGCAAGAACCGCGCAGGGCCGGCGCTATTGGCCCACGGGTGTAGTAAACCGAAATGCCGGCATTGATGTCGGTGGCGGCGATGGCGAGCGGCGTCTTTAGTTCTTCGAAGGTCTTGAGGTGGGTGAAACGCGAAAAATAGGTTTCCATCCGCTGGTTGGTGGCCAAGCCGAGCCAGGAAGGCGTCCAGCGGCCGAAATCGGCAAAGCTGGTGGTAGTGGCGATGCGCTGCATGTCCTCAAGGGGAACGCCAGCGCAGTAGCAAGCGCCGATCAGGGCGCCAACGCTGGTGCCCGCGACACAATCGATGGGGATATCGGCGTTGACCAACGCGCGGATTACTCCGATGTGGGCGATGCCGCGCGCGAAACCGCCTGCCAGGGCGAGACCGACGCGGGGGCGTTCGGCGCCTGGGCGCTCTTCCCCGGTGGCGAAGGTACGAAATTTGTCTTTCGCGTTGCGGAGCCAATCGAGCGCGTTGGTTACTTTATCTTCCAGCATGGCTTTGTTCATTTTAGTGCTAGTCGGGCCACTGGTGGGCATCTGGTTTGACCCGGGAATGCTGGTTTTGTAACCTGTCCTGCCGTCTGATTTCCTGAAAAGAGCATCCATGAAACGTCGGATTGAGAAGCTAGTGGTGCTGGGCGCGGGCACGATGGGTTCGCGCATCGCTGCGCATTTTGCAAATGCAGGCCTGCCGTGCATTTTGCTGGATATCGTGCCGCCGAATTTGCCGGCGGATGCGCTTGCCGGAGAGCGCAACAAGATTGTGCGGGCGGGGCTGGAAGCGGCGAAGAAAGCCAAGCCTGCTGCGTTTTTTACTTCCGCGCTGGCGGAGCATGTGGCGATTGGAAATTTTGAGGACGACCTGGCGCGTTGCGCGGAGGCGGACTGGGTCATCGAGGTCGTGGCCGAAAATCTGGAGATCAAACGAAAATTGCTTTCGCGGGTGGCGCAGGTGCGCAAGCCGGACGCGATTGTGACAACCAATACGTCCGGGTTGCCGGTGCATTTAATCGCGGAAGGGATGAGCGAGGGGTTTCAGCAGCACTGGGCGGGCACACACTTTTTCAATCCGCCGCGGTATCTGAAGTTGGTGGAGGTGATTCCGGGGCCCAAGACGTCGCCGGAGGTGATCGAGACGCTCGGAGAGTTTTGCGACCGCAGGCTAGGCAAGGGCGTGGTTATTGCCAAGGACACGCCAAACTTTATTGCCAATCGCATTGGGACGTTCTCGATGTTGAACGCCCTGCGATTGATGGGCACGCTGGGAATGACGGTAGAGGAAGTGGACGCGTGCACTGGGCCGGCTATTGGTCAGCCGAAATCGGCGACGTTTCGAACCGCGGATATCGTGGGAATCGATGTTCTGGTGCACGTAGTGAAGAACATCTACGAATCGGTGGCCAATGACGAATCGCGCGAGATGTATCGCGTTCCGGTGCTGGTGGAAGAGATGGTGCGCCGCGGTTGGTTGGGCGACAAAACCGGGCAGGGATTCTACAAACGTGTGAAGGGAAGCGGCGAGCGGGAAATTCTGGCGTTGGATGAACACACCATGGAGTACCGGCCGCGGCAGAAGGCTCGATTCGCGTCAATCGAGAACGGAAAAACGATTGACGATACGCGGCAGCGGTTGCGCATGCTGCTCGGGCCAATCCTGGAAGGCCAAAAGGGCGATAAGGCGCAGCAGTTCTTGTGGGGCTCGATTTCGGAGACCTGCCTTTATGCGGCGCGGCGCGTGCCGGAGATTTCGGAGAGTGTGGCGGATGTGGATCGCGCCATGCGCTGGGGATTTGGCTGGGAGCTTGGGCCGTTCGAGGTGATGGATGCAATTGGCTTGAAGGCATTTGCAGAGCAAGTGGGTAAGGAGGGACGTGCTCTCCCGGCGGTGATTGAGAAGGTGCTGGCGAGGGGCAGAGGCGGATTCTATGAGTCAGCGAAAGGAATTACGACCGTCTTCGATATTTCGAGCGGGACTTCGAAGCCGGTTGAAGCGTCGAGCGGGGTTTTGCTGCTTAAATCGTTGAAGGAAGCCGGGCGCGAGGTGGAGCGCAATTCGGGGGCCAGCCTAATTGATCTGGGCGATGGGGTGGTGTGCTGCGAATTTCACGCCAAGATGAACGCGATCGGCGCGGACCTGATTGCGATGCTGCACAAAGGGCTCAAGCGCTTGACGAGTGATTTTGACGCCATGGTGATTGCCAATGATGCGGTGAATTTTTCCGTGGGCGCGAATTTGATGATCGTCTTAGTGGCCGCGCAGGAGCAAGAATGGGACGAGATACACATGGCTGTGAAGCAGTTCCAGAATGTGAATCTGGCGTTGAAGTATGCGCCGAAGCCGGTGGTGGCTGCGCCGCAGGGGATGGCTCTCGGCGGGGGTTGCGAGATCAGCTTGCACACCGCACGAATTCAAGCGGCTGCAGAAGCGTATATCGGATTAGTGGAAACGGGAGTGGGATTGATTCCGGGCGGCGGAGGATCGAAGGAAATGCTGATTCGCGCGAACGAGCGCGCGGCGAGCGGGGAGGATTTGGATTTGTTCCATGCGCTCCGGCCGATCTTTGAAACCATTGCGATGGCCAAGGTAGGGACTAGTGCAGAGGAATCGCGCGAGCTGGGCTTCTTGCGGCGTGAAGACGGCGTGTCCATGAACCGCGACAGGCTGATGGCGGATGCCAAAGAAGTGGCCCTGGGGTTAGTTCGTGGAGGGTACAAGCCGGCCGCGGCGAGTTGGCAGGAAGGCGCGCAGAGCACGCAGATTAAGGTGCTTGGTGAACAATTTCTGGCAACCGCGAAGATGGGTATTCATCTGCTGGTGCGCGGAGGATACGCTTCCGAATATGACGCCACAGTGGCGCGGAAGTTGGCGAACATCCTGGCTGGCGGCGGACTGAGCGCGCCGCAAATGGTCAGCGAACAATATGTGCTGGATTTGGAGCGCGAAGCTTTCGTGTCGCTATGCGGGGAAAAGAAGACGCAAGAACGCATCGCGCACACTTTGAAGACCGGCAAACCACTTCGCAATTAGCGCTTGCGCCGATAAAGCGTATAAAAACGTATTGAGTTGGCGGTTCTCGTTGAGCTATTCTATCGCGCGGAAGGTGGGCCGTGCACAAGCTCCTGGCGCCGCGCGAAGCGGCCAACATACTGGGCATCAGCTACCCAACGCTGAAGCAGTGGATATATCGCGGGAAGATTAAGACGGCCAAGACACCGGGCGGCCACCACAGGGTTCCGGAGAGCGAGATCGACCGTTTGTTTCCCAAAAAACTGGAACGGGGCGACATTGAGACCCGCCGTGGAAATTTTCGCAAAATCAGCGGGCGCAACCAATTGTTCGGCCGCGTCCTGGACATAAAGTACAGTGGCCTGCTAGCGCAAGTAACGCTGAAGATCGGCGAGCAGCAGATTACCGCGATCATCACCGCGGATGCAGCCAAGGAAATGCGGTTGAAGGCCGGAGAGCGCGCGGCGGCGCTGATCAAGTCGACGGAAGTAATGATTCTGCGGGTATGAACGCCACTCGGACCCAACCATTCGTAAAACTGACCAATGTTGCGAGAGTTCTCTCGCGCTGCCTGGTGTTGCTTTTCGTGTTGCTGACCTTGCGAAGCGTGTACGCTCAGGAGATTCGTGTCGCGGCGGCGGCGGACTTGAAATCTGCGCTGGGCGAAGTGAGTGCGCAATTCCAAAAACTGGCGGGGAAAAAGATTGACGTGATTTACGGCTCGAGCGGGAATTTCTATGCGCAAATTCAGAATGGCGCGCCTTTCGATGTCTTTTTGTCGGCAGACATTGATTATCCGCGCAAGCTGGAGGCCGCTGGATTGGCTGAGCCGGGAACGCTCTATGAGTATGCGGTGGGGCGCATCGTGATCTGGATGCCTGGTGATGCGCGGGCCGACCTAGCCAAGTTGGGATGGAAAGCGCTCCTAGAGCCCGGGGTGGAAAGAATCGCCATCGCCAATCCGGAACATGCGCCGTATGGACGCGCGGCGGTGGCGGCGCTGCGCAATGCCGGCCTGTACGAGCAAGTCCGCAGGAGGCTGGTCTATGGCGAGAATATCGCGCAGGCCGCGCAGTTTGTAGCGTCGGGGAGTGCGCAGGTGGGAATCCTGGCGTTGTCGTTGGCGGTTTCTCCTGCGATGAAGGAAGGCAAGCGGTGGGAAATTCCTGCGAACATGCATCCGCCGATTGAGCAGGGCGTTGTGATTTTGAAGAGCGCCAAGGACAAAGAGGGAGCGCAAGCCTTTCTGGCCTTTCTCAAGAGTGACGCCGGGCGAAAGATTCTGGAGTCCTACGGGTTCATGCTGCCACCTTCGGGCGCGGCGAGCGCGCCACGCTAATGAACATTGAGGCCCTGCTGCTTTCGGTTCGCTTGGCAGTGTGCGTTTCCGCGATTCTCTTTGTGGTGGGGGTACCGCTGGCGTATTGGCTGGCCTATTCGCGCTGGCGCTGGAAATTCTTGTTGGAAGCGGTGGTGGCATTGCCGCTAGTGCTGCCGCCCACGGTGCTGGGATTTTACATGCTGTTGGCCATGGGGCCGCGCGGGGCGTTGGGGAAATTGTGGCATGCGGCGTTTGGCCACGGACTGGCGTTTACATTCGCCGGATTAGTGATTGCGTCGGTGCTGTACAGCTTGCCCTTCGCGGTGCAGCCATTGATCGCGTCCTTTGAAACGATAGACCGCAAACTGCTCGATGCCTCAGCGGTGTTGGGCGCGGGACGGCTGCGGACGTTTTTTCGCATCATTCTACCCTTGTCGATTCCAGGAATTATCACGGCGCTGGTGCTGAGCTTCTCGCATACGCTGGGCGAATTCGGTGTCGTGCTGATGGTTGGCGGCAATCTTGCGGGCGTGACGCGCACTGTTTCCATCGATATTTACGATCGCGCGCAGTCTCTTGACTATACGGGGGCCAGCCAAACGGCCCTGCTGTTATTGGTGATTTCGTTCGCGGTGCTATCCGCGGTATACGGAATTAACCGAAGATCGGGGCGTCGCGCGCTGATGCCGTGGGCCGCGAAGTGAGCGGCGAAACGTTGACCGCGCGAGTGCGAAAAATGCATCGCGGCGAAGGAGCGACAGCGTTTCACCTGGATGTGGATCTGGAAGCGCCTCCGGGCATCACCATCCTGTTTGGTCCATCCGGCGCGGGCAAATCGACTCTACTGGACTGCATCGCGGGACTCACTCAACCGGACTCCGGTGCCATCGCCATCGGCGGCGCCGTGTTACTCGATGCGGAAAAAAAAGTGAACTTGCCGCCGCAGCGTCGGCGGATCGCGTATGTATTTCAGAATTTGGCGCTATTTCCGCACATGACAGTGGAACGCAATGTTGCGTACGGCGTACCCGATGCGGCAGCGCACATGAAAGCCGACCGGGTTGTGGAAATCCTGCAAATGTTTCACGTAGAAACCCTTCGCGGACGAAAGCCGCGGGAAATCTCGGGCGGCGAGAAGCAGCGGGTGGCGTTGGCACGGTCGTTGGTGACTCTGCCGCGAGTGTTGCTGCTGGACGAACCGCTAACCGGGCTGGACGCCGAGTTGAAGGGGTCGATCATCAATGATTTGCGGGCCTGGAATGTGGCGCACAAAATTCCGATCCTGTATGTGACGCACAGCCGCGAGGAAGTGGACGCGCTGGGCGAGCGCATGATTGCCCTCGAACACGGGAAGATTGTCAGCGAAGGAACGCCGCGAGAAGTTCTGGAAGCGCCGCGGC
>Ga0210384_10004389_pt1 | contig 15779 bp, 11 predicted proteins | sample IncBWH2MmetaG_FD_160574 | JGI IMG/M metagenome (GOLD analysis project Ga0210384, IMG submission 160574) | Forest soil microbial communities from Barre Woods Harvard Forest LTER site, Petersham, Massachusetts, United States - Inc-BW-H-2-M | ecosystem: Environmental > Terrestrial > Soil >...
CTCTGGTTGCTACGGTGCCTACGCCGGCAGATATAGCCGCCGCGGAGGCAGCGATCGCGCCGGCGACCGCGGATCCCAATGCACTGCTGTATTTGAAGACATTTTGGCCTGCCAGTCCCACGGGAATTTTCAGCTTTGCGGGTCACCAGGTTACCGGAGAGAACTTCGTGATCGGTAAAGTGGATCACACGTTCTCAACGAAGGACCGGATCTTCGGGACCTATCTGTTCGACAATTCTCACCAGACCGAACCGGATGAGATGAACAACAAACTCATCCAGAATAATAGCAAGCGCCAGACCGTCGCCTTTGAATGGAACCACGTTTTCAATCCGGAATGGCTGAATTCCTTCCGGTTGGGTTTCAATCGGGACAATACGGCATCGCCTGATGGCGCGACGCCGACGAATCCCGCAGCGGGCGATCTTAAATTTGGCTTTGATCCTGGATACACCGTAGGCTCGCTGGAGGTGGACCCGTACACGATCTTTTCGGGAGGCACGGTCGTGTCCTCTCCTTTTGAATTCATTTGGAATTCGTATCAGATTTACGAAAACCTTTACGTGACCAAGGGAATTCACTCTCTGAAGCTGGGCGGAAACGTCGAGCGAATCCAGCAAAAATTCTTTGGCCTGGACAGCCCGGGCGGCGGCTGGGTGTTCAACAATTTGCCGGATTTCCTGACGAACCACGCTTCTTCCTTTGGCAGCGACGCGCTGGGCACCGAGTCTCCGCGTTATGAGCGCATGGCGATTGCCGGGGCTTATATCCAGGATGACATTCACTTACGCCCAAACCTTACTTTCAATGTTGGCCTGCGTTATGAATTTGGGGAAGTGCCTTACGAAGTCGACGGCAAATTGGCAAACCTGCGCACGCTGGTCAGCACGCCCAATACGCCCCCTGCCCCATTCCTGGGATCCCCCTATTTTAGGAATCCTACGAAGAAAGATTGGGAGCCTCGGATAGGTCTTGCGTGGGATCCGTTCAAGGACGGCAAGATGTCGATTCGCGCGGGATTTGGAATGTTTGACGTGCTGCCCATGCCGGCTCAAATGGGGGCCGGACTGGACTCCTCGTCACCGTTCGCCGAGAAACTTAATATTGATGACCCCACTAAGCTCGTCGGTTTGTTTCCGAACCAAGAAGCCAACGCGAATGTAACCAACACAGCGGGATATTACCTGATGGATTTTAATCCCAAGCGCCCGTTGGTCATGCAATGGAATCTCAACGTCGAACGTCAGTTGACTCCGAACACCACGATCACGATCGGTTATGTAGGTTCTCGTGGCGAACACTTATGGGTCCAGTCAACGGACAATATTATTTTGCCGATGCCCGGCACGCTGCAATGGCCCTGTCCCGGGGGCTTCACGCCGACCGCTACTTTTCAGGGCAGTACGATCAATGTGTGCAATGGCGGTAGCACAAATCGGCCCGATCCCAACACAGGGCGGCTGTCGTATGCGCAATGGAACGGCTGGTACTCCTATCATGCCATGCAGGTTCAGGTTAGAAAGACCATGAGCCACGGCTTCCAGATTCAAGGCAATTACACCTGGGCCAAGAATATTGATATTGGCTCGGGCGCGGTGGCTGCCGATCAGTATACGAATTCAGTTACAGGACTGCTGTGGTTCTGCGAGGCCTGCAGGCGCTCGTTGGCCGATACCGATGTGCGAAACAACATCACGGTGGATTACCTCTGGAACATCCCAACAGCTAAATCCTTCGCGGCACCCCTGAAAGCGGTCTTGGGCAACTGGCAGGCCGGAGGCATCCTGACTATAGAAAACGGCAGGCCGTTCACCGTGCTCATGTCCGGAGATCCGTTGAACGCTTTGAAAATTCAACAGCACCCTGACCGGATTTCTGGGTCGGGCTGCGCGACCGGCGTGAACCCTGGCAATGCCAACCAATACATAGATGTAGCTTGTTTCACGCCTCCTAACCCGAGCACGCAATACGGCGATGCGGGGCGGAATTCACTCATCGGTCCGGGACTGATGGCTCTCGACTTTTCATTGTTCAAGAACATTCCCATCAAGAAGCTTTCAGAAGCTTCTAACTTGCAGTTCCGCATGGAGTGTTTCAATTGCACCAATCGGATCAACTTGAATCCCCCGGTAGACAATAACGTCATCTTTGACGTTGTGGGAAATCCAGTTAACGGCGCTGGTCTGATTGACAGCACAAGTACAACTTCCCGGCAGATTCAGTTGGCGCTCAAGCTCAGTTTCTGAGATTTCATTCGCCCCTTCCTCGGGTTTCACTCGGGGAAGGGGCGAGTGTCCGCCATCCTCGAAGTGGCAATAGTTTGTGCGATGGTGCCTGCGAAGGTTGATGTATAGTCTGGATCGACTGTTTGAGCTCGGTTAACCAGTCGATTGGAGGAGCGACCCGTGAAATATTCTCTTTTGTCAGCCGTAATTGCCATGGCCCTATTCCATGCCAAGGCCGTACGCGCGCAGGAGGTCACTCTCGTGGCGCCGGGCGGCATGAGGTGCGCTATGGACCGGATGGCGCCGGACTTCGAACACAAGACCGGCCATCCAGTCAATGTGACCATCGGCTCCGGTGGAAAAACGCACCAACAAGTCGTTCAAGGCGAGCCTTTCGACGTGCCAATCGTGCAGCCGCCTTACCAGGATGTGATCGACTCCGGCAACGTCGTCACCAGCAGTGAGACGCCGCTTGCCACCGTTCCCATTGTAGTCGTGGTGCGGAAGGGCGACCCCAAGCCCGATATTTCGACGCCTGACGCGGTCAAACATTTGCTTCTGGCCGCGAAAAATATCTCCTACCCAGATGGGGCCGGAGGATTGGGAGGGGCCGCCGGGGTCAGCTTCGACCAGACGCTAACGAAGCTCGGTATCTTCGACGAGATGAAACCAAAGGTCAAGCGTATCAAAGGCGTCAGCCTAATGCATCTGCTTACCAACGGTGACATTGATTTTGCTGTGAGCTTCGCCAGCGAAATCAACGACCCTGGGGCAGAAGTGGTGGGGCCACTGCCGAGAGAGATTTCGACCCCGACATCGCTCGTCGGATTCGTTTCTGCGCATTCGAAATCGCCCGAGGCCGCCAAGGCGCTTTTGAGCTACCTCTCTTCATCTGAGGCTGCGGTTGCCTATAAAGCTTGTGGGATGCAGCCGGGGCGCTGACGAAGGGGTTCAACCCACTGCTGGTGTTCAGCGCAGCAGCAGACATGGCACTTCGGCAACGTAACTTTTCGCAGGGATAGGGCCCCGGGAACAAGTTACTTGGCGGTTCCGGAATCCTTGCTGGGCAACTGCAGTTCCTGGGCTAATACGATGGCTTGCAATTAAATACATTCAAGGAGGTTCAGATGCAGCGCGAAATAAACAAAACAGTTTTGGCTTTGGCGATGGTGCTCATGGCGGTTGTGGCGGTGACCACAGTGCGGCCCTCAAAAGTACGAGCGGCGGATGAGAAATATCAACTGGTTGAAAATTGGGCTCAACTCCCGCCGGGCATGCAATGGGGCGTGATGTCCGCCGTGGACATCGATTCACACGGCACGATTTATGCATTCAAGCGGTCTGAGCCGGGAGAAAAGGCTGGCGCAATGTCGTCGATGGTCATGGTTATAGACCCGAACGGCAAGTTCCTGAGGTCATGGGGCGAACACACTTTTATGTCGGCACACGGACTTCGTGTTCTCCGCGACGGTTTTATCTGGATCACCGACAAAACAGGGGATCAGGTATTCAAGTACAGCCCTGATGGAGAACTTTTGATGACTCTCGGCAAGAAGGGAGTCGCCGGTGACAATGACTCCACGGACGCATTGAATGGTCCGAGCGATGTGGTCATCGGGAAGAACGGGGACATCTTCGTTTCGGACGGCGAAAGCACCAATACGCGGGTGGTGAAGTTTTCCAAAGACGGCAAGTTCATTAAATGCTGGGGCACGAAAGGTGCCGGACCGGGGGAGCTTAACCTTCCGCACAACATTGCGATGGATTCGGAAGGCCGATTGTATGTGGCCGACCGCACGAACAAGCGCATCCAAGTGTTCGATCAGGACGGGAAATACCTGGATCAAATGGCGCAGTTTGGAGCGCCCGCAGCGATATTTATCACCAAGGACGACATGCTCTATGTGGTTGCTGGAGCGCCCGAGAACCGACTAACGATCGGTACGAAAGACGGCAAAGTATTGGATCGAGTTGAGGGCCTCAATGCCCCGCATTGGGTGGCAGTCGATTCCAGCGGCGCCGTTTACGTGGCCGAAGTCGCCGGACAGGCTTTATTGAAGTTTGTGAAGAAGTAGATTTCAACGCATTGCGCTGACAGACGTGCTGAATGCAGCCCTGTCGTTCGCCACTTGCGGATTGCAAGTGTCGTGGTCAGTGAGCGATCGACACAGAAGCTGGGTCCACTTGTAGATTGTTGTTGACCCGCACCACGCCGGGCACGGAGGCAGTGACTTTCTCTGCGCTATGCCTTACATCCGCGCTTTCGACCTGACCGGCGAGCGTAACGACACCGTTGGTCGTGTTTACATCGATATTCGTCAAGCTGGAAGCACGAACATCCGAAGCGAGCTTTGCCTTTACTTGTGTCGTGATTTGCAGATCGCTGACTTGGCGATTGGGTGACTCAACAGTGTTGCAGCCCTCGGCAAACATGGCGATTGAAGCCAATGCGGCCATAGATAAGACGACGATCGAGCAAAAATTTCGTAGCACTCTATTCTTAGTCATTGCCTTCCCTCCTGTCCAAGTTTTTGCATATCGGAGCAGTAGTGAATTAGCCCAACAGGGGCCGACCCTCAAGTTTCCGTACTGGACTAAGCACCCATTGTGAATGTGACTTGAATCGTTGTGTCAACTTCAACTGGATCGCCGTTGAGTTGCGTCGGTTTATATCGCCATTGTTTCACGGCCTCAATAGCCGACTGCACGAGCAGTGGGTGCCCGGAAACGACTTCGAGCTGCGCGACTTTGCCTTCCTTGTCGATAATCGCATGCAGAACAACCGTGCCCTGAATACGCGCCTGCCGCGCCAAGGCCGGATAAGCCGGGCGAGTCTGGGTGATGATCGAGGCTGCCGTCACCTCTCCGCCCTGCTTGATGCGAGCGGGGGCTGCGGGCTTCGGCGGCGGCAGAACAGGCCCGTTTCCTGCCATGATCCCCTGTCCGGGAATGCCGCCGAACACGCCGCTCTGATTGGTGTTATTGACGACGTCGGGCGGAAGTTCGGCTTCCTTAAACACGGCCACATCCTTGGGGATGGCGCGCGGTTGCATCAGTTTTCCGGACTGGATCAACCGGGCCACAGGCTTGATGATTTCCTTGACCGGTGGCGGAGGAGGAGGCGGGGGCGGTGGAGGTGCAACGAGTAAAGTCGCAAGCATCGCTTTGGGAAGCGCCTGGGTATAGATTAACGGGATCAGAATCAGTACTAAAAGCGCCGAGATCTGAACAATCGCTGAAAGAATCACTGACCAACCTGTGTTAGTCTTCTTCTTTTGTGATGAAGACTCGAGCAGCTCATTAAACATGGCGTTTTTCCTCCTTTGCCCAAATTTCCTATACGATCCCCAAGTCGCTTAAATTGCTTTGAATTTCACCCACCTGTTCTTCATGATTCGGACTTGTCCATTTTCACCAAGTTCAATTCTCCCGATATGAATTGGAGCAAAACGCTTGCCAGCATAGGAACTAATTGCTAATTGGCGGCGGCTCAGCTGGATACGTAGTGTCTTCCAGCTTATTTCGAAGGGGTACTAGCACTGGTAATTTTGTCAGCGTAAGAGCATTTTCCCGCAAGCGTCTGGGCCAAATGCATAATCCAGTAAAGTCCTCTTTTCTGAAAGTGGAACCTGCTGAACCCAGGGTGGCACTGATGCACGAGACACAAGTCTCGTTCTCCCGGCCTCACCCGAGTCCGGTGCGTGCGGCCACGTGGCCGGTGCGCAGCGCTCTTACTTAATGGATGATTGCGTTTTATACAGTAATTGCCGTATTCCCAACCCTTCCAGATCGTGGATAATCAGCGCATCCACGGATAACCGCAAGGTTGTACCTTCGGCGGCACAAGCTTTGCGGGATAACAGAATAACGAGGTACCCCCACATGCGGCGCGACTTCGACGTATTCGAGAAATTCCCCGATGGCTCCACTCTGTGGCGTGCCTGTGTACACGGACGGTACGAAGCTCAACGAAAAATGCATGAGTTGGCGGAGCAATCAGGGAATGAATTTTTCCTAATCGACATTCAAGCAGAAGTCCTTGTGCCCTCCATTTCGACTCGAAGAACCTCGCGGTCATTGATTGAGAGTGCGGCGGCGGGATGACCAAGATTGTGCGGCGTCATTGGACTGAGAATGCTGCGGAACAAGGCGCTGCGTTAACTCCAAGTCGTTCTGCGCCATCTACAGTAGCTTTTGGCCAAGCGGCGTTCCGATTCATACGTGAGCAGTGCGGGCGGTCGGCGTTGCCACAGAGAAGAGCGAGTTCTGTTCAGCCTGCCGGAAATTCTTCCTCACTGTGAATGGACCTAAATCCATATTCACCGCACATTTCTAGGTAGAAACGCATCCGAGCAAGTCCACCTATAACTCCCTCACGAAGTCTTCGACTAAAAGGTTCAATCATCCATCCCATCGGCCAAGTCCCGAGAAGTTGGCTTATGGAAATATGGCTTTTCGGCGGATTCCCACATTCCGAGAATCCCGTTTAACAGGGCATGGCCCCCGAGTTCGTTGCGGTATCGTATCCCGGCCACGTCGAAATCCAGTCGCTCGGGGAAGCTTGATTAGCCTGAACGACCGCGGCTCCGTGCGGGGTTGTGACCCCGAAAAAGATGGTCGCCGCCCTCCACTTTGCACAGAAATTAACGTTAGGAATATTGGACTTGACACGCACGCACTCCTGACAGTACAAGTGCTGCGTCCTCGCATTGAAAGTCGATCTAACGGGCCGGTTCCTTTCGACAGCGTTTTCTCAATCGACAGAAGGAGGCGTGTGCCATGTCACTCGTTCGTGGGATGTTTGTCGTTTGCGGGGCCTTGGTGCTCCTGATGGTGTGCTCGTCTTCACCAGCTCAGTCGTTCAATCGAGTAGGTGGATTGGATTGCAATGGCTTCAGCCTGGTTCAAAAGCCGCTCCGGCCGCAGGACAGCTGCACCGATTTTCGCAGTGAATACGGCCGCGGATATGACAATGGTCACTACATTGGGCATGACGAGCCGAGCGTTGGCTTCTATTCGTTGGCTCGTCATTCCGGCAACAATATGAGGTGGGAAATCACTCTGCCGCGCGAGCATCCTTTGCCAGCAACACAGTCTTTCGAGAACTACATCACTTTCTGGTTTGGTCTGGCTCTCTGCGATCCCGGTTCATTTCCCAACGGAGCGTGCATCCCCGATAGCGATGAAAATACCCCTCAGCTTGCCGGATCTGCGTTCCTTGAGATGCAGTTCTACCCTCCGGGGAATCCCCCCTTTATCACCCAAATCAGTTGCGACCTGATTCACTGGTGCGCCTCGCTGCATATCAACAGCCTGGAAATCATGAGCAACGGCAAACAAAATCCAAATTGCGGAGAGACGACGAACTTTGCGTTCATCCAGCGCAATGGGGTCCCTACAGGTCCGCCAGGTCCTAATACTATGACTGTTGCGAGCAACACTCCAAACGCTCAGACCTTGCTGATGAACCAAGGTGACCGGCTGCGTATCACGATCAGAGATGTAGAGGGGGATCTGTTCGGGGGAGTACGCACTGAGATAGAGGATCTGACAACGGGCCGGTCCGGGTTCATGATAGCCAGCGCTCACAACGGCTACCAAACCACAGATCCGAACACCTGCGCCGGAACGAACTTTAGCTTCCATCCGGAGTTCGACACGGCGAAGTTTGGAAACTTTGTCCCCTGGGCAGCCCTCCAAGGGAACGTCAACTTTGCGTTCGAACTCGGACACTTCACACCCGGTGTCAAGGGGGATCATGACGCTGACGATGCGCCGTGTTTCCCGGGTCCCACCGTGGCTGGCTGCTTGGACTTGGCGACAGGGGGTGACCTTGATTTTGATGGGAGCTCTTACCGGTTCGACTGGCCCGACGGCACAACCAACAATGCCACATCGGTTGCAATCCAATCCGTCAATGGTAACGGCATAGGCCCCCTCAGCGCGACTGACGAGGAAGGCGGCTATAACCAGCCCTATCCAATCATTCAGTTCGAGACCGAAATTCTGGCCTCAGAGGTAAATTGCCAACCGAACGGCGAGGGATGCGTCGTTCCACCGGCCCCTGCACGGTTCTATCCATTTTACGCGCTGGCTACAGGCAGAGCGGATCCCGATGAACAAAACTGCGCGCTGATATTCGGTAATTTCAGCGGCCTCGACATTAACAATTTTGGACGTGATGCGGAGTATGGCCCGCCAGACTTGCCTTGGTTCTTCGGCCAAAGCAGCGGTGGTCCGATAAGCAATCCGTGCATTCCAAATCCTCGGCACAGGGATTCAGATTGATGTCTGATTGATCCGTGCATCGCAGCTGCGGGGATGGAGCTCCGTTCGAGGCGACTATCCGTTCGTTGAATGGGGCTCCATCTTTACCGGGCACATCGGTTGTCTCTGCCAAGTCGCGGACCGAACCATCGCTAGCTCCAGAGCATAGCTGACATCGAGTCCCATGAACTTCAATTAGACGGAGTATCACGCATCTGCAAATTCTTGCTCGGTCCCAAATCCTGATAAGTTCTGCCAGCTCAGCCGGTCGATGCGACACCATCTAATCGGTTGATCTGACCATACTTCCCATCGAGAATCGATCTGTACGCCAGGACTCAATCAGAACCTAAACAGAGCTTTGTTTGACATTGACGCCCGCGAACGAAATCAGCCTCGTAGCCTCCTACAAGAAAACTTTGAACAAGTGTTGCGTCGACCCATTGAGACCACCGGACTTAACAGGACTTGGAGAACTCACACTTTGAAATTGTCGCTAACGACTTTATTCTCGATCACAATACAATGGCTTGCTTGCCGGGTCCTTTGTCAGCGCTAGCGCTCTGTGAAGTCTCAGGAGGTCTCATGCGTAGTGCGAGGTTGTTGGTAGTCTTGTATTTCTTAACCTCTTCGACGGTCTTCGCGGCAACCAAGGCCATCAAGTTCGGCAAATTGGTGGACGGGACAGGACGGGTCATCACCAACGCCGTCGTGATTGTGGAAGACGACCGCGTGCGAAGTGTCACAAGCGGCAATGCGTCGATTCCCAGCGGAGCTGAGGTCATCGATCTCTCCCGATACACTGGCGTTCCGGGCTTGATCGACGCACATACGCACATCATGTGGTACTGGGACGGGATTACCACCCCGCGCTCCGAGCCTCCTCGCCACCCGGCAGTCGCAGTATTCCTTGCACAGGAGAACGCGCAGAAGGCGCTCGAGGCGGGCGTGACGACGATTCGAAATCTGAATGCTCCGGATGGGACGGATCTGGCGATGCGCGATCTGATAAACATGGGCAAGATGACTGGCCCTCGCATGTTTGTCTCAGGCCTCGGAATTCGGATCACTCGAAGCACCGCGCCGCCCGCGCCCATCGGCATCATGGCCGACGGAGGGGATGGTGTCATCCATGCAGTGCGGCAAGTCCTCGCGTCCGGGGCCGATTGGGTGAAGATGTACGGATCGACCGGGGGCTTCGACGATGTGACCGGGTTTCAGACATTCACATTCGAGGAAGTGAAGGCGGCGGTCGACGCTACGCACGCGCTCGGAAAAAAAATCGCGATTCATTGTTACGGGCCGGCGTGCGCGCGCGATGCGGTTCGCGCGGGCGTCGATTCGCTCGAACATGCGACGGACATGGACGATCAAACGATTGCGGAGATGGTCAAAAAGAACATTTACTACGTCCCGACGATCGATCACAACCAGTACTACTTGGAGAACGCCGACAGTGTCTACCACTTTCCGCCTGGAGCGAAAGAGCACCTGCTCGATTACATCCAGCGGAATTTTGAAACCGCGAAGAAAGCGTTCCAGGCCGGCGCGCGCATGGTCGTCGGCTCGGATGCCGTTTACAACGGCTGGGGTTTGAACATGCGTGAGCTCGACTGGTTCGTGAAGATGGGAATGACGCCCGCGCAGGCGCTGAAGGCGGCTACGACCGAACCTGCTGCCATGCTTGGTATGGAGAATAGCCTCGGCGCCGTTGCGCCGGGGTTTTACGCCGATATCGTCGCTGTTGAGGGCGATCCTCTAGCCGACATCACCGCAGTTTCTAGAAGGGAAAACGTCCGTTGGGTGATGAAAGCGGGCCGCGTCGTGGTCGACAAAACGAAAACCACGGGAAAAACGAATTGAGCGCACAATCTTAAAACGCCGGCGACTGACGTTTTACCGCGCTAGGAAGATACATTTTGCCGCGTCGGCGCGGAGCCAGATAGAGATCGGCGCAAGATCCTCACTGTCGCCACGGGTTTAACACCGGATCTCCGCTCAATACTTAGTCAGCGATGACCGCCACGCCTTGCATTTCGACCAGAATCCCGGGCAGTGCAAAATCAGAAATCGTAATCAAGGTGCTTGAAGGGAACTTGCCGTCCGGAAACATCTCGCGGCGCACCTTGAGGAGCTCGTCACCATAACGCGGATCCTTGAGAAAGATGGTCATGGTAACCAGGTTCTGAAGGCTTCCTCCGCTGGCTTTCAATGTGCGGTCCATTAACGCAAAAGCCTCCCGGGCCTGAGCCTGGAAGTCGCCCACGATCTTGCCGTTTGCATCTGGCGTCACGTTATGGCCTGCGAGCCAAACAATCCTGCCGCCCTTGGTAACTACCGCCGGTGCGTAACCACGGTGCTTTTGATACGCGTTGCCCTCAATGTATTGTACGGAGGGTGAGGGTTGCTGCGGAGCAGAGCGGACATTGGCTCCTGTCAGTAACCAGAAGCCAGCTCCCGCGATGCCAAGCACTCCAACTAGTAAGCGGTTCATAGTGGATTCTCCCTTTTGGGTCGTTGCCCGTCTGGTCATTCGACCGCCGCGAGCATATACCCTGATCGGGAGATAAATTCAAATTGCTTTATAGTTTCGCGGCGAGCTGTAAAGAGACAAACCATTGAGGACAGCGACATCGACCAGTTCGCCCGAACGCGCCTTCGCGGTGAAATGCTGACCGATCTGGCGAAGTTGACCGGCTCCCTCAGCTCCATTCTAAATCGGTGAACTACTGCAGACTTCCCGACCAAGTCCCGAGAAACGGGGTTCCCGGAATGTGGCCCAGGCTATCACGTCACACCACCGAGTGCTGGCTGATTTCTAAAGGCGCGCAGTCGCCGATAGCACGTAAGTAGCGCTCGGCCGAGCGCCTCAATGCGAGTTTCGGATCGCCAGAGACGACGAAATTCGGCCACGCGCCATACAATTTGGCAAACTTGTAAGGCTCAAGCTTGCGAACAATCTCGCGCACAGTCGCACTGTCTACAGGAATATAGTTGGGGTAGCTATACATGAAGCTGACATGTCGCCGGTCCGAACAAACTTGGGGCATGTCACCGCTCAGCAGCGCACCTTTGCCATGTTCACCGGCAGCCCAGTGAAGCACCTGAAAGCCGCTGAAGTGTCCGCCCACACGAATCAGCGTGAGATCGTCACTCAGCCGATGGGTTTCTCCCTTCCAGAAAACAATCGCGGAGTCTGGACGCTGCACCCATTCGCGGTCCGCCTCGTGCAGATAGATTGGAATGCCGCCAAATGCGCGACTCCACTCCACCATGCAAGAGTAATAGTGCGGGTGGGAAACCGCAATCGCCGATAGCCCGCCAAGGGCCTTCACAAGTCCGACCGTACTAGCATCGATCAAGCTGACGCAGTCCCAAAGGAATCCGCCACCTTGTCTTTGCAAGAGCAGCGCTCTCTGTCCAATTCCGAACTCCGGCTCTGTGTGAATCCCCCAAAGGCACCAGCCTTCTTCGAAGAAGAAATTACGATGCGTTTTCCGCAGCTCATCTAGCGAGATCCATTCCTGCCCATTGGGTCCAATGAATTGACGATCATCCTGGCAGATGGGACAGCTGCGCGGAGTCTCGCCCGAGGGTGGAAATTGAATTCCACAGGTTACGCAGATTTGAGTCATGAGCTTGGATTCCTTTCCGTTCGCCGTTTCGCAGCATGCAAGCACGACACCTGAACAGGCGTGAATCACTCCGTCACGCTGCAAACATCACCATCCAGGCTGACTGCCATATCCTTCCATGAGAAGGCCGGCCTGAGTCAAGCAGGTTTTGTAGTTTCCGTCGAGCGGTCTTCTATGGAGCTCCTCCGCCTCTGCCGCCATCCTTCCATCCGCACTCTTTGTGGAGCGATTCTTCGCCAAATTATTTGGAGTGCACTATTTCCCTCTACCCTTAGTCCTTGGTGACCGCGCAGGCGCACGCTGGGTCGCGCTCGGATCACGGCGCAACCGGCAGCAATCCATCAGCTGGACTTGATAGGCCCCAATAAACGGGGCGGTCTTTATTGTCTTTGCAACGCTTGCGCGCAGTCTACTTCGAGGAGTCTACGAGACTGATTTCGTTCGCGGGCCTCAATTCAATCGGAACAGTGCCTGTTAAGGTTCAAATTGAGCACTGCCATACCGCTCCTCCGGGAAGTCAAAATGAAAATCCCGCCAACGGTTTAAAAGGCGAGCGGTACGATCCCTTTCACGAGCAGCTTCGGAGACCTGCGCACGAGCAAACGGTCAATCCCTGTTCATTGACGCCTGCCAATGCCTATGCTACAAGTCGGCCGCATGGCGAAACTATTTCTTACCGCCGCACTAGGGAGCATCGTGATCAGCGCGATGACCTGGGCCCCGCCTGATCTCATAGCGCAGACCTCAGACTCCGTTGCCCTTAGCGGTATCGTGAGCTCACAAGCGGAAGGTCTCATGGAGGGTGTCGTCGTTAGCGCTCGACGCGACGGCGCCAACTTCACTGTTTCGGTGGTGAGCGACGCGAATGGGAATTACAGCTTTCCCCGCAGCCACGTGGAGCCCGGGAAATACGCCCTCACGATCCGAGCCGCGGGGTACGACCTGAACGGTCCCGGGTCCGTGGAGATCGCTGCGGGCAAGACCGCAAACGCAAACCTCAAGCTCGAGAAAACCAAGGATCTTGCCGCACAGCTCAGTTCGCTCGAATGGGCCATGAGCGTCCCCGGCACACCAGAACAGAAAGACAAAGTCATCTATCAAACTGTGAGCTGCGCCTACTGCCATACCTGGCAACGCGTCATGAGATCGAACCACACGGCCGGCGAGTTTGTTGAACTGATTACCCGCATGCAGAAATACTACACAGATGGCTCAGCAGTGAGCACGGACAAACGAGGGCGCGGACAGTTAGGGCCGCCCGACCAGGTCGCCGCTGCCGACCAGAATCCGATATGGGGCCGTGAACCTTACGGGGTCCTGAAAAAGGAATTGGCCGAGTACCTCGCCACGGTGAACCTCAGCGGCGGAAGGACAACGTGGCCCTTTGAATTGAAGACGCTGCCGCGCCCGAAGGGCAAGGCCACACGCGTCATCATCACCCAGTACGACATGCCCCGCCCCGACACGGTGGCGCACGATCTCGATCTCGATTCCTCGGGCACAGTGTGGTACACGGACGAAAGCCGGATGTTCTTCGGGAAGATGAATCCGAAAACCGGCAAGTTTACCGAGTACGCGCTGCCGCCCGTGCCGCCCGGAGACCTGCCGGGCGCCAGGGACATTCAAGTGGATCGCGAAGACAATATCTGGTTCCCGCGACGGATAGCCAACGCCGGGGTCGTGCTGACGAAGTTCAATCCGAAGACGGAGGAAGTGAGCACGATCGAGGGAGTCGGCACGCAATTCATGGCGCTCGGGCCGGAAGGCAAAATCTGGGCGGGCTGGTCGCGCATCGATCCGAAGACCATGAAAGTGGAGGCTACGTACGGGTGGGAGAAATCGCCGGACATCCCCCCTGGCCCGCATCGCCAATACGTCGATCTCACGGTGGTCAACTCCAAGGGAAATCCATACGCGCCGGATATCGGCGGCTCGTACATTATCGGCATTGACGCCAAGACCGGCGAGGCCAAGTTCTGGCAGGTCCCAACGCCAAGATCATCGCCGCGCCGCGGTCGAATGGACGCGCAGGACCGTTTTTGGTTTGCCGAACATACCGGGGACAAGATCGGCATGTTCGACACACGCACGGAAAAGTTCCAGGAATGGCCCATGCTGCGCAAGTACACGACCCCGTATGCCGTCTCGGCCCCTGATAGAAACGGCTACGTGTATGCGACGAGCAACATGTCCGAACGCTTCATCCGCCTTGATCCAAAGTCCGGCGAAATTGTCGAATATCAGATACCAACCGAATTCGATTCGAAGAAGATCACCTACGATCCCACGACCAGCCGCTTGACTCTTTGGATGCTCAACACTCGTACCGCAAGAATGATGAAAGTTGAACCCCTTGACTAGACGCGCACCCGATGTGCCCAGCGTTCTATTGAGGCCATAAACATTCGAATTAAAATGGCAGGGAACCCCGTAATAGACCACCGAATTTTCGAGAACACATAACGCCATTGCTTTGCAATTGCGTGCGTGTGGTAAAGGGAGCTTGGGCCTCTGCTCCGACGACACATGCGTGCGAAGGATGCGCCCTGCGAGACCACTGGGCCACGTCCTGATGAATGGGATTCTCGGTAACTGGGAAGCTGCCACTTCCCACTTTCCGAGAAACGGGATTATCGGAACGTGGCCCAAATTCTGTCTTGAGGCAAAAAGCCACACTCCGCAGAGAGGTGTTCCGGGGAGTTGGGGCCGTTTCGATAGATCAGAGCGACCGCAGGAAGTTGATGATGTCTTGCTGCTCCTTAGGGTGCAGCCTGTTGAAGTGGTCGACAACCTTATTTGCCTCGCTCTCGCGGCTCTTGTGATCTTCGATCGCCTCCACCAAATTGCTCGTCCGCCCGTCATGCATGAAAAAGATCCGTTGCCCGACGCCCCAGAGCGGTGCTGTTCGGAACTCGTCTGGACCTGCGGCGCCTTGTGTGATGCCGTCGGCAAGATCTCTTCCCATGTGGTGCACGAGCAAGTCGGACCACAGATGCACAGTCTGGTTGGATAGCGCGGCGCTCGGGCTCGTCGATGAGCCGGAGGCAATCATCTTGCCGGTGGTAAACGAGGGCGTATGGCAGTGAACGCAACCTATCGTTGTGAAAAGGTTGCGTCCATTCAGGATGGACGGCGTGTCCGGCGCCGGAGTGGGCGGGGCCAACATGCGCATGAAGTCCGCAAACGCTTCGATGTCTGAGAGGACTGCTGGATTGGAGTTGGAAGCGGGCGCGGAGGCCGTCGTGAAGTTGAGTGTGTCGTCGGGCGTGGCGTTGAAGATACAGCCGGGAGTCTCGTCACGTTTTTGGGGGAAGAGTTCATTCGAGATCCCCATCTCGACGTTGTAGGCCTCGCCTGCGAACATCAGAAGAGATTTGTTTTGCGCTTTCCATCCGAAGCGCGTAATGGTGCCATCGTTCGCGCTGAGGTTTGCATTGCCGCTCAGGTGCGCGTTCGGGTGACCGTAAATTCCCAACCCCGCCTTCAGGGATGCGTTGACGCTGGCATTCGCGAGGATCGCCGAGTCGGGAATCGCTTCGATCAGTCCGCTCCCAAAAACAGCTGTCGGGATGCGGAAAATGATGTTCGGATTTCCCCCCATGCCAGTGGCAGGATTTCCGGCGGGCAGGAAGTCGGGCTGGGAGATGTTGCA